>Ga0302320_10012613_pt1 | contig 17723 bp, 10 predicted proteins | sample Bog_T0_3_FD_202130 | JGI IMG/M metagenome (GOLD analysis project Ga0302320, IMG submission 202130) | Peat permafrost microbial communities from Stordalen Mire near Abisko, Sweden - Bog_T0_3 | ecosystem: Environmental > Terrestrial > Soil > Wetlands > Peat | place: Sweden: Abisko, Stordalen Mire...
ACCAGCCCTCCGACTTGAGACCCCTGCGGAATATTTGTAAACAAAGATAGGCGCACGCGAAGTCAATGTCAACCTATTGAAATTAAAGATAATTCGACGAGAAATGCGCCGAGTTTTTCTTGCGCCCGATTGCAGGAAGTCAAAAATTCTGCAGATTCCCTGGTCCAATTCTTCGATTTTTTCCGCTTTAGCAAATTAAGAAGCTTCCATGCATCCGTTCTGACCTCATTTCTTTTGGTTAGAAGTTGGGGTAGTACCAATCGCTCGCAAATGCGCGCAGAGGAGACTGTATGAAGACGTCTGTCGTTAGAATCTTCGCCGGCTCGGGAATCCGGCTGGCCGTTCTGTCTGTTTTGTTGCTGGGCATGGCCGGCGTCTGCATGGCCCAGGCCTCTGCCGCTCCGGCTCAACCCGCCGCGTCGGCCGCGGTTGCACAGCAAGCGCACCCTGCTGCGCAAACCGGGCGAACACACGCTGCCAAGGGAACCCACGAAGGCATCAAGGTGCACGGCCACTGGACGATTGAGGTCAAGAATCCAGACGGCAAGCTGGTCACCCATCGTGAGTTTGAAAACTCGCTGACTACACAACCGGAAGTCAGTGGGGCAACTCTTCTGGCAGGCCTCCTTGGTCGTTCACTGACCGCAGGCAGTTGGTCGGTCCAGCTCATCGATATTGATTCTAGTACAGGAGCCGAACCAGGAGGTATGGTCATCGCTGAACCCAACTCAGCTACCGACGGTTGCGCCCCCTCGACCACGCCAGTTATCGTAAGTTGCTCAAACTCCCTATCCATAAGCGGCCCCACAACTCCCACTGGTGGGGTTCCTACAGGGAACACGTTGACGCTGATGGGTACAGCTACGGTACCACAGGGCATAGCCGCGATTAGCATAGTTGCAACGTATTCTTATTCTTGCTTTATTGCTGAATCGCCACAGACTTGTCTCAACGATACCCAACATTTTACAAATTTTAAATTCACCACCAGAAACCTGGACGGCCAGAACGGCGACCCAGCCGCGGTGCCGGTCAGCGCCGGGCAATCGGTCTCGGTAACAGTAGTCATCAGCTTCCAATAAACCTCCGACTGTATCGCCTGGGAAACCAGGGCCGGAGCGAGCGCGAAGGCGCGGGAGGCTGAACATGAGCGGCGAAAAGCAGACCGGCGCAACCCGGAAGCGAGTAGGAGCCATTGCCCGCCTCGGCGGACTGGCCTGCGGCGCGCTGCTGCTGGCCGGGCTTGGCGGCGGGGTTTCGCATGGCCAGACCCCACCAGCGGGCGAATGGACCTGGATAGCCGGAAGCAGCACGGAAGGTAGCAACGGCGGCCAGCCCGGAGTGTACAGCACGTTGCCAGGAACATTTGCTGCCGGAATCTTCCCCGGAGGCCGCGAGGACGCTTCGAGCTGGACCGATAAATACGGCAATCTTTGGTTCTTTGGCGGTCTTGGCTACGATGCGGGCGGCACTTTGGGCTTTCTCAACGATCTTTGGGAGTTCAATCCTACCACGAGCGAATGGACGTGGATGGGCGGAGGCAGCCAGCTCATCGGAGGCAGCTATTCCGGACTGCGAGGATTTTACGGGACGCTGGGTACGCCCTCCACCGGAAACATCCCCGGAGGCCGCGATGGCGCTGTGAGCTGGACCGACAGCAGCGGCAATCTCTGGCTCTTTGGCGGCAATGGCTTCGATTCCATTGACAATTCCGGCTATCTCAACGACGTGTGGGAGTTCACGCCTTCCACGGGCGCATGGACGTGGATAGGCGGAAGCAGCACGGCAAACCCGTCCGGAGTGTACGGGACGCAGGGTACGCCTGCCGCGGGAAACATTCCCGGAGGCCGCTCGGGCGCTGCGAGCTGGACCGACAGCAGCGGTAATCTCTGGCTCTTTGGGGGCTCTGGCTACGATTCCGCCGGCACTGAGGGAACGCTCAACGACCTGTGGGAGTTCAATCCTTCCCTTGGAGCACATGGCGAATGGGCGTGGATGGGCGGAAGCAGCACGATAAGTTGCCCGAACGGGCCGGTGTTCGGATGCTACCAGTTTGAGGCATACGGGACGGAGGGAACCCCTGCTGCTGGAAACGTCCCCGGAAGCCGCTGGGGCGCCACAAGCTGGATCGACAGCAGCAACCATCTCTGGCTCTTTGGGGGCGAAGGCTACGTCGCCGGCGGCAATGAGGGATGGCTCAACGAACTGTGGGAGTTCAATCCCTCCCTTGGAGCACATGGCGAATGGGCGTTCATGGGCGGAAACAGCGTCATAAACCAGTCCGGAATGTACGGCACAGTGGATAATTTTGCTGCCGGAAACACTCCCGGAGGCCGCTACGGGGCTTCGAACTGGACCGACAGCAGCGGCAATTTCTGGCTCTTTGGCGGCAATGGCTACGATGGCGCCGGCAATTTAGGCTCACTCGACGATCTTTGGGAGCTCAATCCTTCCCTGGGCACAAACGGGGAATGGGCGTGGATGGGCGGAAGCAGCACGCACAACCAGTCCGGGATGTACGGGGTGTTGGGAACGCCTGCTTCCGGAAACATCCCCGGAGGCCGCGCTCAAGGTTCGAGCTGGACCGACAGCAGGGGCAATTTCTGGCTCTTTGGAGGCGGTGGCCTCGATGCCAATGGCAAAAATGGCGATCTCAACGACCTTTGGGAGTACTCCTTTCCGGCAGCGGCCACCCCAGTCTTCAGCGAGCCGTCTGACACCTACACTTCAGCCTTGGCGGTGACGATCAGCGATACGACGCCGAATGAGGTCATCTACTACACCACCGACGGAACCACACCGACCACGAGTTCGAGCGTGTACGGCATCGGTAGCCTGATAACCGTCTCATCGACAGAAACGCTTGAGGCGATAGCGACGGCCAGCGGCTATTCCACCAGCGCCGTAGCCACGGCCATCTACACCATCACGCAACCGGCGGCGGCGACGCCAACCTTCTCGCCCGTAGCCGGCACCTATTCTTCTACGCAGACAGTGACCATCAGCGATACGACGACCGGGGCTGCGATTCTCTATACCACCGACGGAACCACCCCGAGCTACACCGGAAATGGACTCTCCCCCATACCGGGTCCGAGCACGACTAGATACAGCGGCCCGATCACTGTCTCATCGACAGAGACAATTGAAGCGATTGCGACGGCCTTCAACTATTCCTCCAGCGCCGTGGGTACCGCCCAGTACACCATCAGCGCCACAACCGCTTCGGTCACGGATGACGAGACCATCACGGTGACGGACACGGAGACCTTCCCGGATGTCGCCGACTCCGAGACCATCACGGTTACTGATACCGATAAAGTTAGTGCCTACAACACAATCGTGATCACTCCAAGCGTGGCATCCTTCAACGCCAGCTCCGGGACAGGCTATGCAACCCATGCTTATACTCCGGTAACATTCAGCGCGACCGGCGGCGACGGCACGACGCTGACTTTGAGTGAAAGCGGAACGCTCCCATCCGGGCTGACCTTCAATAATGGTGTCCTGAGTGGCAAACCCACGACTTACTCGGTGTCCTCTTTCCCGTTCTCCATTACAGCGACCGATGCTGACGGAAATTCGCTAACCCTGCCGGGCTATATGCTCACCATCCAACCCGCCTCGGCGTTCCCGGCTTCGGTCACAGATCTCGAAACGATCACGGTGACGGACACGGAGACCTTCCCCGATGTCGCCGACGCCGAGACCATCAAGGTTACGGATACCGATACCGTCAGAGCCTTCAACGCAATTGCGATCGCTCCAACTTCAGCCACGTTCAACGCAAGCTCCTCCGCAATCGGGATTATCAGCCAGCCCTATGCGCCGGCGACATTCACGGCGACTGGCGGAACCGGCACGCTGACGTTGACTGAGGCCGGAACACTACCATCGGGCGTCACGTTCAAGAATGGAGCCTTGAGCGGCACGCCCTCGGCCACCTCGGCGGGCTCGTACCCGTTCTCCATCACAGCCAGCGATACGTACGGAGATGCGGCAACTCAGACGGGATACACGCTGACGGTGACCACTTTGGCCGCGCCCACGGTGACCGATGTCAGCCCGAACACTGGGCCGCCAGCAGGCGGCACCAGCGTCACCATCAAGGGCGCCAATTTCACCACAAATGCCACAGTGAACTTCGGGCCCAACCCGGCCACGAATGTGACCTACGTTAGCCCAACCGAGCTCACGGCGACTTCACCGGCGGAAACCGGCACGGTAAATCCGTCGATGATAGAAGTCACGGTCACCACGCCGGCCGGGTCCAGCTCGAGCACCCCGGCGAATCATTTCACCTATGTAGCCAATCCTGCGCCAGTCATCACCACTCAGCCGTCCAGCAAGACCGTGACGTTAGGCAGCACCGCCTCATTCAGCGTGGCGGCTACCGGCACACCGACGCTCACCTATTCCTGGCAGTATCTGAGCGGCTCCTTATGGAAGTCCTGGGCAGTGGGGACAGGCTACAACACGGCCAACTTCACCACCTTGCCGACGAACGCGAACTACAACGGCCTTCAGATTCGCGTGTTGGTGACGGACGGCAACAGCCTGTCGACGGCCAGCAACGTGGTGACGGTGACGGTGAATTCGCCGCCGGTCATCACCACTCAGCCGGTCAACCAGACCGTGACGTTAGGCAGCACCGCCTCGTTCAGCGTGGCGGCTACCGGCACGCCGACGCTCACCTATTCCTGGCAGTATCTGAGCGGCTCCGTATGGAAGCCCTGGGGAGTGGGGACGGGTTACAACACGGCCAAGTTCACCACCTTGCCGACGAACGCGAACTACAACGGCCTTCAGATTCGCGTGTTGGTGACGGACGGCAACAGCCTGTCGACGGCCAGCAACCCTGTGACTCTGACCGTGAACCAGGCCACGCCCGCCGTCGCCATCGCCAGTAGCGCCAACCCGGTCCTGGTCCAGAACAGCCTCACTCTGACGGCCACCGTCACCTCCGCGGCCGGTACGCCGACCGGGACCGTGACCTTCCTAGACGGCTCTACACCGCTGGGCACGGGCACGCTGGCCGACGGAGTGGCGACACTGACAACGTCAAGTCTGACCGTGGGAACGCACTCGATATCGGCGGCCTACAGCGGCGACCAGAACTTCGTCACCGCCACCAGCAGTCCGTTGACACAAGTGGTCCAGGACTTCAGTATCAACGTGAACCCCTCCGCGCCCGCAGTTGTAACAGTGCTCCCCGGAGGCACAGTGGTGTACACCTTCACTGTGACCCCGCCGACCGGGTCCACCTTCCCGGCTAACATCGTGCTAACAGCAAGTGGATTGCCCGCTGGCGCTACTTACAGCTTCTCACCGGCCTCAATTACAGCGGGCGAGGGCTCGACCACAGTAACGCTGACCATAGTTCTCCCGCAGACGAATGCCGGCACACGGCAGGTCGCAGTGCGTCCCAGCATACAGCTGGCCACAAACAGCGGAGGCAAGAGCGGCGGTAAAGGTGGGAGCGTAGTCAGAAGGCTGGCGCCATTTACTCTGGCTCTGATCTTGCTGCCCTTTGCAGGCAGGCTGCGCCGCGCCGGAAGTCGGCTGCGCCGCACAGTGTCTTTGCTGCTGTTCATGTTGGCCGGCATGGGTGCCATAACCGGGCTGAGTGGTTGCGGGTCCGGCACCGGCTTCTTCGCCCAGCCGCCAGAGGCTTATACAGTCACCGTGACCGCAACCTCGGGAGCCTTGTCGCACTCCTTCACATTTACCCTGACGGTCGAGTAACAAGGAGACAGATTGAAGATGCGCAGAATGATTCCAATCGCGATCCTCCTGGCGGCACTGCCCATTCCCGGCCAGGTTCCCGGCCGGACGTCCGGCACGGCGCCCCTGGAAGTGACCCTGGCGTACAGCGCTATGCGCTTTAATACTATCCCGGCCGGATGCGGCTGCTCCTGGATGCCGGGGGGCAAAGCGGAGTTTCGCGTCGCATTCTCCCGCCATATTGGCCTTGTGGGCGAAATCGCGGGCCAGCACGCGGGCGCTATCAACTCCGCCCACCAGGACCTCAGCCTGGTGTCCTATCTCTTCGGCCCGCGGCTCTCATGGCCAGTTCACAGGTTCACGCCCTTTGTCCAAGGTCTGATTGGCGGCGTGCATGGCTTTGATGCGACCTTCCCGAACCCGAATAATTCGACCACCGTACCAAATAATTCCACCAACGGATCAGACGCCTTTGCCCTGGCCGCCGGGGGTGGTTTGAATATAAGCCTCTCGCGCCACGTGGCCCTGCGCCCACTCCAGGCAGATTACTTCCTGACCACCCTCCCGAACGACGCCGCCAATCGCCAGAACAGCCTTCGGCTTGGGGCCGGCATCGTTTTCAAGCTTTCACCACCCAGGTAACAAGCACCCTTGTTGCACATCTCCTAAGTGTGCCACGAACGGCGCGGAAAAGAGGTTGTAGTAATAACCGACTGAAATCAGCCTTGAGCTTATTGGAAAATCAAAAACAATATCTTACGAACAGCGCCCTAACTGCGATGGTCCCGGTTGTTCGGGAGTTTACGGAGCAAGTGCAGAAGCTGGGTGTTAGCCCGTACAGATCGTAAAGTGATCAGCGAGTGTGTAGGCCGATTATTGTTTGGGCTGTGGTTCGCCATCTATGAGGAACTCCGGAAAGTTGGAGTGCCCGGCGAATTCTGGGCCAGTTGGTGCGAGACAAATTGGTACGGTGCAGGACCCGAGGGCAGGAGAACGAATGAGTTGCTGGTCTCCGGGTGTATCACCGGCAAAGCGAAAGTTACGCTCCAATGGTGACAGCAGACCATTGCAGAACTGCAAACCGGAAGTTCGTGGGATGGATCAAGAAGAACCCGCGGCGGATGCTAATTGTCCAAAATTCCGTGTACTTGTGGTGTACTCAAGAGCCGCGTATGCTGCGTCTTGACCGATTTGAGCGGCTTTAGCTTTCAATAACTTATGTAGAATCAACACGAACCGGCAATCCGATCTGAACTCCCACCTCCGCCTTGGCCTTGGCAAAAGCCATCAAATGCAGATTGTGTGGGATCCGCTACAGGCCGATTCCGCATCACTCATCCCTTCCATCCGCTACGAGGCACCGAGTACGAACTGGTGACGCGAAAGCGTACCTAGGGGGAAGATCGGGTCTTCTATTTCGACCCAAAAGGGAAGCTTAAGTCCTTGTTTGCCAGCGTGACAGACGTGGTCACGTCTGATGCATTTGATCGCATCTCTGCGGGCCGGTCCTCGTTTCGTGTGGACGATCTTTTGGAGCTTCGGCGTCTTCTCGACAGGCTCAGAGCGACTGGCAAGGGAGCACGGGATGTGTAAGGTAAATATCGCCGCATATGGCAAAAGAATTACGCCGCACAGGGTCAGGTGTCTTGGGGTGGCATTTCGGCTATTGCGCGGATTAATCTCTTATTTGTTGCTGTTTATCGAAGAGATACGCGGAGGCTATGTTGGTAGTAATTGCTTGACTTGGGACGATAAGCGGCGTTATTTATATTACATTACGAATTTAGGGGAATCGGATGAAAAAACAGAGGGAGCCCGATCAGAAAACGCTCGAGTTGAAACGGGCCGGCACCCTCAACCCTCGCCCCGGCTCAGTTTCCGACACTCTCTTCAAAGAGAATCCTTTCTTCGATCCCAAAGATCTCCTTCAGGTTCGCTACGAGATGCTGCGTCGGCACAACGTGGAGGGGGTCTCGATCGTCGATGTAGCTGCCAAGTTTGGCGTTTCGCGCCCAACTGTCTATCAGGCCCACGCAGCATTTCTGGAAGCCGGCCTGAGCGGGCTGCTCCCCCTGCACCGCGGACCCAAAGAAGGTCACAAGCTGTCCGCCGAGGTCATCGAGTATGTGCGGACTTTGCGAGCAGTCAAACCCAAATTGACGACTACCGCTTGTGTTCAAGCTGTTCAGGAGAAGTTCAGTATCACGATTCACCGCCGCAGTCTGGAGCGGGCCTTGACGAGCAAAAAAAAACCGCGCAATCCGTCGTAAAGCCGCCCATTCCGGAAGGGACCGTCGATGCCTACGAAGGACTCCGCCGACAGGTAGTCCAACTGAACGGACAAGGAGGACACTCGCAAGGTCGTGGCGTCCTTATGCGCTGCGGCTTGGCAACTTGGGCGCAGATCAAACACCAGGCCGCGCCCGCACGCGCATCCAAATCGGATCCCCCTTCTGGAGCCGACGCTCCTGTCCTCGACATGTTCGGAGTCGAACTCGTTCGGCTAATTGCAGGTCTGATTCTCAGCACTCGACAGGAGGTTTCGCATGCCTGAGCTAAAAGTTACTCAACAGCATCTTGCACACGATGCGTATCTCTACATTCGACAGTCCACCCCGCGTCAGGTTCTGGAGAACACGGAGAGCACGTAACGTCAGTATGCCTTGCGTGATCGCGCCGTTGTGCTGGGTTGGCCGCTCGAGCGTGTCCACATAATCGACTGCGACCTCGGCAAGTCTGGATCGCAATCGGCCGGCCGGGATGGGTCTCAGAAACTGGTCAGTGAAGTCGCACTCGGCAAGGCAGGCTTGGTGATGGGGTTGGAGGTTTCGCGCTTGGCCAGGAACTCTGCTGATTGGCATCGATTGATTGAGTTGTGTTCGCTGGCCGGAGCACTCATTCTAGATGAGGATGGAATCTATGATCCCGCAAATTTTAATGACAGGCTCCTGCTCGGATTGAAAGGGACCATGTCGGAAGCAGAACTTCATTTCCTCAAGGCGAGAATGAGAGGCGGAGTGATCAACAAGGCTCGACGCGGCGAGCTTGAAATGCGACCGCCCATCGGCCTGGTTTATCGAGACGACGGCGTTCTCATTCTCGATCCAGACACTGAAGTGCAAGCCGCATTGCGCCTGGTCTTCGACACCTTCGAGAAGACCGGATCAGCGATGCAAACCACAAAGATCTTCCGCGAACAAGGTCTTCGGTTTCCACGCCGCATTCGCGCGGGGTTGAGCAACGGTGAGTTGCATTGGGCGCAAGCATCGCACTCTCGAATTATCCAGGTGTTGCATAACCCCCGCTATGCAGGCGCATTCGTCTACGGTCGCGTACGCACGCGCCTTTTGCCGGACGGCAAGCACAGCACGATCAGGGTTCCCCAGTCAGACTGGCAGTTTGTAATTCCCGGCATCAATGCAGAGTGCATCCGGGCCAGTTATCAGCGCTACTTGGAAAGCAACGCCGGTTAGGTGCGTTCAGAGAAAGAGATCCAACAGCGATGCCTTCATCTCCTGTCCAACGCGCTCCGACACCTGAATATCTGAATACTGTCGAGCGCGAAGAGGAGTTGGGGCGCCTTCGGAATCAGGCCAGAATTCGCAAATCCTTACTCGTGCATGGCTCTGAGGGAGTGGGTAAATCTCGCCTCCTTCAGACTTTCGTTGGTAGCCAACCGCTGGCGGTCTACATCCCGCAAATGAGATCGCCGCGTGAATTTATCACGACACTGCTACAAGCGCTGCATTCCGCGGACGGCAAAGTTAAACTTCCTGAAGACATCGCGGCTCTCTCCACATCCTCGCTGAAGGGCATCGTCCACCGGGCGCTTGATACCCGTCCCTTTCTAATGGTTCTCGATCATCTGGATGCTCCCTCCCGCGTTGTGACTGGCATGATCAAGGATCTGCATTACTACGGGCGTACGCCGGTGATCTTTGCGTCGCGATCTCCACACATGGAGGATATTGGTGCGCTGCGCCCTCTCTGCGCGAACAAGGCGGAACGATTGGAAGTGAAGAACTTTCCGACACAGATCGCTTTGGAATTCGCGCTACGCGAAGCCGAAAGAACCGAACTTTGGGCTTCCAATTTGGAGACGGTGCTGCCATCGCTTGTGGAGTGGAGCGATGGCAACCCAGGCGCGATTCTCCACATGCTAAAAATGGCGCAACTCCCACAATACAGAGCAGGCGACCAGATCAAATCTCACATTCTGTATGTGGACTATCGCATGGGCCGCAGATAGCTGAGAAAGTCGTTGAAACTCGGACCGGCGCTTTCTACCGTGAGACATTGGCTCCGAACTTTGGCAACGCCAGGTCCACTCGTTCCAGAAGTTCGCAGTATTGCGCCGTCGATGCACTCTGACCACGTTCAAAGAGAGTCTTCCACTCTAGCCCTCTCTTTAGCTTCAGAGAGAGCATCAATTCGTCGCCGAAGTCACTAAGGGCGACCGCGCTCAGTTTGAAGATGGGCGCACACCGAACCGTGATTCCGTAAAGTTCGTCCGTCTCCGCGACGCCGGTCGAGACCGAGATCAATCGACGATCCGTGACTGCCATGGCAACGGCGGGCAGGGCATTAGGCGGACCGTTAAACCATCCTTTCTTCTTTCGATGGATTGCGGGACGGCAGCAGACTCCAAGCAGTGCCTCATCGGAATCAAGTTCGGCCTTCAGTGCATACCAACACCGAAACGTCATGCCTTGTGACGGAGTGGAGAGAGAAAGAACTGGAAAGCCCGTTGCATGCTTCGGCAGCCATATTGCTCGCATTGCGCAAAGAAAGTTGCTGAGATGCTTTTGGTGAAGTGTGTTGTAGCGAAAGCACTGGATCTCGCTGCCAGCGGACAGTTCAAGGAGCCCATATAGGAGTGCCTTCTTCGTTCCCACCTCGATCAGCTGTTCAAGTGGCGCCACAAAGGGCTTAAGGTTCCTAGCAGGATGCGTGTAGATCATCAGAGCATCGCGAGTAAGGATGTAGATGCGCGGCGGATATTCGGGCGTATTCCAGAGCGCTTCCGTGTCTCCGGGAATGAAGATCGCCGAAAGCCAACCATCTGGCGGTATCGGAAGCGGAAAGTCATTCGGAAAGTCGGACGCATCTCGGATTTGGAACCCGAATCGGTATTGGCGTGAATCGCAGTCGGTAGAGGCAATCATTTCCGCGCCTTCAGAGAATAAACTCGGCAGCCCATGGTGCATTCACACTTCTGTGGCCAGCAAGCATTAGCAACGCCAATTGAGATGCGCTGCGCTCTTCTTCGCTGGTCAGATATCGGCGAAGCGCGTCGTACCGCAGTGCATAACTATTGCTCTCCCATGCGACAGTGGCTCCTTCGCCGCCTACGGCCAGAAGTTGGATCCTCCAATGTTTCGAAGCTGGCACCTCAGCCGGGGCTGGGACCGAACGAAACACCAGTTTTAAAGGCTCACGGCCAGTGACGTTTAACACAGACATTCGGTCAGCGCCAGCAACTTCGTCGGCGAGTTGCCGCGGGAGGTTGAGCGGGTCGAGCACAATCCGCAGTTCGCTATCGTCTTCAGCGTCCGAGAAGTCCCAGTGATCAAAAGACAGATATCGGTGGTGTGCTGGCCAAGACGTTTGACTTTGGCGCGGTCTTCTCGCCGGGGGAGAGGAATGTCGTCGAGGTTGCGCATGAAGATGGGACCGAGGGTGCAACCAGCCACAGAGGAGCGATAGGAAACGACCCATAAGCTGTTGACTCAATTGGTTGCGGAGGGCAGGATCGAATAGTCGCAATTCCTCCTGTGAATACGCCCAATATGCAAATCGACTGATCGCACTTGGCGCAAAGTTTCCCCCAGGCGGTCAATGAAAACTCTCCGTCTATCTCATCTCGGTTTCGTTCGCCTGTTCAGCCGATTCATGTATCGCAAACAACCTGCTGCGCTTGCAGAAGCTCCTGCGCTCGCGCTCACAGTATCCAATCAGCGTCCAATGCCCGTTGCCTTTTGCAAAGCTTCTGCCCATATCCGGTATCCGGCTTCACTGGGGTGTGTGCCGTCCGGCATGAGAGCGGAAGGCAGCGTTCCATCGGGTTCAAGGAACTGCGAGCCAATGTCGAGATAGGTGACGGCTGAGTCCATTGCGAAGCGCTTGGCCAGCAGTTTATTGGCCGCGCGGATGGGTGCGCGCAAATAGTCGTCGGCATGAGGGCCACGTGGGAAGATGGCCATGAGCACGATGTGGCTTTGTGGAGAGCGCCGATGCAACTCGGCGCAGATGACCGCGATGGCCGCGTCAATCTCCTCGGGAGTATTGGCGCGCGCATGGTCCGTACCGGTCAGGTTGTTGGTGCCGATGTTGAGCACGATCCAGCGGGGTGCAAGTCCATCAAACTCACCCTGGCGCAACCGCCAGAGGACATTCTGGGTTCGATCCCAGCCGAAACCGAGATTAAGCACAGGCGTATCCCCGAAGAGCTTCTGCCACGCCGCAGGACCATTCATACGACCGGCTAATGGCTGGCCGCCCCAGAAATGCGTAATCGAGTCCCCGATGAGAACTACCTGAGGCTGTAGCTTTCTCGCGAGTTCCAATTCTGCATGATGGCGCGCAAACCAGTCGTACGAGTCTTGCTCTATCTGAGGCACAGGGATCACGGCGGTGTTGAATCCGTTCATGGAGGCGAGCGGCTCGCGCGGCGGCTCATTCATCAGCTTTGCCAGCGTAGGCTCAATTGCCTCGGCCATCCTGCGCTGGCCAAACGTGTCAGGATGCAGGGGTTTGCCGCGGTACGGCATGCGCGGATCGTAGAAGAGATCGGCGTTCAGCAGATTGTTTGAAAGGTAGATAGTGCCAATGTCGAGATAGGAGACGCGTGGGTCCTCAGAATAGCAAGCGGCCAGATGCCGGTTGACCTCCTCATCGCGGGCCGTTTTGTCTGCGGAGATGCCGCTCGGGAGCAGGCCGAGTAACAAAATGTGAGTCTGCGGCAGCCTCTGCTCAAGATCGCCGACGACGGCATCGATGCCGCCCTCGGTTTGCTCCGCTGTCTGGTTGGCTGAGCCCGTGTTGTTGGTGCCGATGAGAACGACCGCGACCTTGGGATGCAGCCCCTCAACCTCGCCGTGATCGAGACGCCACAGCACCTGCCCGGTCGTGTCTCCACTGAAGCCTACGTTGAGGGCTTTGCGTGGTGCATAGAACTGCTCCCAAATGGGCTGGAAATCCTGGTCTGGCGGCATCGACTTGTCGTAATTATTGGTGATGGAGTCACCGATCATCAGCAGTTGCGTGTCGGGATGAGCCTTCACGGCCGCAAGCACGGCGTTGTGGCGGTCAAGCCACCAAGATTCGCTCTGTGGAGAGGAAACGATCGCCGGATTTTGGGCGGTGCTTTCCGGTGTCGCCCAAGAGGAGCAGGCAGCAGCAAGAGCTGCGGTAAGGACAAGAATAGACCGCATGATGAGCGATTTGAAGGAAGGGTTGCGAAATATCCGAGTCATGCGATCACTCCATTTTCGGTTCTACTACGAATCCACATGGCGAGGGGAAAACCGATAGTAACTGTACGCTGGCCGACCTGCCTCACCTCTTGCATGTCTGGGTCCGGTACTAGCATTGCTTCCGTCCGTTCGCCGAAAAATCCTGTTCCTCTTGAGAGGCCCAGCGTTTCTGGCCTCTGAATGCTCAACGCAAGACCGCCGAGATTTTCTGCCATAAATAATCGGGGGCGGCGTCTACATGCGACTCCGCGTCGGCGGCAATGGCAACCGAACCTCCATCGAGCCGATTCGTCCGTTGTGCTCATCGCGGACTACGAGGCGCAGAACAGCAGTGTCAACAGGCGCAAGGAAGACCTGCAGGACCGGGTAGCCGTTTTCCATGACTTTCGCGATGTCCGAGGGTCGAATGACATCCGCGATTCGTGAGTTGCTGCCGTATAGAGCCTCGCCGTCCGCGTTGAAGGCCAGTGTCGCGATGGACAGGCGCAGATGGTAGTTGCCGTTTGCAGAGGCGGGAAGGTCCAGTTGGCTGGCGAGCACCGCATACTGGATCGCATATTTTTGCATCTTTACCGGGGTCGACTCTGGGACGAACTTGCGGGGGGCTGCCTTGGCCGCTTGCTCGCCATATGGGGTTAGCGTGTCCATCTGGAGTTTTGTGGCGAGGACAGGCATTCCGACCGCATCCACCTGGGCAGCGAAGATGAGTTGGTGCGACGGTGGCGCGCCAAACTGCGAAGCGGCGCCGATCGATGCGCGGGCCAAGTTGTCAGCCTCCTCCTCATCGGTTTGCGGGTGGACTACTTCGTCAGGATCGTCGGCAAAATAGCTTCTGCGGTAGGCAAGCTGGTAGCGGTTGTGTTCGAGTTGGACCTTGATGTGTCGTACGGAGCCGTCGAATTTGGGGTTGGTGGGAGCATAAAGCAGCGAATAGTACGAGGAGCCGTCCGCCGCAGCCGTCTCCAGAGCCAGTTCAAGCCCGTTGGTGTTATAGAAGGCGCGACCGCCGGTTTGTTCGCCCAGGGTGTCCATGGTGGCGAAATCGGCAGCTAGTTGCTGGCCGAAGGAGTGGGTGTCCTGGTGCCCACCCCCGATAGGGGAGGACTGTGACGCGCTGAAGTTGGGGTCCGTCTGCAGGCCGCGCGTATCCACGGGATAGACCGCAACCTGCGCGGCGTTCAGCAGGTCGCCTGCAACCCTCATTTGTTCGCTGTAGTTGCGGATCGCGTCATCGCGATTCAGCGGCGGGTCGGGATCGGGCAGAACTCCGGCGGGGAAGGAACCTGAATACCAGATCAGGTTCTTACGTCCCGTGACGCCGGCTAGAAAGCGGCCGATCTGCGCGAGAGCGTCCAGCGTGATATCGACACGCTGATCCAGCCTCGCGCTGGCCTCTTCCGCCTCCATGTGCGCCATCCTATCTTGCATTTGCTGTAGTGCTGCCGCCGGGCCAGACTTCGCCGGTTGGGCGGCAGTTGCGTTTGGATTTGAAGATGTCTGCCGATCTGCGACGCTCATGGCATCCCCAGCGATATTGGACAGAGAGCCGGTCTGCGATGGAGCACCGGCCTGCAACGCCGGGCGCTGCTGCATGGTAGCCTTACCGGTCGCCGCCCGTTCAAGCAGTTCCGTGTCGGAGGTGAAGCCTTGCAGAAGTCGGAGCCGGTCGCCCAGCACAAAGATGGCGGTCTGGTGGCCGGTATTCTTCTTCAGGAAGTCGCTCATCTGCGCGTGGGCGTAAGGCTGGTCCTGAAGCGGCGTGTTTAACAGGTCGAAAAGCAGCACGGTCAATGGGCCATGTTCCGGCGCCTCCATCAGGTTCATGAACGTATGCGGAGGCAAGGTGGGGCGTGTCGGAACGGCGGGCTCTATGTTCTGCGGGCCATGCCACTCAAACTGGCGGATCGATTGCGGGATGCCGTCTTCGGAGACCCGAAAATCATCGGCTTGCAGATGCGGGACAGCATGTCCCTCGGCGTCGGTGACGATGACATCGACGCGCACGCGCCGCACGGTCTGTTGCAGGGTGAACCCCGAGTCCGGTGCGGGGTCCTGCGTTGATGTTGGCGTTTGAGACAAAAGAGCGCCAGCCGTAGCCAGCGCCACAAGAGCGGCGGCGCCGGCTTTCCGTCCCGGCCGTTTGTGCGAATCGAGATCGAACATTGTCCCCCGGACTGGTGTGGGATTCGTCTCTCCGTGGAGAGACATTTGGACGGTGCAGGATCAATTGGCGGTCTCAGTGAAGGCGACCGAAGCTCCGCCAAGTGCGAACTGATCCTGCGCCGTAACAGTGACGGTTCCTTTGCTTGCAGGCAGCGTCAGTTTTACCGAGGCCACGCCGGAGGCATTGGTGGTGACGATGACGCTGCGCCCGCTGGTCGTTCCATTGGAGAGCGTACCTGCGGATGTGGTGAAGAAGATGCCCGCGCCAGTCGGGGTTCCGCCGGACTGACCAGGATAGAGAGTGACGCTCAGCGGCTCCGGCAACGCCATTCCTGCGCGGCCCGTCTGGTTGTTGCCATCCGGGATCAGCCTGGCGGCCGGTCTGCCGACGACGATCCAGCCGCCCTCAGTCTGCGTGGAGACGCCATCGTTGCCGGTGACAGTGTAGTGGCAGAAGCCGCGAATCCTGCCGGGGCTGACGGTGAGGATGGCCGGCTTGGTTGGGGTGATGGTGGCGTCGGTCACCGTGATGGAGCCAAGGCAGGCCGAAGCGCCCTCAAAGTCATCGAAGACCGCCGAGGTCAGGGTCACATTGGCCGTACCGCTGACGATCTTCGGCTTCAGAACCCCCGTGCCCGAGGCCGGAATCATCAGGTCGTCGGGATTCAAATACCACTCCGAGGCCGGCTTGGAGGGTTGGCTGCCGCTGACCACCAGCAGCGTGACGCTATAGGGAGCAAAACTCTGCGTCGCGTTCCAGGCGGTCGTGGCGGATCGAGCAATCGCGCCGGGGTTGGTTGAGCCCAGTGTGTACGCGGCAGAGGTGGTGGCTTGGAAGCCGTTCAGGTTGAAGGTGGTATCTACCGTGTTGTTGGGGTCCTTGTTCAGCACCATGATGGTCATCGTCGTTCCCGTGGCATCGAGCGCCGCGTAACTGGTGAACAGGTCGGCATTGCTGGTGGTCTGGTCTGAAACGGAGAGCGAGCCGAACTGGTGGCGTGCTCCGTCATAGGTGGTATACAACTTCAGGGCCTGATAGTTGGGATGGGGCTGATGGGTGGCATCGTCGGTCGCCGACGGGCCGCCCCAGCGCGTGGAAAAGCTGAGCCCCTCGCGGCCCATGACGCCAAAGGCATCCGCGTCAGACAGTGCCGTGGAGAAGTCCCATTCGGATTGCGGAGCCATCCACGACTCCCACTCCGAGAAGGAGAGCGGCGTATCCGGATAGATGGCGTTCACCAGGGCCTTGAGGCGCGGAATCATGAAGGTAACGCCGCGGCGGGGTTGAGTTGTCGTGATCCAATCCGCATCGATATCTTTGTTGTAATAAAGCGGATCCCAATAGGTGCGATAGACCATGCCGGCGGCGGCACGCTTTTGCGAATTGGTGAACTTGGAGATGTCAACGTTTGGGCCGACATAGGCATGCACATCAAAGACATCGAGGGTGCGAGCGCCGTTGATCTGGTCCAGCCAATAGATCGTGTTCAGCCACCATGGCACGTAGTCGACTCCGGCATGAGCGTTCTTGTCGTCGCCCACCGGGCCTGCGGTCCACAAAAAATTCCAGCAGCAGGTGATGGGGCCGAGACGAACCGCGGCAGGGTCCCAACTCTTCAGCGCGCGACCCTCGGTCTCAAAGAGATTGGCCAACTCGGTGTATCCGGGGTGGTTGGGATGCACGTCGCTGTGCGAGCCGTCCCACATCTCCGGCTCGTTGTCCATGTCGTAGAAGTGGCAACTAGTGAACGGCGCGTAGGGAACCTTGCATGTTCCATTGCCAAACGCGGCCGACAGCGCCTTCGCCCACTCGTCGCGATAGAGGCAGTTGCCCGTGGTGCAGTCTTTCGCGGTATCCACCAGCGGATAATACGCATCCGTAAACGGGGTGGTATTCACCTTCGTCTTGCAGTCCGGCTTCTGGCCGTTGCCACCATCGGGATTGTTGGGATTGACCTTGCACTGCTTTCCATACTTCGCGACGGAATAGCTCCAATGGCCGGGTTCCTTGGCCACCCAACTGAGCGTGGGCATGGTGGTAAGCATTTGACTGCCGGAGTCCACGACGAACTTGGTTAACCCAACCGAGTCGGCAGGATTGCCCGCGCCATCCCCAAGACCGAAGTCCTCAAAGAACCAGTCGCCGCCGGCATTGTAGGTAAAGCGCTTCCAGTTGTAGTTGGAGGCCTCATTGCCGCCAAAGCGGACGAACCCTGGCGACAGATTGGCGATATCGCCTCTGTTCGTGGAATTGATGCCGTAGATGTACGGGCTTATCTGATGGCGGCCGGCCAGCGTGTCGATATTGACGCCGACACTCTTGCTGCCCGGCGAGGTGATGGTGATGGCCGCCGTGCCCGT
>Ga0302320_10012615_pt1 | contig 17721 bp, 18 predicted proteins | sample Bog_T0_3_FD_202130 | JGI IMG/M metagenome (GOLD analysis project Ga0302320, IMG submission 202130) | Peat permafrost microbial communities from Stordalen Mire near Abisko, Sweden - Bog_T0_3 | ecosystem: Environmental > Terrestrial > Soil > Wetlands > Peat | place: Sweden: Abisko, Stordalen Mire...
AAGCGGCTCATGGAAAAATTTTTCTCGAAATGTCGAAATACGGAAATGCCAAACGTCATCATGGTGAAGCTGGGAAATGACTTCCGGTCAAACTAAAAACAAATTAAAGAATTAGACGTTATGAGAAACACAACTAGGCCAAAGATGGTTTTTGGAAACCATTCGGCCGTCATCGTTCCGCGAAAAGACCGGGACAGCATTTGTAAAGATGAAAGAAGCGGTCAAAATACAGGAGGAATAAATGAGCCACGAAATTAATCACCAAATCGGCGTCAAAGCATCACCGCAGGAGGTCTATAAAACTTTAACCGAGACGAAGAAGCTTGCGCAGTGGTGGACATCCGACACCCGAGGCAGCGGGACCAAAGTCGGGGATACCCTCGAATTTTGGTTCGGCGAGTTCTGCGAGAAATTCAAGGTCAAAGCACTTAAACCGGGCAAGCTGGTCGCTTGGAAAGCTCCGCGAGGGCAGGGCGCCGACGAATGGGAAGGGACCGAAGTAAACCTCGTTATTTCGACCGATGACAAACAAACTTACATTCGGTTTCGACACTCGGGTTGGCGAGAGAATTCGGACTTCCACGCTCATTGTTCGATGAAGTGGGCGACTTTCATGTTGAGTCTCAAGGATCTATTGGAAAAGGGCAAAGGGCGCCCGGCGCCGAACGAAATGGAAATTGATTACCATTGAGGCGGTGGGAAGCATTCGCCGGTTACCAAATAGTGCCTACTTGTCTCAATACGGCCGTTGGACCATAATGCGAAAGTTGCGGAAAAAAGGAGAAAAATGGAACAAGATAAAATTCATTGCCACGTGGGAACGGCCATCGCCGTCATCGGCGGTAAATGGAAGCCGTGGATTCTCTGGCATCTTTACGACGGCGTGCGGCGCTACGGCGAATTGCGGCGGCTGACGCCGGGCATTACGGGCAAAATGCTCACCCAGCACTTGCGCGAACTGGAGCACGATGGGGTGGTGGAACGCAAGGTTTATGACCAGAAGCTGCCCAAGGTGGAATACTCCTTTACGAAATACGGCGAAACTTTGCGCCCCCTTTTGAAGGAGCTTTGCGACTGGGGCGGCAAACACTCCGCGCGCCTGTCCGTGACGCGCCCGAAGCGAAGTCCTTCAATCAAAATTCTTCGATTAAAACCCGCAGTAGAAAATTAGGACCATGAGCCTGAAAAATCCGAACGCCCTGAATCCGAAACGTCCCAAACGCGCAGCGATGGTTATTGCCAATACCGCAGTTTCCACCACCACCGGCTGGCCGGTGGGCTTCTGGTGGAGTGAACTCACGCATCCTTACTTTGCTTTTACCGAAGCAGGTTACGAAGTGGAAATCTTCAGCCCGAACGGCGGGAAATGTGAGGGCGACGCCATGTCCGATCCGCGCGATGCCTCAGGATATTCGGCGAGCGACCTTATCAGCCTGGGCTTCATCGCCACGCCGAAGCTGGCGGCGCTGGTCGTCAATACCCGCCAGGTCCCGGAAATCGCCGTGAAGGATTTTGACGCCCTGATCGTCGCGGGCGGCCAGGCTCCGATGTTCACGTTCGACCAGGCAACCGGGCTGATCGCGAAGTTTGTTGAGTTTTACGAAGCGGGCAAAATCGCCTGTGCGCTCTGTCACGGTGTGGCGGTGCTGCGTTACGCAAAATTGTCGAATGGCGAATTTCTCGCCAAGGGCAGGACCGTAACGGGCTTCGCGAATGTCGAGGAAGATTTCGCCGACAACGCCGTCTGGAACATGAATCTCCTGCCGCGCGACAAGCACCTCATGCCGTGGCGCATCGAGGACGAATTGAAGAAAATCGGCGCGAATTATATTCAAGCCGGGCTTTGGCGGGGTTTTGCGATTCGCGACGGCAATCTGATCACCGGCCAGCAAAATTTCTCGGGCGAGGAAACCGCACGGCTCGTGGTCGAAACCCTTGGCCGATAACCCCCACTCAAAACACACTATGAATATTGCCATCATCGGCGCGGGAAACGTCGGTGGCGCGCTCGGCAAAAGCTGGGCGAAAGCCGGCCACAAAATCAAATTCGGCGTGCGCAATCCCGGCGATCCGAAACATCGCGCTCTGCTCGACGCCTGCGGGCCGAATGCCAGCACCGGCACGAATGCTGAAGCCGCCTCGTTCGGCGACGTGATCGCCGCAGCCACACCATGGGATGCGACGCAAGCCGCGATTGCCGAGTGCGGCAACCTTGCCGGCCGGGTGCTGGTGGACTGTACCAATCCGCTCAAGTTCACGCCCGGCAGCGGTCTGGAACTGGCCATCGGCCACACCACATCCGGCGGCGAAACCGTCGCGCAATGGGCCGCGGGCGCGCGGGTGGTGAAATGTTTTAACACCTACGGGTTCGAGAATTTTGCGGACGCGAGTTATCCCAAATACGACGGCCTCAAACCGGTCATGTTTCTCGCGGGCGATGATGCGGACGCCAAGCGAATTGTCGCGCAACTCGCCGCCGACCTCGGCTTTCAACCGCTGGACACCGGTGATTTGAAAATTGCCAGACTGCTGGAACCGACGGGAATGCTTTGGATTCACCAGGCAATCGTTCAAAAGCAGGGAACTGGTTTTACCTGGGGCATGCTGGAGCGGGTGGCTTCCTCGCGTCCGCCAAAAAATTAAAAGTATGAAGATCGGAATCTCCGGAGCTGCCAATGTCGGCACTGTTCCCACCGGACTCTTTAGCGCCAAAGGCCACGAAATCATGCGGTCTTTCAGCAAAGACGCCGGCAAACTTGCCCGGACCGCCAAAGCCTGCGGAGCCCCAACCAATTAAACCTATAATCACCGAATTTTTTCGCTAAAGCGATAAGACTTATGAATCGACCGCTTCCCCGTTCCGGTCCAAGGCGACCCAGGTTTCACGCTGGAGGAAATGAAAAACTTTGTGCGCCGGCACTTTGATGACTTCGACAATGTGGCCGCTCAACCCCTCCAAGTCCGGTGAATGATTCCGCCGCCCAAACGTTGATTGAAACGGTCGCCCGTAATTCCTATGGCCAGCTGGTTGCCTATCTCGCCGCCCGCACGGGCGATGTCGCCGGTGCAGAGGATGCGTTGAGCGATGCCTTCGTCGCCGCGCTGGAAAAGTGGCCGGTGGATGGCCTTCCGCAGAAGCCCGAGGCCTGGCTGCTGCATGCCGCGCGCAACCGCATTATTGACGCCGTGCGCCACAATCAAGTCCGACAGAACTCCGAAGTCTTTTTGCAACAAATCGCCGAAGAAGCGCAGACCGTGGCCGTCACGCACGAGCATTTTCCCGACGAACGCCTCAAGCTCCTTTTCGTCTGCGGGCATCCGGCGATCGACCCCGCAGCGCGCACCCCGCTGATGCTGCAAACCGTCCTTGGCGTTGACGCGGAGCGAATCGCCTCGGCTTTCCTGGTTTCTCCGGCCGCCATGAGCCAAAGGCTGGTCCGCACGAAAAACAAGATCCGTGACGCGGCCATTCCGTTTCGCATTCCGGATCCGCCAGAATGGAGCGAACGCCTATCCTTCGTTCTTGATGCCATTTATGCCGCCTACACCACCGGCTGGGAGAGCCTGCCCGATGCGGCTTCAACGCATCACGCGATGGCGACGGAAGCCATTGCGCTCGGACGATTGCTAATCCAATTGATGCCGCGCGAACCCGAAGCCCATGGTCTGCTCGCCTTGATGCTCCATTGTCAAGCGCGACGCGAGGCCCGTTACACGAGTGACGGCGAGTTCGTCCCTCTCGACGAGCAGGACACGACGAAATGGTCCTGCGAACTTATCCATGAGGCCGAGAAACATTTGCGCCTGGCCGCCGGATTCAAGATTCTTGGCCGGTTTCAACTGGAAGCCGCCATTCAATCCATTCACGCCAGCCGCGCCAAGACCGGCCGCACCGAGTGGCGGGAAATCGCCCTGCTTTATGCAGGCTTGGTACAAATCGCACCGGGCATCGGTTTATTGGTTGGGCGCGCCGTGGCATTGGCGCAGGCGGGTGATTCCGCTGCTGGACTCGCAGCACTCGAGGCCATTCCACGGGGCAAAATCGTCAGCTACCAACCTTACTGGGCCGCGCGTGGACATTTGCTGGAGCGGTTGAATCGCGGCAACGAAGCCCGGCAGTCCTGGGAGCGGGCTGCCGGGCTGACGGACGACCCTGCGTTGCGCCAATATCTAGGGCGTCGCGCGTTAGAAGTTGAGAACAGCGTTTCACAATTTCCGTGACCATTTTCCGGGCGCCTCCGCGGCGGGTTGATCTTTCTCTGCGCGTGAACCGCGTCTCATGGTAAAAAACAATGGCGTCAAAGCTTCCCCCGGAACAATTGGGCCCCACCCTGGATTTCGTTGATTTTGGAAATGGCAGGTATGCGGCCAATCTGAAATACATTGCGTAAAACATCATAAAATACCAATATCTTAGGTCTGACTCGTTCATTTTTCACTTTCACTGTGCGCCGATTCCGATGCCGGAGTCTGAGGTGTTTCGCAGCCATGACTGATTCAATCAACACACCCCTATGGACCTGACGAAGTTGGGCTGGAATGCTGACCTCAATCAGCAGTTCGCGCCCCACCATGCCAAGGGGCTGATTCCGGCCCGGGTGGCGGTGGAGGATAAACATTCCTTCCGCGTTTGGACCGCGGATGCGGAACTGCTCGCGCAAATCACCGGCCATTGCCTCCACGAAGCCCGCGGGTCCAATGCAAAACTTCCCAAAGTCGGGGACTGGGTCGCCGTAAAACTGGTGCCCGATGAGGAGAAGGCCATGATTCACGCCATCCTTCCGCGACGCACCCAACTCTGTCGCAAAACGACCGGTCGTGGCAGCACTGAGCATATCCTCGCCACGAATATCGACACGGCGTTCATGGTGACCGCCGCGGACGCGAGCTTCGACGCAACGCGTCTGGAACAGATGCTCGGCATCGCTCGCGAAAGTGGCGCGCGCCCGGTGGTCCTGCTCAATAAAATTGATTTGTGCGAGGACCTTGACGCAAGGCTCGCGGAGGCCACGCGCGTGGCCGGAGACGCTTTAGTGCTTGCGGCCTGTGCGCTCACCGGGCGGGGCGTGAACAAATTGGCGAAATTAATCACGCCCGGCGACACAGCGGTGTTCATCGGCACATCCGGCGTGGGCAAGTCGAGCCTCATCAACCGCCTCTACGGAGAAGACATCCAGGCCACGGTGGAAGTCCGCACGCAGGACGCCAAGGGCCGGCATACCACTTCGTGGCGCGAGATGATTTTCCTCCCCCAAGGCGGTGTGGTCATTGACACGCCGGGCATGAGAGAATTTCACATCTGGATTGCCAGTGAAGGATCGAAGCAAACATTTCCCGAGATTGACGCGCTGTCGGCGGGCTGCCGCTTTCGCGACTGCACCCATACCAAGGAAAAGCGGTGTGCGGTGCTCGAAGCGCTCGCCGGCGGCACGCTTCCGCGCGAGCGATATGACAGTTTCCTTAAACTCCAACGCGAAATCCGCTACCTGCGCGAAGCGGAAAAGAGAACCACTTGGCAAAGCCGTAAGAAGAGCGACCGCGAAGCCGCTCGCGATTTCAGCGAGCACGATTGAGCCGCCACTTTTCTGACAATACGGGTATCAATCCCGCAGTTTTGTGCGAGAATAGGCTTTGGATTTTCCATTGTGAACATTTCATCCGCCATTTTTGACTGCAGCGCACCGGATTTGGATTCGTGTCCGGACGAGTCCCTGCCGGAGTTCGCCTTCATCGGCCGCTCGAATGTTGGCAAGTCCTCGCTGTTGAACATGCTCGCGGGCGAGCAAGGTTTGGCTCGTGTCTCGCCCACCCCAGGATTTACCAAGCTCATCAACGTCTTCACGATGAACAAATGTTGGCGTCTGGTGGATCTGCCGGGATATGGATTCGCCGAGGGTGCGCGGAAGGACAGTGCCCGTTTCAACCGATCCGTGAACGATTACTTGCAGAATCGCCCGAATCTCTGCCTGGTCTTTGCGTTAATCGAGACCGGTTTGGACCCGCAAGACATCGATTTGGAGTTCGTGGAATGGCTCGTGCGCCGCGCCGTGCCGTTCGTCCTTGTTTTTACCAAGACCGACAAGGTATCCGCCGCCATCGCGCAGACGAACATCGCCGCCTTTACCCATCGCATTTCGGCATGGTTCGAAATGCCGCCGGCGGTGTTCACTTGTTCCGCGACGACCCGGCAGGGCCGGCCGGAGTTGCTCGGGGTAATCGCCGACGAGATGACGGCCATAGACACTGCGGCGAAGCGGGCCGCGGTGTCTCCCGAAAGTTCACCCAATCGAAGTCCGAAAGCGCGCGCCGGGGGAAACCGAAAACGGCGTCCCGACCTCGACCGGCCCTGGTGACTGGGCGCTCCTTAGATTGACGTGAGGACGGAAATCTAGTGGTTTTATGCGGCTTTGCTGATTCGCCCGAGCCGGGCGCGGTCCAAACATCAGGTATTTGGACTGGAACGAAGGCAGATGGTGACTGCAGTTCCGCTGTCGCGGTTCACGGCGTGTGTCGTCCATGGCTCAGCTTTGGCCGGCAGGCAGCTGTGTGTGCCGATTAATTTTTGATTGCACAACCAAACAAATAACCAATAGAACACATGAGCAAGATCGCTATTATCTATCATTCAATTTACGGTCATACCAAGCTTCAGGCCGAGGCAGTTTTTCGCGGCGCGCAAAGCGTCCCGTCAATTACCGCCCAAATTTATACCGTTGAAGAAGCAGCCGCCCGCCTGGATGAACTGGACGCCGCCGATGCCATTATTTTCGGCTGTCCCACCTATATGGGCAGCATGTCCGCGGGGATGAAATCATTCATCGAGGCGGCTGCGAAGAAATGGTTTACGCTCGCTTGGAGAAATAAAATCGCGGGTGCCTTCACGAACTCTTCCTCCTTTTCCGGCGACAAGCTGAATACTTTGATGGGACTCGTGATCAATGCCATGCAGCATGGGATGATTTACGTTGGTCTTGGAATGATGCCTTCTGCCAACAAACCTGAAGATATGAATCAGATTACGGGGCCGGGACCTGATGCCCAGAATCGCGTCGGGTCGTTCATCGGCCCAATGGCGGCCAGTTTTCAGGTCAAACCGCCGAATGCACCGGTCAAAGGTGACATAGAGACGGCAGAAATTTATGGTCGGCGGGTTGCAGAAATCACACTTCAATTCGTCCATGGAAAAAAAGCTTTAAATTCTTAGCCCTTATCGTGCAGGTGGAGCCCCGGCAACCTCCGCGTCCAATGTCAATCGTGGCCCGGCAAGATCCTCTAAAGCCGCAGGCGTGGACCGTGAGCGCCCTTTTGGCCTGGCCAGCGGGGCATAAAACCGGTGTGATCATTCTGGTCTCGCTGCAAGCCGCGTTGCTTTTGGGAACAGGCGCAGGGATTTTCTGGTTCGTTCGCAAGCATGGGGATAGAGTTGGGTCATGAAATTCCTGTTCGGCCTGATCGCACTGGTGAGTGCCGGAGTTTTTTCCGCAGGTGCGCAAATTGAGGACCGGGTCGCCCCGCTGATTTTCCCAGATGCCGACCAGATTTCGCTCGACGAAATCGGCAGGTACGCGGTCGGTTATCAGTATCGCGGCCAGACCGAACAATATTTCCCGGTCGGCTGGAGCGGTGGTTTTGAGGGGCTTACGGGTGTGGCACTTCAGTCGGCGGGTGAACAGAAAGGGCGCCAGGCGGTGTTGCTTCATCCGCCGTGGCGGGGCGGTACTGGCGTCGCATTCCAGGATTTTCGTTTTCGGCTGCCGTCCGCTGAAGCGGTGCAACATATCAGGCTAGTTGGAGCAACGGCGATGCGGAGTGACGCATTGGCCGGGCCTGGCGAAAAATTGAAATCGGATGGGGCAACTTTCCGTATCCAGGTGAATGGCCGAACATTGTGGGACGAAAACCGTGATGACTCGGAGTGGAAACCATTTTCAATCGATCTGACGGGGTTGGCGGGGCAAATCGTTACCGTGCGCTTTGAAACCGATCCGGGTCCGCATGACAATGCGTCGTTTGATTTTGCCTTGTGGGGTGGCCGCGAATTATTGCTCGAAGGATTTAGGCCGAAAGCCACGGGGCATCCTGCGTCACCGTTGCCTTTGGATCTTCCAAGATTGGTTTCCCGGCCGGATGACGAAGTTGCGCCGCCTTCCGGGTATAAAGGTGTCGTGTCGAGCACTGTGGAGGGCGATCACACGACGCTGGTTTATCGCGGCGCGGACGGGACATTGCAATACGATTGGACAGCGCCGACTGGGGGCGGCGGCTCGCCACTCGGCTCCTGGCAATTGCGGGCGACACCGCAAGGGGCGGAGACTTTTCAGGCTATTCCGTTGGGGGGCGATGCACGTTTGGAATGGGCGGCGCCAGCCATCTTTAAAGCCAGCCGATGGGAATCGACTTCGAATGGCGTGGCGTGCCTTTGCACTTATGAGGTGGGCGGGGAGACGGCTTTATTGCGCTGCGTCGCGGCGTTGAGCGGGAAAAGCCTGGTGCTGGAACTGACTTGCGATGTCCCACAGCTCAGCACGCTGGACGCAGGCAGCTGGGGGCCGGTTATGTATCGGCGGCCGGTAACGGTGCCGTATTATTCGGGCCAGGTGTCTTACCTGCGCAAAGAAAATCTTTTCGTAAACGCATTTCTCGATTGGACCAAGTCATCGGCTTCCAGTCTCGACGGTCCCAAGGCGGTTTATGGCGCCCGGACTGACGGGACCCGCGTGCCATTGCAGGAACGCATCGTGTACAGTGCGGCATGGCAGGTGGATGAGGTGCTGCCGAATATTCCGAATCCGGCTTCGCCCTTTCGGGAACACCTGGCGGGTAAGATTATTCTTGATATTTGGGGAGGCCGTTTTGATGCGATCGCACGAAATTTGGAGACTGTGCATGCCTACGGGCTGAACGATTGCCTTGCCATCATTCATGACTGGCAACGCAGCGGTTACGATAATGCGCTACCGGCTCATGTTCCCGCTGACGCAGACAAGGGCGGCGAGGCGGGCATGAAGGATTTGGTCAGCACGGCCAAACGTCTGGGCTACGACATCGCCTTGCACGAAAATTATGTGGATTATTATCCGAATTACGAGAAATTCAATCCGGACGACATCTCCCTCGACTCGCACAGCAATCGGGTGCTCGCCTGGTATAATCCCGGGACAAAAATCCAATCGTTTGCGATCCAGCCCCACGCCATTTTGCGGCTGGCGCGTGCGGAAAGTGTTCAGATTCACGACCGTTATGCGCCGAATGCCGATTATCTGGACGTTCATTCGGCCGTGCCGCCGTGGTTTCATGTGGACTTTCGCGCGGGAGCGGAGGGTGCCGGGACTTTTCGGCCGGTGGAGGAGGCGCATCGCGAGTTGTGGTCGTTTGAGCGAGCGACTTGTGGCGGTCCGGTTTTGGGCGAGGGCGCCAATCATTGGTTTTGGAGCGGATGGTTGGACGGGGTTGAGGCGCAATTTGGCGATGGCTGGCCGGGGCAATTGGGACAGAGTGCGCCTCTAATGGTGGATTTCGATTTATTGAAGATCCATCCGTTGCAGGTGAACCACGGAATGGGTTACTACGAAAGGTGGTGGGGTACGCCCACGGGGCACGCTCGGCCGCCGATGGTTGTGCTCGATCACTATCGGATGCAGGAGGTTATTTACGGCCATGCGGGTTTCCTGGGTGGCGCTACTTATTCCGATGTTCCGCTGGCGTGGTTGGAACATCATTTGGTTTCTCCGGTTTCGGCCCGTTACGCGACGGCGCTGCCGGTAAGAATCGAATATCAAGTGAAGGGCGGTTGGGTGGATACTTCCGAAGCAGCGCAAAGCGGTACGTGGACCCGGGTGCGAGTAGCATATGACAATGGGCTGATCGTCGTGGCCAATGATGAGGCGGGTCCTTTGACGGAAGGCCAGACGGTTTTGCCGCGATTCGGCTGGCTGGCGCAGGGGGCGGGAGTGACGGCCTGGACGGCGCTTGTTCAGGGGCGGATCGCCGACTATGCGCGGACCGAAAACAGCACCTTTGCCAATGCGCGGTCGGCAGCGGATTGGAATCAGAGTGGCATTCATCGCATTCTTCCGACCGTGACTGATTTTCAATCCCCCGGCGCCCGGTCATTTAGGCTGACGTACGAATGGCAGGTGGGCGAGACTTTGCCGGACGATTACGGATGTTTCGTTCATTTCGTGAGCCGCCGGGGCATCGACTTTCAAGATGATCACGCGCTGCCGCGGCGGACCTCCACCTGGAAAAGCGGGGAAACCTTGCGCGACGGCCCGCACGATATTCGATTGCCGGCCGCTCTGGCCGATGGCGACTACAGTGTCCGGGTGGGGCTCTATCAACCGTCGTTGGGACGACTGGCCTTGCAGGGCAAAGATGATGGCGAAGATCGGATTCAGGTGGGGATGGTTCACGTGCGCCAGCGCGGTCAGGAGATTACGTTCGAAGCTGAAACCGCTGCGAACAGTGACGATATTTATCAACAGGATGTGAACCCGGAGGGGAAGGTTCTGGACTTTGGGGATGTGCGTACGAGTGGCAGTATTCTGGTACGGCGGGAAGGGGGCGACTGGGTTTTGCGCGCGTTGCCGCGCGGCGGGGATTTTATCATTGAATTGGATGGCGCGCGGTTTGGCCGGCCGGCGGCTGTGCGTTGCGTGGATGGTTCATCATCCACGGTGCTGCCGGAAACGCGGGGCGACTGGTGGGGGCTGAAATTAAACGGCGCGCGGGAGTATCATTGGAACTAATTTGGGGCGTGGGTGCGAGTTCGAGACTTCCTCGTGAGCCTCTAATTGATGAATTACTATCCAAGACTTACGTAATCTCACCCGTCACCCCGGCCCTCTCCCCTTTGCGGGGCGAGGGAGAATTGTCCGCCGGTGGTTGGCCATGCTTCGCGAACCGATCAAATTCAAGGGGTCAATCCGCGAATTTCTTTTCTGCGACTTCTTTCACGGAACCAATATGACCCGGTAAAAGCGTTGCGTGCTGGAGGCGGACAGGTCCGTAAAGGTTGTGGGATTTGTGGTGGCGGCGGTGGCAGCGCCCAGGTTGATCCACGCGCCCCCAACCAAGTTCGTCCGGTATTGGACTTGGTACTGGACGTTTGTCACCGCGATATAGCTGAATTGAATAGACCCGTTCAGGAGGTGTGGCGATAGAATGGTCGGCACGGGGACGGATTGGGGGATTACGCTAACGTCGTCAATCATGAAGAAATCCGCGTCATTCCGGGCCCCAAACTTCAGCGTGGTTTGGTTGGTGGTCGCTTGAACGGTAAAAACGAAGTTGCTATAATCCATCGCGGGCAGGTTCGCCTGATTAAAGATAATATTTGTGGTGTGGTTATTGGGATTCCACTGGACCTGGAATTGAGTGGGCGGTGTCCCGCCCGGATTCGCCAACCAGAACGAAAGCAAATACTTCTGGCCGACGCGCGTTGGCAGGGTTTGTGACAAGTAAGCCAGCGCACCAGACTCCCCCATGGCGGCGAAATAATTTCCGGTGTTGGGGAAATAGTTTACTCAATTGGTATCGCCGCCAAAATCGACAATATCGTTGGTGTACACGTCCGGGGGGCCGACCAGAGTCCAGTAGCTGAAATCGGCCGCTTCAAATCCGCCATCCGAAACAAGTTCCTGGCTGACCTGCAGAGTGAATTGGCGCAGCTGGGCCAAGTTACTGGTCAGGTTGGTGAACCAGACATTGGCGGCGTAGACGCCGGCGGGAAGCGAATGGGCCAAAGAATTTACGGTCAAGGTGACACTACTGGTACCATTTGACGCCAGGCTGCCTTGGTTTGCGGACACCGAAAGCCAGGTTGACGTACAGCCGGCCGACCAGTTGAAAGCGGGCTGGCCGATGTTGGTTAGGGAAAGCGACTGACCCGAGACGGAAAACGGTCCGCCGACCGGTCCGTTGCCGACGGAGCCTCTGCCCGGAGTGATGATAAAGCCGTCCGGTTTCGTGAGCGCGTTGATCAGGCTGCCGCCATTTGGGCTGCCGAGGCCGGTACAAAGATCATAGCCGGGCACGGCGATGAATTGGGTGGGAACCGAGTTGGTATTGTTACCTAAGACAATGTCATCAAAGCAGGCGTTAAAGCTAAAGTTTGTGCCCAAGTTATAGAGTGCAGGATTGATGAAACCGATGGTGTTCGAGCCGGAGCTGACGGCCTGCTGATTGATGAGCGCGGCCAGGCCGGCCCATAATGGCGCCGAAGCGCTGGTTCCGCTGGTGTTCTCCTGCTGACCATTGTCCGCCACGATAAAAATATTTTCCGCCACCATAGCCACGTCGGGTGAATTCCTAAAGCTGCTCGACCCGTGATTCGTGCTCATGCTCACGCCTCGCTGCCAAGTTGGAATGCTATAGGTGGTACTGATACCTCCGCCAGAGCCGATGATGAGATTCGAGTCTGGAAAACTGTCCAGCACGGTTCCTTCCTGCGCATTCCAAGCGATCTCCGACAACCATGGGCCCCCTGGTCCGGCGGTGGCCAAAGTCGTGCCGCCCACCACGGTGATATAAGGATCGTCCTGGGGTGTTTGTATCGGGTTGTAATAGGCACCGGCATCTCCCGAAGCCTCAAAAAAGGTTTGTCCCTGGGCGGCGAATTTTAGGAAGTAATTATCCATGGTAGTTCGTTCGGCACTGCCGAATGTGGTAAAGGCCCAGGAAGAGCTGAATTGTTTTATCTGGGTATTGGTGGACATGGCTTGGAGCACTGTATTGAAAAGTCCGTTGTTGGGGTCGTCCTCATATACGACTACCCTGGCCAAGCCCGGCGCCATGGAGATCGCCATTTCGATGTCGAGGGCGACCTCGCCATTATAAGTTCCCGGAGTGCCATTGAAGGAATGGAATTGGAGGTTTTGCAGGGGAACACCCGGCAACCCGGTTTGGTTTTCATAGGCAGTGATATCGCCGGGATAATAACCGTCAAACTCAACCAATCCAACAGATTGCCCCGCCCCAGTTAAAGCCGTGCCGGGGACGTAGGCGGCCCGATAGTCGAATCCAGCGAGGTTGCCATTCGGGCCGGACCCGATCAATTGCGGGGCAGGCGCACTGGAGGACTTCAATGGTGAACGATGGAGACTTTGCGGGTGGGGGCGGGAATAATTATTTAGCCCACTGATATAGGCGATGGGCAACCTGGCGTCCACGGAGGGCTCGACGCCGGGAGCAAAGAAGGTGCGTTTTTCGGTCGGGTGGGCATAGGTCTGGAGCGTCACTTGAAACGCGGCTTCGATGGTGGCGGCGGGAGCGCGCAGCTCGAGCAACATCCGGTTGGGATGGCGACCAGTCACCGCAAGGCCTTTACGTCCAGCGAAATCGACCCATGCCTGATAATCCTGTTCCGTGGGACCAAACCGCGCATCGAATTCATCCGGGGCCAGATAGTGATGAAACTGCGGGCTGGCCGGATCGTAAATCTGTTCCAATAAATTGGTGAGCGCCTCGAGGTTATGAAGGGGAAGGCTGATGGCGAGGTTCAATTCGGTTCCACTTTCGAGGCGGCCAATCGGTGCGAGACGGGAAACGGACGCCGGGACGTGTCCGGGCAGGATTACCCGGGAAACCGGCTGCGCGGATGCGATGAAAGCGGCGAAAATGAGAGTCAAGGCCAGAACGGGGACCCGGGCAAGGTTTGCAGACGTCATGACGGGGAACTTAACGGTGGTGTGGAGGATTCGCAAACGTTATTGCCCGGAAATGATTGACCTTCTTCCGGGAGGCAAACCGTGCGGGGTGCAACTCGGTGGAAGGGTAAACTGCACGCAAGCTGTGTGGTGCAACGGGATGGAGCGGCCAAAAGCACGTATTTTCCCTTGAAAAAGAGGCTTGGGGCGCCGGCATCTGACGGCACAGTATTTGCGTAAGTAATCTTGTAAACCGGCTTGTCATCCAACGAATATGCCATAACTCGCCGGTGCCCTAACCCCCGGCGAGGCTGGCTGAAGGGGCGGGCGGCGCTGGGCCGCCCGTCCTGATTTTTTAGACCATTTATTAGCAACCACATACTGCCGTTCCAATTATCGATAGATTGCGACAATTTTTCTTTCATGGTGCTGAGCGCTTTAATGGTGACCGGTTGATATCGTGGGCTGGTAGATTTTTCAAATTAAAAAAAACATACTTAAAATGACTTAAATTCGCTTAAAATGGCTTAAACCAGCGTGACGCTGGACCCAACTGGACCGTGCGCACCGGCAAAGCGAAGGTTTGGAGTTAGCCGGGGTCTGCCAACCGTCAGGGGAGCGGATGCCAAGGCACGCTGAATCGAAGAGGAAATCTTCACGAGTGTTTTCCGGGATTTTCATAGGTCTTTTCTGGGTATTATGGCACGGCTTCAAAAAATTGCACGTTAGCGGGAAACACGAAAAAATCAGGCAGGTTTTGGATCACACATCATTATTGAAAGTTCTGCTTCCATCCGGCGGATTCAGTTGATATACTTCTTCTCAACAACATTTCCCCGTTTTGGCCGCCAAAAACTTTGGGAGGGGGGATGCGGGTGTGGTCGTGGAAACAAAATCAGATCAATTTAAACATCAAACTGGGTTCAATTAATCGCTTATTGGAAAGGATATTACCATGAAGAAAAACTGCCTCTTAATCTGTTCGATCCTGACGCTGAGTCTCCTTGGGATGGGGTGCAGCAAATCCGGGAAAATTGGCCAGCGGTCTACGTTCTCGCCGCCGAATGGACCGATGGTATTAAAGATAAAGTGGACCAAGGGCGAACGGATAGACCAATCGATGGTGCTGACCCAAACTATGGTCATGACCGTTCCCGGTGTGCCGACGCCGATGGAGCAGAATACCACGATGGGACAGGATTTTGGTTTTACGGTTTTGGATGAAACGCCGGACGGAAAGCATGAGGTGGAAATGGATTTTCTGAACGCAAAAATGACCTCGGCGATGGGTGGAAAAACGATGGTGGATTATGATTCGTCGAAAAAAGCGGCAGCGGGCGCTGCGCCGGATCCGGTGGGCGACCTGTTGGGAAAGGTTATCGGGTCAAAAGTTCAGTTTTATCTGGATGCCACGAATGGCGTGGAGCGGATCACGGGTACGGATGAGCTAACGAGCCGGTTGTCGGCGGGGAACCAGCAGGATCAACTGGCGATGATGCGCAGCATGTATAGTGAAGGATATCTGAAGCAAACGATGAGTGCCTATCAAATCCTATCGCCCAATCCGGTGCAGCCCGGTGACACCTGGCCGGTTCATTTCGAGTTTACGATGGATAAGATTGGCACACTGATTGTGGATAATACCTTCACGTTTCAAAACTGGGAAATCCATGGCAAACGTTATTGCGCGCGTCTGGAATTCCAGGGGACCATTAAGTCGAGCGAGAACGCCGATATTGATCCGAAGGGCATGTCTTTCAAGATTTTAGACGGAACCGCCAGCGGGTCATCGTGGTTTGATCCGGAATTAGGCGTTACGCTGGACACCACCATGAATCAGACGATAAATTCAGTCATTACCGTGCCAAAACCGGGTGGGCGGCCGGGGGATGCCGGCCAGACGCTGAGCATTCCGGCTCAAATGACACAGAGTTATATTGTGAAGCTGAATTCGGTGAAGTAGACGGGGGGTGGGAATGGAGGAAGCCATGGTGCGCGGCGAAGCGATGCAATTGGAGGATTGAATTTTAAGACGATGGGCTGGACCGAGGAAGAGGAGAGCGTCGCATGCACGCTGCGCGCGCCCTGATGGAGGAAGAAAATTTCGCACATGGCGAGTATGCGGACCGGCATCCAGGTTCAGGGCGGTGTCGGTCTTACAGACCTTTGGGGTTTTGGTGGGAAGTTACCTGGGCCTGCGCTCGTCGGACTCGCTCCAACCCAGGCTATCAAATTACGGGCCTTTAGCCCTAATTCTTCCCGTTCGCCAAACTGTTCCAATGTTTGGGCGGAAGGCAGAGGGGAAATCCCGGCTTTGCGGGGCAACGTTATGTTTTTAACCCGTTCAACGCATAGAACGGCTAACCCATGGGAAGAAAAGAACATTCGCCAGGGATTAAACACAGATGGACACGGTCTGTATATCTAATTCAGATTTCAATAAATTAGCGAAAACCATTGGTTTTACAATGCAAATTTGCCCTAACTCGTCACTAATTTCGCTAACTTTTCGGTGCTTGTCAGCGGCGGTGCAAATCTGGTGGGAACGTGGCGATTTGAAAATCCTATGGCTGTGCGTTCAGAACCGCTGGGTTTTTGCGGAGTCATGACTCGATTTGATCTTTCATTCGGTAGCTGGAGCCCTCAATGACGATGGTATCAGCATGGTGCAGGAGGCGGTCCAGGACGGCGGAAGCGATGGTGCTGTCATTGTTAAAAATGGCGGCCCATTGTTTAAAGGGTTTGTTCGTGGTCAAAATGATGGAACCGCGTTCGTAACGCTGGCTGATGACTTGGAAGAGCAGGTCGGCGCCATGCTGAATCCAGCTTGCTGGCCCGGTGGGTGCCTTGGCGCTGCTGGTAGGTGGGTTGCCCAATCCACCGCTTGACGGTCTTGATATCCAGGTTCAGCTCGGCCGCAATCTGGCAGGCATTCAACCCTTTCTCATCGTGGAGCTGGCGCAACTGGCAGAACAATTCGTAGTTGATCATTGGGAGCCTCCTTCCAAAGCCCGGCGTAAAATCTCCGCCACGGACTGCACTTGTCCGCTGCGCGGCGCCGCCGGGGCCGCACCGAGGTTAAGCTCATCGGGCAGCGATAAAACCTGATAGAGCGGTCTTTTGAAGGCAATGACATCGGCCTGGACCAGTTGTTGGCGAGCGGCGGACAAAGCCACGGTATCCAGGTTCAGATGCCGGCAAAGGGCCGGATCGGAATAGTAACTGAGCCCCTGAGCGTCGGCGACCGTGACCAGGAATAAATACAACGTCCACGCCGCCGGGCCGGCCCGGAGCAGATAATTGCGGCGAACCAACCGATGGTCCACCCAACTGAAGCCAGGGGGAATGCAGCGGAGCCGTTGGGGTTCCAAGAGATGCTTGATGATCATAAACGATTTGAGTTTGTTATGGTTTTTTCCCGGCTCTCAGAGCCCAGAATGTTCCTCCCTCGAAGTAACAGTTGACGGGTGGTAATAGCGATGTCCTCTTGTAACGTATACCCGGTGACCATGGAGATAAGCCCCACAAAAGCAGGTGTTTGCGTCAGGCAGTCCTCTTGTAACGCAACGGGCAGTCCTCTCGGTGCGTTACCAGAGGACTGATCAGGGTTAACCGTCTTTTCATCAACGTTTTGAGTGCCGCCAGAGCGGGGTGTCTTCCGACGCCAATACCCCGGATGCGCCTTCCGCCAGGCCTGCACCCGCTCCACCGCCTTGGGACCCCGATGGTAATCACCATTGCCGTCTTTGCGCTGCCACTTGCTCTGGCTGGCTGCCTTGCTGGCGTGACGACAACCGGGTTTGAAACAATACCGCTGGCGATCCGCACAACGCGGGTCAGGAACAAAATACTCGTTGCAATGGAGGCATTTGCGTCGACAACCTTTTCGGCTCATAGCGCACCGAAACTGCCCAGAAAATACCCGGGAATTAAATACAAAAACTGACCCGGAAGAAAATCCAACCAGAAGAAGGAAGAAGAGTTTTAAAGATGAATGTGAGAAGAAAACATTCCGGAACAAAAAGGATTTTCAAACCGCCAGATTCCCGCCACTTTGGATTCGCCGCTGACAGCT
>Ga0302320_10012616_pt1 | contig 17718 bp, 15 predicted proteins | sample Bog_T0_3_FD_202130 | JGI IMG/M metagenome (GOLD analysis project Ga0302320, IMG submission 202130) | Peat permafrost microbial communities from Stordalen Mire near Abisko, Sweden - Bog_T0_3 | ecosystem: Environmental > Terrestrial > Soil > Wetlands > Peat | place: Sweden: Abisko, Stordalen Mire...
GTGAGATTACCCCCGGCAGAGCCGGGGGCTTCATTTGGTGAGCCGCTCAAAGCGGCTTGAGCGGGGACGCTAACGCGGCCCCGGTTGAGTTGGGCCACCTTATCGGTGGCAGGTCATCGCCACATGTTCAGTTGGTCCAGACGTTTGTCTTCCTGCTCCTGGTTTCGGATGTAATCCCGAATCGTGATCTCATCGCGACCCACTGTTGATACGAAATATCCCCGTGCCCAGAAGCTCTGCCCAGCATAGTTTTGCTTCTGCTCCCCATACACGCGCGCCAGGTGAATCGCGCTCTTGCCCTTGATGAATCCAACCACCGACGATACCGAATACTTCGGCGGGATCGAAATCATCATGTGTACATGGTCGGCCAGAAGATGCCCTTCCTCGATGCGGCATTCTTTCTGTTCGGCCAGCTTTCGGAACACCTCGCCCAAGTGCCGGCGCAGATTTCCGTACAACACTTTGCGGCGGCATTTTGGGATAAAAACAACATGGTACTTGCACTCCCACTTCGAGTGGCTTAAGCTCTCATACTCGTCCATCCGGGATCTCCTTGAAGTGTGCTTGGCGGCTCACCTCTCGGAGTTTCTTGGATGGACTCCCGGAAATGTCAAACTGCTACTGCCACCCCGGCAGAGCCGGGGGAACTCCCGTTGCATTAGCCAGGCCAGGGAACTCACACAACAGGATTGGGTCAAATACGACTTCTGGGGCGGAACCCCTGAGGAACACAAGGCCGCTGTGGAAGAATACCAACGCGAAATCAATGAGATCATCGCCTCCTTGCCTCAGCGCAGCGAATCGAACCGCGCCGAAACCATAAAGTATCTAAAGGCCCTCGGTTTTCCAAATCCATTCAACCAGCCATCGAGTCACTGACCCCTGACCACTGACCCCTGTAAACTGTATCCGTGTCCCCCGACTTCGCCCCCATCTTCCAGGAGGAATACCGCGCCCTCCGCCCCCGCGCGCCCATGCCGCCCATCTCTGTCCGTTTCCGCCGCTTCACTTCCCTCAATACCACCATCCGTCTCCGCGAAGGCCAGATCCACGTCAGCCTCTCCGATCTCCTCGAAGGCGCGCCCGAGTCCGTCATTCACGCCATCGCCCACATCCTCATCGCCAAGCTTTACAAAAAGCCCATCGACCCCACGCACAACCTGCGCTACAAGCGCTTTGCTTCATCCGCCGCCGTCACTCGCCAAACCGAACTCATCCGCGGCGCGCGCGGTGCCAAGCGCTTCACCGGCCCTGAAGGCCGCTACTACAACCTCGAAGCGGTATTCGATTCTCTCAACACGCGCTTCTTCGGCGGCATGCTCGGCCGTCCCGAACTCACCTGGAGCGAGCACATGGCCAAGCGTTCCCTCGGCCACTACGACGCCGCCCACAACACCATCGTTGTCAGCCGCATCTTCGACCGCCCTTCAAGTCCGCGTTACGCAATCGAGTACCTCCTCTACCACGAAATGCTCCACCTCAAGCATCCGGTAAAAATGCGTGGCCTCCGCCGCTGCGTCCACCCGCCCGCCTTCAAAGCGGAAGAAGCCCTTTTCCCCCAGCTCAAAGAAGCCCTGGCCTTCATCAAGCGCCTCTAGCCCCGGCCATCAAAGCCCAAGTTCTGGAACCCGTCTTCGGTTAGCCGTTATTTCTCCATCAAAAATAAACCGCACACTAAGGCAAAGAAACCGCATACTGTAACTCAATTCGGTCGTCAATAGCGTGGAGACCCTAAATTGCGGAAGTTGCTTTGCGTCCTGCCTTCGCTTCTGTTCCTCGTCACCTTCAGCGCGTCCGCGCAGGAAGAGAGGCACACAGATGCACGACAGGATGGGCTCCTTGGGCCAGTCAGATCGGTACACGCGATCGAAACCCGCTTGCCCGGGAAATGGCAGCAACCCGGCGGCCTTGGGTTAATGTCACCGGTCCGGTGCCGGGACTGCACTTACGACCCGGATGGCACCAAAACCAGTTCCGGCCAGATAGTAAACGGCGAATTCCACGGAAATCTGACAGAACTCCGTCGCGACGGCAACGGAAATGTGACTGATCGTGTTGTCACCGAAGCAATCACGGGCAAAGTGATTCGACACGAGGTGATGGGACCTTATGGGAAAACAGCGGAAACGGACTTCGATACAACTACCGGCAACGTAGGCTGGCAGCAGACCTTTGCTTACGACCAGTTTGGCTACATGCAAGACTGGCTCAGTCTGGACGGCGACGGAAAGCAGGAATCGCATGTTGTCACGAGTAGGCTAAAAGACGGCACCGTCACTCAACAATCCGTGTGGGGGAAAAACGGTCAGCTAAGTTACCAGCAAACCTATGACCCGGAACGAGAGATTACGCGCTTCACGGTCTGGGCCGAGTCGGGAGAAATGAACCTTACCTATACTTATGCGCACGGAAAAGTCATTTCCTTCTGGGAGCGGCCGGGCCTTCCGCACGAGCGTCCGCAATTCGGAGAAGATTTCAGTGATTCCGGCGACAAGGTCAACATCACCAACTACCACTGCCACGAGAACGGCCAATGCGATCTCTTCCATGTGCACCGCGAGTATCTCGATCCCGCCAAAAAGCGCAATCCAACCACTATCGAATTGCGCGACTCGAGCGACACACTGATTGGCGCTGCCTATATCGAATACGAACTCGACTCATTCGGTAACTGGCTGCACCGCAAAGTCTACGTCTACCCGTCCGAACAAGGTGACCGCGCCCTCCGCGAAGAGGATTCACGCACTATCACCTATTGGGAGAAGTAGGGCGTAGCTTCCGCGCACCCGTCAGTGATTGAATTTGTATATTGAGAGAATGCCTTCACCGATTGAAAAACAGCGCTGCTCCTGGGCCACAAGCGATCCCCTGTACCGCGCCTACCACGACGAAGAATGGGGCGTTCCCGAATACGACAGCCGCAGACTCTGGGAAACCCTCATGCTCGAAGGCTTCCAGGCCGGCCTCTCCTGGATCATCATCCTGCGCAAGCGCGAAACCTTCCGCAAAGCCTTCAAAAATTTCGACCCCGCCCAGGTCGCCCGCTTCAATGAAGCCGACATCGAGCGTCTCTTGCAAGACCCCGGCATCATCCGCTCACGCGCCAAAATCCAGGCCACCATCAAAGGCGCGCAAATCTATCTCGACATGCAATCCAACGGCGAAGATTTCTCAAAATGGGTCTGGGGAATGGCCGGAGGCAAGCCCATTCAAAACACCGCCCCACTCCCAACTCGATCGCCGCTCTCCGAAGAAATCTCCAAAGCCCTCAAAAAACGCGGCTTCAAATTCGTCGGCCCCGTCATCGTCTACGCCTGGATGCAGGCCGTCGGCATCGTAAACGACCACGCCCCAATTTGCTTTCGCCGAAAACAGGTCAAGTGCTAGCATTGCTGTCAATGCTTGCAACGACAGCATTCCCGCGCTAGACTAAATTCATGGCGACCATCACCATCCGCAATCTCGATGAAAAGATCAAGCGCCGCCTCCAGGTCCGCGCCGCCCTCAACGGCCGCTCCATGGAAGCCGAAGCCCGTGAGGTGCTAACTGGGCTTGTCCAGGATCAGCCGGACCCAGGAGCGCTCAGAGAGGACCTAGGGACTGCCATTCACAACCGGTTCGCCGCTCTTGGAGGGGTAGACCTCGAGATTCCGCCGCGTCAATTCGCAGCAAATCCAACAACTGTTATTGACCGGAACCCTTCTCAAGATTCACAGCCCACAGAAGGCTCATCCGCGTCGAATAAGGGCCCGGAAGAAGACTTCGGAACAGCCATCCGCAAATTGTTTGCGCCGCTCGGCGGGGTTGAGTTGCAGATTCCCCCGCGCCGGAAATCGCACCGTCCGATTCCCACGTTTGATTGATGATTGTTTTCGACACGAACGTCGTCTCGGAGGTTCTGCGGCCACTTCCGGAACCCAAAGTGCTTCTCTGGCTGCGATCCATTCCCCGCCGAGAAATTTGGACCTGCACGGTTGTGTTAGCTGAGCTATTTTCGGGTGTCGATCTCATGCCGGCCGGAAAGCGCCAGCGACTCCTTCGAGAATGCATGGAGCAATTGGTGCCAGAGCTTTTCAGAGGCCAGATTCTGCTTTTCGATCTACCCGCGGCCCGTGCCTATGGACCCATTCTTGCCGCACGGCAGACGACAGGCCGTCCCATAGACGAATTCGACGCTCAAATTGCGGCGATTGCCAAAGTGCATGGGGCCGCGCTCGCCACGCGCAACACTCGCGACTTTGAGCATTGCGGCATCCAGCTTATAAACCCGTGGAAAATAACCTGAGCCAGCCCTAACCGCTAAGCCGCCGCCCGCACCTTAACCGGCTCGGTCACAGTCCGCGAAGCCGCCCACCAGATCAGCACAATCCCCGCCACCGTTCTCCCCAGGCGTCCCGCAGAGCGATAGAGATTATGATGGAGTGTCACATTAATCTCCCAAAGTGTCTCTCCAAGCGGCGCATTTGCGATCGGAACAGATATCAATGAACCACATAACGTCTAGAAAAGTCGAACTGTTCGATACAAGTCTTCGCGACGGCATGCAACAGCCGAATATCGATATCTCTTTACCGGGTGCCGTCCGCCTTATTGAACGCATGGCCGCATTCGGCGTCCACTACGCAGAAATCGGATTCGCCGGCGCGAATCAGTTCGTCGGCGATCTCACGATGGCGCTCGACTCCATCGACACCGGCGCCATGCAACTAGCCTTGTTTGGCAGAACCCGCGGCCGCGGCGTCAAAGTCCAGGACTGGCCGGACATAAAGTTCATCGTCAATCACAAACGCCGCGTCCCCATCGCCGTCATCGTCGTCAAATCCAGGTTGCTCGATGTTCTAATGTCTCTCGAAACCACGCCCGAAGAAAACCTGACCATGGCCTTCGAAACCATAGCGTGCCTTCAGGACAACGGCCTCCAGGTCTTCGTGGATTTTGAACACGCTATGGACGCCAATTGCGGACGCCGCGAAAACGGCACCCCCTGCGATGCCGACTTCAACAAGCGCTCATTGGATTACTTCCACCAGCTCACGGCGCAATGCGTTCGCCAGAATGTCGGCCGCATCGTCGTCTGCGACACCACCGGCGGAGCCAGTCCCGAGGAGGTCTCCGAAGTCTTCCGCAGCCTGACGCATACCTACCCAGGCGCCAAATTCGGATTTCACGGTCACATGGATCGTGGTCTCGGAATCGCCAATACACGCGCTGCCATCTTTGCCGGAGCCGCGCAGATTCAGGGCACCCTTCTCGGAACCGGCGAGCGCTGCGGCAATGTGAGTCTCACCACTGTCATCGGTGCAATGCAACTGCGAGGCGAAGCCGAATTCGTCCCTCCCGAATCGCTCGCAGGGCTGTCCAGCCTTGCACATACTGCTTACGGAGCCTTCTCGCTCGACGTGCCGCACGGCGCACCCATTGTCGGCACCGGCGCATTCGGCACCTGGGCTGGAATGCACGGCAGCAGCGAGCGCAAAAATCCCGGCGCATATCTCTGGTGCGACCCCACTCAGGTCGGCGCAACCTCGGTGATCGGTGTCAATCGTCAATCGGGAAAAGCCAACATCGTTCTTCTCTCGGAATCGATCGGTGTCCCTCTCAATTCCGCGCAGGCACAGGTGCTGATGGACTCCAACTCCGCCATGATTGAAGGCGGCGGCTTCACAGCCAGCGAGGTCTCCTTCCGCCTTGCCTGCATGAAAGTCCTCAATACCCTCCAGAATTATTTCAGCGTTAAGAGCTGGCGCGTCATCGACGAGTCCGACGTCATCCACAACCGCTACGTCCAGGCCTCCATGTTGTTATCCATCGGCGAAACCACGATCGCGGCAACACGCGCCGAGGGTGCCGGTCCGGTCGACGCGCTGACCAAAGCTATGCGGCAGGAGTTGGAAAAGTGGTACCCGGCAATCGCACAAGTGCGCCTCGGCAGGTTCAGCGTTACCGCTATCGATGTATCCGCGCACGACACTGCCGCCCACGTCCGGGTCGCCGTAAGCTTTCACGCGGACGGCCACGAGCCTTGGACAACCGCCGGCGTGAATAGCGATTTGAATCAGGCCGCTTTAATGGCCATCGTGGATGGCTTCCACTTCTGGCTTTTGGAATCCACGATCCTTGAAACCGCACCAATGGGATCTCTAGACTTGGAAGCACCCGCCGAGACCGCCGACGTCAGGCAGTCTTCTCTATCCCTACCCTTGCCGGTACGGCAGCCGGCCGCGTAGCCGCCCACCAAATCAGCGCAATCCCCGCCACCAGCTCGTACAGCGGCGTCGGATGAACCCGCAACAGCGTCGGCTCAATCCCATGCGGAAAACTCATTCCCCGCGGCAAATTCGTCGGCCCCGTCATCGTCTACGCCTGGATGCAAGCCGTCGGCATCGTCAACGACTACGCCGCCCATTGCTTCCACCGCAAGCAATGAATGGGCCGCAAGTTTATACTCTCTTTCGCGTGTTTTGGCCTTCTTTCCCATACAATAGACTCCAGAGAGCCCCCTTTTTGCCGCCGAGTCAGAACGAGTTCGTTCCGCTTTTCCTAGATGTGCGGACCTTGCAGTCGGTTTTCCCGAACGTAAGCTCTCCGCGCATTAAATATCAACGCCGGATCCCTCTGAGCCGATAGCCGGAGCGGCTCACATACGAACAGGAGCAATCTCGTCAAGGGACGCAATCCATCTTTGGACGTTTTGCGGGGCATGGCCATTGTCGAGGTCATCGGCCTCCACCTTAACCTCCCCGTCTTTAACCGACTGGGCCAGCTCGGTGTCGATGTTTTCTTTGTCTTGAGCGGCTTCCTCATTGCCGGACTCCTCTTCCGCGACCTTCAAAAGTTTGGAACCATTCGCCTTAAGAGCTTTTGGGTGCGCCGCGCCTTCAAAATCCTCCCTCCCCTTTATGCATTCATCCTCGCCATGCTTCTCGTTGCAGGAGGTGCGCGAACCTGGGATGGTGTGCTACGCAGCGCCTCGTTCTCCATGGATTACTTTCCCGCCTACAGTCTACTGCTCCACACCTGGTCCCTTTCGGTGGAGGAAAAATTCTATCTATTCCTGCCTCTGCTTTTCCTTTTGCTCATTCGTTGGAAGAAGTCTCTGCATGCGCTTCCTTGGGTCTTTCTCAGCATCTTGATCGCCACATTCTTGTTCAGGCTTGAAACTGTGCAATCCGCTCCCTTTCATTTGCGGGTCGATAACCTGTTTACCGGCGTATTTCTCCGGTACATGGTCGAGTTCCGGCCGATCTGGTTCCAGCGCTTGGCAAAACTCTCCCTGATCCCCGGGTTACTCTTCTGGATGCCGTCCCTATGGATGGAATCCCTCGCTCCCGGACACAGTATCCTGCGCAGCGTGGCCTTCACCGGCATCGATGTGTGCTGTGGGTGTTTGTTGGTCTTGTGTTACCAATACGATAACCAGTCATTTTGGTCCCGGGTGCCGTTTCGAGTCCTCGCCAAGGTGGGCTTCTACTCGTATTCGATCTATTTATGGCAGGAGCCCTTCACAACCTACTTCAATCGAAGCAGGGTCGGACTCCCGATGTCCGTATCTCTGGGATTCGCCTCCAGCATTCTGGCAGGCATCGGCATGGCCAAGCTGATCGAAATACCTTCCCTGCGGCTTCGAGACCGCTGGTTTCCGGAATCGGTTCGAAAAGAAAGCCAGTCGGCAGCGGATGTCCAGACATCTCGGCAAGCTCCCACCCAGGCCATTCCAGCCTTTGAGCAGGATGCAGTCCAGTTTTCCGATCCCCAGATGTAGACCGAGCTACGCCGCCGCCCGCGCCTTCGCCAGCTCCGTCACCGGCCGCGTAGCCGCCCACCAAATCAACACAATCCCCGCCACCACGCTCCCCGCGCTGGCCAATTGCGCATTCGATAATCCCCAGATGATCTTCGGGTTCCGCCGCACAAATTCAACCAGAAAACGAGCCAGCCCGCTCAGCACCAGGTACTCACCCACAATCGCGCCCGTGCCATGCGCTTTTCCGCCCCGCCGCCAAAGCCACCAGCCAATCACCAGCCCCGCAGCCAACTCATACAGCGGCGTCGGATGAACCGGGACAAAGGTCGGCTCAATCCCGCGCGGAAAACTCATCCCCCACGGCAAATTCGTCGGAATCCCGTAGCAGCCATCCCCGGAAAGAAAACACCCGATCCGCCCAATCCCATACCCGATCGCCGCCGCCGGAGCCGCCAAATCCAGCGTCCGCAGCCCGCCAATCTTCGCCCACCAACCCTGAAACACCAGCGCCGAAATCCCAAACAGCAGCCCACCGAACCACGCAAACCCTGCTGTATCCCAAAGCACACGCCAGCCTTGCTCCTGAAACTCCATCGGTGTGTCAATCACGTGCCATAGCTTGGCGCCCACAATACCCAGCACCGCGGCAATCGCCACCATCCCCACAGCGTCCCCATCCAGGCCGGCTCGCTTGAAACCCCGGTCCATCACAAAAGCCGCCGCCACGCAGGCCAGCCAGAGCATCAGTCCAAAGGTCGGCACATTCAAGTGCCAGATGTGCAAAAAAGGCAACATATCTCTCTAAGTATAGACGTTCAAGCCGCCAAAACTTTTACCGCCTACCAGTCATCTCTGCCGCGATTCATCCGCTGAAATTCACTCATCGGCGCGTCAAACAAGTCCATCTCTTCAGCAGTAGGCGCCTCGAACGCCGCGGACCATCGTTCCAGCGCATCCCGGTCAATCCGCGGATTCTCCAAACCCCGCCGTTCGATCCTCTCCAGCAGCAACTCCACAGGCTCTGTCAGAACATGCAGCTCCACCGCAGCGCCCAGTTCCCGCGCTCCAAACCGCAAGGCATCCCGCTCAGCCCGCGCCCACGTACCCCATTCAATGATCACGGTAAGTTCACGCTCAAGCAGTTCCTGCGCCTGCTTCCATTGCAGCGCCTCCACCCGCGAACGCTTCTCCGCGTCCCACAGATCGATGCCAAGAGCCTCCATCCACTCATCAGGACAAAACCGAACCGCGCCAAGCCTGTCCGCAAGCCGCTTGGCATGAGTCGTCTTCCCCGACCCAGGCAATCCACACACAATAATCAGTCTTGATCCGCTCAAAACTCGCTCCATAAACCTCATTATCCCCGATAACCCGCGTCCTTCCACTCTGAAAGCACTCACACCATTTCTACCGATGGAAAGCACACAGCAAGCGGGGTAGGGCCCCCAGGAAGTAGAAGGCCGCGAAGCGGCGTCTGCCCCACCGCAGGTGGTTTTGCACAGAAGCCCTACCCCTTCCCCCGGCATTCGCGCGATACTGTCTGCATGGCCACCTCTACCTACCAGGACCTTGAGATCCTCTACACCCGTCAACAGATAGCCGACCGCGTCGCCGAAATGGGCGCTCAAATCTCTCAAGACCTCAAGGGCGAAAAGCTCGTCATGGTGGGCGTGCTCAAGGGTGCGGCCATCTTTCTTTCGGACCTGGCCCGCTCCATCCAGGCCGACGCCACATTCGACTTCGTCGCCGTCTCCAGCTACGGCAAGGGCCAGCGTTCCTCCGGCGCCGTCAAGCTTATCAAGGATCTGGACGAGCCCATCGAAGGCAAAAACGTTCTCATCGTCGAAGACATACTCGATACCGGCCTCACCCTTGCCTACCTGCGCAAAATCTTTCTCCAGCACCACCCCAAGACTCTGCGCATCGCCGCCTTGCTTGACAAGCCCTCGCGCCGCCTCGAGCACATCGAAGCCGACTACACCGGCTTCTCCATCCCCAACCTCTTCGTCATCGGTTACGGCATGGACTACGCCGAGCGCTACCGCAACCTGCCCGACATCTGTCTAATGAGTCCGGACCACCCGGAATAGCGTTGGAGTCATCGCATGCCCAACCAACCCGCCCCCCACCCGGAAGCCGAGAGAATCCGGTCGTTCCTGGTCGATGCCTATCAGGATTTCAACACCCGTCGTATGGAAGCCGTCCTCGCCCGCATGCAGCCGGACGTTGACTGGCCCAATGGATTGGAAGGCGGCCGCGTCCAGGGAGTGGACGGCGTGCGCATCTACTGGAAGCGCCAATGGTCACTCATCGACCCCATTCTTGAACCCGTCAAGATCGACATAGACTCCGAAGGCAAAGCCAAAGTCAGGGTCCACATGATCATTCGCGACATGCAGGGCAACCTCGAACGCGACGCCACCGTCCACCACGTCTACACCTTCCGCGACGGCCTAATCCAACACATGGAAATCGTGTAACCAAGCGACAGCCTCCCCTCCGCGACTCTGATCGCGAGTTACGTCACTCGCTGACAGCCGCGGAAGTTACCAAGTAACTAACTAAAAAATAGCAAACCAGCTAACAGTAGTGGTTACCAAAACTAAATTTCCGCTCATCATGGCCTTTTAACTTGACAGATATCTATAACTTCGGCACACTCCAGCAATCATCAACACGGCATCGCCAAGGCTGGAGGTTTACCCGTGAGACTCCCCCTCGTTTCTGGTGTCCTCATTCTCCTTCTGCAAATGACTACGGGCGTTATCCCCGCATTCGGGGCCGCCTCAAAGCCGATCTCGCTGCCCAAACTCAGCCCCAATACGCCGCAAGGCATGGAAGGAGGCTTCTGGAAGGTCGATAACAACTTCGACCCCGTCATTAGGCTTAAGAACGTACTTCTGAACCAGCCCCTGAGCGTCACTCCCATTCTCTATTTTGCGGATGGAACCGAGTATCCACTGCCCCTAGTCACGCTTGAGCCTGCTGGCGTATGGCAGATCAACATAAGAATCGCGCTGCAATCTGTGCCTGCCAATCTCGCCAGCCACGTTTCAGCCTATGGCATGGCGGGCATTTCCTACCAATGGTCCTGGTCGGCTGTTGTCGCCACCATCCAGAACACCGATGAAATCGCCAGCCTCACCGTCACAAATTCATTCCAGGCCGACGTGCGGCAAGTACATGCGAATCCGGCAGCAAGTCAGGCCCAGGTCACTCGCGGATTATGGTGGTTGCCCACGGCCAACGCCGACGGATACCTTGTGCTCGAAAACCCGTCCCTCTTCACCAAGCAAGTCGACGTTCAATTCTCAGGTCACGCTGGAAACACTCTTGCCACCCAGCAGGTCTCCCTGTCGAGTCACGCCACAACTGTGATCTCGCTCTCCTCAGCTCTCGGGAACGCTCGCGGCACCGAGACGACCGGAGGGATTGAGATCCATTACACAGGCCCGGACCACGGCATAGCCGCCTATGCCGGCATCGAGGATGGCGCCGTCGGCTACTCAGCTTCCCCGATCCTGCTCGAAGACCATCTCGACCCCGACCGCCCGGTGCACGCTGTCACGCTGAGCGCGCCCGGGCTGCAGTTGGGCAATGCCGATCCAACCATGCAGTTTCCCTCCGGGACCTACTTCACGCCCTATACCTACCTGCACAATGTCTCGGCCAACCCGCTCCAGGTGAGCCTCTCTCTTGTTAGCCCAGGCGCAGACAGTATCCCTCAAACGCGATCGCTGGGAACCGTAACCATCCAACCTGAGGAAACCTCGCAATTCGATTTCGCATCGCAATTCAGCGCCGCCAACCCGCTACCCAACGGCTACGGACACCTAACTGCAAGTTTTCAGGGGCATGACGGCGACCTGCAAATCGCGGCGGGCAGCGCAGACCAGAGCCAAAGCTATGTGTTTGAGGTCAACCCCTCCCAACAGGCCGATTCCGCCAGCCGATCACTCTGCTTCTGGTCCGTCGAGGGTGACAGCGACACCATGATCACCGTCTGGAACTATAAGGCCGCGGCGCAAGACATGGTACTCACCCTTTACTACAGCGGTGGGCAATATGCCATTCCCATCCACCTTGCGGCCCTGCAATCCTACAATCTTGACATGATGACCCTGATCCGCAGCCGCGTTCCAGACCCCACCGGTACGCAGATTCCGTCCAACATCACCAGCGGCAGCGGACTCCTTTCGGGGCCCGGCGGCGATCTGGACAAGATATCCGTTGCGGTTTCCGCATCCGTTTTTAACGTCCGCAACGCCACCTGCGGGTACGTTTGCATTACCTGCAACGGGGCGACTCAGCTGTCTTACCAGTCGTCGCCGATTCAACTAGCCGTGAAAGGGTCCAACGCGGCAACGGTCCAGTTGACGATGAATACGGGATCGGTGACTAACAACCCTTCGGGCGGAACGTGGTACACCTCCAACGCCGCAGTGGCCACCGTCAATTCCAGCGGGGTTCATACCGGTGTCAGCATCGGGACAGCCACATCAACGTTCCTTCTCACCAGCGTTCCCGTTTACACCAAGATCTGCGGGCCGGTAGGCATTTCCTGCCCGACCGAGGGCCTCACCGCGGATGACGCAATCGACGATGATCTCGAAGTGCTTGGCGAAACTCCCCCTGCCGTGTACCTTGGGCAAAGTGGGACTTTCATATTCCCGGGCCAGGGATTTAGCGCCGCCGGGACCCCGTCAGTCCAAGTCTCGGGAGTTGGAAACGTCACCACGGAGCAACCAGTCGTCATCGGCGATAGCACAATCAATGTCCCGTACTCGGTCGCTCCCAACGCAACACCCGGCCAAGACACAATTGCGATTAGCTTCAGTGACGGGGACGGCGGACAAGGCTACACGCAAAGCTTCCCTGTTTCCGTAGTCGTACCTGCTGTCTCGATCACCCAACTCCAGTACACGAACAATTTACCGGTCTGGCAGGACAGCTCCTCCAACATTACGCCGACTGTCATGTCGAACATTGTCTGGACCCCTTCCTCAACTCTCCCGTCTGTGTTCGTATCCGGCACCGCGATCAACGCAACGGCAACCTTCAGCATATCTCCGGCGCCCACCTCGACCATGTCGGTGCGCATAGAAGGAGCGATATCGGGCCTGGGCCTGTTGGTTGCAAATAGCGTCTCGATTTCGGCGGGAGCGACCTCGTTCACGGCCACCCTCACCGGCAATACGCCTTTCCCATCTAACCAAACCTTCCACAACCCTGCGCTCCCCATAACATGGTCGATTTCTTACGGCGGGCAGCAGTGCGCAGGATCGACCTGCTATGGAGCCGGGACCACCGCCAGTGAGGTGTTTGCAACGCTAGCCACCCCGTCTGGGGTGAGCGTGAGCCCGATTCCGCTGACTGCTGTAATGCTTGCCATTGGGGGCGGTGGGGCAACCTCGCCCGCAGCCGCGTTACAAAATACCTGGCAGCAGTTTGCAGGGCCTGCCAATGTCGACGGATGGGTCCCTCATGGCACACAACCCAGTAGTAGGCCCCTGTACTATTACAGGCCGAACTACGGATTCAACGGAACTTGCGCATACAATTCGGTGGGCCTGCTCACATCTCCAATCGACAGCGGCCAATGCCGGTCCTTCGCTGTTCTCCTCCAGGATGCGCTTGCAGTGAACGGGATCACTGGAACGTCCATCATTCAGGTCTTTCCGACGGATCAGTCGGTGATGCTGGTGAACAGCTGGACTTTCGGCTCTCAAAGCCACCTATACAACCCGCCTTACAACTGGAACCTGGCCCTCCCCATCGAGAGCGGCGGGTACCCGGGAATGGTTCCCATCCCGTCGGGTTCCGTGTTCGGCGGCCTTACAAGCCTTTCAACCCTCCCAGGCCAGAACACTGCCCCGCCCGCAGAAAAAGTCTTCACCCAACACTTTATCCTCCTGGCACCCTCCAGCTTAGGTCTCGACGAGCCTTACCTCGACCCGTCGTACGGGGTCACTTACGCGGGTGCCTGCGACTTTCAGTCGACTTCAGTTGCCGGGTATGCACATCAGGAGGCTTCGACCGGCTCGACCGTAAATTTCGAGGTGCGGCAGCCGACAGCGACCAACTGCAACATTACGTTTACCGTGACCACAACCAACTAGCGAGGTGAAGACCATGCATTACGAACTCAGGCTTGCCGCGTTGTTGCTCATTTTTGCTGGGCTGCTGCCAGCCCCTGCGCCCCTCGGACAGGTTCCGCAGTTGGCCGCGAAGTCTCGGGCTGACAGCACGGGAACGGCCCTTTCACCCAACGGCAAGGTGAGCATCGACCTCAGAGAGGTCCAAACAGAGACTTCGAGGGCCGACGGGCAAGTCCTGCTAAGCGTGCTCGTCATTTTCGAGCCCAAAAGCGGCTCGTTCTCGTGGCGGGCGACGCCAGCGGGCGATGCCCCGTCCTGGCGAATTTCTCAGTTTAATGACGGCCAAGCCGCTTTTCTCAGAGATGGCGAAGTGGTGGACTTCAGGGCGCTAGGCGGGCCTCCTAGGCTCTTTATCCACGCATACCGCGGCCATGCGTCAAACATGGAACAAGCGGAAGCGAAGGCATTGGAAGCGGCAAGCGGTTCGATCTCCCCCCGAGGAGACCTCGACAACGGCCAGAATGTCCATGTAGTTTCTTTGCTCGGCCTGGGCTTCGACTTTATCAATCCGCCAACGAGCGAAAGTACCAACATAACTCCCAAGGTGACCGATGTACGATGGGACGGAACGCGTTGGTTAGTCACGCTAAAAGCGCGCTGGACGGCACAAATCACCCTGGACGCGAGCTACAACTTGTTGTCGATGAAAAGGGTCGAGTAAATTCGGGGGAACGGGGGAAATAGGGGGAAATAGGAGAAATAAGAAATAGGGGAAATAGGGAAATAGGGGGAAATAGGGGGACATGATACCTATTCCCCGCTGCATGGCCGGCCTGCAAAGCGGCGAACCGTTTACCTGATTACCTGCCAGGTGGCCCCGGTCTCCAACCACAATAAGTGTGCCCCCGATCCATCGTCCGCCGCGGCGGAGGACCGGGGAGGGTAGCCCCAGCCAGGGTGGGCGTCCCGTAGGGACGCCGCGATCCAACCGCCCTGCGAAACCGGCCAACTGCGCGCCCCCGCGACTGTCATCTTTCATCTGTAATCTGTCATCTGTTTTTGCGCAAGCGCACAGACAACAAAATCCAAATAAATCACACAGTATCAACGGGTTGCGTAACTATCCCGTGCAAAATCAGCGCGTTTTCCAAAAAAACGGCTAAATCTCCGCAACCCACGTGCTCGATTAGTGAAACTCTCTGCAACCGAAAACATCGGCGCGGACTGCCCCCACGGTACGTGTCTCAACGAGTCGCAACCACAGGTTCAACCCTTTCGTATGTTTTGTAACCACACAGGCCACCCAATCACCTATGTAGCGCACCCCTCCGATGCAACCATTCGCGCTCATAATCCGCAACTGAGAACCGTGAACTAAGAACTATGAACTGTCGTCCGACCCACCCCTCCAAAGCAACCCAAAACCTCTCGCCCGGTTCCAAATTTTCCGGCTCCCATACCTGAAATCCAAATCGCCAAAGACCCTCAAGACAGCGCCCGCAGCCCCTTCCGCAGCCCCTCCGGATCGCCCCCAGGAATCATCTCCTCAATCGCATGGTGCGTCGCCTCCCACACCGGAACAGCCCGCGCCAGCAACTCCTGCCCCTTCCGCGTCAGCGTCAAAATCCGGCTCCGCCTGTCCGCAGGATCCTGCGACACCTTCACCAACCCCCGCCGTTCCAACGGTTTAAGAGCCGCCGTCAGCGTCGTCCGATCCATCCCCAGCAACTCCGCCACCGGCCCCATCGGCGGCGGCACCGGCCGGTTCAGCGACATGAGCAGCGAAAACTGCCCGTTCGTCAGCTCGAATGGCCGCAGCGCCTCATCGAACCGCCGCCCCAGCGACCGCGCCGCCCGCTGCACATGCAGACACAGGCAGCAGTCCTTTACCAGCAGCGTCGTTTCATAAGGAACCAAATTCTTGCTTGACACGGAGCAAGGTTAGTTGATATCAACATATTCGTCAAGGTTTCTTCCCCGAAGCCGAACCCGACCGCCGAATCCGCCCCAATCGAGGTCCCCAATGTCTTTCTTCCGCGATCTCAAGCTCGCCATCCGTTCCCTTTCCCGCGTCCCCACATTGTGGATCACCGTCGCACTCACCCTCGCTCTCGGCATCGGTGCTAACGCTGCTATTTTCAGCGTGGTACGCGCCGTGCTACTTAAGCCCCTCGCCAATCAGGATGAAGACCGCCTGCTCTACATCCGCCAGAGCGCCCCGGGCCTTGGCCAGGTCAACGCCAACTTCTCCGTCCCCGAAATCAAGGACCTCGGCACCGGCCTCAAGACCATTTCCGAGATTGGCACCTTCTCTGAAATCGACTTCACCATCGTCGGCCTCGGCACCCCACGCGAAATCCCCGCCGGCGTTGTCGACGGAAATTACTTCCACGTCATGGGCCTACATCCCGTCCTCGGCCGCCTGCTCGGGCCCTCAGACGATGGAGAGAACGCCCCAGGCGCCGTTGTCCTCACCTATCAGTTCTGGCGCAACTCGCTCCATTCCGATCCCAGCGTCCTTGGCAAAACCGTTCGACTTGAGAGCTGCTGCGGCGCGCGCGGCGCCACCATCGTCGGCGTCCTCGAGCCAACCGTGCCCTATCCTGTCGAAACCGAGATCATTGCCAACGTAGTTACCAGCCCGCACCATCTCTCCGCCACCATGGTCACCGGCCGCGCACACCGCATGACGGAGATCTTCGCCCGCCTCGCTCCCGGCGCCACCCTTGAGGCAGCCCGCGCCGAACTCAACACCAGCTACTCGTCCATGATCGGTGCGCACACTGAGGACTACAAACCTGGCGACCGCTGGGCCATCGGCGTCACGCGCATGCACCAGCAGATCAATGCCCGCGCCAACAACATCCTCTGGATACTCTTCGCCGCCTCTGCCCTTCTCTTCGTCATCGCCAGTTCCAACGTCGCCAATCTCGTCCTCGCCCGCACCGTTCGCCGCGAACCGGAGCTCGCCATCCGCTCGGCCCTCGGCGCAAGCACCGCCATCCTCCGCCGTTCCCTCCTCGCAGAAAGCCTTGTGCTCTGCGGCAGCGGCGCACTGGCCGCAATCGCCCTCGCCATCCCCATGGTCAAAATCCTCGGCAGCTACGCCTCGCGCTTCTCCGCGCGCGCCCACGACCTCAAGCTCGACTTCAGCCTCGTTTGGTTCGGCATCGCCCTCGCCCTCGTCGCTGCCATCTTCCTCGCATTCATTCCCCGCCTGCCCTCGCCCAAGTCCCCGCAGGGCGGCCTCACGGGCCGCGGCGCGCGCGTCTCCGGGGGCAGCAACGGCCGTCTGCGCGTCTTTGCCATCACGCAAATCGCCGCTTCGTTCCTGCTGCTCACCGGCGCATGCGTCCTCATGAAGACCCTCTTCGTCCTCGAACAGACGCGCCCGCCCTTCGATACTGCCAACGTCATGGCGGTCAATCTCCCCATCATGAACTACGGCAAAACACCCGAGCAGGTGCATGAGTTCTACCGCGAAGTCGAGCGCCATGTTGCCGCAATCCCCGGCGTCGAAAAGGTCGCTCTTGGCTTCAGCGTTCCCTGGCGCGACAATCGCGAGCAGGGCATCAACTTGGCGTTCGCCGCGCAGGGCTCCCGCCGGTCTGACGGCCAGGACTACCGCGCCCGCTTCCGTGCCGTCGGTCCGGGATTCTTCTCCACCCTCGGCATGCCCCTCGTTGACGGACGCGACTTCAACGACGGAGACAAAGAAGGGTCGGAGCGCGTCGTCATCATTAGCCAGGGACTCGCCAATCTTCTCTATCCCGGTCAGAATCCGCTCAATCGCAAAATTCAGTGGACCGACCCCGTGATCAAGTTCATCGGCATGAGTCCCGAGCCCCGCCGCATCATCGCCGTCGTCCCCGA
>Ga0302320_10012621_pt1 | contig 17715 bp, 5 predicted proteins | sample Bog_T0_3_FD_202130 | JGI IMG/M metagenome (GOLD analysis project Ga0302320, IMG submission 202130) | Peat permafrost microbial communities from Stordalen Mire near Abisko, Sweden - Bog_T0_3 | ecosystem: Environmental > Terrestrial > Soil > Wetlands > Peat | place: Sweden: Abisko, Stordalen Mire...
GACCGGGCCATTGACGCGCTGCTGTTGGATACCCCCAAGAACCTCTATGGCCTGAACGGACAGGTCTATCAGCGCCCGAACCTGACCATTTATCTGCCCGCCAATGGCGGATTGCTTTACGCCTCGGCCATGATGGCCGCAGGTTGGGATGCCGCGCCGAAGCGCAATGCCCCCGGCTTTCCCAACAACGGCCAGTGGCAGGTGCACTGGGAAAATTTGCGGGTAGCCCCCTGAACACGACACAGCGCCCAATGGCTTTCTATTGAGGTAATTATCGTTATCGTAATGCCAATAGTGTGCCAGTGGCGCTGTCGGTAACGTTATAAAAATTCAGACAAACGGTCTCAAATCAAGGCCTGCCGACTCTTTTCCATAGCCGCGCGGGCAGCTTATTTTACCGGATTGTCCGCGGATCATCACCACCCGACTTTTTCCCTCCAGTCCCACTTTTTGATTAAAGTTGGCGGCGAATAAGCCGATGGCAGCCTGTGTTGGAGTTGGTAATAAACGCAGGCGTGGGCCAACAAAACCCAGGCATGATGCCGGACTGTGAAGCCTGGCGCCTATGAATATTGGCGCCAAACTGATCGCCGGGTTCGTCGCTATTTCAGGCCTTGCGTTGTTGTTTGTATTCATTGGACGCCCTGGCATCGGCCAAGGGGGCAGCCACATTGAAACTTTTAAACAATACGGCGCCACCCTGCAGGCGGTGGATCTGGCCCGGAGAGCGCAGGTGAACTTCAGGCTCCAAATGCAGGATTGGAACGACCTGCTGCTGCGGGGCCACGAGCCCGCCTCACACGATCGGTATCTCGCGGGTTTTGAGCAACAAGCGGGCCTCACGCAAAAGGAGCTTTCCGGTTTAAAAGTGTTGCTGGCCAGGCTTGGCCTGCCGACTGCGAAAGTGGCGCTGGCCTTGCAGGCACATTTGGAACTTGGAAAAACGTACCGCGCGGCGCTGGCCAGTTTCATCATTACCGACCAACCAAGCTCGGCCGTGGTGGACAAGCTGGTCATGGGAACGGATCGCCCATTCACCGGCGAAATGGACAACCTCGTGGCGGACCTGAATGAATTCGCCGAATCGGCCGCCGCGGCCGCCACCGCCCAGGCCAGTGCCCAGAACCGGACCATTCGGATAGCCAGTGGCTTTGCGGTGATCGCGGGTATTTTTGCCGCCGTGATGCTCGGCGCGTTTTTGAGTCTGGCGGTGACCTGGCCTTCCAGGAGGATGGCCGGCTCGCTATCCGATGCCATCCGGCAGAGTGCGGCGGCAGTCCGGATTGCTCCTCCTCCCGGTTTCATGACTGAGACCGGAGTGCCTTGGCAGGAAACCGGCACCAGGCTGGAAGTGGCCGGCAGCCGGGCAACCCGCAGCGCCGGCCAGGGCCAAGTAATCGGGACTCCCGCACATGCGCGAAACGCCGCCAACCCGGGCGTGGGGAGCAAGCCGATGGATAAGACTTTCCCGGCGCAAGCTCCCGGTTGGGCAGGTTGGGCCGCCGGTTTTTCATTGGCCGAACGGCCAGTTAAAAATTAGTATCCCGGCATGAATTTGCCTGGATTCCCGATCAGCCGTCCCCGGCGGTTACGCCGTTCCCCCGCCCTGCGCCGCCTCGTCGCCGAAACTTCCTTGAACCCCGCGCAACTCGTACTGCCACTGTTCGCCCGCAGCGGACGCCAACTGCGCCGGCCCGTGGACGCCATGCCCGGGGTGTTTCAATTGTCCCCCGACGAAGTGTTGCGCGACGCCGCGGCGGCCCACGCGCTGGGCGTGCCGGCGGTCCTGCTTTTTGGCATTCCCGATAAAAAGGACGCCAAAGCCAGCGGCGCCTACGCCAAAAACGGCATTGTGCAACAGACGGTCCGCCTGCTGAAAAAAGAGCTGCCCGCGCTGCTGGTCATTACGGATGTGTGCCTGTGCGAATACATGGCGCATGGCCATTGCGGCATTGTGCACGATGGCGCCGTGTTGAACGACCCCACGCTTAAGCTCCTCGCGCAGACCGCCACCAGCCACGCGGCCGCCGGCGCCGACCTGGTGGCTCCGAGCGACATGATGGACGGGCGGGTGAGGGCCATCCGGGCGGAATTGGACCTTCAGGGGTTCCTGGATACCCCGATCATGAGCTACGCCGCGAAATTTGCGTCCGCCTTCTATGGGCCCTTCCGCGAAGTGGCCGAATCCACACCGCAATTCGGCGACCGCCGCAGCTATCAGATGGACGCCGCCAACGGCGAGGAAGCCATGCGCGAAGTGGCCCTCGACATCCAGGAAGGCGCCGACATGGTCATGGTCAAGCCGGCGCTGGCTTATTTGGACATCATCCGGCGGGTGAAGACTGAATTTGGCCTGCCAACCGCGGCCTATGCCGTGAGCGGCGAACACGCCATGATCAAGGCCGCCGCCGCCAGGGGCTGGATCGATGAACGCGCCGTGACGCTGGAAAGCCTGCTGGCCATGCGCCGCGCCGGCGCGGATATTTTGATCACCTACGCCGCCACGGATGTGGCGAAGTGGCTGAAATGACTTTGGGCGCTATTTTAAGCGCAGGAGCGAATAGCCAGTCTTACTCATGATCCTTGCTTAACATCCCGATTGCAATTGTTACTTCCGTTTTGACCCGCCAACGTCCAATGGCGCCCATTGCCAAACCTTCATAAGTTAAAATCCGGTTGGTTTGTTGCATAAGTCAGGCAACTGTGGAAAATTACTTGCCAAAAAAATTGCGCTGTGCCCCGGCGCTTCTATAATGTATTCTTGTTAAGTGCATTAACAATGATATCAGATTGACCCATTAAATTCACCATCGCGAATTTAAAATATCGGACACATATGCCAACCCTGACCCGCGCCCAATTGACCCTGGTTACAATCTTAACCTTACTAACTGCCGGAATGCTGCCGCCTGATGCGCGGGCGCAGAGTGCTCCGGACCCGTATCAGTCGGGGCAGGACGCCATTGAGGCCGGGCAAAATGGTGATTACGTCGGCGCCGTCAAGGCCGGGCTTGAGACCGCGTCGGGTATTGCGTCGGTTGTTCCCGGGGGCGATGACGTGGCTGACCTCGCCGATGCGGCGGGTCTTTATGTGGAGTTTGCGCAACAGATTATTGGCGACTCTTCCGCCTTGGCAGATTTATTAACTGGCTCCATTCAAACCTACGAGGCCAACGGGTTTGAACTGACCGTCAACAATGCAATCAATGGCGATTCGATAACGGTGACGTTATATGATAACCGTGCTGGCGGCGGCGTTGTGACCATTCCAGATGCGGTGACTGGAATTGAAACCCTGCCGCTGCCGGTGGTGGGTATTTTTAATTTGGGCGCCGCGGCAAACATATCCATTCTAAACCTCGGGGCCAATGTCCAATTTATCAACGCTCATGCGCTGGATGTCGCCTCCTTGACCGATATTGAGTCCCCCAATAATCCCAATTTTTCCAGCCTCAATGGCGTCCTGTTTAATTCCGACCAAACCGTGCTGCTTCGTTATCCCGAGGCGTTGGGCGGCAGTTATGTGATTCCCCGCACGGTAACCAACATTGCCGACAATGCCTTTTGTAACTGCAGCAATTTGACCAGCCTGGTCATTGGGACGAATGTCGTCGTGATCGGGACGAATGCGTTTGGCAACAGCCGCATACCGGCCGTCTATTTTGCGGGCAACGCGCCCTATAACAACGGGACCGCCTTCAACGGCGCTTCCGGCGCCGTTTACTACCTGCCCCGAACCACCGGGTGGGGCGCCCAGTACGGCGGCATCCCGGCCACCCTCTATAATCCGTTTAGTTATGCGCCGGGCAATTCCGCCTACACTATCACGGGCATGAATCCTTGGAATGATCCGGCATCGGCCGCCCAGATCATTCCCTCCACCATCAACGGATTGCCGGTGACCGCCATCGCGGCGAATGCGTTTTACCTGAACCCCTACCTCACGAATGTGATTGTTCCCGATGGCATTACCAACATCGGTCAGGAGGCGTTTGCGCTGTGTCCAAATTTGCAAAGTATTCAGTTGGGCGCGAATCTCGCCAGCCTGGGAGATTCCGCCTTCTATGGCTGTCCCAGTCTTCGGACCCTCAGCCTCCCCAATGGGGTGACCGCCATCCCCGACGGGCTCGTGGCGGGTTGCACCAATTTGCAGGGTTTTACCCTTGGCACAAATGTGACCGGCATCGGCTACGGTGCGTTTGATAACTGCCCGGCCCTCTACTACCTGTTCATCCCCGCTACCGTCAATTCCATCGGAGCGGAGGCGTTTGATTATTGCAGCTCGGTAAGAATTTCGGTGGACCCGCTGAATCAATTCTATGCCAGCGACGCGTGGGGGTCGCTGTTCAACAAAACCCGGACGGAGCTGGTTCACGCCAAGGTCTCACCTTCCGGATCTTATTCCGTGCCCGATTCGGTTGTCAATATTGATGACTATGCCTTTTACGGCGAGAGCCTTTCGACCGTTTACCTGCCTTCCGGGGTGTCCTCTCTCGGTGCTGCCGTGTTTGCCGACTGTCCCAATCTCGCCGCCGCCTATTTCGCCGGTAGTGCCCCGTCTACGAATGATGATGGCGCCGTTTTTGGCGGCGACACCAATATCGTGTATGTCCTGACGGGTGGCTGGGGTGCCACCTATGGCGGGGCCAGGGTAATGCCCTGGGTCCCCTACGTGGAAGTTACCAGTAACAATTCTATTACGCTCGTCTCCTATCAAGGTCCGGGTGGCAACGTGGTCTTGCTCGGCACCATCAACGGATTGCCGGTCACCGCCATTCAAGCCGGGGTCTTTTCCACGCCTGGCGCGGTCACCAGCTTGACCCTTCCCGATGGGGTGACCAATATTGTTGATGGCGCGTTCTCCGGCCTGGTTAACCTGACCAACATCGTCTTTGGCAAGGGACTCACCAGTATCGGCAACAATGCCTTTTCCGGTTGCACCAGTCTGCAAAACCTCGTGATTCCAAACTCCGTCCGCAGCATCGGTATCGGGGCGTTCAGCCATTGCGGCATTACGAATCTCGTGATTGGTAGTGGTTTGACCAGCCTGTCGGACGGTCTGTTTTCCTACTGTTCCCTGACCGCCTTAACCATTCCGATGACCGTCAGCCATATCGGAGCCGGCACTTTCGCCAACAACCCGCTGCAATCCATCATCGTTCCCAACAGCGTCATCAGTCTGGGCGCGAATGCCTTCGCAAATTGCCCTTACCTGGTCAACGCCTATTTTCAGGGCAATGCCCCGGCCAATGACGGCACTGCCTTCAGCGGTGATAATTTGAATGATTACTATTCTCCGGGCGGCCTCTATGATAACACCGTGGTGCAGTATTTGCCGGGCGCCACCGGCTGGGGCGCCAGTTATGGCGGCGCTCCCGCCCAGGTATTGCCGATAGCGTATGCCACCAACAACAACACGATCACCATCACCCGATTCTACGGCACGGGCGGTTTTGCGTTTTTTAGTACCATTAACGGTGTTCCCATCACGGGGATTGGCGACAACGCTTTCGCCAACTGCCAGGGTCTCTTCTCCGTCGTCATCCCCGCCGGAATTCTCAAGATCGGCGCCAGTCCGTTCCTTAATTGCACCAATCTCACCAGTCTCGTGGTCGCCGCCGGCAATCCCAATTATCAAAGTGTCAATAATGTGTTGTATAACTCCTCCCGGACCCTGCTATTGCAATATCCGGCGGGCTTGGGCTCGACTTATCAGGTGCCCGCTACGGTCACCGACATTGGCGCGGGCAGCTTTTATGGCTCCGCCGTGCAACAGGTGGCCATGCCCGCCAGTGTCAGTGCAATTGGTTCGGAGGCGTTCGCCTTTGCCCATGCGCTCACCAACCTGAGCGTAGCCACCGGAAACCCCGGCTATTCTTCCGCCGGCGGAGTGCTGTTTAATGCCAGCCAGACCACCCTGGTGCAGTATCCGGGAGGTCGGCGTGGCGGTTATGCCGTTCCGGGAAGTGTCACGAACATCGGCCCGGCCGCGTTTTCAGGTCCCGGTGTCACTTCGGTTGTCCTGGCCAACAGTATTTCCATGATCGCGTCCGGTGCCCTGGCTTATTGCCCTCATTTGACCAATATCACCGTGGTGCCGGGGAATGCCAATTTTGCGAGTGTCAACGGCGTCCTCGAAGATATCACCCAAACCACGCTGTTGCAATTTCCGGGCGGCTTGAATGGCGCCTTCACGCTCGGTACCAACCTGTCGGCCATCGGTGACCTGGCCTTTGCCGGGTCCTCGCTTGGTCATGTTACCGTGCCCGCCACCGTAACCAGTGTGGGCAGCGATGCTTTTGCCGGTTGCCCGGACTTGTTCGAGGTTAACTTCTTTGGCAATGCGCCCGCCAATGATGGCACCGCCTTTACCAACGACGAGGCAACGGTTTATTGGGTGGCTTCCGCCTCGGGTTGGGGAGCCCAGTACGGCGGGGCCCGAACCTACGAGGTTCCCTTTGATTTTACCGACAATGGCAATAACACCGTGACCCTCACCGGGTATGCTGGGTCCTCATCTACTGGCTATATTCCAACCGACATATTTGGGGAAACGGTGACCGCCATCGGGAGCGAGGCTTTCGCCTTCCAGACCAATCTGTCGGTTCTCGACATCCCTTCGACCGTCACCTCCATTGGCGAGTCCGCCTTTGAAGGCTGTACCCGCTTGACCACACTCGTGTTGAGAAATTCAGGCTACCTGAGCGTCGCCGACGACGCGTTTGGCGGTTGTCACCAACTGACTTCGGTGTCGTTCGGCCCCGGTCCCGCGGCCATCGGAGATTATGGCTTTTATGATTGTACTTCACTGAACTTCATCGATTTCGGTGGCGTCACCAATATCGGAAATCACGCCTTCGACGGTTGTAGCGCGCTAAATTATGTGAATATCGGATACCACGTTCTCTCCATCGGTTCGTATGCCTTTGTCAACTGCGCTTTGACAGAAATCTCCCTGCCCCCCAGCGTGCAAACCCTGGGTTCCGACGCGTTTGCGGGCTGCGGTAGCGCCGCGGGAGATTGCAATGTTTATGCGAATGGCAATCCGCCGGCCAGTGATGGCACCGCGTTTGCCAATGGCCATGCGCAAATTATTTACACCCCCGGCTTCAATTGGGGGAGCACCTATGATGGCGTCCAAACCTTGGAGATTCCGGCCGGCTTTTATTATACCGTCGATGCCTCCGGGGCCACCATCACGGGCCTGCAATTCGGATACGCTGATTTGATTATTCCACCCACGCTGTTTTCGCCGCTTGACGACACACCGGTGCCGGTGGTGGCCATCGCCGCCAATGCGTTTGCGGGAAATTTGAATATTACCAACGTGGAGTTTCCGGACTCGCTTTTGAACATCCACGACGGGGCGTTTCTCGATTGCAGCAATCTCCTGTCCGCCTCACTGCCCGCCAGCCTCACCAGCATTGGCAACTCGGCGTTTCAAAACTGCGTGCGACTCGGGGGTGTCAATCTATCCGGGAATGTGACCAACATCGGGTCCTATGCGTTTGCCGGTTGTCCCGGAGGAACCAATCTCGAGTTCGGAGCCGGATTGGCCTACCTGGGAACCAATGCCTTTGCCGGATGGACCAATTTGCAGACGGTCGATTTCAGTGGCAATGCCCTTCCCGGCAACGATTCGCCCTTTGCCGGGGATGCCAATGCCGTCATTTATGTGCTGCCCGGCAGTTCCGGCTGGGGCGCAAATTACTTCGGAAACACGGTGTCGCAATGGGTGCAATATCTTTATTCCACAAATAATGACGGCACGCTTGCCCTGCAATTTTATCTTGGCAGCCAGAATGGCGTGACGGTTCCATCGGTCATCAATGGTCATGTGGTGACAATCCTCGACGGCACGACGTTTGCCAACAATCAGAATATCACTTCCATCATTCTTCCCAACACCATTACCAATATTGACGCCTACGCCTTTAGTGATTGCTCCGCGCTCACGAATCTTATCCTCGGCACCAATCTGGTGGCGATTGGTCCGGACGCCTTTTATGAATGTGGTCTCCAAAATGTCGTGCTGCCCGATAGCCTCACCAACCTGCCCGACCAGTTGTTTTACCTGAGCGCCATTTCCAATGTTGTGTTCCCAGGGAATCTCCTATCCATTGGCGATAACGCCTTTCAGTATTGTCCGCTTGGCCGCGTCGCCCTGCCCAATTCGGTGCAATCCATCGGCAACGAGGCATTTGCCGACACGGGGTTGACCAATATCGTCCTGCCCGCGTCCCTGCTCACCATTGGGGATCGGGCGTTTTGGCATTGCCCAATAGCAGGATCAATCTTGATGCCCCCGGGTGTCACGTCCCTCGGTGATTCCGCCTTTTTTGGAAATGGGGGGCTTGGGGCGGTCTATTTTCAAGGCAACGCCCCCTCCTCGGATGGCACGCCCATTGTCAATGCCTATACGACGGCCATCATTAACGGGATTGCCTATAATGTGGGCCCGGGGATTGCCTACTATGTTCCCTCCACCTACGGCTGGGGGACAACCTATTCCGGCCTGCCAACGGCCACCTGGAATCCTTACGCTTATACGATCACTGGCACGAACGTGACCATTACCGGGTACACCGGCACCGGCGGCGCCTTGTCCGTGCCCGGCACCATTGGCGGATATCCGGTGACGGGCATCGGAGCCAATGCCTTCGCCAGTAATGCCAGCCTGACGCAGGTCACTTTGCCTTCCTCCATCATCTCGGTGGGGACCGGCGCGTTCGCGGGAAGCACCAACCTCGTTGCCATTTATTTTAATGGCAACGCCCCGGTTGCCGGTTCCAATCTGTTCGCGGGCGACCAGCTGCGGGTTTTTTATCTGAATTCGACCACCGGCTGGAGCACCAATTTGGGCGGCACCACGGTTACCGGTTATGCCGCGACCGGGGAAATCACGTTGACCATCAATCCCGGTAACATTGGCGCGCGATGGCAGGTCGATGGCGGGGCTTTTCTTTCCAGCGGCTCCACGGCGACCAACCTGTTGCCGGGGCCGCACGTCGTGAGTTTTAGCACCGTCGGCGGAAGCTGGCTCACCCCCGGCAACCTGACTCTTTATGTGGATGCGTTCAACGAAACCCCGTTCACCATCGCTTACCAGTCCATCCCGTTCAGTTATGTCACCAATGGCAACGGCACCCTCACCATCACCGGATATTCCGGCGGCGGGGGCACGGTCTATATTCCCGCGACCATCAATGGAGTGACGGTGACCGCCATCGCGGCCGGCGCATTTGCCAGTTCAGCGATATCCGGCATCATCATGCCGGATACCATTACCCAAGTCGGCACCAATGCCTTTGCGGGCTGCGCCCGGCTGGTGAGCGTCACCGTCAGCAGTGGCATAACCAACCTGTCAGGCAATGTGTTTCAGAATTGTCCGGACTTGTTGTCGGTGTTTTTCGATGGCAATGCGCCCGCCACCGATGGAACGATATTTGCCAGTGATGCCATCACCTCCGTTTACCACCTGTCCAACGCCACCGGCTGGACCAACACCTATGGCGGCAAGTCCGACTCGGTCATTCCCTATGCGTTTTCGGTGGGTGCCAGCAATACGATCAGTATTACCGGATATGCCGGAGCGGGCGGAAATGTCACCATTCCGGGACAGATTGGCGGGTTGCCGGTGACCGATATTTACGCGAGCGTATTTCTTAATAACTTGAGCCTGACCAATGTCACCATTCCCGACAGCGTTGTCTCGATTGATTATCAAGCGTTTCGCGGGTGCAGCAATTTGCAGACGGTGATCTTCGGTACCAATGTGCAATCGATCGGATTTGGCGCTTTTTATGACTGTACGTCGCTGACCGGACTCAGTTTTCCGGACCGCCTCCAGGTGATTTATCAGGATGCGTTCGCATACGATGGGAACCTGGCCAGCGTCAACCTCGGGAACGGATTGAACACCATCTATGACTCTGTCTTCCAGAGTTGCACAAACTTGTCCCAGCTTTCCTTCGGAAACGGTCTGACCAATATCGGTCCGGGGGCATTTGCGCAATGCAGTGCCCTCACCAACCTAACCTTTCCCAATGGCTTGACCACCATCCAGAGCGGCGCCTTTATCGGTTGCACCAGTCTGACCAACCTCGATTTCGGCACCAACCTTGCCGTCATCGGAGACGACTCGTTTAATGGTTGCATCCGTTTAACCAACCTCGATTTCCCCCCGAATATATACTTGGGAACCAATGCCTTCGCGTTTTGCTCCGGTTTGCAATCCGTGTTCTTTGGCGGTAACATGCAGTTCATCAGCGGGCCAGCCTTCGACTCAACCTATACCGCGGACTCATTCTACGATGACCGATCGGCCGTGGTGTATTATCCCAGCGCGGCGGCCGCGAATGATAACTGGCGAACCCCCAATTTTGCCCAATCGGACTATCAGGCTGCCATCGCCTACAGCTTTGCCAGCCCCGGCACGGTGACCATTGACCATATTGCCGCGAATACCAGCGCTTATGTCATCCCGGACACCCTCGGGGGATTCCCCGTCACCCGTCTGGCGGACAACGCAATTGGCGCTGACTTTATTGGCACCCTCACGATCGGCTCCGGTCTGGTCAGCCTTGGCACCCAGGGCGACACCAATCTATTCGTCAACAACTATGTCGTAAATTCCGCCAATCCGAACTACAATTCCATCGGGGGAGTGCTATTTGACAAGGCTCAAACCACCTTGATCCGATTTCCCAACAGCCTGAATTCATTCGGCAGCTACACCGTTCCCGCAACCGTGACGAATATTGCCGATTACGCATTCCAGGATTGCCAGGTTGCCAGCGTGAATCTTTCCACAAACCTTGCCAGCATCGGAAACGCCGCATTTTCCGGCGATGTCCATCTTGCCCGGGTTTACCATCCCGCGCCCGATCAATTAACGTCTTTAGGCCAAAGCGCCTTTGCGGGGTGCTCGGCGCTGACCAATTTTGTCACGGGGAACAATCTGTCCGTGCTTCAACCCTGGGCCTTTGCCAATTGCACCGGGCTCCAAACCTTTACCTTGGGATCAACGGTCGGGGCCATCGGCACCGGGGCGTTTTCAAATTGCGTCAGCCTGGCCGCCATCATCTTTCCCCCGACTTTGGGTTCCATTGGCGATGGGGCCTTTGCCAATTGCCAATCCTTGTCAACTTTGACGATACCGGCGGGGCATCCTGCCGGGACCAATTACTATAGCATTCAATTGGGTTCCGGCGAATTTGCGGGATGCGGAGCATTGCAATCCGCCTACTTTCTCGGCAACCGCCCCAACCCGGATTATGGCAACACGTTTGCCGGTGACAATCAACTGACGGTTTACTATTTGACCAATTCCCTCGGCTGGTCAACCACCTTTGATGGCATCACCGGGGCGGCCTATGCCCCCTTTGGTGCTTTGCAGGTGTCCACCAGTCCCTATGGCTTGGGCGCCTGGCAGGTTGACGGCGGCCCGTTCCTGACCAGCGGATCCACCGTCACCAACCTGCCCGTCGGCAACCATACGATCAGCTTTGCCCCGATCACGCCTTATTACACCCCCGCCAATCAACTGGTGGTGGTCAGCAATTTGAGCCTCACCACCGCCTCCGCCACTTATGTCCAAACCCCCGTGGCCTATACCGTAAACTCAACGAATTCGATTACGATCACCGGGGATTATCACCTCAACGCGGACGGGTTTTTGGTGGTCCCGCCCGCCATAAACGGGGTGCCGGTGACAAGTATTGCGGCGGGCGCGTTTGCCAACAACCGGTCTCTGGTGGGAGTCATCCTGCCCTCCACCGTGACCAATATCGGCTCGGGCAGCTTTCAATCCTGCCCGCAACTTTCGATGGTCATTTTAGACACGAATTTGCTCTCGATCGGCGATAGTGCGTTCTTTGGCTGCGCGGGGCTGCAATCCGTGATCATTCCTGACAGCGTTACGAATCTCGGTCAGGGAGTTTTTGCCGATTGCCAAAATTTGTCCATTGCCCAAATCGGGGCCGGGATTACCCAGATCGCGTTTAATTATCTGTTCTCCTCTGATCCGGCATTGTCGGCTCTGTTCTTTGACGGCCCACCGCCCGCGGATGCCGGCATTCTGACCAATATATATCCGCAACTCATGAACAGCTATCCCGCCGCAATCTATTATAATCCCGCCGCGCCGGGCTGGGATGGCGTTGCCGATGGCAATCCCACCGATTGGACCACCTTATTCACCTATTTTACCAACAATTCCGGTGGCCTTACCCTTACGAGCGTACAGAATGATAACTATTATAATTCTCTTATCCTCATTCCCCCCAGCATCAGCGGTCTGCCGGTGACGGACATCGGTTCCGGGGCGTTTCAAGACGCCCCCGGTGTCGTTGCGCTCCCCCCTTCGGTGACCACCCTGGAAGCCAGCGCCTTTTATCAGGGCAGTGCGCCGCAAGTTTTTATTGGCGCCAGCGTCACCAATATTGGTTACATCGCTTTCGGCAATTCCTCGCAATTGCAGAATATTTTCGTTGATCCGGCAAACCCAAATTATTCCGATATTCAGGGCATCCTGTATGACAAGGCGCAAACGGAATTGATCGCCGCAGGCGGCAGCCGCGGCTACAACAATCCAGGGGCGGCGCAAGTCACGGTTCCGAACGGGGTGTCGCAAATTGATGATTACGCCCTGTACAATTTGAATTACCTTTCGGGGATCAACCTCCCGGCCAGCCTTGCGGTTATCGGGGAAGAGGCCTTGAGCGGTGACTATAATCTTACCAACATCACGGTCGATCCCGCCAACGCCGCCTTCAGCACCGGGGATGGCGCGTTGTTAAACAAGAGCGCCACCCTGTTGATACAATACTTTGGCCATCAATCGTCCTACCCCATTCCCTCCGGTGTGCAAGCCATCGGCGACGGCGCCTTTTATAACGCTTACTCGTTGCAAGGCGTGCTCATCCCCTCGTCCGTGGTCAATATTGGCCGGGATGCCTTTAATGATTGCGGGATTGGCAGTTTGCTCATCCCGAATACCGTGACCAATATCGGGCCGGCTGCCTTTTTTAATGAGCCGGTTACCAATATTGTCCTGCCCTCGGGATTGACCGCCATCAGCAGCAATCTCTGCGGGTCCTGCCGCGCCTTGACCGCCATTACAATACCGGCTGGCGTCACCGACCTCGGCGATGATGCCTTTGCCTATTCCGGCCTCACTCAAATCACCCTGCCGCCAGGATTAAAGCATCTTGGCCAGGGCGTTTTCCAATTCACTCCCCTCATGAATCTCATTGTCCCCGATAATGTGACGGAGATTGGCGACTTCGATTTCACCTATTGCTACGACCTGACCAATGCGACCTTCGGTGCCAGCGTCACCAATATTGGCGTCAGTGCGTTCGAGTATGATTACGCGCTTCGCACGGTGAATTTTGATGACGGCCTTGTGGGCATATCCTCCAATGCCTTCCATCGTTGCGGCATCAACCAGGAACTCATTTTCCCCGCCAGTCTCGCCGCCTTGGGTGTTAATGCGTTTTTTGACGTCAACCCCGGGGAAATTTACTTTCTCGGAAATGCGCCGGCCACCAATGGCCCGGTGTTCAACGATAATCAAACGTTTTATTATAACTCCGGCGCCTCTGGCTGGGGCGCGGGTTTCAGCGGGTTTGGCGCCACGGATTATGACTCGGAGTTTTCCTATGCCACCAATGCCGACGGAACCCTGACGATTGTGGGGTGTGCGTTGGAAGGCGGTGAAGACCTGGTGCTTCCCTCCCAGGAAAATGGAATCCTGGTGACCGGGCTTGCCTCCTACGCATTGCAAGGACAGGAAGTCATTAATGTCAGCATTCCCGCGGGAATTACCAACCTGGCCCCGGATGCATTTGCCGGAGTGAGCGCCGCCAATTTCATCGTGGACGCGGCCAACCCGGCCTGCACCAATGTCGCCGGGTCGTTGTACGATTTGGGGATGACGCGGTTGCTGGCGCCCGCAAATCTGCCGGCCTTTGATCTGCCAGCCACCGTTACCAACCTCCTCGCCAGTACGTTTGATGGTTGCTACGTCCTCACAAATATTTCCGTGGCGGCCGCAAATCCCTCGTTTAGCGGCGTTAACGGCGTCCTTTTTGATAAAAATCAGGCCGTGTTGCTTCGCTATCCGCCGGGCGCGGTCGCCGGCAGCTATGCGGTGCCGCCATCCGTAACCACCATCGGCACCAACGCCTTCGAATTTTCTTCGCTCTCGGCGATCGAGGTGCCGCCCGCCGTGACCAATATCCAGTCGCAGGCGCTGGCCTATTCGAATTTGAGAGGCGCATATTTTGCAGGGCCGGCTCCCGTCTTCGACCCCACCGCCTTTGCCCATAATCGCAACCTCATTCTCTTTTATTTATCCCCAACCAATGCGGGGGGCTATGCTTCCGCGGGCGTGCCGAACCAGCCATGGTTGTCGCTGTTTAATTGGGTGACCAATAACGGAAACTCCATTGCCATTGTGGGTTATAATGATCCCGGCAATCAGAATTACGTGTTGTTTCCGAAAGCCGGGATCGGCCGGTTGCCGATTACGGACGTTGGCACCGCTTTCGCCGAAGCTGGTTTGACCGGCATCGTGCTGCCCGCTGGCATCACCAATATTGCCGTCGGCGCCTTCTCTGATTGCGGGTTGGAGGAAGTGGTGCTGCCGGCAAATCTATCCTGCATCGGCAGTAATGCCTTTGTCGGCTGCCGCTTGACCACGGTAAACATTCCGCCAAGGGTTGAATACATTGGCGACTGGGCCTTTTTGGGAGGAAATGGGGATGGGGGAAATGACTTCACCACCGTGGTGATTCCGGCCGGGGTTAAAATATTGGGCAATGGAGTGTTTGAGGGGAATCAACTTTCCCAAGTGTTCCTGACCAACGGGCTGCTCAGCATCGGGGATACTGCTTTTGCCGATAATCAATTGCCGCAAATTTACCTTCCCAATTCCATCACCAACCTCGGTGTCGCGGCTTTTGCGGGCAACCAACTCTCCGCGGTTTCCCTGCCGGTGGGACTCTTGAATATTCCGGATTATGCCTTTGATGACAATGAGGGACTGCAAACGCTGGTGATTCCCGCCGGGGTCACCAATATTGGGGCTTATGCCTTTTATCGCTGTAATATCTCCTCGCTCACGATCCCGGATTCCGTGGTGTCAATCGGCGGCTCGGCATTTGCCGGTGGTTCATTAAGCTCCTTGACGATTCCGGCAAGTGTGACGAGCATCGGGGACTCCGCCTTCGCCGGCAATTCCATCAATGCCGCATATTTCCTGGGTAATGCGCCGGCCAATGACGACGGGACCGCGCTGGCGGATAATAATATCACCAGCGCCTATTATTTGCCGGGGACTACCGGCTGGGGATCCACTTATGGCGGGGTGACGATGATAATGCTGTCGCCGCAGGTAACCACCGCCAACAATGGCGATAATACCCTGACCATCACCAATTATAGCGGGTGGGGCGCCGTGGTGGTTCCCACCGTGGTGAACGGCCGGCCGGTGACCGTCATTGGCTCCGGAGCCTTCACCCAGACCGGAAGTCCGATTACCAGCATCACCCTGCCCAATGGCATCACCCAAATCGCCTCCGGAGCCTTCGGTGGTTTGGCCGCTCTGACGACGATCGTCATCCCCGCCACCGTCACCAATATTGATATTGACGCCTTTGCCGGCTGTCCCGGACTGACGAATATTGTCGTTGACCCCAACAACCCGTTCTATAGCGTCACCAACGGAGTGCTCTTTGACAAAAACCAGACCACCCTGCTGGCTTGCGGGGGTGGCGTGGCGGGTACTTATGTCATTCCGGACACCGTGACGGCCATCGGCACCGATGCCTTCATGGGCTGCTCCGCGCTGACCAATGTGGTGTTCCCGAACGGCTTGACCAGCATTGGCGACCCCGCGTTCGCTGATTGTGATAATCTTACCACGCTTACCATTCCCGCCACCGTCAACTTCCTGGGGGATTATTGCTTTGCCTTTTGTCCCAGCCTCACCTCGATCATTTTTGAAGGGGATGCGCCGCCCGATGACGGTACGGTCTTTGAGGGCGATGTGAATGCCACCGTCTATTATAAACCATCCGCCGTTGGCTTTGGTCCAACTTTTGGCACCGCCCCGACCGCGGCGCTCGCCAACCCCGTTGCCACGCCAATAACCATCTATCGCCTTCCCGGCGGGGCGGCGGAAATCTCCATTGCCAGCCTTGCCGGCCAATGGACGGATCCAAATAATGCCTATCCGGTTACTTTCGGAGGCGCTGCCACCGCCAGCACCAATCAGTCGCCGGTGGTTGCCGGTTCAGGTACCATCCTTTATCCCGCCAGCACGAACAGTGTCAACGACCAGATCCTTTACCGCATGGTTGACAGCCAGGGCCTGGTCGGATACGGCGTCATTAATGTTGCGGTCGTTCCGATAAGCAATCTGAGCATGACTCTCTCGCAGGGCGCTCCGACGATCAGTTTTTCGGGCGTCGCCTACCAATCCTACAGCATTTTGGTTTCCACCAATTTCTTGAATTGGAATGTGGTCTGGACGGGCACCAACTCAATAAATGGACCGCTGCAATATACGGTAACCAATGCGTTGCTACCGGTCGCCTTTTACCGGCTGCAATCCAACCCTTGAGGTTGCTGTCCGGCAAATCGGTCTGGCCTCCTCCAGGAAGCGGGTGCTGCCATGGCCGTTCCCGCCGCCGGCCGCTTGGCGTTGCGAAAGCCGGGCCAGTCCATGGTTGCCTGCCCGGCTGGGCGCCGGGGACGTCGCCGGCTTGAGGAGGGGGTATCCCTCCCACCCCGGCGCTTGACCACCCCGGTTGCGGCTAACGCCGCCATGCCCGCCTTGCCAGCGCCAGCGGCGCGCTTCAACCCCAGTCCGGGCCTGCGGTCTTGGAATTGTCACTGGCCGCCGTCGGCAACCAGCGGCCGAACTGGACGCCGGGCCCAGCCGGCCTCCTGTCGCGCCGCGCGCTGCCTGCAAATCCCAACGGGATTTTGTCTCCCAGCCCAAGGTTGGCGCCCCAGCGCCTACCTTGGGTCATCATCCTACCAACCTCATCAACCCCAACGGGGTTGTGGCCATGCGTTACGCCTTTGTCTGGCCTCGCCACCAGCATCTCACGCCTCACGAAACGCCTGCAAATTTCCAGCCAGCGAGGCTCCAGAATCCAGCGCCCGCGGCGCGGCATCGTTGTAGATTAATCAACCAAAACGAAATCTTTAGTCCCGTCAGGGCCGGCATCTTCGGGGGGGGAAACCTGCAAACCATTATCGATCCTGACGGGGCATGAATACATGCTTGGGCTGGCCGAAGCCATCCCGGTGAAGTTCTTAAGCGGTGAATGTCGCCCTCAGGCTTGGGCATTCACGACGCCCCGATTGCTATCCACGACGTTGGGCGTTGGCTGCGCGGCGTTCTGAGCGGCCAGTTTGCGCGCGGCTTGCTGATCGCCCCGGGCCGCTTCGGCCTGGGTTTGGGCCGGTGTCTCCCGGGCTTCCTGTACGGCGGTCTGGGTGCTGGTGGTGTTGCTTATTGTCATATTTATTCTTGGTATAAGTTGTGTTGACTGTCACAACCTTATCGACCAAGTCCGGGCAGACTTGAACGTGAACATGAACATGAACGTGAACATGAACGTGAACATGAAGGGGCCCGGCAAAATGACTTGTGTATGTTACCCGGGCCGCCTCAATCAAAATGCTTTTCAATAATCC
>Ga0302320_10012622_pt1 | contig 17714 bp, 3 predicted proteins | sample Bog_T0_3_FD_202130 | JGI IMG/M metagenome (GOLD analysis project Ga0302320, IMG submission 202130) | Peat permafrost microbial communities from Stordalen Mire near Abisko, Sweden - Bog_T0_3 | ecosystem: Environmental > Terrestrial > Soil > Wetlands > Peat | place: Sweden: Abisko, Stordalen Mire...
GGTCTATGCCGCGGCGACACCAGTTACTCAGAATTTCAACGTGACGCAGGAGGCTCAGTCAATCAGCTTCCCGGCGATTCTTACGCAGGGGCTCGGGGGCGAGCCACTCTTCATCTCGGCGACGGCAAGTTCGGGACTTCCGGTCGTATTGAGTTCGAATTCCACCTCTGTATGTACCATTTCAGGGGATATTGTGAGCTTGATCTCCGCCGGCACATGTTCCATCGAGGCGAACCAGAGCGGAAATGCGAACTACGCTCCTGCGGGGCCGGTGACCCAAACCTTTAACGTTGTGCCCAACATGATCACAAACGGTGGATTTGAAACTGGGTCTCTGTCTCCCTGGCTTCTGACCACGGCTTCGCCGGCCTCGGCGACCGGAACAGCGACAAGCTCCGCTGCCTCGGACGGTTCCTATTCGGCAGAAATCACTGTGAGTGAGGCCGGACCCTCATACCTCGATGTGGACTTTTGGCAGACCGGACTTTCCTTCACCAGCGGTACCACATATGTAGTCCAGTTCTGGGTGATGTCGAGCGTGCCCGGGACAATTCAGATGGACGTAACAAACGGCTCTCCGAACTTTACCAACTTAGGTCTCAGAAGCACCCTGCCAACCGGAACTGGATGGACCCAGTACAGCGTCCCTTTCACTTCGAGCGGGAACGCTGCCAATGGCCGTTTCGAGTTTCACCTGGGTAGCTCGGCGACCACGGTCTGGTTGGATGATGTTCAACTCTACCAACAGAACTGACACCGCGAAGTAGCCGCGGTCTGAAATTGGCAGTACAACGGTTCGCTGGCGTGGCCGATTCGGCACGCTTTGATTCAGGTGGAATGGTTGAGATCCGGCGTGGCGTATGTCACGGACTGGCCCTGAAGAGGTTCAGCTTTCCAGCGAACATGCATCACGCAGTGCGAGGCACCGCGTGATGCCGGGGTTGGACTACTTCGCCTTATAAGTGTAGTCGTTGTAAACGAGGGTCCCGTTGAACTTTGTGTACACGCGGGCATAGATCGTTTCGCCGTTGGTTGGCAGAGCATTGAAGGTGGCGGATGTGGCAGTCTGTTGACCCGAGTCATAGAGGTCTTTCGATCCAACTCCCGTGGTCCCGAGAAATAGCCAGTACCCTTCGTTGCCAGGGCCCGTGGCAGCTGACCATGTGAACGTCTGGCTGGTGCCTGCAAGCGTGCTGCCCGGCGTCGGACTGGTTATCACGGCTTGGGACACGGTCGAATAGGTGTAATCGTTATACACAAGGGTTCCGTTGAACTTTGTGTAGACGCGAGCATAGACTGTCTCGCCTTTGTTCGGAAGGCTTTTGAAAGTGGCTGACGTGGCTGTCTGTTGATTGGAGTCATACAGGTCTTTCGATCCAACACCGGTAGTTCCCAGGAACAGCCAGTACCCTTCGTTGCCGGGACCGGTTGCAGCGGTCCATGCGAACGTTACACTGGGGCCGACGAGAGTGCTCCCCGGCGCGGGACTGGTCAGTACAGCCTGCGTAACCGTGGAATAAGTGTAATCGTTATAAACCAGGGTCCCGTTGAACTTTGTGTAGACGCGTGCATAGATTGTTTCGCCCTTGTTTGGAAGGCTCTTGAATGTTGCGGAAGTGGCAGTAGTTTGATTTGAATCGTACAGGTCTTTCGATCCAACTCCTGTTGTCCCAAGGAAGAGCCAGTAACCCTGATTACCCGGGCCGGTGGCCGCACTCCATGTGAATGTCACGCTGGGGCCGACGAGCGTGCTCCCCGGTGCCGGGCTGGTCAACACAGCTTGTGCCACTGTCGAGTAGGTGTAGTCGTTGTAGACCAAGGTCCCGTTGAACTTGGTGTAGACGCGGGCATAAATTGTCTCGCCGTTATTGGGCAGGTTCTTGAAAGTGGCGGAAGTGGCTGTTTGTTGATTCGAGTCGTACAGGTCTTTTGATCCCACTCCTGTAGTCCCAAGGAAGAGCCAGTAACCCTGGTTGCCGGAGCCGGTGGCCGCTGTCCATGTAAAGGTCACGGCGGGGCCGACGAGCGTGCTGCTGGGTGCTGGACTGGTCAGCACGGCGGGTAGATCGACAACGATGCTCTGTGTCACCTGCGGCGCGGCTGAATAGTCGGTGTCGCCGGCCTGGTTTGCGGCGATCACAATCGTGCCTCCGCCGGTGAGGGTGAGGACGCTGTTGTTGGTCCCGCTCAGCGAACCTGGACCGGAAACAATACTGAATGTGACGGGATTACCGGAAGGTCCACCGCTAGCGACAAGCGTGATGGGCGATGCGCCGAAATATGCCGGCGATGCGGGTGGCGTGAACGTGATGGCCTGGGTCCCCACTACCAGGAACGAGGTGGTGACGACCGACGCCGCGGCATACACACTGTTTCCCGGTTGCGTTGCGGTGATCGTGCATGTTCCTTCTCCAACCGGGGTGATCACGAAGTTCGATATCGAGCAGACCGACGCACTTGAAGCGGACAGTGTTACCGCAAGCCCCGAACTTGCACTGGCTGAGATCGTGTAGGTCGCCCCGCCCTGCTTTAGCGATGGCACAGTGCCGAGTGTGATCGTTTGTGATTGGAAAACTCCTATTTCGAGTACATTTCCCTGAGAACCGCCGGTGCCGAAATCAGCAACAAAAGCATTCCCGAGCCCGTTCAGTGCAACGGCGGAAGGCACTTGCAGATCATTGAGAAGGACAACCGGCGTTCCTGTTCCCGGCCCGACGCCAGTTGCGGGAAGCTGCACCAATTGGCTGTTTCCCTGGTCGGCAATGAAGACGTCGCCCACTCCGTCCACACCCACTCCGGCCGGAGCGGAAAGATTGGTGCCGATGGTTTCGCTGAAGCCGCCCGGTTGTATTTCGAGAACGCGATGATTGTTCTTGTCGGCGATGAATGCATCTCCCACCGCATCAATGGCAATAGCTTGTGGAGAATTCAGCCCGCTCGCGACGAACGTTGTTTGCGTGTCTGATGCCAGCGCCACTTCAATGATGTTGCCTATACCACTCGTGCTTGAGGCACCGGAATTGGCGATGAAGAGATTGCCGGAGCCATCCACCGCGAGGCCTTGCGGTTGATTCAATCCGGTTATATTGAGGACTGATGCTGTGCTCGATCCATAAGCCAGCTCCAGGATGCGGTTGTTTCCGGTATCGGCGATGTAGAGGTTACCTGCCGCGTCGAGCGCCAGTCCGGAAGGTGAGTTCATGGACACGCCGAGCGGAAGGACGGTCATCGCTCCACTGTACGGCGCTTCGATCAGTTGGCTCGAATACGCATCGAGCATAAAGACATCTCCCGCCCCATCCACCGCGACGGCGGAGGGAGAACCCAGGGAAGGGCTGTAAATTGTGGCGGTCGCAGGTGATGAGCTCGGGCTTGCAAGAGACGGACCGGTTCCCGTACCGGTTCCAGACAAGAAGTAAGTAGCCAGCACGTTCTTGTTTGTATCGACGATGTTAAAAGCGCCCCGGCGCAAGCCTGCAAACTGCGGTGTGAACTGCACCTCGACAATGCAGGAACTGCTGACTGCTCCCGTGCATGTAGTGCCGCTCTGGACGAGAGTGAAGTCGGGACTTGAGAGCGAACTGCTCGGCACCCCTTCAGTGAAGATGACGGGCGTACCCAGAGTGGCAGCGCTGGAAAGCGAAACAGAGAATTTGTTCAGCCCAGGGGCGGCGGCCGTACTGGCGACGGTCACAGGCAGATAAACGCTGTTCGGCTGGCCGCCGGCGCCTGTGGCGATTGTTACAGGCACAAACTGCGGTGAAGCGTTGGATGCTGCCGTCAACGTCAAGATGAAAACGTTGGCCGAAGCACCCTTCGAGAAGGTGCCGGAGACACCGCCTTTCAACCCAATGGCCTCCAGCGTCGGCGATCCCGAGTAGCCCTCCATCGGCGTGAAGGTGATCGTGGCATTTGCGGTGCCACCAGGCGGCAAGACGATTGAGGCGGGTGAAACGGCCACGCTGTAGGTTGGTGTTCCAATTACATTGACTGTCCTGGCCGCTGACACAGCCACTGCACCGGCTGTGTCGGTGACCACAGCGGTCAGGGTGTGGCTGCCAACGAGTGCCGATGTAAATGTGTATGAATAAGTGCTGACATTTGCGACGGCGGGGATCGTAGTCAGCGTGGTTGTGCCATCGACGAAAGCGATGGTGGACAGAGGACTGCTTTTCCCAAATGCACTTACCGAAATAAGAATTGAGGAACCGGAGCCGTAGGTGGTGCTGGTGGTTGGCGAAGTCAATCCGGCGATCGGCGGCACGTGAGAGGATAAGTTGCTCTTGAGGCCGTAGACGGTCACCGATCCATTCCCGTAGTTGCCTACAGCGGCGGAGTTGGCGATGTAGACTTTGCCATTCGCTACCATCGGAGGAACGAACTTTGCCAGCGTTCCCATGGCGTCGGAAGCGACCATGTTGCTGTTCCAAAGTTCTGTGCCCGGGTTCTCGGCATCGTAGGCGTGCAGTATTCCTGCGCGACCAACGGTATTTGCCTCAAAACTGATGTTCATAACCGGTGCCCAAAGTATCCCGCTTCCGCTGGTATTTCCATTTGCCGAAACAGACAGCGCGGTCGCAGGTTGGCCGGGCAGATCGAAAGTTCCCGCATACGACTCTGTAAACGTCGAAGTGGATGTGTTCAGCGCGAAAGCGTGCAGAGCATCCAGGCCAGGCCACACATATAAAGTTCCGCCCGAGGACGATGGCCAGAATGCCATTCCAACAATTCGGTCGCTTTCCGTCTCCATATAGTTGGTGGCTGCGCCAACGTGAAAAAACTGAGCCAGTTGTGTATCGAACGGCGTAAGTTCTCCCAGATCGCCAGTATGCAGAAGGTATACGTCAGCGGTTTTACTTCCGAATGTGACCAGGTCCGTCCCTGGAATGAGAATCGGTCCGTTGACACTGAGGTCCAGGTCGTACTTGTTGAGGGTGAGGTAGTCGTCGACGCCATTGGCGTTGTCGGGGGTGTACCAATCGCTCAGGCTCAAAGAACTGTCATAGCTGAATTTCAACAGGCTCTCGGGGAATTCCGTGACTCCGTCGTAGGCGCCGCCATTCGCCGTCAAGTAGTACACGTATCCATTGCTATCAACCACGGGCCCGCTGCCGCTCTCCCAGATGCTGTTGCCGGTTGTTCTGGAGGTGGCGAATACGCTTGTCTGAGCCAGTGTGTCCGGGTTGTACGTCATGATCCAGCCATACCAGGGAGTCAAATAGTCGCCTGTGGGCCGCGATCCAAGGGCCACCCACACCTGGCCGTCCGCATATTCGATTGCGGGCCGTTGTCCGTAATTGGGCGGATAGAGCGAGACCGACGGCGCGCTGCCTACCGCAGGAACGGTGCCAGTAATCAGGGTCGAGTTGAGAAGTGCACCGGTCCGAATATCGACTTCACGAAGGCGAAAGCATTGAGTGCCACTCTCTAGAGTATGGGTCACAAAGAACATCCGGTTGTTGGGAAGATCGATCACCGGCGTCCCGAGAATTCCGAAAGTGTCCCCTAAAGACGCGTTGGTTCCGTCTCCTTCGCCCACATTAATGGGAGCGGGTAAAACACTTTGCGAGAGATTTCTGAAATCGAGTACCCAAAGAGGAAGCGAACCTATATTGTCGGCATCGAAAGCATAGAGAACGTCGTGCATGGTTGCGACATACAGCACGTTATGCGAAACGCCGTTGACCATCACGCCCTGGGCATATAAGGGCTGCGCAAAGATAACTCCATCGACCGCATAAGTGCCCAGCGCACCGAAGGTCGTAGTATTCACATTCGAAGTAGTGAGTGTGGTCTCGTTCAGGTTGGCAGACGTACGCGATTGGTTATAGCGGTTGGTCAAAACGTTCACCTGGCCGTTTGCCGGAACCACACACAGAATGAAAATCAGAATGAATGCCAATTCGATATATCTGATGGAACTCTTCACAAGCACTCCTTAGAAGTGATGGAACGTTTTCGGCGCACCCCCGCGCTGTCGCCGTTAAGAAATCATCAAATTTAGCTTGCCGCAGATATGCTCCGAGCCGACTGGAGCACAAAGGCGAAGAACTCCCAGGAAGTTCATTCTTTGTCATGTAGGCGTCAGCTATAAAGTCGGGGGGTTTAAAGAATCTACAGAAGAATTTTCGCTTGACCGCGGCGCAATGTCAAGCACGACTGGGGGCTGCGCCACGACTGGGCAACAAACACGTATCAGCATGCGCGGCTCGGAACTGGAAGTCGTGGCCGCTGCTCTGGGCGAAGGAGATTCTGACTCAAGTCGGATATATCTGGCCAGTTTCACACTCCACTCAAAAAACACTCGGCCCCGGGACTTAATCAGGGCGCCCCTTGCCAATATTCTCTCAATCAGTTGACGAGAAAACTTTGCGTAACAGGAACCGCCGCGGTAATGCCGCCGTTCCCGGCTTCACTGGCGGTGATGGAACATGTTCCAGCCGAAAGCATCGCAGCCACGTTGCCGGCCACCTGGCATACGGTTGGAGAGTTCGAATAGTAACTCACTGGAAGACCGGAGCTTGCAGTTGCAGCCAGGGCGACATCCGCACCAACCGACTTTTTGCCGGGCGCCGGAAAGATGATGACCTGATTCGGCGTTTCGCGGCTTAGGAGGATCCCATCCATAGGAGGAATGGTTACCGACGAAACGGCAGCGCCGTCGTTATACCGATCCATTGCTGAAAAAACATAGACGGCATCCGCAATTAAAAATCCGCTGCTTCCATTGCTAATCGTCAGCGAAGGCGACTCGTTTGCCGTCAGCGTGAAAGTACCGAGGTTGAACCATTGATCTCCCTTGGCGGCCTGACTCTGATCGAGACTTACAGTTGCGATAACTGAACCGTTTTGAGTGACTCTATAAATCGCATCCTTTGTCCAGGTACTGGCGGCAGGCGAGGCCGGTAGCCAAACCTGAAGCGTATATTGGCCGTTCGCCGGAATTTCCAGATTCCACTTCGCACTACCTGCACCGGTCGATTGGTGCAGCGTGCCCTGCCAGGCATGGTAGTAAGGCCCTGCAGCCTTTCTCCAGCCCGTATCAATTTTGCTCACGGTCCAGCTTCCCGTAGACGAGAAAGCGCTACTGCTGTCGTCTACGATGTATTGGTATTTTGGCGCTTGCATCCCGCTGAATCGTTTCAGCCCAGACTCGAGTGAAACGGTCTGGCTGGCGCTTGTGGCATTGAGCAGGACCACCCCTGCCTGAAAGTCGCGACGGTAGATTTGTACGGGTGCTTTGAGCAGCTGGATACCATCGAGCCACACATTCCCTACGCCGCCGCCCAGGCGGAATTCAAGACGGCCATCGTTGGCCGTCGTTGTCGCCACGAAGGAAATTGAGTACTGGTTCCAAGCCCCGCTGACGGTGACGGAAGATGCGGGTGCATAGTAGGCGAACGCGGGTGCGCCGCCTTGAATTGCAATCTGGATAGGGAAGGTAGTGTCGGACTTGGCCCAGAACTGCAATTGGTACTCTTGCCCCGCTGAGATCGGCACCCGGTCCTGTTCCAGGTCAATATGCCACGCGGCAGTTGCAGCCGAGACGACGTCCAGATGTGCGGACTCTTTACTTCCCAGCGTCGTTGTGTTGTCAAGCACCAATGTGGCCTCCGCACTGCCGTCGTTCGTGACCTGGAAACTCCATCCAGTGAGGCCGCTGGTAAATTCGGAGTTGGTCAGTTCATTCACCGCGGTATAGCTCCCGACCAACTGGGCTGGGGTGACGGGCTGCCCAAGTTTGAAGTTGTATTCGTCGAACCACGCCGCGACCTGCGAGGAATTATCGCCGAAGTCGAAGATAGAGAACCCATTGTTCATTAACGCTGTGGCCAGTCCAAAGCGCATGTTCGGATAGAAGGTTTCGCCAAAAGTTATTGTCTGTGGCAGCGCATTCACGACCGGCGTATAGCCATAACCATAGGCGATTTGATTCGGTGGCGACGAATGAATGGAGGCAAGCACCGGCGCTTGGCCAGCGCTGAACCACTCCTGATAGGCATTCCACAGTGTACCGAATGCGAGAGAACCCTCGCGGATGTTTGGAATGTCAAAAGTGAATACATCGCCGTTGGCAAGTGCGAGCACATTCGGATCGGCGGGCAGTTCATTGGCGTGCACTACGACATAGGCATTGGGGGCAAGACTCTTGAAGGTCGTGAGCACCGTGTAAAGGCCCTGGATCCAGGCCGCGTTCAGCGCGGCGGGCTGATCGGCGATGCCGTTGCCCTGCGAGGATATCTGAATCGCATTCCCGTAGCAGTCCGAACTTAGATTTGCAATCTGCTCGATCAGGTTATCGAAAAAAAGTCCGTTGTATTTAGGGTTGCTTTGCAGATAGACTTGCGCGGCGTATTGCCCGACATATGTAGCAACCGTTGGGTTGGTCAGGTTGAGGATGTAGTTCGGCGGGCTTCCGGGCCAATTGCAGATCTTGTTTCCATTGGTATCCAAAAGGAAGTAACTGCTTGGAACGTCCGGCACACCCGCTGTTGTCTCCATCATATTCACACTCATCAGAGTGGGAGCGTCCGAATCCGAAGTACGCAGCGCCGTGGCAGCAACTGAGTTGAAGTTAGGCCCGAAGAATGCCTGAATCTGTGATGCTTCGGCAGGCTCGTTTGAATAGAAGTATTCTCCGTTCCAAACGCTGCCGATGCGCGGAAACGATCCGGTTGGCACAGGAGAGACTTGTGCGTGCACGATTATGCCGCCGAGGACAGACGCTACGGTCGCAAGCAATCGTAAATCAGAATTTCGTTTATTACGTAAGAGCTTTTGATTAGATCGCACAGTTCCAAACATCTAACCTCAATCTCCGGATTCCTAAGTAATATGAGTCCGAAACTGAAGTTACCATTCATGTTCCGGCAAGCAGAATACAACTTTGGTCGCATTCCTTCTGTCCGGCGCGAATGCGGCGTTATGCAAAGGGCGCGCCTATTGCACTTTGTCGAATCACTTGTGCGAAACCAGGGTTACCGTGTCCTGTTAAGTTTTGTGCAAGGTTGCCGCTCTCTGGTGGTCGCGTCAACTTGGAGTCCGTCCTTTCGGGATACAGCAGCCCTGGTTTCGCGATAGCCGCTCCGCAGTTTTATGGCCAGCATTGATCCTGCGCTGTCCACGAACTCGTGGCTTGATATTGGCATTGAGGATCGCCACTTTATATACACACAAGGAGTGAGAGTCGAAAAGTTCAGCGCTGGAATGGGCGGTCAATTCGAAGAGAAAACTGACGCGACTCGATTTGATTAAAACTGGACAACTTTCAATTGCCGCTTTCAATCGACATGGCAACCGCCTTGAATTTTCGCCACGCTAAATATGGGCGCCGCCGCATAACAGCATCAGGTCCGCATACACAAAATATTCTTCCAAACGCCGCGCGCGCTGATCTGTCGCTTTACAATCTTTTCATCCCCCACCGATAGAATCCAAACAGCAAAAGCCCAATGCCGACGGTTCGCTTGAGTTGTTGCAGTGACGCGGCCGAGGTGTTGATCATGCACGGTGAAAAGCTGCAAAAACGGGAATGTATCCGCGATCCGACACCTCGGGTCAGGGACAGGTTGACTGAGTTATTTGGGATCGCTTCTCGCCGGACTTTGGTAACTGCAAGAAGTGCCTTGAAGTTTAAACTTTCGTTTCATGCGGCCGATAGGAAGAAGTATCCCGCATGTCGACAAGCGCCAGTCGGGAAAGAAATCATCTTGATCCGCGTGAGTGAGCTGTATGGCTTTTATTAGAAGAGTCCAGAAGTCTTTTCTCGCTGCTGGGAGAAGCGTATGCCAGGCTCTAAATCATTTGAAAGTAACCGGATGCAGCTTATGGCGAAGTTCAGGCCGAAGCTCGCCAAGAGTAATGTCATTCTGTTCGTTTTGTGCTTCGTCACAGCGATTTTCGCTCATTGCCAGACGGGAAATCCAGCCTCCAGCGGGTCGTACCCTCGCATAGGAAACGCATGGTGGGGCGAGTACGTCTTTACAAATAACCCCTCTCAGGCCGACCAGGTTCAACTCTTTCTCGGACCCAATTTCGATCCGAACGCTGCATCGAGTGTCCAAGCCGCTGACCCAAACGCGCCTATGTTGCTTACCGTCAATGCCATGGAAACGGTGGCGGGCATACCCGCGGTTCCTGACAGCTACTTTCTGCTCGACACAAATGGAAATAAAATTTGCAATTGGCCTGGAAATCCACCTGATTACATTCTCAATCTAACGAATCCGGCTGTGGCCCAGTTTGTTGGACAGTATGCGGCTCAGGTTCTGGCGCAGAGCAGCGTCAAGTACAACGGAGTCTTCTTTGACAATTTGGAGGCGACGATCGCAAGCAAGACTTCAGATTGCTATGGCAATCCCATTCAGATTTCGTCCCTGGGCAATGGAGTGGCGGATAACCCCGCCAACTTGAATGCGGCATGGTCGGCAGGGATTTACTCGGTACTTTCGACATTCAGGAGCCAGGCACCCAATGCGTATATTACGATGCACGGAAATCAAATGCCCCCCGATCCCCGCGCGTTGCAGGAACTGAATGGCGATGCCTTTGTGTTCGACGTCCCCGACATTCGCGAGGGTACGCTCGCATTCGGCAATCTTTGGGACGCTTACCAGGATTGGTTTACATCGGGTCAGGCGCCTGTGCTCACCGCTATTCAATCCTCTCCGCCCAATCAAATCGCATACGGGTACGGCTACACGCCGGCAATCACGGCGCTTCCTCAGACGGCAGGTTTTGGTCAGACTTTCTATCCGAACATGCGTTTTGGATTGGCCACGACTTTGATGAACGACGGGTTCTTCATCTTCGACTTTGGGGACGTTTCTTCTCCAGTCTCATGGTGGTACGACGAATATAACTTCAATCTGGGTCAAGCGGCCGCTCCGGCGCAACAACTTGGAACCCCCGCGTCTTCGAACATGCTCAGCAATGGCAGCTTTGAAAGCGGCTTGACGTCATGGAATTTTTCGGTGAGCAACGATGGCTTAGCTGCCGCGACGGTCTCGGTAGACAACTCCACCGCGGAGAGCGGTCAAAACTCGGTTCATGTTGATGTCACTTCACCCGGAACGCAAACCTATCATATTGACTTGGAGCAGGATGGGTTGTCATTGATTGCGGGGAGCGAATACCAGGTCAGCTTCTGGGCCAAATCGGATATTCCGCTTCAGGTAGGAGTAGGAATGCAGGGTGGATCGCCCTCTTACGCGAACTACGGGCTGAACACGGCTGTTGCGGTGGTGACAGGTTGGAATCATTATTCAGTGTCATTTACTTCGAACGCGACTGCCTCCGACGGGCGATTGGAATTCTGTATGGGAGGCTTGCCTGGAAATATCTGGCTGGATAATGTCCAGTTGGTTTCATCACCAGAGCGCATGTACAGACGCGATTTCACCGGTGGAGTTGTCTTGCTGAACGGGACCACAACGCCGCAGACGTTCACACTGGAGCCGGGATTTAACCGATTCACCGGATCGCAGGCACCGCTCTATCAGTATGTTGTGGACGATAACAGCAGCGCGTTCACCGCGACTGGCGCATGGATCGTGGACACGCTGGATACGGGATGGAGGAAAACTTCGGGTCCGTACTATCATGCCTGGAATACCACTTTGCATGAACTGGATCCGGCCACCGGGAGCGCGCAATGGAACCTTGGAATCCCCGCCGATGGCTCCTATACGATCCAGGTATGGTTGCCCGCGGCGCCGGCTTCGAGCACCTGGACAAGCAATGCAGTTTACAGTGTTGTGGCCAATGGCTCGACCTTAGCCACCATCCCGCTCAATCAGAGTGCAGCGGCCCAGGGAGATCAGTGGTTCAATCTGGGCACATTCAGCCTGACCGCAGCATCGAATCCCGTGTTGCAGGTACAGAACGGTGGATCGGGACCCCTGATTGCGGATGCGGTATACGTGTTCTCTGCTACGGCAAAGTACAACGATGGCTCTGTGGCGTCGCAGGTGACGGTTCCAGCAATGGATGGAATCTTGTTGCAGCGACAGACGCCCACCCAATCAATCAGTTTTCCTGCGCCGGCGAACCAAATTGTCGGGAACTCAATGACGCTCGAAGCGACGGCAAGTTCAGGCATGACGGTGAACTATCTTTCGAACACGCCGTCTGTGTGCGAAGTTGCGGGTGAGACAGCGACGTTTTCCACCGTTGGCGTTTGCTCAATCACGGCAAGCCAGCCCGGTGGTTCAGGCTACACGGCGGCGATTCCGGTAACCGAGAGCTTTAGCGTTCAGAACTCGCAGACGATCTTGCTGAGCAATCCCGAGACGGCCGTGCTTGGGGCCGGTTCACTAACCATTGTCGCCAACGCCAGTTCCGGATTGGCAGTGACCCTGACCGCGGCAACGCCCTCGATGTGCTCGGTCTCAGGGTCAGTTCTCACTCCAAAAGCGGCGGGCGTTTGCACGGTGAACGCATCGCAACCGGGCAACGCAACTTACGCAGCCGCCGCCACAGCGACGGCATCCGTTAACGTGCTTGCCCCGCAGAGCATCGCATTCCCGTCTCTCCCAATTCAGGGGCTGGGAGGGTTGCCATTCACCGTTTCCGCGACCGCAAGTTCAGGGCTTGCTGTGAGCTTTTCCTCGCAATCGCCGGCAGTGTGCTCGGTGTCAGGAAACCTGGTGACATTGCTTTCACTTGGGAGCTGCTCGATTGCTGCGGACCAAGCGGGTGGACCGCTATTCGCAGCGGCAGCAGAAGTGGTACAGAGCTTCACGGTGGTTCCAAACTTGCTGACGAACGGCGGCTTTGAGGGTTCGATGCTGCCATGGGCATTTAACCTGACCGGGGTAACGCCAGGGGTGGACAAGGCCGCGTTAAGCACATCGCAACACATGGATGGCAGCAGTTCTGTAAACGTGGACGTCACGCAGACTACGGCGCAATCCTATTACATTGATCTGGAACAAGGGCACCTCCCGGTGATTGCCGGGTCGTCATATACCGTGCAGTTCTGGGCCTTGGCGGACTCTGCGCACACAATGCAAATTCAGTTGCAGGGCGGTAGTCCGGCCTATGCGCAGTATGGGTTCTTCCAGTCAGTCAAGGTCGGGACATCATGGCAGCTATACCAGTTCTCGTTTACGTCGCCAGTGACTGCGACCGATGGACGGCTTGAATTTCACTTCGGCTCATCCACAGGAAATGTCTGGCTCGACGATGTGCAGCTCTATGGGACGGCTTCCATTCCTCAGACAATCACGTTCCCGGCGCCGGCGAATGTATTGTTCGCTACCACCAATGTTTCGCTCGCTGCGACAGCGAATTCAGGGTTGCCGTTGACCTATATCTCGAATACTCCGGCGGTTTGCTCAATGAACGGGCCCCAGGTTATCACGAATGGAGTGGGCACCTGTTCAGTGACCGCAAGCCAGGCTGGGAACTCCGCGTATCAAGCGGCGACTTCGGTGAGCCAAACCTTCCAGGTTATGATTGCACCGCAATCGATCGTGTTTCCGGCTTTGGCCAACATCACCTATTCAGCAGCGCCCGTCTTTCTATCCTCAACGGCCAGTTCCGGGCTTGCTGTGAACTTGGTCTCGACAACACCGGCGGTCTGCTCAGTAACGGGCAGCCAGGCCAGTCCTGTTGCAGCCGGCGTGTGTTCCATCACCGCAAGCCAATCCGGGAATGCCAATTACAGCGCGGCGCCTCCGGCTGCACAAAGCTTTGTCATTGCGCCTCTGGTCCAAAGCATCGCATTCCCGCCGATTGCAAACCAGGGACTCGGTGGCCTTCCATTGACTGTGAGCGCTCAAGCGAGTTCAGGCCTCGGGGTTGCTTTTGTGTCGAACAGTCTTTCAGTATGCTCTGCGTCAGGAAACGCGGTAAGCCTGCTTGCGCCAGGAACCTGCTCGATCAACGCCACACAGGCTGGAAATTCAATCTATGCCGCGGCGCCGAGCGTAACGCAGAGCTTTAACGTGGTGGCAAACGAACTGTCGAACGGCGGCTTCGAATCAGGTTCGCGGGCTCCGTGGAAATTCAATGTCGTTGAAGATGGAGCGGTCAACGCGACCGCCGCCATCGACCCGGCTAATGCGGCGGCCGGCACTGTATCCGCGATGGTTACAATCCTTTCCGCTGCAACTGCAAACTGGCATGTTGATCTTGAGCAGGACGGACTTGGAATTAACGCAGGAAAACACTATGTCGTTCAATTCTGGGCTTCTCCCAGCGCCGCACGTACGATCCAGGTAGTTGCGCAAGGCGGTTCGCCTTTGTTCGCAAATTACGGAATCAACACTTTGGTTTCGCTCACTCCAGGGTGGAAGCTTTACCAGTTGAACTTCATAGCTCTCGCCACCGCCAGCGATTGCCGACTTGAATTTGACATGGGCAGCACCGCTGGAACCGTGTGGCTGGACGAAGTGCAGTTCTACCCGGTCAACTGAAGGTGCCGGACATTGGTATTCGGAAGAAGAGGCCCCGGAACAGCAATGTTCCGGGGACTCTTCTTTACGAACCGCGATAGAGTGCGAACTATTTTGTCACGGTCAAGGTGAAGCTTTGATATTGGGAGACTTTTGTAGTCGTACCCGTTCCGCCAATCTGAAAAGCGTATGTTCCTGGGGCGGCGGAGCTGTTGGTAATCCCCGTTCCGCAACCGCCGAGAAGCAATGCTGAGGGAAGCGAAAGAGCAATCAGGAGCAGAAGTATCCACTTGTGACGTCTCCTGAAGCTGAAGAAAATCGTCCCAAAAAGAAGGCCGACGGGAAGAGAAAGACCGGCAAGAATCGGAGTGTCAAGGCCCGGTCGAGCATTGCGGGCGGATGACCCACCGCCGATCACCCCGTTGGTGTCAATCGTTACCTGCAAGGTCTGTGTCTGGTTGGCCTGAAGCGTGAGGGAATCGGACGAAAAGCGGCAGGTGACCCTTGCAGGCAGGCCGAGGCACCCAATCTGAAGGGTGTCGGTAAAGCCGCTCACCGATGCGATGGATAGAGTCACGGCGCCATTTTGGCCCGACACGACCGTGAGAGTTGGTGGAGTTGCACTGACAGAGAAGTTGGCAGCCGTCCCGGAGATTGTAACCGGCAAAGATGAAGAGGGTGCATGCAGACCGTCGCCGCCATAACTGGCAATGATCGAGTAGTTGCCGGCGGCCAGTGAGGGTGTCAAGGTGGCTACGCCATCAACATCAAGCTGAGTTGTTCCAATAACCGAACCGCTGCTTGTGAACGTAATAGTCCCTGTGGGGACCGGACCTGTGCTCGAGACTGCGGTCGCAATCAGAACCGATTGCGGTGTGTTGCCGCCGGAAGTGGACGTGGTCAGATCGGTGAGCGTTGGAATGGGTTGAATCGTCTCTGCGAGACTTGCCGAAGTGCTTCCGGAATTGTCGGTGTCGCCTGCATAACTTGCGACTATGTTGTGCACTCCGACGGTCAAGGCGGAATCGGTGAAAGAGGCAGAGCCGCTCGCATCCACCACCGATGTTGAGACCGCCGTGCCGTCAACCGTGAATGTAATGCTGCCCGTGGGCATCACCCCAGTGCTGTTTACGGTGGCGCTGAATTTGACTGAAGAAAGAGCCTCGGCCGGGGATGCGCTCGACGTAAGCGCAACTGTTGTTTTGCCGGCTGTAACGACCAAGGGCAGCGGAGCCGACGTGCTTGCGCTATCGTTGCCATCGCCTCCGTAGGCAGCGACAATGTTGTGAGTTCCAGGCGCAAAGGTAGTCGTAAGAGTTGCCGAGCCGCTTGTTCCTAACGGCGCCGAACCTAGCGACGAAGTTCCGTCGTTGAAGTTGACGGTTCCTGTGGCCGCGACGGTCCCTGACATGGGTTTGACAATTGCAGTCAGCGTGACCGATGTACCGGCGACGGCGGGTGACGGCGCAGCAGTCAGCGTGGTGCTGGTTTGGGTTGTGCTTACAACCTGTGTGACGACATTCGATGTGCTTGGCCCGATGTTCTGGTCTCCAGGATAGGAAGCCGTGATGGAATGCGAGCCTACCGCCAGGCTGGGTGTGGAGAAGCTCACCGAGGCTGAGCCTGCGGCAAGTGTTTGCATGCCTATTTGTTGAGCGCCGTCGAGGAAGCTGATGTTGCCGGTAGGCGTTCCGGTCCCGGGAAAAGTGAGTGTGGCAGTGAAACTTACTGAATTGCCATAGGATGAAGGACTCGGCGTAGAAGAGAGAGCCAGCTTGGAAGTGGCGATTAAGTCCAGAACCAGCGTTGCACTGGTACTCCCGTTGACAAATTTGGTTGGATCGCCGCTATACACGGCGCTGATGGAGTGTGCGCCCTGTGCAAGCGTCGAGGTAGTCAGTGTCGCCACGCCGCCGGCATTGATGGCGATCGTGTTGAGCAGCGTGGTTCCGTCAAGGAACGCTACCTGGCCGTCAAGTGGGACTCCGCCGCCGCCGGAGATCGCAACCGAAGCAGTAAGCGTAACCGAGGAACCGAGAGTTGCGGGGTTCGCGTTTGCGATCAGTGTGACTGCTGTATTTTCGTTCACGACCTGCGTAAATGGCGAAGAGGTGCTGCTGGTATGCTTCGCGTCGCCGCTGTAAACAGCCGTGATGACATGAGAGCCGACCTTGAATGCGGAAGTGGTGAATGTACCCGTTCCCAGCGCGTTGAGAGGGACAGCGGATTGAAGCAAAGTGGTCCCGTCGAGGAACGAGAGCGTGCCGGTGAGCGGCCCCGTGCCTGCTCCGGTGGCTACAGTAGCGGTGATGTTTATGGACTGGCCGAAGTTGGAGGGATTCTGGCTGGAAGAGACGTTGATGGTCGTTGAGTTGACAGGCGGCGCATCTCCGGCAACCACCAGTTGCAACGGGCTGTTGTCCGTTTGCCCATCGATGGTGATGTTCGCAAACAGTGGGTCACCGGTGGTGGTCGGCGCAAATTCGGCTTGAATAGCGCATTGCTCGTCAACCGTCAATGCGACGGAGGTCGAGCAAGTGGTGCCTGTGTCAATGACCAGCGAATTTGCGTCCGCGGCGATCGAAGTCAGAGATAGTTGAGCATTGCCATCGTTTTCAATTGCCAACTGGGCGGCGGCCGAGGTGTTTCCTATCACCGTGGGAGTGGCTATGAAATCCAGCAGTCCCACATTCGACTGGATGGTCTCCACATTCATTGAAAAGTAATTCGCAATGTAGAGGTTTCCGTACGGATCCAGCGTGATGCCCTTGAGTCCATAAAGGGCATTCTGAAGGATTTTTGTCCCGTTGTATGAGTTTCCAACCCCGCCTTTCATGACTGTGGAGATTTTGCCGGTAAGTGCACTGACTTTGCGGATCGATCCGTTCTGTGAATCGGAAATCAGGACGTTCTGAGCAGTGTCAACAGCGACGCCGGAAGGAATCTGCAGAAGCGCGGAAGTCGCGAGGCCGCCGTCGCCGTAGTATCCAGGGGTCCCAGTGCCGGCATAAGTTGAAATGGAACCCGCCGGGGTCACCAGGCGAACCCGGTTATTGGCAGAGTCGGGGATGTACATGTTGCCCGCCGCGTCGAAGGCGACCGCGTAAGGGGAATTCAGTTCGGCGGAAGTCGCCGGGCCTGCATCGCCGGAGTAGCCGCCGGCTCCGGAAGCATTGGTATAGCCGGTCCCCGCAATGCGGACGATGTCTCCGGAAGCGCTGCACGCAACGCCGAAAAGCGAAGCGGTTGAGGCGCAGACCGCACGGATTTCGTGGTTGCCGGTGTCGGCGATAAAGATGTTCCCCGCTGCATCCG
>Ga0302320_10012626_pt1 | contig 17711 bp, 19 predicted proteins | sample Bog_T0_3_FD_202130 | JGI IMG/M metagenome (GOLD analysis project Ga0302320, IMG submission 202130) | Peat permafrost microbial communities from Stordalen Mire near Abisko, Sweden - Bog_T0_3 | ecosystem: Environmental > Terrestrial > Soil > Wetlands > Peat | place: Sweden: Abisko, Stordalen Mire...
TGCCGATCGCCGAGCCGAAGTCCATGGAGCTGACGACGTAGGGCGCGCGCACCGCGAAGGCGGTCACCTTGGCGCCGGAAAGCTTGGCGAGCTGCATCCCATAGAGCACCGCCTTGCGCGACAGATCCGAACCGTCGGTCGGAATGAAGATATGTTTGAACATCGTTTGGCTCCCTGCTTTCGAGCCTCCGGGCGAGCCCCCGAGATGGCGTTGGCTATTTTACAACCGTAGACTACGCGGCGGCGTGACTTGGGTCAAAAGGCCGCACGGGGGTACGGGCGACCCTCGGGAGTTCCTTGAAAGGACAGGGGCGGCGGCCATGCAATATCGCCGCCGAACCCGTGCGCGCGCCCCGCGCCGACGCTCCGGACGCCGCGAAGCGAGAGGTTTGCGTCAGCGGGTCATGGTATGAATAGCTTTCCCGCCGCGCACGCCGTCGCCGATATAGCTCGGCCCCTGCGCGCGTACGCCGGCCAGGAATTCGAGATAGGCGCGCTGCCACAGAACGCTGCTCTCGTAGGGATCCTCGTCCAGCTTCTCTGGAAATGTGTGAGTGGGTATGTCAGGCATGCGCGCGATCACGCACGCCGGTTTGTCGCGCGCGACGCCGTCGGGGCCGACGGGGCACCAGCGACGCTTTTCGTCGATCGGCGCCCAGGCCACGCCTTCCCAGAATCCATGCATGGCGCGATACTTCGGCGGCACGATCCACTTGCCGTCGTGGTCCTTGATGCCCCAGAGCCCGTCGGCGGCGGCGAAAAGCAGACCGGTGCGGGTTTCGAGGGGAGACTTGGGCGGTTCGGGAACCGTGAGGCCCTCTCCGGGGGGCATGGACTGCTCGACGCCGTCGCGGTCGAGCGCGACGGCTTGGCCGTCTTTCTCGCCGATGAACAGCCGCCAAACGGCCGCACTGGCGCCTTCGCTCTTGGGTTGCGGATTTGCGAGCCACGCGTCGAACGGGGGCAAATAACCGGCAGGGCGCAAGGCGTTAAAGGCAGGATCGATGACAAAGCCTCCCGAGCGATCGATCAAGCCCCATTTACCGTTCATTTTGACCAGCGCGCGATCTTCGACGAAATTGCTGACCCGTTCAAACGCGAATCCCGGTCCTACAGGGCGCCCCTGCGCGCCGATGAAACCCCATCTCGCCTCGCCGGCGAGTTTCGCCGCGAACGGACTTCCTTTGGAAAAGTCGCCCGCGCCGACGAAGTCGAAGGTTTCCGGCGTGGTCGCCGCGCCATCTGGGCCGAGGATGCGATATTGCCGCGTGGCGACGCGCCGCAGGATCAGGCCGGAACCGAGCAGCGGCCTGTCGAAGGCGTCGTCCCTGAGCGGCGACAAAGCGCCGTCATCGCCGACGAAATTCCAGGTGTCGCCGATCCGAACGGCGTAGCCGCCGTTCGCTGGTTCGATCTCATCGAACAGGCGATTCCCGATCAGACGCCCCTTACCATAGATCCGACCGACGCTTTGGCCTCTGCGCACGATATAATAGTCAGAATCCCACACATACTGTATGTTCCAATCCTCAAGTGGAAGCACGAGCTCGCCATTCGCGTCGATCGCGCCGGTCAAATAGACGGTAGGCTGGGCAGCGCTCCTCACCGTTTCGTGGACGAGAGCGACGCCGAGGCGAAGCCGCTCGCCCAACTCAAAGCGCGGCTCCAGAAACCACGACCCGTCGACCCGCATGATCCCCGTCAGCTTTTCTCTCTTGGGCCTGGCCCAAAACAATTCCCGCTCCGGATCGAAGGGGCTGATGTCCAGCGAAGCGTCCGAAATCCAGCCGCGCCCAATCTGATAGAGTCCCCTCCTTGGCCCGGTGTAGGCTTTGCCGGGGGCCCCCACCTTGCCCGCCGTAGCGATCACGATGTTCGAGGTGAAGGGTTCGACCCGCTCGAACTGGGGGTCGATGACGATGTTGCCCGTTCGGTCGATAACGCCGACGAAATTGTCGAGCTGCACGGCCGCGAGCCCGTTATGAAAATCCCCGCTGGCTTCGAAGCGAGGCGGGATAGCCCATGCGCCGCTCGCGTCGACATAGCCCCACAGGCCTTTGTCGCACACCGCCGCCAAATCTTCCGAAAACCACTGAGCGCGCTCGAAGCGAAACGGAATCGTGAGTTCGCCGGAATCGGCGTCCCGAAATCCGGACAGGTTGAACGGTCCGCCCGTTTCCTTGAGAAGTCGCCTTTCCATTGCCGATGCCAGTCCAACCATTGCCAACAGGATTACGAGCGCCGTCACCAACATACGGCGGAAGGATTTCATATCTGGAAACTCGGCGCGCAAAAGGTATTGTTCCTTCCTGGCTGCGAACAGGAGGACCACCGGACGTGAACCTGCGCGGCCTCCAACCCGGCGATCTCGGCTGGATCGCGCATCGGCAGATGCGCATCTACGCGGAGGAATACGGCTGGGACTGGACCTTCGAGGGCCTCGTCTGCGAAATTCTCGGCGACTTCGTGAAAAATTTCAATCCCACGCGCGAGGACGCCTGGGTCGCCGAGCGGGATGGCCGCATTCTCGGCTCGGTGTTCCTGGTGAAGACCGACGATCCCAGGATCGCCAAGCTGCGCCTGCTCTTTGTCGAGGCGGACGCACGCGGGCTCGGGCTCGGCAAGCTTCTCGTCAGAACCTGCGTCGAGCGGGCGAGCGCGCTCGGCTATTCGGAGCTGACGTTGTGGACCAACGACATCCTGCACGCGGCGCGGAAGATCTACGTGGCGGAAGGCTTTCGCCTCGTCGCCGAGGATCGCCACCACTCCTTCGGCCACGATCTCGTCGGACAGAATTGGACATTGAACCTGGGAGCGCCGATAGGCGCCCTTCCCGAATCGGTCCCCTGCCCTTAGATTCGGGGCGTGCAAAAAACTCCGCCGCCCGAACCCGATCTCGATCCGACGATTGTGCTCGACGAAGCCGAAGAGGCTTCGCCGTCGCTGGAGCTCAACCTCGACGAGGCCCCCGCAGAGCCGGGAAGGCTCGCGCGCGGCGCCGAGGTGATCAAAACCTTCTGGAAACACGCGCCGCTCGGGCCGGGCGTCTATCGCATGCTCGGCGAGGGCGCCGAGGTGCTTTATGTCGGCAAGGCGCGCTCGATCAGAAAGCGCATCATCGCCTACACGACGCCGGAGCGCCAATCGACGCGCATCGCCCGCATGGTGGCGCAGACGACTTCGATGGTGTTCGTCACCACGGAGACCGAGGCCGAGGCGCTGCTGCTCGAGGCCAATCTCATCAAGCAGCTCAAGCCGCGCTACAACGTGCTGCTGCGCGACGACAAGAGTTTCCCCTACATCCTCATCACCGGCGGACACGAAGCGCCGCAACTGCTCAAGCATCGCGGCGCGCGCGCGATCAAAGGCGATTATTTCGGCCCGTTCGCCAACGCGACGGCGGTGTTCCGCACCATCAACGCCATGCAGCGCGCCTTCCTGCTGCGCACCTGCTCGGACAGCTATTACGACAACCGGACGCGGCCCTGCCTGCAATTTCAGATCAAGCGCTGCTCGGCGCCCTGCACCGGCGAAATCACATCAGAGGATTACGCCAAGCTGGTCGCCGAGGCCCGCGACTTCCTCTCCGGCCGCAGCCGCGCCATTCGCCACCGGCTCGCCAAAGACATGACCGACGCGGCGGAGCGGCTCGAATTCGAGCAGGCGGCGCGTCTGCGCGACCGCATCTCGGCGCTTTCGGCGATCCAGGGCGAGCAGAACGTCAATCCGCGCAGCGTGCCGGAAGCCGACGTATTCGCGATCTGCGAGGAGGCCGGACAGTTCTGCGTCGAGGCGTTCTTTTTCCGCACCTATCAGAACTGGGGCAATCGCGCCTATTTTCCGCGCGCCGACCGCACGCTGGGCCCGGCGGAGGTGCTCGATTCGTTCCTGGCGCAATTCTATCTGGAACGCCCGGCGCCGCGGCTGATCCTGCTCAGCCACGAAGTCGCCTCAGCGGCCATGCTGCGGGACATCCTGAGCGCTCGCATGGGAAAACGGATTGCGATCGGCGCGCCCAGGCGCGGCGAGAAGAAGGAACTGGTCGACAACGCGCTGCGTAACGCGCGCGAGGCCTTGGCGCGCAAACTCGCCGAGGCCGCGAGCCAGGAGCGCCTGCTCGCCTCGCTCGGCCAGGCCTTCGGCATGGAGACGCCGCCCAAGCGCGTCGAAGTCTACGACAATTCCCACATCATGGGGACCAACGCGATCGGCGCGATGATCGTCGCCGGCCCTGAGGGCTTCGTCAAGAACCAGTACCGGACGTTCAATATCAAGAACACGGCGCTGACCCCGGGCGACGATTACGGGATGATGCGCGAAGTGTTTTCGCGCCGCTTCGCCAAGCTTTTACGCGAGAGCGCCGAGCCGAAGCCCGAGGACGCCTTTCCCGACAAGCCGGATCTGGTGATCGTCGACGGCGGCAAGGGCCAGTTCGAAGTGGCGCGGGAAATCCTGGCGACGCTGGGCGTCGAGGGCGTGATGCTCGCCGGCATCGCCAAGGGCGAGGACCGCAACGCCGGGCGCGAAACCTTCTTCGTCGAGGGACGGCCGTCGTTCAAACTGCCACCGCGCGACCCCGCCCTGTTCTTCGTCCAGCGGCTGCGCGACGAAGCGCACCGCTTCGCCATCGGCACGCACCGCGCCAAACGGAAGAAGGATTTCGTCAAGAGCCCGCTCGACGAGATCGCCGGCATCGGCCCCGCGCGCAAGCGCGCGCTGCTGCACACGTTCGGCACTGCGAAAGAGGTTTCCCGGGCGGGGCTCGCCGATTTGGAGAAGACGCCGGGGTTGAACTCGGCGACGGCGCGGCTCGTTTACAATTTCTTTCATGATGGCGGGGGGTGACACCCGCCGAGGTCAAGGCGATCTCTCCGAGGGACGGCCGCCAAAGACCCTCTATTCCGCCGCCGCCGCCATCCGCCCCCGCGCGCTGCCCCTCGCGCCGGCGCATTCCACCGCTTCGCCGACGCCCGCAAACAGAATCCGGGGCATGTTGACGTAGATGTTCTCGTAAGCGCCCGCAGCGACGCGATAGGTTTCGTGATAGACGCCGACGTCGCCGTTGGACCCCACGGCGCGGTTGAACGCCGCCCAGGCCGGCAGATGCTCAGAGTCGCGCGCCTTGGCGTAAGCCTCCAGCGCCTCGAACGAGTTCCAGTATTGCGCCATCAAGATGGTGCGGCCGAACCAGACATTGCCGCCGAGAAAGCCGAGTTCCGGCTTCTTGGACAATTCCGCGATCATGCGCGGCATCGCCAGGAAGGGCGGAAGCCAGCGATGCGCCTTCCATAGCCGATTGAACCGCATGCCAATGAGGAAGACGACGAACGGCTCTTCGCGACGCGCGGTCCAGCGTCCGTTACGGATTTCGGTCATTTCGACGGCTCCTGGGCTTGGGGGAAGGGAATCGGGGGCGGCGCGACGCCGAGCGCCGAACCGATGCGGGCGAGCGCGTGCGCGGCGAGACGCGCGCGCGTTTGCGCGTGCAGCGCCAGGCTGCTCATCGCGTCGGTTTTCAGCAGACTGACGAGGCCGTGCAGGCTCGACCAGACGAACATCGCCTCGAGGTCGAGATCGACCGTGCTGGCCGCCACGCCATGCGCGGCGAACATATGCGCAAGGGCGTCGCGCAACAGGGAGAAGGCGTGGCGGGCGCTTCGCATCATCTCGGGATGATCCTCCGCCTTGGGCAAAGACGCGCCGAACATCAGGCGATAATGCAGCGGATGCGCCAGCGCGTAGTCGATGTAGGCGGCGCCCATGGCGAGGGAATCTGGCGCCGGATCGGCGCTGCGGGGCCTTGCGTCGAGGGCGGCGGCGAAATGGTCGAAAGCGCGACGCACGATCTCGGCGAGGATGTGATCACGGCTGGCGAAATGCTTGTAAGGCGCCTGATGCGAAACCTTCAACCGCCGCGCCACCTCGCGCAGGCTGAGGCTCTCCAGACCGGAATCGCCGACGATCGCCAACGCCTCCGTCACGCAGGCCTCGCGCAGATTTCGCCTCGCGCTCACTTGGAGAGCGCGATGTTTGCGCGCGCTTTGCTTTCGGCCCCGGTTCTGCCGAGGAACGCTGCGGCGGCGATCAGCGAAACGCTGCGCATGACGATCTCTGTTGAACTGGAGGCGCCAATTTAGCTGAAAAGTAGACAGTGTCAACCTATGGATCAAAATATTGTTTCTGTCGATTTACATCCCCTCATGGACCGATCGCGCATGCCGGGCTAGGCTGGTCCGAATATTTCCCGAACTCGAGGCCGCGAACCATGTCCCTCCTGCATTCCGCAACGCAATTACTCATTGGGCCGCTGGCGGCGCTCGCGCTGATCGCCGGCTTTTCGCCGGCCCCCGCGCAGACGCTCGACCCGGCGTTGAAAGCCGCGATCGACGCGCCGCAACGCGCGGAAAAGAACGTTGTGCGCGACAAGTATCGCCACCCGGCCGAGGCGCTCAGCTTCTTCGGCGTCAAGCCGGACAGCACCGTCGTCGAAATCCTGCCCGGCGCCGGCGGCTATTGGACCGAGATTCTCGCGCCCTATCTGAAGGACAAGGGCCATTACATCGCCGCCAATGGCGAGGCCGCCTCGACCTCCGAAGAGGTTCAGAAGGACAATGCCGGCTTCCAGGCGAAATTCGTCGCCGCGCCCGAACTCTACGGCAAGATCGAGGTCAGCGAATTCGCCGCCGGCAAGCACGCCATAGCCGCGCCCGGCAGCGCCGACTTCGTCCTCACCTTCCGCAACCTGCACAATTGGATGGCGCGCGGCGAGGCGCCGGCTGCGCTGAAGGCGTTCTATGACGCGCTGAAGCCCGGCGGCGTGCTGGGTATCGAGGACCATCGCGGCAACCCCGATCTGCCGCAGGACCCACTGGCGAAATCCGGCTACGTGCGCCAGGACGTCGCCATTCAGCTCATCGAAGCCGCCGGGTTCAAGTTCGTCGCCGCCTCGGAGGCCAACGCCAATCCGAAAGACACCAAGGATTACTCCGTCGGCGTCTGGGCGCTGCCGCCGACCTATCGGCTGAAGGACGTCGACCGGGCGAAATACGCCGACATCGGCGAGAGCGACCGGTTCACGCTGAAGTTCGTCAAGCCGGCGAACTGATTTCCTTCTCCCGCCCCTTCGATAAGCTCAGGAGGGAGAAGGGATTGCTTCACCGGTCCAAATACTTCCCCGCCTCCTTGCGCGCGAAAGCCTTCATCGTCGCGCCGTGTTCATCCAGAAACCTGCGCACCCGCCGCGCATCGCGCTTGGACAATTCTCGCAGCCACCAGCCGATCGCCTTCTGAATGAACCATTCGCGATCCGGCGTGAGCCGGGCCGCCCAGCCGAGCATGCGCTCGGGATCGCGCTCGCCTTTGGTCCAGGGCAACGTGAACACCAGCGCGGCGCGGCGCGTCCAGAGATGCGGGTTCGTCAGCCAGGTCTCGACCACGTCGAGCCGCGCCTCGTCGGCGATGAGGCAACGCGAGGCGACGGGGGCCAGATTGTCGGCGACCGCCCAGCCGTCAAGATCAATCATTCGTTCGGTGACGAAGCGCCAGAGATTTTCGTCGGCAGGAACGGATTTTTCCCCGAGCAGCCGCCCGGCGACGATTTTTAGGTCCCAGACGGGCTCGCGCCACAGCGAGCGCGCCAGCGCGAGGCGATCCGGACCGGAAAGTTCCGCGCAGGTCGCGCGGATAACCGCGTCCATGCGCGGCAAAGGAACGCCCCAATGTTCCCATGTGGATTTGTGATAGCGTTTTTCCTGCGCCGCGCGTTCGGGCCCGCCTTCCGCGCGCAGGGCGGCGAGAAGGCGGTTTCGCGCCGCTTCGATTTCCGGGGCGGCCAAAGCGGCCGTCGAAGTCTGGCTGGCCATGACGTCATCTCGCCCGCGCGCATGCCGGAGGATTGTAACACTTCGCGCATTCGCGCGCTTTTGCCTTTTCCCGCCGAAACGCCAGGGAAAACGACGAAGGGCGGCGTCTCGCGACGCCGCCCTTCGTGAAACCGATGAATGCGCCTAAGATCAGTCCTCGGACGTCGTCACTTCGACCAGCCCCGAATCCTTGCCCTTGGCGTCGACGTCGCGGTCGACGAACTCAATCACGGCCATCGCGGCGTTGTCGCCCTTGCGGAAGCCGGCCTTCATGACGCGGGTGTAGCCGCCGTGGCGGTCCTTGTAGCGCGGGCCGATGACGTCGATCAGCTTCTTGACCAGATCGGCGTCGCGAAGGCGCGAGATGGCGATGCGGCGGGCGTGCAGGTCGCCCTTCTTGCCGAGCGTGACGAGTTTTTCCACGACGGAACGCAGGTCCTTCGCCTTCGGCAGCGTCGTCAGGATCTGCTCATGCTTGATCAGGGCCTGCGACATATTGGCGAACATCGCCTTGCGGTGTTCCGAGGTACGGTTGAAACGGCGCTTAGCGCGTCCATGATACATGGCGGTCTCCTTTTCGGGATCTCACGGCCGCCGTGCCAAGGTACGGCCGTTGTTATCGGCAGCCGGCAGCCGGCAATAGGCAGTCGGAAACCCGATTGCCGACTGCCGAAGCCCGATCGCCGCTTAGTAATGTTCCTCGAAGCGCTTCGCCAGCTCTTCGATGTTCTCCGGCGGCCAGCCGGTGACTTCCATGCCGAGGTGAAGGCCCATCTGGGCGAGCACTTCCTTGATTTCGTTGAGCGACTTGCGGCCGAAATTCGGGGTGCGCAGCATCTCGCTCTCGGACTTCTGAATGAGGTCGCCGATATACGTGATGTTGTCGTTCTTGAGACAATTGGCCGAGCGCACGGAAAGCTCGAGCTCGTCGACCTTCTTGAGCAGCGCCGGGTTGAAGGCGAGCTCGGGGATCGCGTGCTGGGCCTCTTCGCGGCGGGGCTCCTCGAAGTTGACGAACACGGCGAGCTGATCCTGCAGGATGCGCGCGGCATAGGCGAGCGCGTCCTCGGGCGTCATCGCGCCGTTGGTCTCGATCGTCATCGTCAGCTTGTCCTTGTCGAGATCCTGGCCCTCGCGGGTGTTCTCGACGCGGTAGCTGACCTTCTTGACCGGCGAAAACAGGCTGTCGATCGGCATCAGGCCGATGGGTTGGTCCTCGGTGCGGTTGCGATCGGCGGGGACGTAGCCCTTGCCGGCGCTGACGGTGAATTCGATGCGCAGATCGGCGCCGTCGTCGAGCGTGCAGAGCGCCAGGCTCGGGTTGAGGATCTGGATGTCGCCGGTCGTCTGGATGTCGCCCGCGGTGACCGTGCCCGGGCCGCGCTTCTTGAGCACCAGACGCTTGACGCCGTCGCCCTGCATCTTGACCGCGACGTCCTTGACGTTGAGCACGATGTCGACGACATCCTCGCGCACGCCGGGAATCGAGGAGAACTCGTGCAGCACGCCGTCGATGTGGATGGAGGTGATCGCGGCGCCCTGAAGCGACGACAGCAGCACGCGACGCAACGAGTTGCCGAGGGTCTGGCCGAAACCGCGCTCCAGCGGCTCCGCGACCACGGTCGCGACGCGACGCGGATCGTCCCCATGGGAGACTTCGAGCTTCTTCGGCTTAATGAGTTCTTGCCAGTTCTTCTGAATCACGCGTGTGATCCTTCCTACAGCTTGCGAAGTGGCGAAACGCGGACCCGCGCGGCCCGAGGGCCGCGCCGATTTCGAATCAAACGCGACGACGCTTGCGCGGGCGACAGCCGTTGTGCGGGATCGGCGTTACGTCGCGGATGGAGGTCACGTTGAAACCCGCCGCCTGGATGGCGCGCAGGGCCGATTCGCGGCCCGAGCCGGGGCCGGAGACTTCGACTTCGAGCGTGCGCATGCCGTGCTCGGAAGCCTTCTTGACCGCGTCTTCGGCGGCCATCTGCGCGGCGAACGGGGTCGACTTGCGCGAGCCCTTGAAACCCATCGTGCCGGCAGAGGACCAGGAGATCGTGTTGCCCTGGGCGTCGGTGATGGTGATCATCGTGTTGTTGAAGGTCGAATTGACGTGGGCGACGCCGGAGACGATGTTCTTCCGCTCCTTGCGGCGAACGCGATTAGCTTCCTTGGCCATGTTCGTTCAAATCCTTGTGGGCGCGCTGAGGGCGCAAAAATCGGCGCTGGCGACGGCGGTCGCCTTACTTCTTCTTGCCGGCGATCGGCTTCGCCTTGCCCTTGCGGGTGCGGGCGTTGGTGTGCGTGCGCTGGCCGCGGACGGGCAGCTGCTTGCGGTGACGCAGACCTCGATAGGCGCCGAGATCCATCAGGCGCTTGATGTTGATCGAAACTTCGCGCCGCAGATCGCCTTCCACCACATAGTCGCGGTCGATCGTCTCGCGGATCTGCAACACTTCCGCGTCGCTGAGCTGGGAGACGCGGCGCTCCGGCAGGATGTGAACCTTTTCGCAAATCTCTTCGGCCTTCTTGGCGCCGATGCCATGGATGTACTGAAGCGCGATGACCACGCGCTTGTTCGTCGGAATGTTTACGCCTGCTATACGAGCCATGGGCCCCGACTCCATGTCGGCCGCGCCGTTCGTAACGGACGCGGCGGTTGCGACGAAATCCGCGTCCGGTGGAGGCCGGCCCTTGCGGACTTATCCCATAACGCAAAAGGGCCCAAGCGCTCGCAAGCGGCGCTGGGACCCATCTGCACTTTGGGATGGCGGCCTTTACACGCCTGGACTCGCCGCGTCAACCTGGGCGCGAAAGGATTCTGCGCCGGGCGCGGCTCGTTGCCATATTCGGCCCGACCTCATCCTCATCTATCGGAAGACCGATTCGGACGTGCTCGAACTCGCGAGGCTGGGCGCGCGCAGCGAACTGGGGCTGTAGCGGCCGCCGCCGCGGCAGCCGCCTCCGCCGCGATGACGATCTTCGCGCAGGCCAACGCGTCCGAAAGCGCGTCGTGATGATTGAGGGTGATGCCGAGATGGCGGCAGACGTCGGGCAGTTTGGTCGGACGGAGGTTCCAGGCGCGCCGCGCCATGGTGACCGTGCAACGGAACGTCGGCGGTGGGGCTTCGATTCCATATGTCGCGCAGCAGGCGCCGAGCACGCCGCGGTCGAACGGCGCGTTGTGCGCGGCGAGAAAATCGGCCCCTTGCAGCCAAGGCGCCAGCCTCGGCCACAGCGCGCCGAAATCCGGCGCCCCCGCGACGTGCTTCCAGGTCAGGCCGTGGATGTAGGTGAACACGAATTCGCGCGTCGGCGGCCTGATCAGATGGGCGACGCTATCGACGATTTCGCCGTCGACCACCTTCACCAATCCGACCGCGCAAGCGCTGTCCTGGGCGTAATTGGCGGTCTCGAAATCGATGGCGACGAAGTTGATTTTCATGGCGGTCGTCTTTTGGCCGAGGCCGGGCGGCTTTGGCGAGAGGGAATCGGCGCGCGACTTTTGGCTTGATTGTCAGGTTAGGGGAAATCCCATAGATTGTCGCGCAACGGCTTCGGCGCGGCTCGCGGCTTCGTCCTCGTGGAATTTCAAACAGATCGACCGGGAAACGGCCATGCCGAATTATCAGCGGGAAGCCAAGATCGCGTTGTTGACGGGCCTGGTGTTCGCCATCGCCTTCGGGGCCGGCGTCGACGAATGGCTGCGCGATACTGACCACACGCTCACCAAGACCGGCACGACAATCGTGTTCGGGTTGGTGGCTCTGGTGAATGTTTACCAGGTCCTTTCGACCATCAAGAAGCTTGCCGCGATGGGAAACACCAGCGCCGTGGCGGCGTCGCCGACGCCGGCCGGCCCCTGAGCGTCAGGCGGTCGACAGGAGAGGTCGCCACTCGCTCAAACCAGCGCCGAAGCCGCCTCAATCCTCGAAATTCTCGTGCACCGCCGCCGCGCCGCGCTTCCAATAGGCGGCGGCGCGGATGCGGGTCCTGGGCCAGCCGCGCTCCTCGACCAGATTTTTGCGTAGCGCGCGGATCGAACTCGCTTCGCCGGCCGCCCAGATGTATCCCTCGCCGGAGGGCAGCGGGACTTCGCGCACGGCGCGGTTCCACGCATCTTCGGCCGAGTCTCGCTCGACCCAGATCGTCGTCAGATCGGCCTGGGTCGAGAAATCCACCTTCGCGGAAACGTCGGGAATCTCGACGATCGCGGTGGCCTGCGCGCCGGCCGGCAATTCCTCCAGCCGCCGCGCGATCGCCGGCAGGGCGGTATCGTCGCCGATCAGCAAATGACTGTCGAATCCGGTGGGAATTACGAACGAGCCGCGAGGGCCGCCGATGCCGAGCCACTGGCCAGGCGCGGCCGTCTCCGCCCACAGCGAGGCCGGACCCGCGTGATGAAGCACGAATTCCAGGTCAAGTTCAAAAGCTCGCGCGTCAAAACGGCGCGGCGTGAAGTCGCGCGCGATCGGCTTTTCGCCGCCTTCGCCGAGCGCCGGCTTCTCCTGGCCGGGGTTGGGGAAAAACACCTTGACGTGATCGTCGAACGAGGCGCTGACGAAATCGGCGAGATCGGCGCCGCTCAGCGTCACACGCGTCAGATGCGGCGTCACCAGCTTTACGTCAGTCACTTGAAGCAGGCGGCGTTTCAGCGTGTGACGCACACGGGTCACCGCCAGCAGCGAAGCGTCGGTCATGGAGGAACTCCTTGAATGAGGGGGCGAGGGCCGGCGCTAGACATGAAAGCGTCGACGAGAATGCGGTCCGCGTCAATCATCGGCTCGGCGCCTTGGGCGGCGATCGTCGCTCACCCTTCGCGCCGGCCGTGGATATAGCCCAGCGCGCCGCCCCCGATAAGCCCGCGGCGCGCTGAATGGCGAAGGCTCGGGCGCCGCCGGATCCTGGATCCATTTTCGCAAAATTCGCGACAACTTTGCCGGGAATTCCAAGGTCTGCATTAGGGAACAAGCGGGGTTAGCTGGTATTTGATGCGTTAATATTCCGCTTTGGTAAGGGACGAGAGGTCAAGAATATTCGGACCAGAAACCGTCATCACAACTTCTGGTTGAAAATTCCAAGCGAAGACGACGAGAGCGAAGTGGAAAAGATCCCGCCGAGCTTCCTCGCCAAAGGCTTCGATCCCTCTTCAGCAGGTTGCTAAACCATGAGCGCGCGCGTTCTCGTCGTCGATGACAATGCGGCCAATCGGCGGCTGCTCGAGGCTCGGCTGAATGCGGAATATTTCGACGTCCTCACCGCGTCCAACGGACCGGAGGCGATCGCAATCTGCGCAAAGACCCAATGCGACATCGTGCTGCTGGATGTGATGATGCCGGAAATGGACGGCTTCGAAGTCTGCCGTCGCCTGAGGAGCCACCCCGACACTGCGCATCTGCCCGTCGTGATGGTGACCGCTCTCGACCAACCCGCCGACCTCGTGCGCGGCTTGGAAGCGGGCGCCGACGACTTCCTGACCAAACCGATCGACGAAATGCATCTGATTGCGCGCGTTCGCTCCTTGGCGCGCCTGAAGGTCGTCATCGACGAATTGCGCAACCGGGCGCAGGCCGCCGGTTCACTTGCGATCACTCCGTTCGCGGTCCGTCGCGCCCAGGACGGGCGTCCGGGTCGATTGCTACTGGTGGACGACCGCAGGAGTTCCTCGGAGCGGCTGGTCCAGGCGTTGGCGACGCAGCACGCCGTGACGGTCGAACCGCTCGCCCAGGAGGTCCTGTTCAAGGCGGCGGAGGACGATTTCGATGTCGTCATCGTCAGCCTGGGGTTGCAAAATTTTGACGCGCTGCGGCTCTGTGGCCAGATCCGCGCTCTGGAGCGCACGCGCAATCTGCCGATCCTGCTGATCGCCGATCTCGACGACCGCCAGCGCATCCTGCGTGGTCTGGAACTCGGCATCAGCGATTGGCTCGGCAGACCGGTCAATCGCAACGAATTGCTGGCCCGGGTGCGCACTCAGTTGCGCCACAAACGCTACGCCGACGCCTTGCGCGAGAAGGTTCAGCAATCGATCGAACTGGCGATGTTCGATCCGCTGACGGGGTTGAACAACCGCCGCTTCCTGGAAAGCCAACTCGTCGCGTTGATCGAGAACTCGCGGGCGCGCAGTTCGCCGTTGGCGCTGTTGATCGTCGACATCGATCATTTCAAGCGCGTCAACGATACCTATGGCCACGACGCCGGCGACGAGGTGCTGAAGGCGTTCTCCCATCGGCTGCGCGCCGTCATCCGTAGCGGCGATCTCTTGTGCCGCTTGGGCGGCGAGGAATTCGTGATGGTGATGCCGGGCGCCAACGCCAAAGACGCGATCGGCATCGCCGAACGCGCCCGTCTGGTGGTCGAACAGGAACCTTTCGCCCTCGGCGGTTCGAACCGGTCGATAGCGGTGACGGCTTCGATCGGATTGGCGGAGCGCGGCCCCGACCAGGATTGGCGCGAACTTTATCACAGCGCCGATCAGGCGCTCTATCGCGCGAAAGCGGAGGGCCGGAACCGCGTCAACGCGGCGGCGTGACGGCGGCTAGGTCTCGTCGCGATACCGCGCCTCGCCGCCCTGCGCGTCCTCGATCCAGTAGCCCTCGCCGTCTTCCCGGACATAGCTCGGCCCGATCGGCGACTTGCCGCGCGCGCTGGGCATGTCGAGGATGTAGGCCGGCATCGCCAGTCCCGAAACACGGCCGCGCAGCGCCCGCATCAGCGTCCGGCCTTCGGCGATCGTCGTGCGCATGTGCGAAGTGCCGGGCGCGAGATCTCCGTGGTGGAGATAATAGGGTTTGATTCGCGCCTCGACGAAGGCGCGCATCAACGCCTCCAATGTGTCGATATCGTCGTTGACGCCCTTGAGCAGCACGCTCTGGCTGACGAGGACGATCCCGGCGGCGTGGAGCCGCGCCGCGGCCGCTCTCGCTGCGAGCGTCAATTCCCTGGGGTGGTTGGCGTGGACGGCGACGAATACCGTCTTGTCGTGCCCGGCGGTCAGGGCGCGCGCCAACGCCGCGGTCACTCGCTCCGGCGCGGCGACGGGCAGGCGCGTGTGCCAGCGCAGGACCTTCAGGTGCGGTATGGCCGCCAGAGCCTCGGTCGCAGCGGAAATACGCCGCGGCGAGAGCGCCAGCGGGTCGCCGCCGGTGAGCACCGCCTCCCATATTTCCGGCCGGACGCGGATATAGTCGAGCGCGGCGGCGAACGCCGCTTCGTCGAGCCCGGGTTCGCCCGGCCCGACCATTTCGCGGCGGAAGCAGAATCGGCAATAGACCGCGCAGACCGAGACGAGTTTCAGCAGCACGCGATCGGGGTAACGGTGCACGAGCCCCCGCACGGGGCTCTTCAAATGGTCGCCGATCGGATCGTCACGTTCGCCCGGCGTGCGCGTCAACTCGCGGCCGTCCGGCACGAATTGCCGCGCGATCGGGTCGTTGGGATCCCTGGGGTCGATGAGCGCGGCGAGCGCGGGCGGAATCGCCACCGCATAGCGCTGGCCGACCGCCTCCAGTTCATCCCGGCGCTCCGGCGCGGCGAGGCCCGCGTCGATCAGCGCCTTCGCATTGGTCAGAGTGCGTTTCGAGGTGATGGCCATGGAACCAGGGTTTCGCGGGGCGCCCCTCTAGCACGATTGCCCGCCGCGCGGGCAAACATCGTCAATAGGCGCCGTGAGAAACGACTCCCCATGCCGGCCTGGCCGCGCTACACTCTGGGTACGGAGGCGGTAATGGCTGTCGAGCGCACGCGTCCCCTTGATCTCGTACAGCGCGTCGTGTCGCGAAGAGCGGCGCGGGCGACCGAGGGCGTCCGCGCGGACGGTTGGCGTCGGGAAACTTTCCGCCTTCCCCGCGCCGAAGCGCGGGTCAAGGCCCGCGAATGGTTCGACCGCTACCCCAAGGCCGCTTATCTCACCGAGATCGAGTTTTGGCGCGAACTCGCCGACGGGGAGATCGAGTTCGTGATGCGTCGCCTGCCGACGGCGGACTGACCTGGGTGCGCGTCCATTCGCCGCTTGTCAACGCGCTTGCAAACCGAGACAGTCACGACTCGAGACCCGGGCGCATGGCGGAGCAAGATGCGGATTGTCATTTTGGGCGGCGGCGTCGTCGGTGTGACGACAGCGCACCAACTTCAACGCGATGGCCACGAGGTCGAAATCCTCGAGCGCAATGGACTCACCGCCGCGGGCACGAGTTGGGGCAATGCAGGTATGATCGCACCCGGTCATTCCTTCGTCTGGTCTTCACCAAAGGCGCCGTGGGTTCTGCTGAAATCGCTGTTCTTGCGCGATCAGGCGTTGCGCTTCCGCTTTTCGAGCGATCCTCGGCTCTATAGCTGGTCCTGGGCGTTCCTCAGGGAGTGCACGGCAGAGAAGGCGCGCCGCAATACGCTCCTCAAGCACCGCCTCGCCGCCTATTCGCAGCGTGTCCTCGACGAAGTCGTCGCCGAGGAGGGCATCGATTACGACCGTTCCACACGCGGGATTCTGTATTTTTACCGCAGCCAGAAGTCGCTCGACGCCGGCGTCCGGCACATGAAGCTGTTGGAATCGGACGGGCAGACGATCGAAGTGCTGGATCGTCGGGGCGTCATGGCCGTCGATCCGAACCTCGACGGCGACGACATCGTCGGCGGAATCCTGTGCCCGACCGACGAAACCGGCGACCCCGCCAAGTTCACCCGCGCCCTGGCCGCCAAGGTTTCCTCGCGGGGCGGCCGGATTCGGACCGGAGTGACGATTCTCGGCGTCGAGACCTCGGGCGATTCGGTGACGGGAATCGCAACCGACACCGGGACGGTCAAGGCCGACGCCTATGTGCTGGCCTTGGGTTCCGAAAGTCCGCTGATCGCACGGAAAATCGGGCTCGATCTGCCGGTCTATCCGGTAAAGGGCTATTCGCTGACGATTCCGATCGGCAATCGCCCGCGCCCCCCCAGCGTCGCCTCCGTCGACGAGCACAATCTGGTCGCGATCTCGCGATTCGGCGACCGACTCCGGGTGACGGCGACGGCCGAATTCGCCGGTTACGACACCAGCCACAAGCCGACCGACTTCGCCTTCATGAAACGGGTGACCGAGGAGCTCTACCCCGAGGGCGCCGACTACGACCGGGCGGAAATGTGGGCGGGCCTGAGGCCGATGACGCCGACCAATCTGCCCTTGTTCGGCCGGCGAAACTACCGCAACTTCTATCTGAACACCGGCCACGGCCATATAGGCTGGACGATGTCGCACGGATCCGCCAAAATCGCCGCCGACCTCATCGCCGGCCGTACACCGGAAATTCCGATGGACGGGCTCACAGACTAGGGGAAAGCGCATGTCCGAGACCGCTTTCGCGGCAAGCCCCGTCGCGCCGCTCGATCTCGGCGTGATCGAGAGCGAACTCGACGGCGGGCTGGCGCGCCGCGCCGCCATCGGCCTCGTCGTGCTCGCCAGCGACCAGACGCTCGAACACGAATTCCGCGAGTTGATCCGCATCCCCGGCGTCGCTTTCTACGAATCGCGGGTCTTCAACGACAATGAGATCAATCCGGAGACCTTGCGCGCCATCGGGCCGCGCATCGCGCCGAGCCTGGATCTGATCCTGCCCGGCGTGCCGCTCGACGTCGTCGGCTTCGGCTGCACGTCGGCGACGATGACGCTGGGCGAGAGCGCCGTGTTCGCGGAAATCCGCCGCGCCCGCCCGGGCGTCGCCTGCACGACGCCGGTGACGGCGGCGCTGGCCGCGTTCCGCGCCTTGCGCGCGCGGCGCATCGGACTGCTCACCCCCTATTCGCGCCGGGTCAACGACAACCTCGTGCGATATTTCGAGAGCCGCGGCATCGGCGTCGCCGCCATCGCGACGTTCGACCGTC
>Ga0302320_10012627_pt1 | contig 17710 bp, 13 predicted proteins | sample Bog_T0_3_FD_202130 | JGI IMG/M metagenome (GOLD analysis project Ga0302320, IMG submission 202130) | Peat permafrost microbial communities from Stordalen Mire near Abisko, Sweden - Bog_T0_3 | ecosystem: Environmental > Terrestrial > Soil > Wetlands > Peat | place: Sweden: Abisko, Stordalen Mire...
CTTTCCTACGCTGCCGTGCCCCTTGGCAATCGTGCCGGACATCGAATCCAGATTCGACGCCGTCGCATTCAAGTGGTCGTACAGCTCCGGGTCATTAATCAGCTTGCCGACCGTGCCGTTGCCCTCTTGAATCTGCTGCGTGATCACCGTCAGCTTGTCCATCAGTTCGCCGCCGCGCTCGAGCATCTGCTTAATCGCCTGCTCTTCCTCTCCGGGAATGACGGCGTTGGTTTGCAGCACGTCCCCGGTCAGGCCGCGGGAAATCGTTACGTAGCGGTTACCCAAGAGTCCTTCGGTAATCAGACTGGCCTTGGACGTGGTACGAATCTCTTTCTGGAAGTTTTTGTCGACCCGCAGCACCAGCTGAATATTTTGCATGCGGTCCTGCGGGGATGGATTGATGTGGATCGCCTCGACGTTGCCGATCTCCAAGCCGTCTAGGCGCACCGGCGCCCCTACGGTCACGCCTTCCACCTCCGGCAAATACGTAATTAGCCGGTACTTCGGACCAAGAATTCCGGCGCCCGTAATGTAGAAAATTCCGACCGCCAGGATGAAAAGTCCGGCGAGGACAAACAGCCCCACGCGAAGCTCCGTCCAGGTCAGTTGTTTCCGTTGCGCCATGTGAAAGCCTCCTCAGGTTCTGATGCCGCTGCCGCCGCAGAACTCTCTCGCGCCGGCGAAACTTATTCAGCTGACGCCAAAAACTTCTTCAGGTACGTATCGGCCGTCCGCAGTAGCTCGTCGGCCGGACCTTCAAAATAAATTTCCCCGTCCCGCAGCACAACCACATTCGTGGGCGGCGATTCGATCTCGCCAGCCCCCGCCGGACCTGTTGGCTTTCCCGCCGCCAAAGCCGCCTTTCCGTGCCCATTCCGGGCGATTAACCGGTCCGACACAACCTTCCCTGCCGCTTTGTCGAACCGGTAGTGCGCCAGTCCAAACGCATCCTGCACGCGATGCGTCGCCAGTAGCGACGTCACGTCCTGCAAATCCCGGCCGCGCAAAATTAAATTGATGATCGTCTGCGAAGTCACCGGATCGAGTCCCGCCGTCGGCGAATCGTAAAACACGATCCTCGGGCGGTCGATCAGTGCGCGCGCAATCGAAACGCGCCGCCGCATTCCACCCGACAATTCCGCGGGATACCGGTCCAGAGCGTGGTCCATTTCGACGAAGCGCAGCGCCTCATGCACGCGCTCCTCAATTTCCGCTTCTTCCACATGTTCTTCGCGCAGCCGGAACGAAACGTTATCGGCAACCGTCATCGAGTCGAACAGCGCTCCCTCTTGAAACACAAACCCAATCCGCCGCCGGAAATGCAGCAGTTCCTTCTCGGTCATCTGCGAAACGTCGTGCCCGGTCACCATCACGCGTCCGCCGTCCGGATGAATCAATCCCGCGGCCATCTTCATCAGCACGGTCTTACCGGTATTCGTTTCGCCCAGCAAAATCTTGGTTTCTCCCGGCTGCACGTCAAAAGAAACGTCGTGAAGAACCTCGTCGCCCTCGGACGACAAATGAATGTGCTGGAAAGAAATCAGCGGCTGGCCCGGCACGATCGTGTAGTCGTGAAGATCGTCTGCGGGCGCTGCGGAAGGCGACATGCCGCGATTATAGCGTGCCCCGGCATCGCGGGCACCCAGAGTATTCAGCCGGTTTCGCTCTTCAGTGACGGTCGCTGCGCACGTGGGCCTCGCCTGTCGGTCGCTCTACTGATTAAAAATAAACAGCAGCAGCCGCGTGATGAACGTATCGACCACCAAAATAAATACCGAAGACACCACCACTGCCGTCGTCGTCGCGCGCCCCACTCCCTGCGTGCCGCCTTGTACTCGCAAGCCTTGGTAGCAGCCGACCGTAGCGATAATCAGTCCGAATACGAATGGTTTCGTCAGTCCCTGCACCACGTCGCCGATCGCCAGCGCGTCGATCGCCCGCGTCCAAAACTGCACTGCGCCCAGCCGCAGCGTGAAGTACGAAACGAAAAATCCTCCGCACAGGCCCACGAAATCAGAAATTACCGTCAGCAGCGGCAGCATCAGCACCGTCGCCACAACGCGGGGAGTCATCAGCTTACGGATCGGGTCCGTCCCGAGCGCGCGCATCGCGTCCACTTGCTCGGTCACCACCATCGAACCCAGTTCCGATGCCATGCCCGAAGCGTTCCGCCCGGCCACTAGTAGCGCGGTGATGGCCGGTCCCAATTCGCGCACCAGCGCCAGCGACACCGCATCGCCCGTGAGCGCCGTCTCACCGAATCGCTCGAACTGCGAAGCCGTCTGCAAAACCATCACGCCGCCGATAAAGAATCCGGTCAAGATCACGATCGGAAGCGAACCAACTCCGATCAAATCCATCTGGTCCAGCGTGTCCTGCCAATAGACGGGCGGCGTAAAAATGCACATCAACGACTGAAAGACGAGTTGTGAATAATCCTGTAGGGCCAAAATCGGCCGTTTGAGTGCATCCTCAAGAATGGTGGTGAGCGACGGGGAGGGAGTGCTGCTGTCTTCCGGCATTTTCCAAGTGACGGGAGAGAGCCGCAGCGCAAAACTTGCGACGCTCGGTGTTTGCGTCCGGTCATCTGAAGCCTAACGGCTGCTGCACTTCGCGTCAAGAAGCGTTCTGTGCGTATCAAATCGCCATCGAGGTCCGCGACCGGGATTGGGGTATTTCTGTGCCGGCGAAATTTACGGTAGAATCTCTTCTTCTGTTTGCTGTTCCGGGGCCGACTGACGATGTTGCGATTTGTAACGGCGGGTGAATCTCACGGACAAGCCCTGATCGCCTGGATTTCCGGCTTGCCGGCCGGCGTCACCGTCGATCTGGCATTCATTCAACGCGAATTGCATCGCCGCCAGCTCGGATTCGGCCGCGGCGGCCGCCAGCGCATCGAAAAGGACCAGGCCGATATACTAGCGGGCGTTCGTCATGGAAAAACGATCGGCGCGCCGATCGCGATTCGCATCGAAAATCGCGACTGGAAGAACTGGGAACGCGCCCTGCCCGTCGCCGAAACGGCCGAGGTCGAGGACTCGTCGGTCGCCGACGGCGGCAAAAGTCCGCAGCGTCCGCTAACCGCGCCTCGCCCAGGTCACGCTGACTTGGCCGGCTCGCTAAAATTTAATTTGCACGACGCGCGCTACATTCTCGAGCGAGCCTCGGCTCGCGAAACCGCTGCACGCGTCGCCGCCGGTGCATTCGCCAAGCTGTTGCTTCGCGAGTTTGGAGTAAACGTGCTTAGCCACACCGTCGCCGTCGGCCACGTGAAACTCGAACGAGCCGCGACCTGGCAAGAAATCGAAACAGTATGCGAAAATCTGGATTCGCCTTTGCGCTGTGTGGATCTGGAAGTCGAGGCAAGAATGAAGGCCGAAGTCGATCACGTTCTCCGCGCGGGAGATTCCGTTGGCGGTGTTTTTGAAGTCGTGGCGCACGACGTCCCGGTTGGTCTTGGCACTCACGTCCAATGGGACGAAAAGCTCGACGCCAAAATCGCCCGCGCCGTGATGTCGATTCAGGCCGTAAAGGCGGTGGAATTCGGCACCGGTGTTTCAAACGCTACCAGCTACGGTTCCGAGGTGCAGGACGAAATCGTGTACGACGCTGCGCGCAAGCGTTTTGGCCGCACTTCCAATCGCGCCGGCGGACTCGAAGGCGGTATCACCAACGGCAGCGACGTGATTGTGCGCGGCTACCTGAAACCGATCTCGACATTGCGGCGCGCCATGATGACCGCCGACCTAAATTCGAAAGAAACTGTGAAAGCCGCCTACGAACGCTCCGACGTTTGCGTCGTTCCGGCGGGCGGCGTTGCCGGTGAAACGATGGTCGCCTTTGAACTCGCATCTTCACTGATCGAAAAATTCGGCGGTGATTCGATCGGCGAGGTGCGCCGCAACTTTGACGGCTACTCGAAACAGCTCGACGAATTTTAGTTTTTCATGCGAGGAATAGCGGAACGATGATTCATCCGATTGTGAAGTACGGCGATCCGGTGCTAGAAAAGCCGACCAAGCCGGTGGAAAAGTTCGACGACGACCTGCAAAAACTCGTCGCCGACATGTGGGATTCGATGTATGCCGCAAACGGCGTCGGCCTGGCCGCGCCGCAAGTAGGCGTGAGCCTGCGCTTGACCGTGATCGACGTATCGAACGGAAAAAATCCGGAAGCGAAGTTGGTGTGCGTAAATCCCCAAATCATTTATTCCGACGGCGAACAGCGCGAAGAAGAGGGCTGCCTTTCGATTCCCGGATTTCGCGGCTATGTGGCGCGCCCAATGTACGCGACCATCAAAGCGCAGGACGCGGCTGGGAAGGAATTTGAAATGCGCGGCGAAGGTCTGCTCGCTCGCGCGTTCTGCCACGAAATCGACCACCTGAACGGCGTTCTGTTTATCAATCACCTGAGCATGCTCAAGCGCGACATGATCAAACGCAAAATCCGCAAAATGAAGAAAGCGGGCGAGTGGTAGGAGCTTCGTGCCGCTGAAGATCATTTTCTGCGGCACGCCTGCGTTTGCAGTTCCTTCTCTAGTTCGCCTCGCCGCTGAATCCGATTTCTCAGTCGCTGGCGTCGTCACGCAACCGGACCGTCCCGCGGGTCGTGCCGGCGCGATGAAAAGCTCTCCGGTGAAGCTCGCTGCGCAAGAGCGCGGCATTCCGGTTTTTCAACCGGAAAGGATTCGTTCCGAGGAGTCGCTGCGGTATTTTCAGCGCGCCGGTGCGGACGTGGTAGTGATCATCGCTTACGGCCAGATCATTTCCGAAAAACTCATCGCCGTTCCGCGCCTCGGCTGGATCAACGTCCACGGTTCCCTGCTGCCGAAATATCGCGGCGCCGCGCCGATTCACTGGGCGATCGCCAACGGCGAAACGCACACTGGTCTCACCACCATGCAGATCGATCGCGGACTCGACACCGGCCCTACCCTACAGCGATATGAGACCCAGATCGCGCCGAATGAAACCTCGCCGGACCTCTACGAGCGTCTTGCAGACGCGGCCGCTCCGCTGATCGTCGAGACCTTGCGCGGTTTGGCCGCCGGAAAGTTAACGCCCGTAGCGCAAGACAACTCCCAGGCCACCTTCGCTCCCGTCCTCAACAAAGAAGACGGACGCATCGATTGGTCCCGCACTTCGTCTGAAATTTACAACCGAATGAGAGGGTTTCAACCTTGGCCCGGCGCATTCAGCACGTTCCGCGGTAAGTTGTGTGCGATATGGGGCAAGCCTGCAGCAGAAACCTTCCCCGATTCGCATGAGGGATCGATCGTGCAGCAAAACGGCAAAGTTCTCGTTGCCTGCGGACAATCGACCTCGCTTCAACTCGAAACCGCTCAGATCGAGGGCCGAAAGCACGTAACCGCCCGGGAATTCGCTAACGGTGCGCGGCTCGCCGCGGACGAAATATTCGGAACCTAGCTCGCAGATCGCGCGCCGCCAGCGCCACTTAGATCGACCTACGCCAATGCCCGTCAGCGCCGCACGAAAAATCGCCTACGAAGTTTTGCTGCGAGTCGCCACCGACGGCGCGTACGCCAGCGATCTGCTGCATTCCCTGCTTGGCCCGCAGGTGAAAAACGAAGACGCCGCGCTGGCCACCGAAATCTCTCTTGGCGCGCTCCGTTGGCAGCGGCTGCTCGATTTTCTTCTCGATCTTCACATGAAAAAGCCCGTCGCGAAACTCGACGTTCCCGTGGCAATCGCTCTCCGCATGGGAATCTACCAGCTGCGTTTCCTTGAACGCGTCCCGGCGCACGCCGCCGTCCACGAATCTGTCGAACTCGTCAAAGCCGCGAAGAAGACTTCGGCCTCAACGCTGGTGAACGCTGTCTTGCGCCGAGCATCGAACGAAGCCCGCATTCCTGCGGAACAGCTCCTCGCCGCCGCAGATCACAAACTCTCCGCCGCGGATCGCCTGTCGATCCTGCGTTCCCATCCCGCCTGGATGGTCGAACGCTGGCTCGCACGGTTCGGTGAACCAGCCACACTTCGCATTGTCGAAGCGAACAATCGCCCGCCGCGTCTGAGTTGCCTTCTCACCGATCCGGCCAACCGCAAAAAAGTGTTCGCCGAGCTCGAACACGACGGCCTGGAGGTCGAACCCGGCGCGCTCCTCCGCGACTCGTTCTCCGTTAGCGGCAACAGCGTCGTCCGCACCGCCGCCTTTCGCCGCGGCGAAATCTCCGTGCAAGATGAAGCCTCGCAAGCCGTCGCCCACTTGCTCCAGGTACAACCGGGCGATCGCGTTCTCGACGTCTGCGCCGCACCTGGTGGCAAGACCGCCATCCTCGCACGGGCGGCGTTGCCAGACGGAACGGTCACCGCAACCGACGTGCACGCCCACCGCTTGCGCGCAACGCGCGATCAACTCGCGCGAATCGGCGCGAAAAACGTAACCCTCGTCGAACTCGACGCCACAAAGCCGCTCGGCTTCGCGAACCAATTCGACCGCATCCTCGTCGATGCTCCCTGCTCCGGAACCGGTACGCTCGCGCGTCATCCCGAAATTCGCTGGCGACTCATTGCAAACGAATTGCCTGCGTATCGCGAACTTCAAGTATCGCTCCTCAGATCCGCGCTCGAACGCCTCGCTCCGCACGGACGCCTCGTCTACTCGACCTGCTCGATCGAATCTGAGGAAGACGACGAAGTCGTCGCGAGCGTCGTTGACGAAATGAAAGACGGGTTTCGCCGCGTGCCGACATTGCAATTCGCGCCGGCAATTGCCGACAAACTCGCCAACGGAATCGACCCAGCCACCCTATTCGACGCACGCTCCCAATTCCGCGTCCTGCCGGGGGAGCACTCGAGCGATGGATTTTTCGCCGCAGCCATCGAAAGACGCCGCTAGTTTCCCAGGATCCCCGTGCTAGTCTTTTATCGCCCGGAGGAAGCACTCGAAATCCCGCAATGACTCTTCGCGACAGGCTTCAATGGATTTTTCGGCTGGCTATGCTGGCGTTTATTCTCACCTCGGTCGCATTCCTGAGCGCTCTCACCGCCATGCGTTTCGCCATTCAGGGCCGTGAGGTCGCCGTTCCCGACGTCGTCGGCAAAAAAAGCGGTGAAGCGCAGCAAATCCTTCAAGGCCGCGGCGTCGGTTTCAAAGTCGAAGAACGCCTGTACAATCCGTCGCCTATCGATACCGTGGTACGGCAAAGCCCCGCGGCAGGCTCGCACGTGAAGATCGGCCAGTTCGCGCACGTGGTGCTAAGCCTCGGTCCGCAAAAAGCCACGATCCCCACGCTTTCGAATCGCAGCGTCCGCGCGGCGCGCATCGAACTATTGCGCTCTGGCCTGCAAGCCGGCGAAATCTCAGGCGTCTATCTGTCCGGCTCTGAAGACGACAGCGTCCTCGAGCAGGATCCCGTGCCCGGCACCTCCGACGTCACCTCTCCGCATGTGGACATGCTGGTCTCGCTCGGCCCACGGCCGGCGTCCTACGTGATGCCGGAACTCGTTGGCCTCAGCTTGGCTGACGCCGAAGCGCGCCTTAGCGGCACCGGGCTTCACATTGGCAAACTCTCGCTCTCCACCGTTCCCGGCGCCCTGCACGGAACGATCATCGCGCAAACGCCTCAGCACGGCGCGCGCATCGATGCCAACGCCGCCATCGACCTGCAAGTCGCTGAGTAGACTCGCGCCGAATGGCGAAACCCACGCGAACCAACGCCTGTGCTAGAATTTTGGTGAGATATGCCTTATTCGCGCATTGAGATCTTGCCGTCGATTCTAGCCTCGAACTTCGCCAAACTCGGCGACGAAGTCCGAAACGTCGAAGCCGCCGGAGCCGACGCCCTTCACGTCGACGTGATGGACGGCCACTTCGTACCGAACCTCTCGCTCGGAATTCCTGTAGTTGCTTCGCTTCACAAGGCAACCCGGCTGCCGCTCGACGTGCATCTGATGATTGAACAACCCGAGAGCTTCATTCCGGAGTTCGTGCAAGCCGGAGCAAGCCGCGTCCTGGTTCATCAGGAAGCAACCGCGCATCTCGACCGCGCTCTGTCGATGATTCGCGAACTTGGCGCCGAGGCGGGCGTAGTGATCAATCCGGCCACTCCGGTGGCGACGCTCAGCGAGGTTCTCGATAAAGTGGACACGGTTCTGGTGATGTCGGTCAATCCGGGGTTTGGCGGCCAAAGCTTTATTCCCGGCGCGTACGAGAAAATCCGGCAACTGAACGAATGGCGCAGACGGTATAATTCCAGTTTCCGTATTGAAGTCGATGGGGGCGTCGATCGAGCGAATGTCGCGCTTTTGGCGCAGGCGGGTGCGAACTCGTTCGTTGCCGGAACGTCGATTTTTCATGCTGCCGACCCAGCGGCGGCCACTCGGGAACTCAAACAGCTCGCGACCCAAGCCGTGAGCCTGAAAGCATAACCACTCAAGATTCAAAGGCTGGCATAACGAAATGATTTCCGTGAACCCGTCGGTCGTCGCAAAATTCGTGAAACGCCGCGCCGCAATTCTGGCGTTCACCTCGCTGTCCGTTTTCCTGCTTGCTTGCCCCGGCGCGCATGCTCAGGTTCCCACGCCGCAGACCGGCGGCAGCGGCCAGAGCGACGCGAACACGCCTCCGCCCGACGCCAAGCCCGCCTCTCCCAAGCCGGCGGACAAACCCGCGGCAGCTCCGAAAAAGACGACCTCGAAGTCGAAGAAAACCGTTAAGCCGACCGCCGTCCCTGTTGAAAAAGCGGCATCGGCGGAACCGGACAAAGTCCTTTACGACCGCTCACAGGACGACTTGAAGCATGGCCGCTATACGGAAGGCCGTCTCGCTTTGCAAACGCTGATCAACACCTATCCCGACAGCGAGTATCTAGCCAAAGCCAAATTAATGGTTGCTGACTCTTACTACAGAGAAGGCGGCACGGGAAATCTGACGCAAGCGATTCAGGAATACAAGGATTTCCAGACCTTCTTCCCATTCCTGGACGAAGCTTCCTACGCGCAGATGCAGGTCGGCTTGGCGCACTACCACATGATGGAGAAATCCGACCGCGACACGACACAAGCGCAAGCGGCCGAGGACGAATTCCAATCGTTTCTGATCAAGTATCCGCAAAGCCCGCTTGCGCCCAAAGCCGAACAGTATCTGCGCGACGTGCAGGAAGTTCTCGCCGACGGCGAATTCAAAATCGCTTTCTACTACTACACAAAGACCGACTACCGTGCTTCTGCCGCGCGCCTGGTTGAACTCTCCGACCGCTATCCGCTCTACAGCGCCAACGATCATGCGCTCTGGATGCTCGGCGACATTTATAACCGTGCTCGGCAATTGTCCAAGAACGAGGACGACAAGAATCATTGGAGCGATCTCGCTGCGAAGTGCTACGAGCGGATCGTTACCGACTACCCGCTGTCGAAACTGACTCCCGACGCCAAGGCGCACCTGAAAGATCTGGGCAAACCAATTCCCGCCGCCGACCCGAACGCCGCTCTGCGCGAACACCAGCAGCAACTCTATGAAAAGCAGCACCATCAGAGCGCGCTGGTCAAAATGCCCTTGGGTATGTTGAAGGGAAATCCAGACGTTTCCACCGCTTCTCACACTGGCGCTCCACAGTTGAATCCTCCAAACGACGCCGTCTCGGCTACCGAGGTTCTGAAGCCCGGTGCTACGGGCCCGTCGTTCACCGTGACGGGCGGCGGCGCAGGACCGGCGACAGAATCCGCTCCGATCACGACTGAAGTCGTCGAAGACGCCACGACCGGAAAGGTCGAGACCACTGCGCCAACCACTGAAGCGGGCGCCGAAATTATCACTCCGGTTAACGACCGCGCCCAGCCTACCTCCGACGTGCGAGCGCTGCCCTCGGCGAGCCCGGCCGTGCCGCCCACTCCGGATCAGCCGCAGCCTATCAACGAAAATGCCGCTCCGGTTGGCGCGCCTGCTGTCACCCCGTCCGCAACTCCATCAACCGGGACCACTTCAGCGGACGCGCCGGCATCGACGGATGCGCCCGCAAGTACCACCTCCGCACCAGCGACGGGCTCGTCGTCTTCGTCCGCAGAACAGTCGGCCTCGAAGCCGGCTGCGACGCCGGCCGCCGATCCCAACGAAGAATCCACCAGTAAGAAAAAGAAGGGCCTGAAGAAAATTCTGCCTTGGTAAAAGCGTCGTCTTGAACCTGTTTACTTCCTGCTAACACCTTTAGCACTCCTGTACTTCGAGTTTGTTGACGCCCCTGTATTGGGGTGCTGCAATAGGGTGTGCAGAGAGGTAGGCGTGTCGCATCGGGGTGCGCCGCAAGGGGATTCCAGTGCCCAGGATTTTGGTCGCCGACGACAACACAAACATCCAGAAAATGGTCACGCTTGCGTTTCAGGAGCGCGGCGTTGAAGTGATCGCAGTTGGAAACGGCGAAGCCGCCGTCCGCCGCATCCCAGACGCCAATCCCGATTTAGTCCTCGCCGACGTGTTCATGCCCGTCCGCAATGGCTACGAAGTCTGCGAATTCGTGAAGAAAGATTCCCGCTTTGCGCATACGCCCGTCATTTTGCTGGTGGGAGCATTCGATCCTCTGGACGAAAAAGAGGCTCGCCGCGTTGGTGCCGATGGCGTGCTGAAGAAGCCGTTCGTTCCGCCCGACCCTCTGATTGCCATGGTCATGTCCGCGCTGGAAAAGAATCCGCGCGTAATGGCCGAAATGGCCAAGGCCAAGGAAGTGGCTGCTGCGCCTCCGCCACCGGTCGCGCTGGAAAATCCCGCAACCGCTGAACCGAAACCGCTTCCCCATTTCCCCGAGCCGACCGCCGAAGAGGCCGCCATTATTTACGGATTTGGAAAAGGCGTTCGCGGAATGGATTCCGACGAAGACGTGGAAGAGGAAAAAACGAAATCCGCGCCCGCTCCGAAAGCGGTCACGGAGAAATCCGGCCCCAAGGTAGCATCCGGTCCGAAGACTTCCCTCAGCGTCGTGGGCGCTGATGACGACGAAGAATTCGACGAGGTATCGACCGCCACCGATCGTCGCCGCGCCAGTACCGACTTCGAAGTTCCCGACAACGTCTCTGCCGATCCGACTTATTCCTACGGCCGCGACTTCGAACCAATTACCTTCCCATCCGAAAAAGATGTGCCGCCCAAGCACGTGAAGGAAACAACCTCCCAAGCGCAGCCCGTCGCGTCCGAATCCGGAATTGCCAAAGCGGCCGTCGTAGAAACCGATTCGCAGGCACCGCTCGAAGATGCGCCCGAGTCCTCCGATTGGGATATTCGCCCGGAATCGGAATCGAAATCGACGATCTCGGCAAACGGCACTTCGCCGTCCGGGCTCGAAATTCAAACGGAAGCACCAGTCGAGTTGGTCTCCGGCGAAATCGAACAGGAAGCCGCTGCTGCTCCGTTTTCGTTGTCCTCGCGATCGGCATCGTCGAAGGAACAAGAAACCGAAGTCGCGATCAAAGGATTGCCGCAGCGCGTATTTGAAGCCTCGCGCGAAGCCGCCCCTGTCGCACAGTCGGACGCGTCAGCGTCGGCGACCCCCGCTAAAACCCGGGAGTCTGCCGTTCACGAAGCTCCGCCAGCGCGCGAACGCGGCTGGATGGATATGATCGAATCGTCGGCCGCAAGCGCGGAAAGTCACTGGACGACGAATCTCGAATCCGAAACCATCGCCACTTCCAGCCACGCGATCGACGGAACTCCCGAGCAGGTCGAATCGACCTCGCACACATCGGAGATTGGATCCGAAGCCGCTACCGAAACCGCGGCGATCGCGCCACCGGAATTACTCAGATCGTCAAGTTCCGAACCGCGGATCACACACGCTTCCGCGAATTCATCCGAAACCGAAACGGCGGCGATCGAAGCGCCAGCCTCGGAAGTCTGGACGGACGAACTCGCAGCCCTCCCGTCGCTAAACCTGGGTGGCCAGTTTGATTCTGAGCCGCGCAGCTTCGGAGAATCGACGCCGCAATTTGGGAGTTCTTCGTATCACTTCGCCACTCCCGCCGATTCCGAGCAGCAAGACCATCTCGCATCCATCGACAAAACGGAAACTGCGCCGGTGATCGAAAACGCCTCACCGGAGCTTCTCGCCGCGCCCGCCGATCTCTCCCGTAACAATGACGAGGAATCGCACGCGCCGTCCGAACCGCTGTTTGTGACCGAGGAAGCCGGCGAATCGTCCGACTACGCCTCGCGGCCCGAAGACTCTCAACCGACCGAGCACCTTGCAGAGACGAACGCAGAATCGACCTTTTCCGATCGGCTCGACACCACCGAGCATCTGCTCGAAGCCGCGCCAACCTCGTTCTTTGCCAACTCCGGGGAACCGGCTCCGAGCGAGGAATTCAGCGAGCGCATTCCGACGCTACCGCCCGCGAATCGCGAAGCTCTTTCGGACATCGCTTTCTTGATGCCACCGCCGGGAACCACCGAAATCCTGCCTGCGACGATCGAGGAGTCTCGAAGATCGACGGACGTGGACAACGTGGTCCGCAAAGTTCTGGAAAAATTGCAACCCCAACTACAGGAAATGCTTTCCCAGGGCATGAAGCCGCTGCTCGAAAGCCTGGTCCAAAACGAGCTTCAAAAGAAAGACAAATAAGGCTCGATTCGTTCCTTCACAGGCGCGGGTCGGGCGAATTTACTCGGCAGGAACCCAACCGTCGGTCGGGTTATACTCCTTCGTGGCAGCGGCGATTTCGCCGCTCTTATCGCCCAGATCCTTCTGATAGACGGTTCCTTCCCGCGACAAAATAAAAGTCATGATTCCCGAATCCCCATATTTCACCGGATAGGCGATGAATGCAAACCCGCCAGTCAGTTTTCCGTTCACCAGATAACTTTTCGACCCGCCTTTCGCTTTCTCGCCTTGCGCGGTCAAGATCGCGACGTAGTACCCGTCGAATTCGGGCTGCTTTCCAGACGCCGCCGCAGCGACCGCATCAGATGCGAACTCTTCCACCCGTCCGAGCGGGCTCGCAACTTTGCCGTCCGGCGACGGCCAATACAATCCGTCGTGGTTACCGGCCGTGCTGATCACCTGTTGGGCGTACACGTGTGCCGGATTCCCATCGTGTCCCGTCTTGTAGTAAAGCTCCTGGGCGTTGGCCATCGCGGCAACGGCATCGATCGCCAGCAATTCATTTTTGCCAATCCGGCGAGACAGAATCTCGTCCACTCCGCTTGCACCGTCAAAGCGCCACCGCGACGAAGCATCCTTCTTCAGCGGCACGGGAAACGGATAATTGTCCGCGCCGATATAGAGCACGTCGCTTCCATCATTCAACGTAACCCAGCGGTTCATTCGGTTGTATTTCTCGACGAAAGACTGCCGTCCCGCTTGGTCTTCGCTCGCGTCTCCGGAACTGACAATCGGCTGCGAAGCCGGACCGAGAATTTTCGTCAACTGGTTCGGGTCGCCGGACTGAGACGCGGCCAACAACGCTTTGCCGGCTTCGTCCGGACTAGAGAAACTAGTCGGCACCACCGCGGGTTCCGCGCTTCTTTTCGTCCTGCTGCATCCAACCGCGCCGTACGTAATTATCATCACCACCGTCGCAGCCAACGTCCACAAATTCATTCGCACTGAAACTGTCCTCGCCGGTCGCATTCTTCCGTCTCCCTCAGCCTTGCTTCACACCGCTCGTTCATTATTCGGGCCGTAACTGGACGGCGTCTCGCGGCTCACAACTGCCTAGCGCCGGCGCCCGCCCGCGCTTGGACGGCTGAAGCCGCCACTCGGACGACTGAATCCACCGCCGCCCATCCGTCCTCGACTCTGCCATCCACGATTGCTTTCCGCGCGCGTTTGCATGCCGTCGCCGCTGAAACCCGAACGCGGTTGAAATCCCCCGCCTCCGAATCCGCGATCCTCGGGACGCTGCACCCCACCGTTACCACCTATCATTCCGTGGTCCCCATTTCGTCCGCCGTCGGGGCCGTGCTCTACACCGCCGTTTCCGCCGATCAAGCCACCATCACCGTTGTGCCCTCCATTGGGGCCGTGCTGAACGCCGCCATTTCCACCGATGAGTCCATGATCGCCATTGCGCCCACCGTTCGGCTGATAGCCGTTTGGATGATCGCCATTCGGTCCGTACGGATGCGGACCGTAGGGCCCGTTTCCGTGCGGACCCGGTCCCCAAGGATGGTAATTCGTATAATTGTTTCCGCCGTGCCAATTGTTATTCGTAATGTAGGTGTTGTGGTTGTAGATGATGGTGTTGCCGCCGCCTCCGCCCCAATTGCAGTTCCACGAATTGAAGCCCCACGAAAACCCGCCCCATCCTCCGCCAACATACCCACCGCCGCCGATCGCCGCGCCGATCGCAATGCCCGCGCCAAACGCAATTCCCGCACCGATTGCAACCGCCACGGGCGCAGTATAGGTATAAAGCGGCACCACATACGGCGCGCCGTACACAATCGTCGGATTGTATTCCGGCACATACACCACCTGCGGATTCGCAGGCTGGATCACAATCGTCTGCGGAGTCTGCTGCACCACGGTCACCTGCGGTGTGCTCTTCAGATTTCCCGCGGCCTGCGCTTTCGCCCGCATCGCTTGCACCGCGGCCATCACATCGGACTGCTGATTTTCAAATGCTTGCCCCAGGCTCGACGCCCACGCCAAATTGTGCGCCAGATTATCGAGCACGCTCGGAAACTGACACAGCGCCTTCACACTGGGGTCCCAGGTCTGCTGATCGACCGCCGTTGCCAGCGCTGTTCCGCTCAAATTCTTGTTCTGGCCAATCCAGTAATCCGCTACGGCCACTTGATCGGGATAGGTCGCCGCCGCCAGGATTTGCGCCACCAGCGAATCGGGATACAACGCGATCGGCGCAACCAGCGCGTTCAACTGATCGGACGTCAGCGGCGCGGCCGCCGCCGAGTTGTTCGCCGAACTTTGAGCAGAACTCGGCGCGGAGCTCTGGCCGGATGGATCTTGCGCCTGCGCCATCTGCCACGGTGCGCCGAGCATCATCAGGGCCACGCACTGAACGACTGCCAGGATTTTCTTGGGTGCTGCTGCGATCATGTTTCTCTCCCAACTCGGATAACCTGCGGCCGAATTCACGCCGTCTCGAGCGGCTTCGCAATCGGGATTACTTCGCACAATTTCGGCCGGCGCGAGCGCGATTATAGCCCGGCGGAATTATCGCGCAACATGTTTGTCCGGCTCTCTCCCGCGGTTCGTTCGTTGTGTTAGATTTAAAAAATAATGCGACGAAAATAATTCGTCCCTTAAATCAAAAGGACTCCGATGTCGAAACTTAGCGTGCGGTGCTTTGCAATTTCCGCGGACGGTTACGGTGCTGGCCCGAACCAAGACCTCGCCAACCCTCTCGGCGTCGGAGGTCCGACGCTTTTCCAGTGGGCCTTCGCAACCCGCACGTTCAAAAAGATGCACGGTGCCGAAGGCGGCGCCACCGGCGTCGACGACGATTTCATGGCCCGCGGCTTCGCAGGCGTCGGCGCATGGATTCTCGGCCGTAACATGTTCGGCCCAATTCGCGGTCCCTGGCCAGACGATGCTTGGAAAGGCTGGTGGGGCGACGATCCGCCCTATCACGTTCCCGTCTTCGTACTCACCCACCACGCACGCCCGTCGATCGCCATGGAGGGAGGCACGGTCTTTCACTTCGTCACCGACGGAATTCACTCCGCTCTCGCGCGCGCCACCGAAGCTGCCAACGGTAAAGACGTTCGTCTCGGCGGCGGCGTCTCGACTGTGCGCCAATATCTTTCCTCCCAATTGATCGACGATCTTCATCTGGCAGTCGCGCCCCTCTTGCTCGGCGCCGGCGAAAATCTCTTCGCTGGCCTCGACTTGCCGGAACTCGGCTATCAATGCACCGAACACGTCGCCAGCCCAACCACCACGCATCTGATTCTCAGTAAACGCGCCTGATCGCCCGATTTGACGCGCTTAGCTCGCGCCGATTATATTGATAGATTGCCGCGTGACAAAAATTCCCGGCTGTACGAGGACCATGGCGCTCGAAATACCGAAAGCATACGAACCGCAGGAAATCGAAGATCGCTGGGCCAAAGCCTGGTTCGACGAAAAACTATTCCGCGCCGAAAATTCCGGCACGCCCTCCGATCCCTCCAAGCGGTTTTCGATCGCGCTGCCTCCTCCCAACGTGACCGGCTCCATCCACATCGGCCACATGCTCGAGCACACCCAGATCGACATGCTAGTCCGCTGGCACAGGATGCGCGGCGAACGCACTCTCTGGCTACCCGGAATGGATCACGCAGGCATCGCCACGCAATTTGTCGTCGAACGCATGCTCGCCAAGGAAGGCATCGACCGCAGAACGCTCGGCCGCGACGAATTTGAAAAGCGCATATGGAAATGGAAAGCCGAAAGCGGCGGCGCGATCAAAGGCCAAATGATTCGCCTGGGCGCTTCCTGCGATTGGACGCGCGAAAAATTCACCCTCGACCCGGCGCTTTACCGTTCCGTCCTCGAAGCGTTCCTGCGCTTGTATCGCGAAGGCCTGATCTATCGCGGACGTTACATGGTCAACTGGTGCCCGCGCTGCCAGACCGCCATCAGCGACCTCGAGGTCGTTCACAACGAACGTACCGGAAACCTGTGGTTCATTCGCTATCCGGTCGCGGGCGCAGCCGAGGGCGCGCCGCGGGAATTTCTCGTCGTTGCTACCACGCGTCCTGAAACCATGCTGGGAGACACCGCTGTCGCCGTTCACCCCGACGACGAGCGATACCAGAATCTGATCGGCAATTCCGTTACGCTGCCGCTCGTAAATCGCGAAATTCCGATCATCGCCGACACCTACGTCGATCGCGAATTCGGCTCCGGTGTCGTCAAAATCACGCCGGCCCACGATCCCAATGACTTCGAAGTCGGCAAGCGCCACAATCTGCCGCAGATCGACGTGATGACCGACGACGCTCACATGAGCACCGCCGCTGGCGCGTACGCCGGGCTCGACCGCTTCGTTGCTCGTGCCCGCGTCATAAAAGACCTGGAAGATCTCGGCCTGATCGACCACATCACCGAGCACACCCATGCCGTCGGCACCTGCGACCGCTGTAAAGCCATCGTCGAGTCGCGCGTTTCCACGCAGTGGTTCATGAAAATGAAACCGCTCGCCGAGGAAGCGCACAAAGCCGTCTCCGGCGAATTCGGTACGGACGCCGAAATTGAAGTCGTACCCGACAACCAGCGCACCATTTTGCTGCAGTGGTTCGAAAACATCCGCGACTGGTGCATTTCCCGTCAGCTCTGGTGGGGACATCGCATCCCCATCTGGCATTGCGAAGGCTGCAACGAAATGGTCCCGGCCACGAATTCCGACGTCGAAATCATCGACGGCCACGCGCGCGCCGCGGGTGTTCCCACAAAATGCCCGAAATGCTCGGGCGCACAACTGACGCAAGACAAAGACGTCCTGGACACCTGGTTCAGCTCCGCGCTCTGGCCGTTTTCCACTCTCGGCTGGCCGGACGATACGGCCGACCTCCGCGAGTTCTATCCAACGAGCCTGCTGATCAGCGGCTACGACATCCTATTCTTCTGGGACGCGCGCATGATCATGATGGGTTTGCATCTCACGGGCGGCACCGCCACCGCGGGACCAGCCGATGCGAAAAATCGAATTCCCTTCCGACGTTTGTACCTGCATTCGCTGGTTCGGACGGCCGAAGGCGCCAAAATGTCCAAGACCAAGGGCACCGGCGTCGATCCCCTCGAACTCACTCACAAATTCGG
>Ga0302320_10012636_pt1 | contig 17702 bp, 13 predicted proteins | sample Bog_T0_3_FD_202130 | JGI IMG/M metagenome (GOLD analysis project Ga0302320, IMG submission 202130) | Peat permafrost microbial communities from Stordalen Mire near Abisko, Sweden - Bog_T0_3 | ecosystem: Environmental > Terrestrial > Soil > Wetlands > Peat | place: Sweden: Abisko, Stordalen Mire...
TATGGTTAAAGGAACTTTCGTTCAACAGATTTGTTTGTTCTTGCTCGCACGGTCAAGGGCGATCCCCGCAGATTTGATTTACAACAGTCCTCCTGACGAAATGAATCCGCACGGCACGGTTTCAATAGTGGATCTCTGTCTTCCGCGATACGAGAAAATTACAGCTCGATTAAATGCGCCCCGGGTAGACGCGGTCTTTTCACTGAAAGATGGCATCGATACCAAGAACAAAGCTTTCAACGAATTGATAGGCCAAATCGAACATGTTGCTGTCACCACAACGGATCCCATCCTTTTGTTGGGGCCGACGGGTGCTGGAAAATCAGCTTTGGCCAAACGCATTTACAAGTTGAGAGAGCAGCGCAACCTGGTCACCCAAAATTTCGTTGATATCAACTGCGCAACAATTCGCGGGGAGGGAGCGATGTCTGCGCTCTTCGGCCATGTAAAAGGCGCTTTCACTGGCGCGGTTTCAGACAGGAAAGGGGCGTTGATGGAAGCTGACCGAGGACTCCTGTTTCTTGATGAAATTGGCGATTTGGGAGTCGAAGAACAGACAATGCTGTTGAAAGCCCTAGATAATGGGGGATTTAGACCGCTCGGGTCGGATAAAGAAAAGCGAAGTGATTTTCAATTGATTGCGGCCTCCAATCGGGATTTGTATGCTGCTGCCCAGAACAATCAGTTTCGAGCGGACCTTCTCGCACGGATCGACCTGTGGCCCTTTGATCTTCCTGGCTTGCGAAACCGACCTGAGGATATTGAGCCCAACCTTGACCGTGAATTGGATAATTACGCTCGGAAATCGGATAAGCGGGTGCGAATGAGCCGAGACGTTAGGGCAAAATTTCTCCTCTTCGCGACTTCACCGGAGGCAAAATGGACCGCAAATTTCCGCGACCTGAAAGGAATTGTTACCAGGATGGCAACGTTGGCGGAAAATGGCATTATTACTTCAAGCGTTTTGGACGCACAGATTGACCACTTCAAGGCAAAATGGTCCCGTGGCGAGGCCCCCAGCAACCACGACGCAGTTCTCCTTCCAATTCTGGGCGAGGGAAAGCTCGCTGGTTTGGACATATTTGACCGAATTCGACTTGCTGGTGTTGTTCAAGTTTGCCAGGAATCGAAGTCGGCTGCCGAGGCTGGCAGAAAACTTTTTGCGGCAACCCGCCATGAGACATCCAACGATTCTGACCGAGTTAAAAAATATTTGGAGCGGTTCGATCTGAGTTTTTCTGACTGCACGAAAACGCCGCCGAGCTAAAGCCAGCGAAAAAATGGTGGCCTGTTGTGGCAACTGATGCCCCTCATTTATTCAGTCCCACTTCTTTCGCTGTCACGTCCGGCAGCTTGCTGATGGCGTTAACGGTGTCATCGGCACTCAGATGGGTGTATCGGTTTGCTTCAACGTGTTCGATTTCGTGATGTCAGGCATTTTATTGACGGCGGCACCATTGACCCGGATAAAATCATGCTGCCGTTTAGCCTTGAGTTTTTCACGGACGGACTGGGGACATTTTTCGTCGGACTCGTGGCAGTGCTCTCGGTCAGCGCAATTCAATGGAGACCTGCTTTCTCCAATCTTAAATGGAACGCTTTGCTTCAAGCCCGGTATGTTTTGCTAATCATCATCGCCTTTGCCATGTTCGAATTGACGGTGAAACCCTGCGAGTTGACTTGGCTGACGTTTCAATATTACGAGCCGAACTTTTCTTACCAAGGATATTGCGTTTTGCATCTTCTAGGCATTGGCTTCGGTTGGCTTGGGGTGGCGTGTTTAGCCTCCGAATTATTTGGAAAACCCGGCCAATTCCGTGACCAGAACGCTGGGCCTTTAAAAGCGACCTGACCTGTGCAAACATCCCGCCTCATAATCCTGTTCATCGTCCTGGGCCTGATGATCGCAGCCCCGGTTTCCCCAGGTTTTTCCGCCCCCACTCCTGAACCGGCACCGGCATGGATCACCTTTTCCATCTCAATCCCCAAAGCCGTGGTGATGACTCAACTCGAAGCAGCCTGCCCAATCGAATCCCCATTGGACGCTGAATTTGACCAGTACGGCATCCATTTTCGCAATCTTAAGATTACGCGGCAGCATCTGAAGCTGAACTGCGATGGCGATGAACTGATCATTTCAACCCCCGCCACGGCCAGCTTCGAAATCAAGGCCGCCCTCATACCGAAGTGGGAGAAAGTTACGTCCGAGATGATTGCCGGCCTGAGAATCACCCCCTCACTGGATGCAAACTGGTCATTGCATCTGAACGCCGAGCCACTCCTTAAAATTACGAAGGTGGAGAACATTGGCACCAGTAAACTTGGCGATTTGCTCTCAAACTGGCTCAAAACCCAATTGATCCAGCCCCAAGTTTCGGAGTTTGAGGACGTGGTGAAGAGAAGCGATTTTGTGAAGGCTGCGGTGGAGGAGGCGACAAAACAGATGGCCGGTGGGATAAAAGTTGATGGAAAATCGCCGGTCTGGGTGCAAATTAACGTCCAGACCCTGACCCAGCCTGAATTTACAAGCGATCAGGGCAGCTTCATTTGCCAGACCAGAGCCAAAGCCGTGGTTGTCACAACCAAGGGAAAGCCCAAAGCGAAGTCTTGGAATGGGATGCCGAAGTTGTCATTAAACGATTTGGAGGTTGGATTGCCGAACAACGGGCAAATCACATTGACCTTCAAAGATCAGTGCCCTCAACCTCACAGCCAGGCATTGGACCTGAATCTCGACCTGACGATTCCTGCTCCAATCAAGGGACACGGCAATATTACGTTGAGCGAAACCAATTTTGACAAGCTTGCGGGTGCCTTGTCGCAGTGAATCGTGGCCAGATTGGAAATAAATCTATTCCACACTTTGAATTATCCGCGTACCATCTTGCAACAATTTAAAATGAACTTCTTTCTTTGTTTCCGGTGAATTTATTGCTAATATAATGCCACGCCTATTCTTAATAGCCTTGGTTTTAATTTCTTCACCCGTCACCAACAAACAAACAATGTCTGTTTTGGTTCCATTGTCCATGATCGTGTGCCTTAATGTAATGCGTTCAAATATATCTGCCATTAAATTCTTTAACATTCTACGCTTTTCTTTATCATTATTAAAGTCGACATAGGCCTTTATCCATTCAGCCGCTTCTTTAGCATAACGGTCATCAAATGTTAACAGGCTATTTAGCGTATTAACCACTGTTGGTAGTTCCTCAAACTTGGCCGTTTTGGCTTTTTCCAATTTGAGCTGTGCAAGTAAGACTTCTTTGTCAGACACGGCCTGCTTCAGTTTGTCCTTCAACCCTGTTTCATCTTGTAATACAACATCTGTCGTCATATCGGTTAAACGATTAATTACGATCTGCGTCTTGGCTAGCTGATTTTCGAGTTCAACAAGTTGTGAATTGCCAGGTTTTGGCTTTTCCAGCAAGTTAAGAGGGTGCTTAAAAAGGACATTCTCGAAGATAGCCAACTCAACCAAATTCACAGATATTCGCCCTGCATTGTTGCAACCCGTCTTCTGCTTTACGCCCCTACAGATGTAATCAGTGTAATGATTAACTTTTCCTTTTACACTCATGTAGGTGCCAATCTTTGTTTCCATTGGCTGCCCGCATTCAGCGCAAAAGAGCAGGCCCTTAAATAAATTTCTAACTAACCCATATTTACTGCCGCCCCTGTTTCTCACATTGAATGCCAGCTTGGATTGTGTGGCCTGAAAGTCCTTGGCTGAAATGATGGGTGGAAAGTAGTTGTCAAATTCATTGCCGTTTATACCAAACCAACCAATCACATTTTTATTTCGCAACACTTCAGCGACAGTAACATTTGTCCATATTCCGTTCTTTAATTTGCGGAGAGTCTGAATTTTGCTGCGATTCAATGTATCGGCAATTTTGCTCGAACTATCGCCAGCCAAATAAGACGCAAATATATTTTTTACCAGCTTTACCCTGTCGTCGTCCAAAATAAATTTGCCGTCTTTCATTCCGACGATCCAACTTGGTTTCTGAACACCAAACCAAACTTTCTCACCTTTTTTGACCCGTTCAATTTTCGACTGAATAACGGATTTAACCCTTTTGCTTTTGGTTTCACTTTCATTATTAGCCCTGGCGAATTCCAAAAGCACAAGCATTAATTCCATTGGATTTGCCGTTATACTTGTTTGATCCAAAATCTTGTTCTGTGATATGACACCAACTGAAACGCCCTGATCAATAATTCCAATGAACTTTGAGAGACAGGGGAGTATACTTTGCCTGCTTAACCTGTCCATATTTTCCACAACCAGTACAGAGCCCTTCTCAATTGTCCCACTTTCGACGAGCTTCAAAAAATGGCTTAGTGCGGACACATCGGAGAAGTTCCTGCCCTTGAATCCTGATATCCCCTCATCCTTGAATGTGGACACGAGTTGCAAGCCGAACTGCCTGCAAAAGACCTGTGCTGCATCAGTCTGCCGTTTAAGGCTGTCACCTTCACGTTGTTTGATGGACGAAAACCGCTGGTATGAATATGCTTTTCTCATATGGCTCTGGTGCGCATTCTGGTCGACGGCTATAATTTGATTTACGCGTTGTGTAAGCAAGCAAAAACTTGTGAAAATCAAAGGTCCAGCCTGCTGCACAACTGGCCCGAACTGGCGCCGGGCGCGCCCCGCCATTCCGCCCGCGCCCGCGACGACCTCGTCGCCCTGCTCACCCAGTTTCACGACGCCACCGGCCTGCCGCTCACCATCTTCTTTGACGGCGCGGGCGCCCCGCCCGGCACGCCCAAGACCGTTTCCAATCGGGGCGTGGAGGTCCTGTTTTCCGGCCCCGGCCAGACCGCCGACGACCTCATCGAGCGGGCGGCCCACCGGTTCCAGGAATACGGCGAGGTGCTGGTGGTGAGTGATGACAACGCCGAGCGCGATTTGGTCAGCGGATTTGGCGGGTCGGTGTCCAGTTGCGCCAACTTCATCCGCCGGATCGGCAGCGCCCTGGGCGATCTGGCCGAGGATTTGGAAAACTACAACCGCCGGCAACAGGAGGCCTTTCGCCGGGCGAAGAAACCCGCATTATAACCCGCTCGCTTTCGCCTCCGGCCGCATCTTTCCAACGGGTTCCTTCGTTAACTTCGTTGCTTCTGTCCAAATCCCCGGCTTTTTCTCCGTGCCTCCGTGCCTCTGTGGTAGGCGCTTCGTTTCCTTCGTTGCCTTCTGTTAAAAAGTTCCCCTGTATCCCCGTCTTCCTCCCTTGTCGCGCGCAGCCAAGCGTAGCGGAGGTGCCTCCGTGGTTAAAACTTATAATTTCCCCTTTCCCCGTCCCCATCTGCGTTCATCTGCGTTCATCTGCGGTTGAAGTGCCTGCGCCCGCAAAAAATGTGCGGCCATCGGCAAAATTGGATAGGTCTTCCCCCCGCGCTTGGTCTTACAGTGCATTGTTCACCCCCCGCCCCCGGGTTGCCGGCGGTCCCGGGGCGGACACGGGAACATGAGCCCATTGCAAGATGTCCTTCAATTGCGGGTCCGGTACAGCGAAACGGACCAGATGGGAACGTTTTATAACTCCCGCGCGCTGGAATGGTTTGAATGCGGTCGCACCGAGCTGATGCGCCGCCGCCTCGGGCTGTCCTACGCCGCGCTGGAGGGCCGGGGCGTGTTTTTGCCTCTGGTCGAGGCGCACCTGGAGTTTCAGGGCGGCGCCCGCTATGACGATTTGCTGGACCTCACCACCACCGTCGGCTGGTCCGGGCGGGCAAAACTGCGGTTCGACGTCGCCGTCACCCAAAACGCCAACGGCAAGCCGGTCGTGCGCGGCTGGACGATCCACGCTTTCGCCGGGCCCGGTGGCCGGCCGGTCCGGCCGCCGGCCTGGTTCGTGGAACTGATGCCGGAGGCTCCCGGGGGGCGCCTGAAGGGTTGAACGGGTGAGTCGAAAAACAGATTTGGGCGGCGCAGCGGTCCCGCCCCACCGGGTTTGAAATGAGTGAAATGAGTGAAATGGAACGACAGTTATTAAGCGGCAACAGCGCCATCGCGCTGGCGGCGCTGCATGCGGGCGTGCGGCTGGGGACCGGTTATCCCGGCACCCCTTCGACGGAAATTCTGGAAGCCTTCGCCCAACTGGGCGGCCACGCCCAATGGGCGCCCAATGAAAAGGTGGCCTTGGAAGTCGGCATCGGCGCGGCCTTCACCGGCGCGCGGGCGCTCGTCACCATGAAGCATGTGGGGCTCAATGTCGCCGCCGACCCGCTGTTCAGCGTGGCCCATACCGGCGTGACCGGCGCGCTCGTGGTGGTTTCGGCGGATGATCCCGGCATGGCGTCCAGCCAGAACGAGCAGGACAACCGGCGTTACGCGGTCGCCGCCGCCGTGCCCATGCTCGAACCGTCGGATTCCCAGGAGGCCTACGATTTCACCCTGGCGGCCATTGAAATCTCCGAGCGCTGGAAAATTCCCGTGCTGCTCCGCGTCACCACGCGCGTCTGTCACACGCAGGCCCCCGTGCGCCCCCGCCCGCCCGGCTCGCCGCCGCCCCCGCCCCATTTCGAGCACGACCTGGCCGGGCGAAACCTCATCCCTTCCAATGCGCGTCCGGCCCACCGCCGCTTGCGGCAGAAGCTGGCGGAACTGGCGGAGTGGAGCGAAACCACGCCGCTCAACCACGTCCTCCCCGGCGATCCCAAGCTCGGCATCATCACCTCCGGCGTCAGTTTCATGCACGCCCGCGAGGCCGTGCCGGGGGCCAGTTTTCTCAAGCTCGGGTTCACCCATCCGCTGCCGTTGAAAAAAATCGCCGCGTTCGCCGCCGGCGTGGAACGCTGCCTGGTGCTCGAGGAAAATGACCCCTATCTCGCCGACGCCGTCCGCGCCGCCGGCGTGGTGGTGGAGAGCAAGCCGGAACCGTTCCGGTTCGGCGAACTGAATGTGGACCGTGTGCGGCGGATTTTGGCGGGCAACTTGTCCCCCGAACCCGCCCTGCCGCCCGGTCGCCCGCCGGAATTGTGCGACGGCTGCTCGCACCACGTCGTGTTTCAGGCGCTGCGTGATTTGGATTGCATCGTCGCCGGGGACATCGGCTGTTACGCGCTGGGCGTGCTGCCGCCGTATAAGGCGATGGATAGTTGCGTCTGCATGGGCTCGAGCATCGGCATCGGTCTGGGCCTGCGCCACGTCCTGCCGCCGGCGGAGGCCAGGCGCGTGGTCAGCGTCATCGGCGACAGCACGTTCGTCCACAGCGGCCTGACCGGGCTGGCTGAGATGATTTATAATCCGCCGCCCACCGGCCATGTGGTGGTCATTCTGGACAACAGCACCACGGCCATGACTGGCCACCAGGAACATCCGGGCACCGGGCGCACGCTCGAACATGCCCCCACCGGCAAGGTGGTCTATGAGGATGTGGCCCGGGCCATGGGCATCCCGGACGTCCGCGTATGCCCGCTGGGCAAAGACAGCGCGGTGTTTCAGGAACTGCTGCAGGAGGTGCTGGCCAGCGAAAGGCTGGTGCTCATCGTGGCGCGCCGGCCGTGCGTGCTGGTCGCCAAAAACATCCGCGCCTATGACCAATGCGCGCGGGCCGCGGAGGGGGTGACGCCATGAACCCCGTGATCAACATCGTCATCGCCGGCCTGGGTGGCCAGGGCGTCATCAAGGCCTCGGACATTTTGTCGGTGGCCGCGTTTCAGAGCGGCCAGGACGTGAAGAAAAGTGAGATTCACGGCATGAGCCAGCGCGGCGGCTCGGTCACCAGCGACGTGCGCTACGGGCCGCAGGTGCTCAGCCCGATGGTGCCGCCCGGCGAGGCGGATTTTCTGGTGGTGCTGGACCCGGACCAGGTGGCGGTGAACCGCGGCCGGTTGCGCGCCGGCGGCGTGCTCATTGCGCCGGACCTGGTGGACGCCGCCAGCCTGGCCAACCGCAAAAGCCACAACGTGGCGCTGCTGGGGGCGTTAAGCACGCACCTGGCCCTCAGCGAAGCCGCCTGGCGGGCGGCCCTCCACGCCTGCCTGCCGGAGAAGCTGCGGGCGGTCAACGAACAGGCGTTTGCGGCCGGCCGCCGCGCCGCCGCCACCCCCCAAACCACGCCATGAAAAACTTTGTCCCCCCCCCGTTTCATCCGGTCAGCGCGCCGGACTTTCTCCCGCCCGCGCAATTGCGTGCGCTGCAACTCGCGCGCCTCCAGGCCATGGTCCGGCGCGCCCACGACCATGTCGCCATGTTCCGCCAGCGCATGGCGGACGCCGGGCTCACGCCCGAGGACGTGCGTTCCCTGGATGATGTGCCCCGGCTGCCGTTTACCCTCAAGACGGATTTGCGCGACAACTACCCGTTCGGCCTCTTCGCCAGCCCGATGCGGGACATCGTGCGGTTGCACGCCTCCACCGGCACCACCGGCAAGCCCATTGTGGTGGCTTACACCAAGGCCGACCTGGACGTGTGGGCGAACGTGATGATGCGCAGTTTCGCCGCCTGCGGGTTGCACGCGGGCGATGTCATCCAGAACGCCTACGGCTACGGCCTCTTCACCGGCGGCTTGGGCGCACATTATGGCGCGGAGGCGCTCGGCGCCACGGTCATCCCCATTTCCGGCGGCAACACCCAGCGGCAGTTGATGGTGATGAAGGACTTTGGCGCGACCGCGATCTGCTGCACGCCCAGCTATTTTCTCCATCTGATCGAGCAGGCGGCCGAACACGGCGTGAACCTCCGGGAACTCCCCTTGCGCGCCGGCATCTTCGGCGCGGAACCCTGGACCGAGGCCATGCGCCGCCGCATCGAGGCGGAAAGCGGCATCCGGGCCTATGACATCTACGGCCTCTCCGAGATCATCGGCCCCGGCGTGGCCATGGAATGCCCCTGCCAGGCCGGCCCGCACATCTTCGAGGACTGGTTTTATCCGGAAATCATTGACCTCAAGACCGGCGCCCCGCTGCCCGACGGCGAGGAGGGCGAGCTCGTGCTCACCACCCTGGGCAAACAGGCCATGCCCATGATCCGCTACCGCACGCGCGACATCACCACCCTGTCCGCGGAGCCGTGTAGCTGCGGCCGCACGCTGCGCCGCATCCGCCGCATCGGCCGGCGCAGCGACGACATGTTCATCATCCGCGGGGTTAACGTCTATCCTTCGCAGATTGAAACCGCGCTGCTCGCGGTGGAGGGCGTCCTGCCGCATTACCTGATCATTTTGACCCGGGACCAGGGGTTGGACGAAATCGAGGTGCAGGTGGAGGTGACCCGCGAGGTCTTCGGCGACACCGTCGGCGCGCTCGAACAGGTGCAGCGGCAACTGGGCAAAAGCATTGAATCGCTCACCGGCCTCCGGGTCAAGGCCCGGTTGGTGCAGCCGCAGACCCTCCAGCGCAGCGAAGGAAAAGCCAAACGAGTCATTGATAAACGGGAAATGTGATGCAAACTGTTAATTATGAAAATTAAGCAGCTTTCTTTGTTCCTCGAAAACAACCCGGGCGCCCTCATCCGCCCCGTGCGGCTCCTCGCGCAGGCCAAATTTAACATCCTCACCCTCTCCATCGCCGACTCCAGCCAGTTCGGCATCTTGCGCCTGATCGTCGACGACTGGGAGCGCGCCATGAAGCTGCTCGAGAAAAACGGCTTCGTCGTCAAGGTCACCGACATGGTGGCCGTGCAGGTGGCGGACCAGCCCGGCGGGCTGGCGAAAATCTTGGACGTGGTGGAAAAGGCGGGCCTCAACGTCGAGTTCATGTACGCGTTCCCTGAAAAGCACGCGACCAAGGCCGTGCTGATCTTTCGTTTCAACGACCCCGACAGCGCCATCCTCACGTTTCAAAAGCACGGGGTCAACGTCGTCTCGCGCGTGGACCTCCAGAACGGCGCGGAGGATTGATGCCCCTCGAGGACGTCAAACGCTGCCTGGCCAACGACCAGTTTGCCAAACTGGCCGGCATTGAACTGCTCACCGTCACCCCCGGCGCCGCCACGGCCCGGATGCCCCTGCAACCGCACCACTGCAACGCCCTGAACACCGTCCACGGCGGAGCGATCTTCACGCTGGCCGATTTCACCTTTGCCGCCGCCTGCAATTCGCACGGCACCGTGGCGGTGGCCCTCAACGCCAGCATCACCTTCCTGAAGGCCGCCACCACCGGCACGCTGGTGGCCGAGGCCCGTGAAATCTCCAAAAACTTCAAGATCGGCGCCTACGTCATCGAGGTGAAAGACGACCAGGGCGCCCTGATCGCCACGTTTCAGGGCCTCGCCTACCGCAAGCAAGACCGCCTCCCAGGGTGAGGACGGACGTAACGGTGTTTTGTAGCGGCGGGCGTCCCGCCTGCCGTAGATGGCGGCATCTTGCCGCCAGTCCCAACGACCGGAGTTCAGCCTGACTTCCGACCATTCCAACCTCCACAGTCAAGGGCGCATTATTCCGGTAGGGCGTCCCGCGATTGCGGGATGCGCGCCATCGTCCGCTGCCCAACCACCGAACCATCCACAACACCTTCCGAAAGCCCGTAGGGCTGGCATATTTGTAGCAGCCCACGCAAAAACATAATCAAGCTCCGTCAGGAGCGGCATCGCCTCTGGGTTCTCTGCGTTCTCTTATGAAACAGGGGGGCGCGCCCGCCTGGCCGCCGTCCCGTCCGCCATAGCTTTAGCGGCGGCGGAAGCTTCCCTGTCCGCCATAGTTTCAACGGCGGCGGAAGCGAAGGAGGGCCCCGGGCGCAGCGGCGGACGCCCTCGTCCGCCGTCCTGTCCGCCGTAGCTTTAGCGAAGGAGGACGCGAACGCGCCAGCGCGAGCAGGCACCCGTGTTTCTTCCTCTATCAGCACCCAAAGGGGTTCTCTGCGCTGCGATTGAATCTTTTGGGTTATTAACGGCGGATGGTACGGATGACGCGAATGGAAAGGAGTTTATGGTTGCCATTGAGCCGGCGGCCAGGCCGGCAACGGTTGGTGCGGTTGGGCAAGGATCTCCCCCATAACTTTGACCAGCTTGCGGCAGGAGCGATTGCGCCGATGCGCCAGGCCCAGATCAAAAACCGCGCTCAGGGCGGGTTGGTCGCCGGTCTCGGAATAAGCGCGGTCCGGCGGCATAAACTCTTCGAGCGCGCCTTTGGCATCACGGCGCGACTCTGGATCGGCCGGAGCGGCGGCCTCCGGACCGATGCCCGAATGGCCCCGCAGGGATTCCAGGGCGGCCAGAAACCAGGTTTCGTATTCGCGATAGGCGACGACGACCTCGCAGGGTTTGCCCGCGGCGACTTCCAGCGCCCAGGTTCGAACCCGGGCGGCCAGTTCCTTGGGGCAGATTGGGCGGGAAGCTCTGCTGCCCTGAACTCCGGTTGCGCACCGCCCCAATGCCGCCGCGCCGGTCGAACACGGCCTGCAGCGGAGCAGCCATGGCCTCCGATACAAAGCTGAAGATGTCCGCCAGATTGCTCTTGCCGGAACCGTTGCGCCCCACGACAAATAGCGGATTATCAAAGGTCAGGATCGCCGCCGGAAAACTGCGGAAGCGTTTCACAATGATTTTGATGATGGGTGACGCTTTCATAAATCAGCCGGAGCCTAATTCAAAAGCCGGCGGCAAGCCAGCCTCTTCGAGCCGGAGGCGCGGCTCCCGCCAAGCCGGTTTTCCTTCCCGATCCACGTCAGGTCAGGTTTTTGCCTTTTGGACATTGAAGGTACACGGGCAGATTATTAATGTGTTGACATTATTTACAAATGTAGATATCATGCCGAAAACATGAATCAACGAGCCATCGAACTCACCGGGGCGGAGTGGGCCATCATCAAGGCCGTCTGGGACGGCGAGCCCTGCACGGCGCCGGCCATCCAGCAAAAGCTGTTCCGGGAGACCAAGTGGACCTATTCCACCGCGCGCACCCTCATGGACCGGATGGTCGCCAAGGGGCTGCTCACGGCGGAAAAGCAGGGCAAAATGACCCGCTACTGTTCGGCGGTCACGCGGGAACAGGCCCAGCGGGGCGAGCTCCTCTACGCGCTCAAACACGCCTTCAACGGTGCCCTCACCCCCATGGTGCAGTGCCTCATCGAAAGCGGCCCGCTGAACACCGCCGAACTCAACGAACTCGAGGCGCTGATCAAGTCCCGGAAAAAATCCTCCCGGAAATAACCGATAACATGAACACCGCCGTCGAAAACCTGAATCTCTGGGGCGCGCAACTGGCGGGCCCCGCCGGGGCGATGCTCTGGCAATCCACCTTGCTGGGCCTGGTCATCTTGCTGCTGGATTTCGGCCTGCGCCCCCGGAGCGCGCCCGTCCCCGGGCGCAGCAACGTCCGCTGGGGGGGAGACATGGGAACTTCCCCAGGCTCACCCGCCGGCCAACCTGGCTGCGCCCGGGACGGGCGCACGCCGGAGGCTTCCGGCCAAAGGCTGGGCTGGCGTGCGCGTTTCCAATTGCGGGCCTCCGTCCGTTATGGCTTATGGCTGGTGCTGCTGTTGAAACTGGTGCTGCCGCCGTCGCTGGCGCTGCCCACGGGCGCGGCTTGGTGGTGGAGCAGCGCCACACAGCTCCCGCCCATGTCCGCGCCCGCGCCCGCGCCGGCCCCGAGCCATTGGACCACCACCGTGGTGGTCAGCCAGGACGACGCGCCAATGTCCGACCTTGGACCGTTGCCGGCCCCGGAAACGGCCCCGGCCTCGCCGCCGCGCCCGGCGTTGACACCCGCCGCCTGGGGTTTGCTGGCGGTCGGGATGGTGAGCCTGGGGTTGCTGGGCTGGGTGCTGTGCCGCTGGCGCCTGGTGGCGCGCACCGCCCGGACCGCCGAGAGCGACCCCGCGTTCGGCCAAATGCTCGCCGAGGCCTGCCGGCTGGCAAAAGGAAACGCAAAAACCAGAATCCAGAAAGTAGAAATGGGGAGCGCGCCCGCCCCGGGCGCCGTTTTCCGCGCCCTCGCGGAAAACCCCGCACCCACCGCAAAATCCGTCACCAGCGCCGGGATTCGCACAACCAAACTGCTGGCCTCCCCCGGTGCGTTCGTGCTCCCGCAGGGCGGGACCGCTGCGGGAAATGGAAACATCCACCCTCACCCCGCCCCTCCCCATGAACCTGAATCAAGCGATTGCGAAGGATCCTGTGGAGTGTCCCGCCGTCGCGGGATCGCCGCTTTTAAACGGAGAGGACACGTCCTCTCGTTGATAAGAGCGATTTTCCACCATCCGTCCGTTCCGGGGTCAACTGCGCGAATTTCAGCGCCGGGCGATAATTCTCCCTCTCCCAAGGGAGAGGGCCGGGGTGAGGGGGAACATATGCCAGCCATGTCGGACCATCGTCCCTTCGCCTCGATTCAGAGGTTCACCGCGCGAATTTTTCATTCCGGAAAATCTCTCCCCCAAAAGAGGGGGGATGTTCCGCAGTCCCCGCCATTTTCATCCAACCTCCGCGTGAAAATCACGCGGGAGACCGTGTCCCCGGCGGTGTGCGGGCTCTTCCGACCGGTCATTCTGCTCCCGCAGGCGCTCACGGAGACGCTCTCGCCGGAGCAATTGCGGGCCGTGCTGCTGCATGAGTTGATGCATGTGCGGCGGGGCGACGTGTGGGTGAATTGCGCGCAGGCGCTGCTCCAGATCGTCTATTGGTGGAATCCCATGGTCTGGGTGGCCAACGCCCGGCTGCGCCGGTTGCGCGAGGAGGCGGTGGATGACGCCGTGGTCGCCGCCCTGCGGGAGGACGCGGACGTCTATGCGCCCACCCTGCTGGCGGTGGCGAAGTTCGCGTTTCACCGGCCGCTGGCCAGCCTCGGGCTCGTGGGCATTTTGGAATCGCGCAGCGCCCTGCGGCAGCGGATCGAGCGACTGGTGAATTTCCCGCCGCCCCGCCGGGCGGGGCTGGGGCTGGTGTCCGTGTTCGGCCTGCTGGTGTTCTCCGCGGTCGCCGTGCCCATGGGCGATGCGCCGCCCCTGCCGCCCGCGCCGGACCGCCCGGCCACGGTGACGAACAACGCCGTCGGCCCCGCGGCTGCCGCGCCTCAGGGTGGCACGGCTGCCGAACCGTCCAGTTCGACCAATGAACCGGCTGGCAGCCTGTCCCACCCTGACACAAATGCCGCCGCCGTGTCCGGCTACATTCCCCCGGGCCACAACCCCTACGACCAGCCCGGATTGGTCTACACCGGTCCCGGCCGGCATGAAATCGTCAACAAGCTCTTCCACCTCCACTTGGGGAAGGTGGCTTACGACCGCCTCCCGCTCACCGAAGTGCTCAAGGAGTTGTCGGCGCAGGTCAAATCGCTGGACCCGCAACAAACCGGCATCAATTTCGTGATCAATCCGAATCCCAATCTGTCGGCAGGGTTGGCCGCGGCGGCGCAGTTGGACCCGGATTCCGTCCTGATCAGTTTCAGCTTGTCGGACGTGGACTTGGTGGATGTCATGGATGCGCTGGTGTTGCTGGCGGATCATCCCATCCAATATTCCGTGCTGGACTATGGGATCGTCTTTTCCGCCCGGCCGGCCGGCGTGGAGCCGTTGACCATGCGCAACTTCAAGGTGAACGGCGATGTCTTCATGCAGGGGCTGGAAAGCGTCGGCTCCGCGGGCTTTGGCGTGGGCGGCAACGGCAACGGATCGGGCCTCGGAGGTGGAGGCAACAGCGGGGGCAACGGCGGCGGGACGGCGGTTCCGGTGGTGAACATCTCCCCGGGGGCGGCCCAGGTGCGGTCGTCCTTGGGCGGCGCGGGCGCCGGGGGAAACCTCGGCGGACCGGCGGACTACCTGAACCAACCCGCCCCGCCGCCAACCGCCCCCGCCGCTTCGACCCCGCCGGCGACCACGACCGGCGGACCGGCGCGAAACCTGTCCCGCCCGGCGGATCACAAACTCAGCGCGGTGGAAGACGCCAACAACCAGGCGGTGTTGCGCCAGGCGGAAACCGTCTCGCTGCGGCAGAAGCTGGTGGCGGCCGCGAACGCGGAGCAGGCCGGCCAGATGGCCGGAGCCGCCAAGCTGTATCAGGAAGCCGCCGATTTGGTGGAGCAGATCGGCGCCGGCATAGACCCGGAAACAACCATGACCGCGGCCGGCCTGGCCCGCACGCGTCTGTCCCTGGCGCGCGAGGCCGAGACGCACCGGGATTTCAGCGAAGCGGCCCGCCAGATCGGCCTCGTGCTCAAATACGACCCCAAGAACCCCGCCGCGCTGGTTTTAAAACAGGAGAACGACACCCTGATCAAGCTTTACGACCAGAAGAAGCCCGAGGCGGCAACCCCGGCAGACCCGCCGGCACCGACCACGACCCATGGCCCGGCTGGCAGCCCGTCCCACCCTGCGGCACTGAACGGCGCGGTGGTGCCGGCGAACGCCCCCAAGCTTGAGGCCAACACCCTGGTTCAGAACGGCAAGCTCTACTACGGAATGGGCAGGCTGGATGAGGCCGAAACCAACCTGCTGCAGGCCGCCAAACTAAACCCCGATAACACCGCCGCACCTTACTATTTGCAGTTGGTCCAACAGGAGCGAATCCACCGGTCCGCGACCAATCACCTTTCGGCCGCCCCGACCAATTTCAACTACACCTCTTCCGGGCGCCAGCGGCTGGCCGATCAACTCAACCGCATCCACCTGGACTCGGTCACCTATGACCATCTCCCGTTGAGGGAAGTCCTCCGGCAGTTGGCGAGAAACGCCCATGATTCTGACCCGAACCATATCGGTGTTAATTTTATGATCAACCCCCATCCCAATCTTTCGGACCCGGCGGCGACCGACACGGCTGAAGATGTGGGCGGGTTTTTGGTCAACTTGACCCTCACGAATGCGACTTTGGCGGAGGTGCTGGATGCCGTGGTGAAGGGCGTGGATCATCCGATCCAGTATTCCATTGTGGATTATGCGGTCATTTTTTCCCCAAAGGTTGCCGGGGAGGATCCTTTGGTTGACCGCACTTTCCAAGTGGATGCAACTACCGTTCAAAATATGAGCGTTCCCGAAAATGCCTCCCTTCCGCTCAATTTCAAGAATTACTTCCAAAGTGTGGGAATCAATCTGGGTGCGTCGGGCAGACTTGTGTTTTACAGTGCGCGGTTCCGGCTGCTGACGGTCCGGGCCACGCCGGCTGAATTGGACGAGGTCAGAGCGGCCTTGGATGCTTTGCTCAACCCGGCGGCCACGAATGCGCCTTTGGTTGACCACACTTTCCGGTTGGAGGCTGCGGTGGTTAAAAAAATGATGGACGCCGCCGGCATCAACAACTTGACCGGGACGCAAAGCGATACGGCGGTGGGGCCAGGCCCTGGCACCTCGGGGCATGGCAACACCGCGGGAGCCGCCGACGCGCTTGGGAGACGGAGACCGTCAATGACACGCAGCATCGTGGAGGAAAATGTCAAAAACTACTTCGCCACGATGGGCATTAATCTTGACGAGCAGGGCAAAGCCTTTTTTTACGGCGACGAGCCCGGGTTGCTGATGGTCCGGGCCACGCCGGCTGAATTGAACAGAATAGGACCGGCATTGGATGCTTGGAATGTCGCCGCCACGAACCATGCCGGGGCCAATTTCTTTGTGGGAGATGCTCCGCCCTTCGCCTACGTGACCCGCACCTATGATGATGGCGACTACAGCCGGTCATTCAGTGAAACCTACCGGAGCATGCCGCCCGTTAGTGTGCCTGTTTCCATCCCGATGTTGCATATCAAGGCACGGTTTATTGAGGTGGAGCCAGGGGACCAACCGGGCATGGGCTTTAATTGGTATCTGGGCCAGTTCAGCAATTCCGCAGCGATGACCGGGAGCGCTCCGGCTTTGCGGGCGCCGCCGGCGGACAAAGCTCAGTCGACTCCCTCCAGTCCGGCTGAATCCGGCCCGGCCAAGGCCGCGATCACCGGCATCTTGAGTGGCACGAATTTGCAAACGGTGATCCGGGCCTTGGAAAATCGTCCGGGGGCGGAAATTCTCGGCGAGCCGGAGGTGACCACGGTCGGCGGCCGGCAGACCCAAATGAGGGCGACGGAACTTCAGACCATTCTCACGGGCATTAATCCCAAGGCGCTGACGCCGCCCGGCATTTCGAGTTTTGAAGTGACCAATGGGGCGGGCCTCACCAACGGCACTTTCTTAATGAAAGGTGAGCCCTGCGAAACCGGCCCGACTTTCGATGTCCGGGCGCAGGTGCTGCCAGACGGGGTGACGATCCATCTGGAGGTCATCGCCAGCGATGTTCAATTTCACGGGTATGATAAACCCACCAACAGCGTCACGGTGTATGTGGAGGGCCGGCCGCAGAAGGCGGACGTGCCGAATCCCCGGTTTACGGTGCGCGCATTGCCGGCGAACTTGAATATATATGACGGGCAGACCGTGATTCTGGGATCTGCCCCCGAGGCGCGCACCGGCGAAAAGCCGAAACAATTGCTGGTGCTGGCGACCGTCATCATTGTGGACCCGGCCGGGAACCGGGTGCATATGGAAGGCGATCTGCCGTCCGGCTCCGGCGGGCTGCCGGCGCCGGAACAAACGCCGGCCTACCGCAACTTAAAAATTCTGCAAAGCATGTTCGGTGGACACCGCTCCGATTCCAACCTGGACGACCGCCCGTTTGATCAGGAAGGACATAACCACGGATTTTGATCCAGGCCGTGCGGCCCCGGAGTGCGCCCGTCCTCGGGCGCAGCACCGTTGGCCGACAGCGCATCGTTGGTAAGTTCCAACCCCCTTACGCACGCGGGCCGGAGTGCGCCCGTCCCCGGGCGCAGCACCGTTGGCCGACAGGG
>Ga0302320_10012637_pt1 | contig 17700 bp, 10 predicted proteins | sample Bog_T0_3_FD_202130 | JGI IMG/M metagenome (GOLD analysis project Ga0302320, IMG submission 202130) | Peat permafrost microbial communities from Stordalen Mire near Abisko, Sweden - Bog_T0_3 | ecosystem: Environmental > Terrestrial > Soil > Wetlands > Peat | place: Sweden: Abisko, Stordalen Mire...
ACGTTCTGCACGCAGACTACGGCCCGCTTGGTAATATTTCGTTTCGATTCACCTGACGGAGAGCGCCCGTGGACATGCCAGTCAATAGCTTCAAGCGGGCGCTGCGTGACGGGAAGACTCAGATAGGGTTGTGGGTCGGCATGGCCGATCCCAGCGTGGCGGATCTTCTGGCCGGGGCCGGGTTCGATTGGCTGCTGATCGATGCGGAACATGCGCCCAATGACGTGCGCACGGTGCTCGCGCAGCTGCAGGCCATCGCGGCACATCCGGTGCACGCCTTGGTGCGGCCCGTGAAGGGCACGACGGAGCTCATCAAACAGTATTTGGACATCGGCGTGCAGAGTCTGATCGTGCCGATGATCGAAACGCCGGAGCAGGCCGCTCAAGTCGTCGCGGCCACGCGCTATCCCAACCGCGGCAATCGCGGCGTCGCGAGCGCCACCACGCGCGCTTCCCGCTGGGGGCGTATCGAGCGCTACTTCGAACGCAGCGATGCCGAGATGTGCGTTGTGGTGCAGATCGAATCGGTGAAGGGGCTGGAGAATCTGCCGGCAATCGCCGCGGTCGACGGCGTGGACGGCATCTTTTTCGGCCCCGCGGATCTCGCCGCTTCCATGGGATTTCTCGGCAATCCCATGGAGCCGATGGTGCAAGCCGCCATCACCGGCGGCATCGCCGCCGTGAGAAAGGCCGGCAAGGCGGTCGGCACCTTGACCGCCGACCGCCGGCTCGCGCGCGAGTATCTGGCGCTCGGCGCCTCGTTCGTCGCGGTGGGCATCGACATGTCGCTCTTGTCGAAAGCCGCGGCCGACCTCGCGGCGGATTTCAAGGGAGGCTGCGGGGCATGATTCTCTATGGATATGCGATGAGCTCCGCGTCCTATCGGGTGCGTATCGCGCTCGCGCTCAAGGGCCTGGAGGCGACCGCGGTGGCGAAGCAATTGCGCCGCGGCGAACATCGCCAAAAAGATTTCCTGCAGATCAATCCGCAAGGTTTCGTGCCCGCGTTGAGCTTGGACGATGGCCAGGTGCTCACGCAGTCGGTGGCCATCATCGAGTACCTCGATGAAATGTATCCGCAGCCGCCGCTGCTGCCTGCCGCATCCCTCGAGCGCGCCCGGGTGCGCGCCTTGAGCCAGATCATTGCGTGCGATGTGCATCCGCTCAACAACCTGCGGGTGCTGCAATATCTGGAAACCTCGATGGGACAGAACCAGTCGGCGCGCGACACGTGGTATCGCCATTGGATCGAATGCGGATTCACGGCGCTCGAAGATCTGTTGGGCCGCGACCCGGCGCGCGGGCGCTATTGCTACGGCGATGCGCCCACGATGGCCGATGTTTACCTCATCCCGCAGGTGTTCAACGCCAGACGTTTCTCGGTCGACTTGACCGCCTTTCCGCGCATCGTCGCGATCGACGCCGCGTGCCTGGAGCTTGCCGCCTTTGCCGGAGCGGCGCCGGACAGGCAGCCGGCGTAGCGGCTGTCCGACAGGCGGTATGGCGCCCGGATGACAGGGAAGTCACGTAGCCGCGCCGCAGTAACTCGTACAATGTGCCATCGTCTCTGGCGCTTGAGGGATCGCGACAATGAAAAATATCATCACCCTGATTCTGTTGACCGGCGCACTCTGCGCGTGCAATTCGCCGACCGCGCCGCCGCCGCCCGCGCCGGCCGACACCGCGACGGCACCTGCTGCACCCGCACCCGCACCTGCATCCGCACCGGCAGAACCGGCGACTCCCGCGGCTGCTGATCAACAGCCCGCAGCAGCACCGGCAGAGAGTTCAGAGGCCGCGGCACCCGCCTACGAGCCCCCGCCGCCGCAACCGGTCGTGAGCGTGTATCAGGAACCGCCGGTCGAGCAGCCGGCCCCGGTCGAAGTGGGCTGGGCGCCGCCGCCGATGCTGGTCGAACCGCCGCCGCCGCCGCCGTCACCCGAATATGTTTGGACCGGCGGCTATTGGGCTTGGTACGGCAACTGGGTATGGATTCATGGCCGTTGGGCACCCGCGCCGCGGCCGCACTATCACTGGGTTCAGCCCTACTATGACCACCGCGGCGACGGAGTCGTGTTCGTCGGAGGGTTCTGGGCCGCGCCCAACGTATCCTTCGTCGCGCCCGCGCTCGGTTTGAGTCTGACACTGGCAGTACCTGGTCCCGGCGTGATTCCCGGACCGCCGCCGATGGGTCCCGAGGGAGTATTTTTGCCGCCTCCGCCGGGATCCCGCTGGGGCATCATCGTTCCCGCGCCGATCGGAACGGCGCCTGCCGTCATGACGGGCGCGCCGCCGGTGGTGAATGTGGGCATGCGCGTCACGAACATCAACAACACGAACATCACCAATACCACGGTCACCAACACCACGATCAACAACACGACGATCAACAATGTGACCATCAATGCTCCGGCGAGCGCCACGGCGAGTCATCAAGCCGTGAACGTCGCCGTTCCCGCGCAGGCGCATCTGGCAGCAGCGCAGACGCCGGTGGTCCGGGTCTCGGCGCCCACCCCGGCGTCGACGAAACCCATCGCGGCCTATGTGCCGGGTCATCCGGTTGCGTTGCCGCCGCCGCAAGTCGTGCATGCGGTCGTCCCGCCTGAACTGGCGCATCCGGCCGCTCGTGCAGCGGCGCCTGCGCCTGCACCCGCGCGCGAAGCGGTCCGTCCGGGCGAACCGCCCGCGGCGCAGCGCGCCGCCGAGGAGCGCGCCGCGCAGGCCGAGGCCAAGCAGAAGGCCGCCGAGGCTGCCGCTGAGCGCAACAAGCAGGAGGCCGCCGAGGCCGCTGCGGCCAAGAACAAGCAGCAGGCCGCCGAGGCCGCCGCCGCGCGCAACAAACAGGAAGCAGCAGAAGCCGCCGCGGCGCGCAACAAGCAGGCCGCCGAGGCCGCCGCCGCTGCCCGCAACAAGCAAGAGGCTGCTGCGGAAGCGAGGGAAAAGGCCGAGCAGGCCAAGGAAAAGACGGCGGAGTCGGCTGAAGAAGCCAAGAAGAAAGCGGCTGAGGCTGCGGAGGCCAGGAAGAAGGCCGAAGAGAAGAAGAAGGAGAACCCTCCTCAGTAGGTCGGAAGGCTAGGGACCCCTTGGCGGATATCCGCCGAGAAGGTGGCGCTCTGATCCGCGTTTCTGGCGCGCTCGCTGATGTAACCCATCGCGCGCAGCTCGGCGAGCGGGAAACGCGGATCGAGGCCGCCGACCTTGTGGACGTATTCGGGTATGTAGCCGGAGAGCAGCACGCGATAGCTGAACGGCAGGCGTCCGAGGATGCGCTTCAGCATCCGGTACACGATGGTCGTACAGTTGCCGCTGATGGTGTGATAGAAGCGCGGCCGGCGTGCGAGATCGTTGGCCTCTTCGAGGTAGGCGAGAAACAAGGAACGTATCGCCGGCGGGTTGATTCTCAGCCGGTAAAGATAGGTCTGCTCCCGGCGCACGTTGGTGCGCAATCGCACGATGTCGCGCTCGTCGGCGGCGATGATGACCAGCTCGAATTCCTTGAAGAACCCGCCGACCTCCGAGAAGACTTCATCTTTCTCGCGGCGGATCTCGGTTGAAAAAACGACATGGTCCCCGCCGTCGAAGCCGAACGAGATCAGCATGTGCGCGATCGCGGGACCCGCCCAGTAAGAAATGATCATGTCGAGCGAATGCAGCTGCGAGAGATCGTAGTGCCGGGTCTCCCACCGCTGCGTGTAGTCGGATTCGGTGCGCCAGATGAAATCGCGCACGTTGGTCAGCGTCACGCGATCGCCGTCCACCGTCCCCTGCGTCATCTGCGCCACATCGTCGGCCCACCGGCGCTGATTCGAGGCCGACAGGCTGCGCCACCAAATCAACACGCCCACGAACATCGCGGTGAACGCGAGCGAGGCCGCCTCGAAAAATCCGAGCCACACGCCCGCGAGACAGCCGCTCGAGAATGCGGACCACGCCAACAGGCAAAGCAGCCTCACCGTCCGCTCGCGGGATGCTTGATACCACAACGCAAACGCGCCCCAGACGGCCGCGATTCCAACGAGGAGCGTGACGAGGACGTTGGTCACGTTGCGGCGTGCTCAGGGAACGCCGCGCTCGATGAGAAATTCGCCCAGGATGCGCGCCGTGTGGCTTTTGTTCGGTTTGCGCGCGATGGAATCGGGATCCCCCTGCGCCACGACGCGGCCGCCGCCGGCACCGCCTTCGGGGCCGAGGTCGACGATCCAGTCCGCCTCCGCCATGACATCGAGATTGTGCTCGATGACGACCACGGTGTTCCCGGCATCGACCAGGCGCTGCAGCACCGTCACCAGTTTCTCGACGTCCGCCATGTGCAATCCCACGGTCGGCTCGTCGAGGATGTAGAGCGTGTGCTGTCCTTCGCGCCGAGCCGTGTCGATGCCGAGCGCGTCGGTGCGCGACTTCGCGAGCTCGGCCACCAGCTTGATTCTCTGGCTCTCGCCTCCCGATAACGTCGGACTCGGCTGGCCGAGACTCAAGTAACCGAGCCCGACATCCTGCAACAGCTTGACCGGATGCTGAACACTGCGCTGCGCCGCGAAAAATTCCACCGCGTCATCGACGGACAGCGACAAGGTTTCACCGATGCTCCTGCCCCTGAACAGGATGCCCAAAGTCTCGGAATTGAACCGGCGGCCGCCGCACACGTCGCACAACACCTGCACATCGGGAAGAAAGCTCATCTCGATGCGCTGCATGCCCTGGCCCTCGCAGGCCTCGCAGCGGCCGCCCGAAGTGTTGAAAGAGAATCGGCTGGCCGTGAAACCTCGGATCCGCGCGTCTGTGGTTTCCGCGTACAGCCGGCGGATCGAGTCCCAGAACCCTATGTAGGTGGCCGGGCAGGATCGGGGCGTCTTGCCGATCGGCGTCTGGTCAACCTCCAGGACCCTGCTGATCGTCTGCCAGCCGGTGATCGATTCGCAGCCTTCGATGGGCACTTCTTCCGCGCGGCCTTTGGCCGAGCGAGGCCGCTTCGCCAGCAGCCGCTTGAGATTTCCCAAGAGTACGTCGCGCGCCAGTGAGGATTTGCCGGACCCCGAGACGCCCGTGATCACGGTCAATCGGCCTAGAGGGATGCGCGCATCCACCTTGCGCAGGTTGTGCAGGGCGGCGCCCTCGATCCGGATCGAGGGCGTATCGGCATTGACGGTTCGCCGGCGGCTTCTCGAGTGCTTCAATGGAGACGCCAGACACCGTCCGGTGGGCGAGTCCGCCAGAAGCGCGAGTTCGGCCGCGGTGCCCTGCGCGACGAGCCTTCCGCCGCGCGTCCCCGCGCCCGGACCCAAATCGATCACGTGATCGGCGCGGCGAATGGTGTCCTCATCGTGCTCGACCACCACGAGAGTATTGCCCTTGCTGCGCAATCGGTCGAGGGTGTCGAGAAGCGCAATGTTGTCCCGCGGATGCAACCCGATGGTCGGTTCATCCAAAATGTAGCACACGCCCTGCAGGTTTGAACCGAGCTGTGCCGCCAGCCGAATCCGCTGGGCTTCGCCTCCCGACAGCGTGGGCGCCGAACGGTTCAGCTGCAGGTAGCCCAGGCCGACGTCGCACAGAAACGCCGTGCGCGAGGCGAGTTCCGCGACGAGGTCGCGTGCGATCTCGAGCTCGCGCCCCGCCAGCTTGAATTTGCCCAATGCGGCGGAGAACTCGACCACGGGCAGATTGGTGAGCGCCGCGATGGATTGACCGCGGAACAAGACCTGCCGCGCCACCGGGTTCAGACGTTCGCCGGCGCAGTCCGGGCATGTGGTCGGCGTGGACTCCGATTCGCGCCACTGGGATTCTTCGCCGCTCTGCTCCGCATCGAACTCCGCGAGCGTGAGGCCGGTGCCGAAGCAACTCTTACACCAGCCGTGGCGCGAGTTGAAGGAAAACAGCCGCGGATCGAGCTCCGGAAATCCCGTGCCGCAATTGGGGCAGGCGCGCTTGGTCGAGAACACCGCGGCACCGGCGCCGTTGACATGCACGACGCCGCGGCCGTGTTCCAGCGCGGCGGCGAGCGCTTCGCGCAGCTCGGTCTCGCCGGCGGCATTGACGGTGAGCGTGGCGATCGGCAGCTCGATGTTGTGCTCCACGAATCGATCGAGCCGCGGCCATTTCGCGGTGGGCAGGAGCGTGCCGTCGACGCGCAGCTCCCGATAACCCTTGCCGCGCGCCCACTTCGCGAGAGCCGTGTACAGCCCTTTGCGCGCGACGATCAGCGGCGCCAGCAGGGTGATTTTTTTGCCGCGGTAGTCTTTGAGAATCCGCGCGGCGATGACATCGGCGGATTGCGGCTCGATCCGTGCCTGGCACGCCGGGCAGTACTGAACGCCCAGTTTCACGTAGAGCAGGCGCAGGAAGTGATAGATCTCGGTGAGCGTCGCCACGGTGCTCTTGCGTCCGCCGCGGCTGGTGCGCTGCTCGATCGCCACGGTGGGCGGGATGCCGAAGATGGCGTCGACATCGGGCCGCGATGCGGGCTGTACGAATTGCCGCGCGTACGCATTGAGGGACTCCAGATAGCGGCGCTGTCCCTCGGAGAAGAGGATGTCGAAGGCCAGCGTGCTCTTGCCGCTGCCCGAGACGCCGGTGATCACGGTGAACTGGTTGCGGCGCAGATTCACGTCGATGTCCTGCAGGTTGTGCTCGCGGGCGCCGCGGATCTCGATATGCTGCGGACCCTCCGATAGCCTGGGATGATCGCCGGCATCGTTCACAGAACGGCCGAACGGGGTGGGCTCGAGCGCCTCCAAGAGCGCGCGCCCCGTGTGCGAAGACTTGATCCGCATGATGTCATCGGGCGTGCCCGTGCCGACCACGGCGCCGCCGGCGTCGCCGCCGTCAGGGCCCAAATCGACGATCCAATCGGCGGCGCGCACCACATCCAGATTGTGTTCGATCACCAGCAGCGAGTGACCCGCTTCGATGAGTCTGCGGAACGCCCGCAGGAGCTTCGCGACGTCGTCGAAATGCAAACCCGTGGTCGGCTCGTCGAACAGAAACAGAGACCCGCGCTTGGACGGCTTGGAGCTGTCCGCCAAATGACCGGCGAGCTTCAGGCGCTGGGCTTCCCCGCCGGAAAGCGTCGGAACCGGCTGTCCGAGACGCAGGTAGTCGAGACCCACTTCCGCGAGCGGTGCGAGGCGCAGACAGACTTCGGCGTCGTCCTTGAAGGTCTTGAGCGCTTCGGAGACGGTGAGGTCGAGCACATCGGCAATGCTCAGGGGCGCCGATCCTTCACGGGACAATTTGCACTCGAGTATTTCGGCCCGATAGCGCCGGCCATTGCAATCGGGGCATCGCAGATACACATCCGAAAGGAATTGCATCTCGACATGCTCGAAGCCGTTGCCGCCGCAACCGGGACAGCGCCCGTTGCCTGAATTGAAGCTGAAGGTGCCGGCGGTGTACTTGCGCTCTCGCGCCTGAGGCAAGCGCGCGAACAGCTGGCGGATGGCGTCGAAAGCGCCGACATAGCTCGCCGGATTGGATCGCGTCGTGCGGCCGATGCTGCTTTGATCGACCATGACCACATCGTCGATGAGATCCGTGCCTTTCAAATCACGGTGGCGCCCCGGATTTTCGGTGGGCTTGCCGCGTGCACGCCGCAGCGCCGGATACAACACGTCGTGCACCAGCGTGGACTTGCCCGAGCCGCTGACGCCGGTGACGCATACCAGGCGATGCAGCGGGATGTCGACGTCGATGTTCTTGAGGTTGTGCTCCAATGCACCCTCGATTCGAAGAACGCCGGATGCCTCCCGGCGGACCGCGCCCGGGGGTATCTCGACGCGCCGGCGCTGCAGCAGATAATCGGCGGTGAGCGAGCCCTGGGCCCGGCCGAGTGCCGCGACGCTTCCGTTGAATACGATCTCTCCGCCGTGCTCGCCCGGCCCCGGTCCGATATCGATGAGGCGGTCCGCCGCCTGCATCACCTTCGGATCGTGCTCGACCACGATGAGCGTGTTGCCCGCATCGCGCAGGCGCTGCATGACGCCGACGATCCGGCCGACATCCCGAGCGTGCAATCCGATGGAAGGCTCGTCCAGCACGAACAAGGTGTTGACCAGTGAAGTTCCGAGCGCCGTGGTGAGATTGATCCGCTGCACCTCGCCGCCCGACAGGGTGCGCGACTGCCGGTCGAGATCGAGATACCCGAGGCCCACATCGGTCAAATACTTCAATCGGCCGCGGATTTCCTTGAGCAGCAGATCGGTCGCCTCATCCAGCGGTGCGGGCAACGCCAGCGCGGCAAAAAAAGCCAGGCTCTTGTCGATCGGCATGAGCATGACGTCGCGAATATTGATGCCGGGCGAGCCGATCCGCCAAAGCAGGGCGTCGGGTTTCAATCTCGCGCCCCGGCACGCATTGCATTCGGTGTAGGAGCGGTAGCGTGAGAGGAGCACCCGGATGTGCATCTTGTACGCCTTGGTTTCGAGCCAGGCGAAAAATCTGCGCACTCCGTACCAGACGTTCTTGGTCCACTCGCCTTCGCCGTCGAGAACCCAATCGCGCTGCGCGTCGGTGAGGTCGATCCACGCCGTATCGACGGGAATGCCGCGCTTGCGCGCGAACTTCAAGAGGTCGGCCTGGCACTCCTTGTAGGATTCGGTTTGCCAGGGCTTGATGGCACCCTCGCGCAGCGACAAGGACTTGTTCGGAATGACCAGGCCGTAGTCGACGCCGATGGTGCGGCCGAAGCCGCGACAGGCATCGCACGCGCCGATCGGGGAATTGAAGCTGAAAGTGCTTGGGCTCGGATCCCGGTACGCGATATCGCAGTCCGGACAATGCAGCGCGGTGGAGAAGCGCCAAGGCGCGCCGAGCGCGCCGTCATCAGGCTGCGGATACACATCGAGCCGGCCCTGGCCCACTTTGAGGGCGGCCTCGATGGCGTCATTGGCCCGGGCCGGTTCCACCGCGGACCACCGGAAGCGGTCCTGGATCACCTGCAACGTCCCGCCGCGCTGCTCGTGAATCCGGTTGTAGCCCTGGGCAGCAAGCAGGGTCTTGATTTCCTTCTCGCTGAAGTTCTCCGGAACAGGGACGGGAAAGGTCAGCAGGAGCCGCGGATCGCCCTCATCGCGGGTGAGCTGATCGAGCGCAGCGCGGATGGTCTCGACGCTGTCGCGGCGGACCGGGCGCCGACAACTGCGGCAGTGGAGCACGGCGGCGCGCGCAAACAGCAATTTCAGGTGGTCGTTGAGCTCGGTCATGGTGCCGACGGTCGATCGCGAGGTGCGCACCGGATTGGTCTGATCGATTGCGATGGCCGGCGGAATGCCCTCGATGGCGTCCACCGCTGGGCGGTCCATGCGATCCAAAAATTGCCGCGCGTAGGGTGAGAAGGTCTCCACGTAGCGGCGCTGGCCTTCCGCGTACAACGTGTCGAACACCAAGGAAGATTTTCCCGAGCCGCTGACTCCCGACACGACGATGAGCTCGTTGATCGGAAGGTCGAGGTCGAGATTCTTGAGATTGTTCTGGCGCGCGCCGCGAATGCGAATCGCATCCGCGCGGGTCGGATCTAGGGGTGGCATGAACCTTCAAATTTACGAGGGGATCGACTCGGCCAGGTCGATTGGGTGGGGGCGGGCACTGTCGATTTCAACACCGTACAAACCAGTGCCACCAAGCCCCCAATTTCTCTGACATTTTTCGTGATTAACATGTTGTTTTACTGAGTATTTCCATTAGAATACTGGATATAAAACCAGCTATCAAGAGGTGTTTATGGATGGGGGAATTTCGAACTCGCAATCGGGCTTGGGGCTCTCGGAACTCGAGGCGCAAATCACCGAACTCGCGGGGCATTTGAACGCTGCGCAATACCGCTGGCTCATGCTGATCGGCGAGTTTGATCGAAGGCTGGGCTGGGCGGGCGCGCAAATCGCCTCCTGCGCGCATTGGCTCAATTTCAAGTGCGGTCTCAATTTGGGGGCGGCGCGGGAGAAGGTGCGGGTTGCGCACGCGCTGCAGGACTTGCCGCGGATCGCGGCTTCCATGGCGAAGGGCGAGCTGAGCTATTCCAAAGTCCGAGCGCTGACGCGGGTGGCGTGCGCGGCGACGGAGGAGAATCTCCTGATGATCGCTCTGCATGGCACCGCGTACCATGTGGAATCGATCGTGCGCCTGTATCGGCGGGCACAGCAGGCGGAAGAACTGTCGCGCGAAGCGCACCAGCAGACGAGCCGCTCGGTTCATTATCACTACGATGACGACGGGAGCCTGGTCCTCAAGGCGCGCCTTCCCGCCCTCAGCGGCGCAATGCTGCTGAAGGCGCTCGAAGCCGCCATGGAAGCGGTGCCCGCAACCGAGACGGGCATCAAGACTTCCGGCGAGATGCCGGTGAGCTATGACTCACGTCGGGCCGACGCGCTGGCTCTGGTCGCCGAGGGGTATTTGAAGAACCGGTCAGAATCCTCGCACGGCGCCGATCGATTTCAAGTCGTGCTGCACGTGGACGCCGAGAGCTTCGAGCAGCATTCCGCGGGCCGCTGTCATCTGGAGGAGGGGCCTTCATTGCCGATCGAAACGGTACGCCGCATTTCGTGCGATGCCGGCATCGTTCCGCTGTTGGAGGACGAACAGGGCGAGCCCCTCGATGTAGGAAGAAAGACCCGCAGCGTTCCGCCCGCAATCCGCCGTGCGCTCAACGCACGCGACGCGGGTTGCTGTTTTCCGGGCTGCACGTACCGACGCTTTTTGGATGCCCATCACATCGAACACTGGGCCGACGGCGGCGAGACCAAGCTGTCGAATCTCATGACGCTCTGCCGATGGCATCACCGGTTGGTTCATGAAGGAAAGATCGTCATCGAAAAGAATCCCGCGAACGGCGCCTGGCGATTCCTGAGGCCTGACGGAGACGAATACTGCCTGGTTGCCCGCGGCGATGAGACCCCGGAATATGAGTGGAGGGATCTCAAGCGCACACACACCGATCGGGGGATCAAGATCGACCGGGACACCGCCGTCACGCGCTGGCGCGGAGAGCGCATCGATTACGATCTCGGCGTGTGGGTGTTGTGCAATCAGGCCGAACGCGCACGCCGTTCGCCGAGCGGCGGCAGGCCCGACGTTTCCGCGGAAACGTCGCAAGGGAATTAGCGCGCAGACGCGGACCCGAGTCTAGGGCTCGATCATCGCGCGCACCTTGGCGCCCAGCGCGTCGAGCGCAAACGGCTTGGTCAGCATTTCCATCCCGGGATCGAGAAAGTCGCCGCGCTCGGCGGCATTCTCGGCGTAGCCCGAGACGAACAGCACCCTCAGGTTGGGGCGCGATGCCCTCGCGATCTGCGCGAGCTTCCGGCCGTTGATGTGAGGCAAGATCACGTCCGATACCAGAAGGTCGATGCGTTGTTCGGACTGGAGCAGGGGGATGGCGTCGCGGGCATCCGACGCCACAAGGATGGCGTAACCCAGGTCTTTCAGCGCATCGCTGATGATCAGCCGCACCGTCGCGTCGTCTTCCACGATGAGAATGGTTTCGCCCCGGCCGCGCGGCGCCTCGATCGTCGGCTTGCTCACTTCAACCGCGGCGTGCAGGGCCCGGGGAAGATACAGTTTGACGGTGGTGCCGTGCCCGAGCTCGCTCGCGATACGCAAATGACCCCGGCTTTGCTTGGCGAAGCCGTAGATCACGGAAAGACCCAGGCCGGTTCCTTCTCCGACGGGCTTGGTGGTGAAGAAGGGGTCGACGGCCCTCGCGAGTACCTCAGCGGACATCCCGGTTCCCGAATCGGAAACGCTGACCACGACGTAATCGCCCGCCTGTACATCCTCGTGCACCGACGCGTAATCCGGGTCGAAGCGGATATTCGCCGTTTCAATGACCAGGCTCCCGCCATTCGGCATGGCATCTCGTGCATTGATCGCGAGATTGAGCAGTGCGCTCTCGAGCTGATTCGCGTCCGTCAAGGCCGTCCACAGGTCGTCGGCGAGCGTACATTGCAATTCGATCCGCTCTCCCAAGGTGCGCACCAGCAGATCCTCCATGCTCGCCACCAGTCGATTGATGTCGCTGGGCCGGGTGTCCAGCGATTGGCGGCGTGCGAATGCGAGCAGTCGGTGCGTGAGTGCCCCGGCGCGCATCGCGGAGGAAGATGCCGCATCCATGAAGCGTGCAATGTCGTCCATCTTGTTCGCCGCCATGCGTCTGCGCACGAGATCGAGTGAACCCATGATGCCCGTCAGAAGATTGTTGAAGTCGTGGGCAATGCCGCCGGTGAGCTGTCCGATCGCCTCCATTTTCTGCGATTGACGCAGCGCCTCTTGGGCCGACAGAAGCTCTTCCTCCGCGGCTCTCTCAGCGGTGATGTCCCGGCCGGTGCAATAGACGAAGTCGTCTTCTTGAATTCCGACCCAGGAAATCCAACGGTAGCCGCCCTCCTTGCACCGATACCGGTTGGCGAAGCGGATCGCGGGTTGGCCGACCAGGGTCAGCTCGAAGCCGGCCCGTGTGTGTTCCACGTCATCGGGATGAAGGAGCTCGAAAATCGACATGCTCGCGACTTCGGCTTCCGACCATCCCAGGACGGTCTGCCATGCGGGGTTCGAGGTCTCGAAGTATCCCTTGGAATTGAGGGCTCCGAGCAGGTCGGGACTCAATTGCCAGGTCAACCCCCGCGCTTGTGCGCGCTGGATCACGCGCCTCTCGAGTTCAGCGTTGAGTTCGCGCAGCCGGGCTTCCGAGGCGCGCAGGGCAAGCTCCGTGGTGCGCCTCTCGGTGACATCGAGTCCTTCGACGAAGATTGAAGTGACCCTGCCTGCCGCGTCCGTGATTGGCTGATAGACGAAGTCCAGGTAGCGGGTGTCGGCCGGTCCGTCCGGCTCACGCTGGAGGACGATTTTCACGTCCTTGCCGATGAACGGCTTGCCGGTGGCGAACACCTCGTCGAGAAGATCGAAAAAACCCTGACCCTCGACTTCGGGTACGGCCTCGCGAACGGTGAGGCCGACGACGTCGCGATGTCCTATCAGCTGTTGATAAGCGGGATTGACCAGCAGGAATCGATGCTCCGGACCCAGCAGCAGCGCGGAGAAGCTCGGCGACTGGGCGAACATATCCCGCAGGCGCCGAAGCTCTTCGGCGCCATCCAGAAGTCCTGAAGAATGCTCTTGCGTCATCGTCGCCGGTATCAACCTCGGGCACGGAGTATAGGCCAGCGGGTTCAGGGGTTATAATTGCTTACACCACCCATCTGGACGATTCCAATGACCTTTTCACTCTATGCGGCCACTGTCCCGTCGTATCTTCAGATCCTCCATTCCATGACCGGCCTGCTCGGCAAGGCGGAAGCGTTCTGTGCGGAGAGAGGGGTCGCGGCGGGCGATATCATCCACGCGCGCCTGGCCGAGGACATGCTGCCCTTTGCCTATCAGGTCAAATCGACGGCGGTCCACTCGCTCGGGTCGATCGAGGGTGTGCGCAAGGGAGTCTTTCGTCCCGACACGACCACGCCTCCCGACACGTTTGCGGCACTCAAAGCGCGCATCTCCGAAACCATCGCGGCGCTCCAGGCAATCGATGCGGCCGAGATCAACGGCTTCGAGGGCTGCGACGTGTATTTTGCCTTCGGCGAACGCCGACTCGATTTCACAGCCGAGAACTTCCTGCTGTCATTTTCCCTTCCCAACTTCTACTTCCATGCGACCACCGCTTACGACATCCTGCGCTGGAAGGGGCTGCAGATCGGCAAGCGGGACTACACGGGCAAACCGCGGATCAAGACATGAAGACCAAGAACAGGTGGGTAATTTGCCCCGCATGGTTCGTGCTGTTTGCCGCGCTCGGCGGCTGCGGAGGGTCAGATTCTGCTTCACCCGCAGCGGCGGCTTCGCCGCCCGTCGCGGCCCCGGCAATATCGGCGCAACCCGCCGATCAGAGCGTGCCCATGGGTCTGTCGGCCAGCTTTTCCGTCACGGCCACGGGTTCCTCCCTGGAATACCAGTGGACGAAGAATGGCGCGGCTATCGTGGGTGCGACGCAAAGCAGCTATTCCACAACTCCGACCACGTTCGCCGACACGGGTGCGAGCTTTGCCGTGACGGTGGGCAATCCCGGCGGCAAGGCGACGAGCAGCGCGGCGTCGCTCACGGTCACCGCGCGGGCACCGACGGCAGGCGATCTGCGATTTCAACAAGTCGATGCAGCGTCGACGGTGAATGGGTGGGGCGCGGGTACGGGCCTCAGCACCAATATTCCGGGAAGAGGCGCATTTTATTACTCCCCGGATGTCGGCACTCCACTCTATGTGGGTTCGGGAGGCGATTGCGCAATCCCGCCGGTCCAGGACGGGGTTGGGTGCGGCTGGTCCTATTCGGTGTTTCCGGTTGCACCCCCCTCCGGCAATTCGCCGTTGGTGGCCGGTTATGGGGGCGACTTTTACAATAATTTCACGGCGGATCTTTCATCCGCCGGCTCACCGGCGTTTAGTTTCTCGAGCGGCGTTGCCGCCACATCGCCATCCTCGGTGATCACATCCCTCGACTTGGAACCGGCCAGTAATTTGTTTGCGCTCTCGTGGGTGCAGGCCAGTGTGCCGAATCCGGACACGGCCGTGGTCCAATCCGCGCCGCAAGGCAATTTCATTCTCACGCAGAACACCGTGGCCGCAACGGAGCTGCAGGCGGCGGTCACCCAAGAAGGCTCCGCAGGCCGAGTCATCACCGCAATTTCCAACAATGCCGGCTCGGTCACCTACTTCGCCTATGCGTGGCAGGCGGACACTTCCACCCTGTACGAGGGTCAATCCGTAACGGCGTCCACGGAGGGGGCCCCGGCCGCGGCCGCAGCTCTCGCCAAGCAAGGTTACGTGATCACGGCGATCGGGCAGGCCGACGCCACCGGTGACGTATATCTGATTGGAACGCGTGTTCAGGGCGACAGTGTGGCGCGGCCTTTCTTGATCGCGCAGGGCAACCAAGCATTTCAGACCGCGCAGCAACGCGGCTACGCGCCGATCGGAGTGATCGTCAATCTCGCGCAGCAGGACCCCTACTACTACCTCTTCGAGCGATAGGTTCAGTGAGGCGATTTGCCGGGGAGTGACAACGACGCCTGCGCGTAGTAGTAACGCCATCCATTGGCAGTGCGTATGTAGACGTCGGTGAACCATTGCAGATAGTCGACTCGTACGCCATCCTCGATGCCCACGGCGCGTAACTTAGCGGTTACCAATCCCGTATCGCCGAACACCGCCACAGTGCGCTCGCTGTCGTCCTGATGCACGTAATGGGTCTTTCCGCTCTTCGCATCGTCCACCAAATCGGCTTTCGTTGACCGCTTGCCATCGCCTTCCACCAGCACGAAATCGTCCGCGAGAATCTCAGCCATCGTTTTGGCGTCATTCTGCTCAACGGCTTTCTGATACCTGCTGTCGAGATCAGCGAGAGTTTTCCGGTCTTGGGCGTCCGAGGCCCCGGCGGGCGTGGAAGCCAACCCTACGGCACCGGCGAAAAGCAACAGCGACAGCTTCATAGCGTGTGAGCAGTCCAGCGTATTCATTTGCGATCTCCTCATAGTCTGGGCGGGTGATTGATCAATGCGTCGAAGTGGGGATCGTCCCTGAGCACAAGCCGCACGCCCGGGACGTCCTCCATGAAATCAGTGGGCGCACCGAAGGGTACGCGCAACAGACGCGCGACTTCCGCGTATCCCTCGGCAGTGCGTCCCGCGCGAACCAGGATGACGCTGCGCACAAACGCAACGTTCGGTCCGTTGGTCGCGTCACGTTCCTCTGGATCCTGCCTCTGCGCCGTCTCGATCGTGGCAAGCGCCGCTGCGTGTTCGGCGAGCATCGATTGTGCCAGGGCCAGTCTCAACAGCGTCTCGGTCGACACCGGCCCCCGCCTCAGCATCGGCCGTGTATCGCGCTCGACGGTGCGGAAGCACTGCGCGGCGCGAGACTCATCGCCGGCGGCTTGATACAGAAAGGCGAGCTGATCGGCGCGAGCCAGCGGATCGGAGCTCGTGCCCCGCTCCAGAAGCCGCACGGCATCCAGGTAGCGTCCGTCGATTCGCGCGATCTCAGCCTCGAGAGCATTGCGCTCGGACGGTTCGAGCAACCTGCCCTGTTCCCGCAGAATGGCCCGGAGCGGCTCGGCGCTATGCAGCAGATAACCCTCGATGCGCGCGCGTACGATAAAAACGTGATCATGGAATCGTTGCTCATGAAGGTTCGCCTGCGCAATGGCTTCGGGGTATCGGCGCAGCCCCAGCAGGGTCGTCAACGGACTCAGGGAAAATCCATGATTCAGCGGATCGAGGTCGGTGGCCCGCAGATACTGTTCGAGCGCTTCCGCCATGTGACCACGGCGTCGCAAAGCGTTGCCGAGTGCCGCATGGGCGCCCGCCGAGTTTGGCCTCAGCCGAATGACGGCCTCGAGATCATCTGCAGCCTCGTCCAGATTCTCGGCGACATACATGGCGTACAACCCGCGCGCGAGCTGCGCCTCCGGGAGCCGCGGGTCGATCGCCAGGGCGCGCTCGAACGCGTGCTTGGACTCGGCACCATCCTCGGGCCGCCGGCTGTCCAGGTAGATCAAGGTGTCGGCCTGCGACAACAGCGCATAAGCATCGGCGTAATCAGGATCCAAGCGCAGCGCTTGCTCCAGAAGGCGCTTCGGTTCGACCACACCGGAGTCATCGCTCGGGGTCGACCTCTGGAACAATGCCACTGCGCGCAGGTACAGGTTGTAGGCGTCACCGTTGTTGGTGGCGACGCGGTCCAGCTCACCTTGCTCATAACGGGTGAGCGTGGCCGCCAGCACATCCGCGACCTGCCGCGCCACTGCGCTTTGCAGATTCAACACATGGCCGAGGTCACGGTCATAGTTGGCGGCCAGGAGATGGCGGTCCTCGCGCGCGTCGATCAGCTGAACCGTGAGCCTCAAGGTGTTTCCGTCGCGCCGGATCGAGCCTTCCAGGATCGATCCGACTCCCAGTTGCTGACCGATCTCGCGAACATTGGGCCGATTGTCGCGGAACGCCAGAACGGACGTGCGCGAAATGACCTTGAGATCGCGCAGTCGCGCGAGGGCATTGAGGATTTCCTCCTGCAGGCCGTCCGCGAGGTAGGCATCCTCAGGGTGGCCGCTCAGATTATCGAACGGCAGGACCGCAACCGATTTCTTCGAGATCGCCGCCGCGGGCACGGACGTGGGCTTTGCGGCGGACACAGCGGGCGGCTCACCCGGAGCCGCCGGATGCTTCGATCGCCACGACCGGTCCGCGAGTGCGGCGACGACCGCGACCACCGCAAACCCCGCCACGATGGCCATGCGGCGTGAGGGCCGGCCGCCGCCGGCCGGGGACGAAGCAGCGGCCGGTGCGCCGGAGGTCGAGGGTTTGTCGATCGCGAGCCGAACTGCTGCCACCAATTTCGGCATCGCTGCCGCGGCATCTCTCCCGGCGTTCAGCCACTGCGAAGTGTTCAGAAAGTACTCAAGGCCCGCCGGCAGTGGCGATTGATCGATGCGCAGCGAGATCACAGGATGCCGCTTCGACGCTGCGCGCTCCACCTCGCGAAGAACATGGGGCGATGCGGCGGCGTCGGCAGACAGAACCAGTACGAGCGCGTTCGCGGCATCGATGGCGTGGACGATTTCATCGGCATAGAACGTCCCGGGCATGACGTCTCTGGGCGCGATCCAGCATGCGATGCCAGCCCGCTCGAGCGCCTCGACGACGGTGGTGGCGACGGCGGAGTCTTGCGAG
>Ga0302320_10012638_pt1 | contig 17699 bp, 20 predicted proteins | sample Bog_T0_3_FD_202130 | JGI IMG/M metagenome (GOLD analysis project Ga0302320, IMG submission 202130) | Peat permafrost microbial communities from Stordalen Mire near Abisko, Sweden - Bog_T0_3 | ecosystem: Environmental > Terrestrial > Soil > Wetlands > Peat | place: Sweden: Abisko, Stordalen Mire...
CTAAGTGCGAAGCCCGTTTCAAGATAAATTCACTCACTGGGTTAACCAGGTAAGGCCCGTGGCCAGACGACCACGTTGATAGGCCGGAAGTGTAAGTGCGGTGACGCATTCAGCTGACCGGTACTAATCGGCCGAGGACTTAAGGTTTTAGATGTTCGTGCTCGTTCTAGGACGCTCAAAGAGCGGGGTCATTCCCGTTCTGATCACTTCGGTGGTCGAGCGCAAAGTTTCCGGTGGTCATGGCGGTGGGGAAATACCTGTTCCCATTCCGAACACAGCAGTCAAGCCCACCTGCGCCGATGGTACTTGGGGGTCCCCCCCTGGGAGAGTAGGTCGCCGCCGGATTTCGCAAACAAAAGACCCCCACCTCGCGGTGGGGGTCTTTTGCATTTTCGGCTAGATACACTCGCAAAACGGAGGTGCTTCGTGCAACGAGTAACCAGAGTCATCAGCGAAATGGTTGCGTTCATTGTCTTCCTTTCGTTGTCGTGGATACTGACCTCGTACCTACTAAACGCAAGTGGAACGCCCGTACCTGCTTGTTCGTTGCATCAACTTTCGATCACTTCGTCAGTACGGGAGGGAGCTGGCGGAACTGACGGAGGACTCATAGTCGTTCGGAACATTTCTTCGCGTGCATGTTCACTGACGGGCTATCCCCACGTCGTTGCTATGAACAAAAAAGGAAGGACCATAACGGCTTCGCATGTGGCACACGGGATGCTCGGCGGGTGGGACTGGACTGCGCTTCCACCGTTTCCAAAACCTCCCACGGTCGTCTTGTCGAACAGCACTCAGTTCGCTTCTGATTGGTACGAATATTCGGAGAACGGACCAATACCTGCAAATTATTTTTTCGCAAGTAGATTGATTATTGGCCTGGCAGGCTCAACGTTAAGGGTGCGCGTGGCGGGTGTTGTCGACGCAGACCAGGGAAAGATGTGGGTCACTCCTTTTGTGTCGGGCAAAACCGGGACTAATGAGTTGCTGACGACGGCAACGAGCTAAGGCAAACCTAGAAGAACACCACGACGACTTCGTTGCTTTGTCGATTTCGAAATTGCAAGTATCGTCATTTGCGTGTGTGACACCATGGTCAACGTAACGAACGACGGCGTGTTGTTCGCCAAGAACTCGGACCGTGATGCCAACGAGGCTCAAGTTCTTGAATGGGTACCCGCAAGGAGTCACGGCCTAGGGGCAAAGGCACAGTGCACGTATATAACCATTGATCAGGTAGAACGTACCAACTCGGTGCTGCTGTCACGACCGTGGTGGATGTACGGCGCTGAGATGGGCGCCAACGAATTTGGCGTCGTTATTGGCAACGAAGCAGTGTTTACTCGCCAAGCCGATGGTCCGACGTCGCTGCTCGGCATGGACCTTTTACGACTTGGTTTGGAACGTGCCAGTAGCGCGAGTGAAGCAGCAAACGTGATCGTTTCCTTGTTGGAGCAATACGGCCAGGGTGGTGCGTGCAGTTATGAACGACCCAACTTCACGTATCACAACAGTTTTCTTATTGCCGATCGACGTGGCGCCATCGTGCTCGAAACCGCAGGGTCAAAGTGGGCGAGTGAGGAAGTCAAGAGTGGCGCGCGAAGTATTTCCAACGGACTCACCATTGAAGGTTTCGCCTCGCGGTACAGCCGACCGTTGAAGAGTCGAGTGGTGGGTTGCGCGGTGCGACGAGCTCGCACCGAAGATGCGGCCTCCAAGGCATACGGAACGCTTGACTTGATGCAGGCACTTCGCGATCACGGATCAGATAAAGGACCACAATGGTCACGTCTCCACGGTTCGCTTGAAGCACCCTGCGTGCACGCCGGAGGAAACGTCGCTTCAAGTCAGACAACGGCTTCACTCATCGCAGATCTTCGGGGAAGCCCTCTCTACTGGGCCACCGGTACGTCCGCCCCATGTACGAGCATCTTCAAGCCCTTGCGATTTGATGAACCAATGTCGTGGGTCGCCACACCAACGAACAAATTTGATGGCGAATCCATATGGTGGCGTCACGAACGCTTACACCGAGCCGCCGTGCGTCAGTACCGGACTGGTGTCGGTAGCTACGAGGCCGAGCGCGACCTGGTCGAACGCTCATGGATCGACAGTCCACCCACGACGGCCGCCGCGTTTTTCATCGCGCAAGAACTCGAACAACGCTGGCTTGAGTATCTGCCCCGAGATATACCTGATCAACGGCCATTGTTTGTCCAGCGCAAATGGCGAAAACTTGACGAGGCAGCTTCATTTCCCGTTGACGCACTTCAAACGCTTCCGTAATTAACTGGACTCAACGTCCGATGCCGTCGTCACTCGCGTTGGTCGACGTTTCGTTCGAGTGGCGCTCGCTCGAGCAGCGGCCTCTCGTTGAAGTCGTGGAACAGTTGTTAAAACGTACGTTGTCGAAAGTGCGCCGAGCACCGCAATCACGACGAACGGTGCGATGGAAAAGTGGCTGGCGTTCTTTGGATTAGCGAAGGCGGTCGCGACGAACATGACGCTAAAGAGCACGACACCAATGGTGGCGAGCGGTCGTGCGGCGATAAGTCGGAAGGGCCGCTCTCGCTGCTCTCTTTTACGCAGAAGAAGAATACACAGCGATCCCAGCGCGTAGATGCCCGCTTCTATGGCGGCACCAACCGAGACGAGCAGCAGCCACTGTCCGGTAGCGAGAACAATTGCCGCCACAACCGCCGACGTGACCGCGAGCGACGTGACCGCGAGCCACGGCACTGCCTGCAAGTTGAGACGAGCGAAGGGACGAGGCAAACTGCCTTCGCGAGCGGTGGCGTAAATGAACCTCGACGCCACGAGAAATCCTCCGTTGAAGGTATTGAGTGCCGTGAGAACGGTCAGCGTCAACATCCAGATTTCGCCGACGGTCCCCAGTGCGGCTTTCCCGACGAGCAATTGGGGAATGGCGCTGTGGTGCAACGTGGCGTAGGGGACGAGATGCGAGAGTCCGAGAACAAAGAGTGTCGACACCGCCCAAATAAGCAGTGGCGCTATGAATAACGCACGAGTGATGACGCGGGGCGTTCGCACTTCTTCGGCCGTTGTCGTGACCCATTCAAAGGCGGCGTAGAGAAAGAGCGCAAATGCCACGGCCTGAACACCCGAGAACGCACCTTTGCCAAAAAGATTGAACGGATGCTTGAACGCTCCGCCAACATGAAAAATGGCGACGACCGATAACACGGACGTGCCGAGCAACACGGTGTAGGTCACGACGGTCTGGAGCCAGCCGGCGAGTCGTACGCCCTTTAAATTGGCGCCCAGTGCAACACCCAAGAGAACGACAATCCAGAGGTAAGCGAGGGGCGCGGGTTCGTGCAACACGTGTCGAATGGCCGCGGCAATGAGGAAGGCGTCCGCGGAAATAACGAGTATCACCGTTGCCATATAGGTAAAGGTCACCGACAGCGCGGTTCGACTGCCCACTGCTCGACCCAAATACAAACGGATACCTGCGGCGGTGGGGTAGAGGCCGTTTAACTCGGAAAAGATTCCTGCCACCAACACCACAATGAGTCCACCAATGAAGACAGCGAAGGCAGCGGTAGCGCCGGGGGCGTACGCAAGAATCGAGACAACACCCAGATAGTCAATGGCGGCGAAAGCAAGTCCGGCCGACGTCGCTGTCGCGGTCCATGAATTGACGGACCGACGAAGCACCGACGTTTGATTTGCTGAGTTGGCGTCGCTCATTAAGCGTCAGGCCAGATGACAAAACTAATGGCGTCTAGACGCATGACGTCTTCTTGAGAGCCCTTCACTTTGATCTCGCCACGCAGATATTTTTGTACGGGGTTGAGGTCGCCCCAGAACATGTCGCAAAACGTTTCGGACGTCGTGGTGACGACGATGTCGGGGGCGCCGGCGTGGCCCATCGCAGTAGAGATTATTTCACCATGATCGACGTTCATCGTGAAAGTCACGTCGGAGTCGGAGCAAGCGAAGTGCAAAACTCGAGACCAGTCACGCTGCATCTTTCGCAGTCGTTCATTCGTGTTGCAATTCTTGGTGTAGTCCACTAACGCTTCGGCTATTTCATCCCAGTCAGCCATGTCGCACTACGAAGAACTCGCGGCGGTACGTACGGGTCGACGGCGCGTTGCCTTGGCATCTTCGCTCGGACCTCGGCCTTCCTGGAGATCAACAATGGCGCCATCGAGCGCGCTCAGAAGTAAATCAATTTCGGACTCTTCAACCACGAGTGACGGCATCAGTCGCATTACTGAAGGTTGGTTGCCGCTGTAGATCGCTAGGACACCGTGTTGGGACAAGTGATACGACATGCGTGGACCCATGGAGTCGTCGGTGTACTGGACACCCGCCATTAAGCCCTTTCCACGAACCTCTTGAATCACGTCGGGATATTTCACGGCGAGCTCATCAAGTCCCGAAAAGAGTGCCCGACCCATATGGGCGGCGTGCGAAACGAGGTCGGTCTCTTCAATCACGTTCAGCACTTCGAGGGCCACGGCGCAGGCGAGGTCTGATCCGCCAAACGTGGAGAGATGGATGAAGGGATTCGGAATAAGAAATTCGCGCAGTTCTTCGGTGAAGAGCGTCGCCGAAATTGGTGCGACGGAACCACCAAGGGACTTCGCCGTCGTCATGATGTCGGGCGTCACGTCGTAGTGCTCGCTAGCCCACCACTTCCCAGTGCGACCCAGTCCCGTTTGAATCTCGTCAAGTATCAAAAGTGCGCCGACGCGGTCGCACGCGGAACGGACCTGGCCGAGGTATTCGGGCGGAGGCACGATAATGCCACCTTCACCTTGGATGGGCTCCAGGAGAACGGCGGCGGTGTTTTCGCTTATGGCCGCGTTCAATGCTTCAATATCACCGAAGGGAACCTGCACAAACTCGGGCATGAGGGGTTCAAATGGTGCTCGAAATGAAGTGCGTCCCGCGGCCGACAACGCAAAACCAGTATGGCCGTGATAACCGTTGATGGTCGAAATGATTGTGGGTCGTTGCGTGGCGCCTCGCGCGAGTTTGATGGCAAAGTCGATCGCTTCTCCGCCGCCAGTACCAAACATCGTGCACGAGAGATCACCCGGTGCGAGTGTGGCGAGTCGGTGAGCGAGGTCGGCCTTTTGTCGTGAGCAAAGAAGAAAATTTCCGTGGTCCAACGTGTCGAGTGCTTGTTTTGCCGCGGCGATGATTCGAGGATGACGGCGCCCCACGTTGAATGATCCCGCGGACGTGAAGCAGTCGAGAAATTTTCGACCATCAGCGTCCCACACCCAAGGTCCACTGCGCTGGGTCTCAATGATGTCGAGTCCCGCGGCTCGCATTACGCGAACCTTTTGGGGATTGACGTAGTTGGCGAAGTCCTTTAAGGCCTGTTCTTTGCCCGCCACGTCGGGTGCTGGCAGAAACTCTGTTAACCACTCCTTGGGCGTCATGCTTCGACGATACATCTGTCGTTTCATGGTGTCGGTCACTTCGAAAGCGCCAACGCGTCCTCTTTCGCACCAAAAATGTTGTACAAGTAGGATTGTCCGATGCCCGCTTCGAAACCCACACCCCGTCGTGCCCCGAGTGGCACAGGTGCTTCGCGCACCGGGGCGTCTGGCACGCCGGCCGCTCGCGGTGGTCGAACTCGGTCGGGTGCGCCCACGGGCGCCAAGCGACCGTCGTCGCGTGGGGGAGAAGCAAAGTACGCAGGTCGTGACGCACCTCGCCGTCGTGACGAGCGAACGTCGGACGACCGCGCTCCTCGCGGCGCCGCTGGATCTAAAGGCGCTGGTCGCGGCACAGGTCGCCCCGCACGCTCTGGTGAGCGTCGTGACGCGCTCGGTTACGAGCGTGATCCCCGTGATCAGGACATTCGTAAAGCACCCGCCCGTCGAACGGGCGCACCTTCGAGGTCTCGCAGCACTAACCACCGTGGGGCGAAGGAGGGCGACCGACGTGACGAGCGCCCTCGCACCTCGCGCGACGGATCCACGTCCTCACGTCCCCGGCGTGACGATCGTCGTCCCGCTCGCGTACTGACACCCGAAGAGCAACAACGAAAGAACGCCGCGGTCTACGCCGAGTCCAAGGGCTGGGGAGGTGTTGCTCGTAAGGGTGCCATCAATATCCGTTCCGAAGGCCAAGCCATGAAGAGCACGAAGGCGTCACCATCTACTGCTCGTGCGACGGACGAATGGATTCGCGAGGAACAACCCGCGCGCGAAGTCGCTACTGCGCCAAAGAAAGCGCGGGCGCGTTACTCACTACCAACGGACATTGCCGCTGACGTTCGAAAGGCCTTCATCGGCACCGCGTACCAGCGCGAAAAAATGGTGAGCTTCCTCGCTCGAGCCGCCGAGTCCTACGACCGCAAACGATTTGAAGAGGCGCTGCGTCTTTCTCGAACCGTGTCCGACGCTGTTCCCGGTGTGGCGCCGGTTCGCGAATTGACAGGACTCGCGGCGTATCGCTTGGAGCGTTGGCCCATTGCGAAGTCGAACTTGCGTGCCTACTTCGACATCACCGGTGACCCCGAACATCTGCCACTCGTCATGGACTGCGAACGAGCTGGTCGTCGCTACCGAGCAGTTGAAAAAACCTTCGTGCAACTTGAAGAGAGTGAACCGAGCGCCGAAGTCTTAGCGGAGGCTCGCATTGTGCTCGCGGCGTCGCTGGCGGATCAAAAGAAATTTGACGAAGCAATTTTGCTGCTGCAAAAAAGCGGTGCCGCAAAGGCCCTGCGCAATCCGTCGTATCGACACATTCGGCTCTGGTACGCCCTTGCCGACGTTTACGACCGAGCAGGCGACCAGGCTGCGGCGCGAGAGTTATTTGCTCGCGTCGTGACCGCTGATCCCGACGCCTACGACGCGGCTCTTCGTCTCGAAGAATTGGGCGCCATCACGGTGCGAAAGAATCGAAAGAAGCGCACCGTGCCGGTGTCGAAGAAAAAGGTCGATTAACTAGGAAGTCATGCCTTGGAGCCCCACGAGGGCCCGGGCGTGTTCGATTTCTCCCATGTGGCGAAGTCCATGCTGGTAAATCCAACACTCGATGGCGTCACTTCGCGAGATGCCGTTTTCGCCACCGACTCGCGCCGAAAAGGTATTGGCGACGGTCGGGCCGTAGGGGTAGGGGACAATGATGTCGTCGAGGGTCTTGGGGTCGACGTAACTTAGGAACTCTTCCGTCGCGGCGAAAACGAGACTCTGCAACTCGAGGAATGCTTCAAAGTTCCCAATACGTTGGTGCATCATTTCATCGACGGACTTTTCTTTTCCGTTATCAGCAATGGCGAAACCAATGCGGCTCTGCCACTCGTCATTGAACTGGGGTGGGGTGCCGCCGGCAAAGACCAGCACGCCGTCTTCCATAAGCAATTGGTGGACGAGCGAAAAAGCAATCGGTAAGACACCTTCTCGTTCAACGTGGTTGACCTGACTCAGTGTCATGGAGCTACACGCGTCGTAATACAGCGAGTGCATGGCTCGCATGCGGCGTTCGAGCGATGAAAGGTGGACGGTGCTCATAGGTTCCTTTGACGTAGGGCAAATCTGACATCTTTGAAGGTATCTAAAACCTTAAAGGCAGGTTGGTAACCTGAGGTAATGGATATTGAAGCCCTACTGGGCGATGAAGCGCCTTCACTTTTGAAGCATGTCGCTACCGCTTTTCCCAAGGAACTGCTCATTGAGCCGGGTCCAAAGTTCTTGGACGATGTCTTTAGTTGGACTGATCGTTCACCACAGGTTTTGCAAAATCTTGAGAAGCTTTACGGTCACGGCCGACTCGCGAACACGGGTTACCTCTCAATTTTACCGGTCGATCAAGGTATCGAGCATTCAGCCGCCGCGAGTTTTTCGAAGAATCCGATTTACTTTGATCCGGCCAAACTCTGCGACTTAGCTATTGCCTCCGACTGTAACGCGATTGCGACGACGCTCGGCACGCTGGGTGCGGTTTCTCGCCACTACGCGGACAAAATTCCCTTCGTCGTGAAAATCAATCACAACAACTTTTTGAATTATCCGAACACCTACGACCAGATCCTCTTTGCTTCGGCTCGACAAGCTGCCGATCTCGGTGCGGTGGGCATCGGTGCGACAATTTATTTTGGTTCACCTGAGTCGGGTCGACAGATTCAAGAAATCTCCGCGGCGTTTGCTGAGGCTCACCGACTGGGCCTCTTTACGATTCTTTGGTGTTACTTGCGGAATCCCGCTTTCAATACAAAGGAAGCCGATTTCCATTTGAGCGCCGATCTCACGGGTCAAGCCAACCACCTGGGTGTGACGATTGAAGCCGACATCATCAAGCAGAAAATGCCCGAGAACAATGGTGGTTACAACGCGCTGTCCTTTGGCAAGACCGATCCCTTGGTCTATGGCCAACTCACGACTGATCACCCCATTGATCTGACGCGTTGGCAGGTCGCTAATTGCTACGCCGGTCGCATTGGACTCATTAATTCCGGTGGCGAGGCGAAGGGCGATGGCGATTTGGCCCAAGTGGTTCGCACGGCGGTCATCAACAAGCGGGCCGGCGGTCAGGGCCTGATTGTGGGTCGAAAGGCGTTCCAGCGTTCTATGGACGACGGCGTGGCCCTCGTACACGCGATTCAAGACGTCTACCTCGATTCTTCAATCACACTCGCGTAGCCATCGTGGTGCCACTCGAGGAAGACGCTGGCTGGTTAACCCTGCCGAACGCGATCACACTCGTTCGATTGCTGTCGTTACCGATCTTTGTTTGGCTCGCTGGATTTACGAACCACTGGGCGCTCGCGGGGTGGCTCCTCGGAGTCATTGGCTCGACGGACTGGGTGGACGGGTACCTCGCTCGTCGACTGCATCAAGTTTCCAAAGTCGGAAAGATCATCGACCCCGCCGCCGATCGCATTCTCGTTATGACGGGGCTGTTGACCGTGGCGGCCGTGGGAGCCGTGCCCTGGTGGTTCGCCATTTTGACCCTCGTGCGAGAAGCATTGGTGTCAGGAATGACCCTCGGGCTTGCTGCTTTGGGAGCTGCACGTATTGACGTGTTGTGGTGGGGAAAGGTTGCCTCCGCCGCGATGATGACCGCGTATCCGTGGTTTCTCATTACGAGCAATCCGCATCACGCGCCACTTCGCACGTGGCAGCACGTTGTTCGTGACATTGACTGGGCGATTGGCCTGATGGGGCTCGCTCTCGCGTACGTGGTGCTCGCGGCGTACGTTCGCCCCGCGCTCAATGCGCTTCGAACTGGACGGGCCGCGCGCAAACTCTTGTAGATTTTGCTCATGCAAATTCCTGACGAACTCAAGTTCTCTAAAGATCACGAATGGGCCAAGCGCACCGACGATGTTGTGCGAATTGGTATTACTGATTACGCCCAAGACGCCCTTGGTGACGTGGTGTTCGTTGATCTGCCCAAGGTGGGAACGGCCGTTGAGGCTGGAGCCTCCATTGGCGAGGTGGAGTCAACCAAGTCGGTCTCTGAGATTTACTCGCCAGTAAGCGGAACCATCGCCGCCGTCAACGAAACATTAAGTAGTTCGCCCGAATCCATCAACGCTGATCCGTATGGTGCGGGTTGGATTTGTGACATCACCGTCAGCGATGACGAAGAATTTTCATCTCTTCTTAATGCGGACGCGTATCGCTCGCTAACAAATAATTAGCCACGGCGCACACACGTTGGTGAATGTAACGTGACGATTGTGACGTGTCGACGCTGCGGTGAAATCTTGAACGCGAACGCCAACTTTTGTTGGTCGTGCGGCGCCGCACAACACGTCGCCACCTCGCCCGATACCGTCGCGACTCCAGTGATTGCGGCCCAAGAACAACTTCATCACGGCGCGCTTAGCGCACCATCCTCGCTGGTCCACGATGTTTTAGTGAGTGCGACCGGACCCAACCCCGGTGTTCGTTACGAGCTGCGAAATGAAACGACTACCGTTGGCCGTCACGAGGGGAGTGACGTGGTGTTGGACGATGTTTCAGTTTCACGACACCACGGAATTTTTACAAAGACCTCTAGCGGTCGCGTAACATTGCGAGACCTCAATTCTTTGAATGGTACGTACGTGAATGGCTCCCGAGTTGAAGAGACGATTCTCCGTTCGGGTGATGAAGTGCAGATTGGGAAGTACAAATTGATCTTCTGGCAGGCGGGCTGATGAACCAAACAACACCGAGAATGAGGATCGGCCAAGTTCACGCACTCCTGCGCGAAGAATTTCCCGATATCGAACTCTCAAAAATCCGGTACTACGAAGACAAGGGCCTTGTTTGTCCGGGTCGCTCGCGCAAGGGCTACCGGTTGTACTCAAACAAAGACGTCGCTTGTCTTCGAGAGGCCTTTCGTCTCGCGAGCGAAGAGTTCGTTCCGTTGCGGATTATTCGGGAACGTTTGGTCGCCCAAGGTTTACTGCCCAACGAGACCATGGCGCCGGTGACACCCATTGCCGCCAAAGAGTCAAACGCGAACGTCGTGAAGATGTCGGTTACGGAATTGACCTCCGCGAAGTCCGATGTAGCGCCGCTCACGTTGATGGAAAGCGCCAGTCCCGTCGTTTCGAACGCGGCACCCGTATCGAATGGTGGACCTTTTTCAGTGCAGGAGTTCATTGACGAATCGCGCATGTCACTTCGCGAACTCGGTGATCTACGTGAGTTTGGTTTCGTTGCCCCGCGAAATGTCTCGGGCGAAGAGGTGTACAGCTCGCACGATCTCACGGTTGCGCGAGCTTTCAAAGCGCTGAGTGATCAAGGCATCGAAGCTCGAAATCTCGGCGTCCTTCGTAGGACGGTCGATCGCCAAGTTGACCTGGTGCGCGAACTTAGTGAACCCGTTCGTGCTGTTGCCAAGCGTCGAAGTTTGGCCTCGGCTAATGACGCCACGATGAAACTCGCGGGTGACCTTGACGCCATGCGAAACGCACTACTTCTTCGCTCTTTAGAGGAGAACTTCCCTCACTAGCGCTGTCGAATCCTCGAAGTCGAGGTCTAGGCTTGGTTTATGGTTGAGGTTGTCCTTCGGGCAGTTCGTGTTGACGTCGGTTCGTCGACGCCTCTTCTCTTGCTCGAAGAAGTGAGCGGGAATCGGGTACTTCCTATCTTCATTGGGGCCCCCGAAGCCACAGCAATTGCGTACGCGCTCCAACAAATTGAAACGCCACGTCCGATGTCCCACGATTTATTGGGCAACGTGATTGAAGCACTGGGCGGACGGTTGTTCTCGGTCGAAGTGACCGGTCTAGTGGACAATACCTACTTCGCGTCACTTCGAATTTTGAACGACGGTGTGGAGACACTGGTTTCGGCTCGTCCGAGTGACGCTATAGCGGTCGCGTTACGCGTGGGTGCGCCAATACTCGTCAACGACGAACTCATGGCGAGTGAAGCGAAGATTCTTGATCTTGAAGATGACGACGATGAGGCGTACGTCGAGTTGGAAATTGACGAAGACGAGGTGGAAGAAGCAGATCTCGTGGCCGAGCTGCGTGAATTCCTCGACAACGTCAACCCGGAGGACTTCGGTTCTTGAGACGTGGGCTCGTTACCGTCGGGGTGTTTTTCGCCCTGCTCATCATTTTTACAATTAGTCGCCACGCGATTAACAGTTCTACGACCACCACCACGTCGACGGTTCCGGTTTCGAACGTTCCGGTCGCGTGTGCGGCAAAGGATTTCACCGGCACGTGGGCCAATGGTCAAGGCGCAGCCGGCACCATTTACGCGAGCGTGACGTTTCAGTACAACGGCACCACCACCTGCTCGATTGACGGAACGCCGCAGATTGTTCTCTACGGCGCAAATGGCGCGGCTCTTCCCACGAACGTCGTTCCCGCAACGTCCACGAGTGCCAATTTCTCCGATCCGGCTGCGAACGAACCAGCACGCACGTTGACAATCAAACCCGACGATACGACCAACATGGCGTTTTGGTATTCCGATGTTCCAAGCGGCACCGAAACGTCATGCCCCTCGGCCGTGAGCATGAAGATTGGTCTTCCCAAAGGACCGGTCAGCATTGTCGTGACCCCGCCCTACGCTCTGCAGCCCTGCGATGGCGGTCAGCTGACCGTGAGTCCGTTTTACTAACGCAACGGATCAACGAGAATACGACCACGCGTGTTGCCCGCTCGAATATCGCGCAGCGCAACCGCAATCTGATCGAGTCCGATGGTTCGTTCAATGAGTGGTCCAAGATCAATGCGTTGAGCGGAAATCGCGAGAGCTTTCCAAACGCCCTCGCGCGTTGTCGCTGATGCATCCACCGCGTCAATGCCTAGAAGTGCAACCGCTCTCGTAATGAACGGAAAGACATTGGTGTGCACGTCACTTCCGCCGACGAGCCCACTCGCGGCAACCCCCGCGCCGTAGTGCAAGGTTCGAAGTATTTGCGACAGCGTCTCGCCACCCACGCAGTCAACTGCTCCTGCCCAACGCATGGATCCCAGGACACGACCCGGCTGGTCACCAATGTCGTCTCGACCAATGATCCGCTTCGCGCCGCGCGCGGTGAGCCACGTTGCGTGTTCGGGAGTTCCTGTCGAAGCCACGACGTCGTAGCCCGCATTCGCGAGCAAGGTCACGGCAACGGAACCAACACCGCCCGTGGCCCCCGTGACGAGCACTTCACCGTCGGCTGGTTGTAGCCCGTGATGCTCGAGGGCGAGCAGACTCGCCATTGCGGTGTAGCCCGCGGTGCCAAAGACCATGGCGTCGTGGGGGCTCAGAGATTCGGGCAGTACTGAAATGAAGGCTCGATTGACACTGACGAATTCAGCAAAGCCGCCATCGCGTCGCGTACCAACATCACCTCCGTGTACCGCGACGTTCGTACCAATGGGAATGTCCTCAAGGCTCGACGACGAAACGACGCCCGCCGCGTCGACACCGCCGATTAAACGCTTGGCTCGACGAACGCGACTCGAAGGATCTATGACGAGGGCGTCTTTGTAGTTGATGCCGCTCGCAATGACTCGAACGGTGATCTCTTGATTACTTGGTTCGTCGACGTCTTCGACACCGGTGGCGAGTTCGTCACCGTTTTCTGCAATTACGAAGGCTCGCACGCGAACAGATTACGTCGGACCTAGCATGAGGCGTGCTCGAGGTTGCTCCGTACGCGTCGTGGCGAAGTCCATTGGAAGACGTCGTGGAAGAACCCCTGCGACGACGTGACTACGTGGGAAGCGTGGCGGGAAAACCCGCTTGGATTGAAAACAGCGGCGATAACGGTGCCAACCAGTTATGGGTTGACGACGTTGGCGTGACACCGAAAAACCGAGATATTCGCTCGTCGCTGCTTGGATACAGTTCTCGTCCCTGGGTGGCGGTGAGTGAAACGTGCGTGGCATTGATACTCGGCAATGATCGGACTGTTGCCTTCATGGATCTCGTCACTGGCGAATGGGAAGAAAGGGTCTTCGCTCCTGGTGCGGTGTTGGGATCCATCTGCGCTCTCGACGGTGACGCTGTCCTTGTCGCGGACTACGGTCCGACGAGAGAACGTCACATCGTACGGGTGTCGCGGTCACACGATGCGTGGCGGGTAGTGACGCAGACAAGCAGTTTGGTGGCGGACCTGACAGCTTCGTCCACGACGAATCGAGTTGCTTGGCTCGACTGGCGAAATACTTCGATGCCCTGGGAGCAGTGTCGGATTGTGATCTTGACGCTAGATGACACGTACAATCGCGAAGAATTGACGCAAAAGCATCATGCCTACGCTCAACCGTTTTTTGACGGCGATGATCTTTTGTACTCGGAAGAAATCGATGAGTGGTTCGTGCCGCGCCGACGAGGTGGTTCGAACGAAACAATTTTTCCGGCGGGTGAATTTCGTCCCGATTGGATGCTCGGTCGTCACTGGATGGCACCAACTCCCGAAGGTGTGGTCAGTATCTACGTGCACGAGAGCGTGACTCGTCTCGGAATTTGGCGACCGGATGGTCGTTTTGATGCGTTCGAGGGATGCCCGGTGGCGGTGCGCGATATCGCAACGGTGGGGAAGCGTGTCTTGGTACTCGCCGATGAAGAAAATGATCGCTTTACGTTGACCTGGTTTGATCCTTCAACGGGTACGTGGGAGAAACTTCCAGTACTAAGCAACCACGGTACCGGACAAGGAGTACTACAACCCAGTGTGCGCACAACAACGCGAGGCACACCGTTTGTTTTTTGGCCCGCCCACAATGACTCGTACCTAGCACTCGAGGGTGACCGTCCCGGTCTCGTCGTGGGCCTGCACGGTGGACCGACCGGTTACGCCTCGCTCGGGTACGAACGACTCACCGACGTGTTGAACCAGAGCGGCTTCGACGTGGTGTCAGTTAACTATCGCGGTAGCGCGAGTTACGGTCGAACATATCGTCAAGCTCTCAATGGACACTGGGGCGACGCCGAGGTACACGACGTCATCGACGTCGCGCGCAGTTTGCAAGAAGAGGGGCTCGTTGATCCACGACGCACTTTCGTTCGCGGCGCAAGCGCGGGAGGATTCACAGCGCTGCTGGCTTCTCGTGACGACGCTTTTGCGGGCGTGGTCTCGCTCTATGGCGTGACGTCACTTCTTCAATTAGCGCACTCCACGCACGAGTTCGAAAGTTCGTACGTGGCGTTGTTGGTTGGAACGGCGGATTTGAATGATGCTGTCTACTCAGAACGCTCGCCACTACACCACGTAGGCGAACTCGCATCCATGCTCGTCATCCAAGGTGATCTCGATGAAGTGGTGCCCAAGGAACAGGCTGATTTGTTGGTGCAACGAGCGAGAGAAGCGGGCGTGGCCTGCGAGTATCTCGTGCTTGAAGGCGAGGGGCACGGGATTCGTCTTTCGACCAATGTTTTACGAGCGCGAGAGCGAGAACTCGCGTTTTATCGATCTTTTGACTGATCGAAATTTGAGGGACTCGGTACACTTAAGTTTCATGTTGCTGCGACCGGCGAGCGATCGCGTTCGAATCCAAGTGCAGCGTCTTACTGGCAGGGGACTGCAATCGGACGCTGTTCTCTACGGGCTGGCGGCCGCTTTTTCTATTGTTTTCGCTCTCACGACGGATCAACCCGCCCAGTGGCAATGGGGCTACATGGCCGTCATTCCCTACGCGTTCGTAGCGCTGTTGGCCCTCGTCCTGTCTCGCCTTCGATCTACCAATCGCTTTCGCACTCGGATTGCCTTGGCGTTTTTGGTGCTCGCCGGAGCGGTGCTTGCGCCATTGATATTGGAGAGTCGCTGGCGTCACCTGGATCACAACAACGCCGACGCTCAGCCCGAAGTATCCGTTATTGAGCGCTCGGCGCAACTGGTTCAAGAAGGAAAGTCGCCCTATAAGACGTACGTCACGCACGGTCGAGTGGTTGACGCTACGAAGGGTATTCCCACGTACGAGTCGTTCTTTCCTTACTTCCCGCTCATGAGCATTTTTGGTTTACCGTCAGTGGAGACGCACGATTCTCACGGACTCACGGACGCGCGCATTGTTATGTCGACGGTCACGTTGCTCCTGAGTGCGATGGCGTTGGCACTCATGCGCGCACCACCCGAGAAGAGACTGCGCGTTGCGCAGGTACTACTGCTGTTGCCAACGGGCGCTCTTTTCCTTGCGACTGGCGGTGATGATATGCCGATCATTGCGCTCATGTTGCTCGCCGTCGTGTTCATGCAACGAAGAGCCGCGTGGTCAACGGGCATCACTATTGGCATCGCGGCGGCAATGAAACTCACGGCGTGGCCCTTTGCGCTTGGCGCGATGTTGGTGTCTCGCGACAAAAATGGTCGACCCGCGTGGCCCCACGTGTTGATTGCGTCAGCGGTAGTCGTGGGCGTGACGGCGACACCGTACGCACTGAAAGCACCAGTGGCGTTCATCTCCAACGTCTTTTCGTTTCCACTCGGCATCTCCGGTGTGTCCTCACCAGCGGCGAGTGCCCTACCGGGACACATCCTCACGACGTGGTGGCCGGTGCTTCGCCACGTCATTTTGCCGGCGGTGTTTGTCGTCGGTGGTTATTTCGCCGCACGTTACGTGAAGCGTTCGTGGCCGCTGAGCCTCGATGCAATGCTTCGGTTTCTAAGTGTTGGTTCACTCGTCGTCATATGCGCCGCAACGGCCACGCGCGTGGGTTACATCATTTACCCGATTGATTTTGCGGTGTGGGCGTGGGCGCTGAAGGTAGAGGCCCCCGTCGCGGCCGAGCCTGTTTTAAATGCCGCTTGAGTCCTGATAGAGGCGAAAGGTCCACGTCGCCGACGATTTGGCGTGGTGGTCAATGGTGATGCCGAGTACCCACAAGAACGTGTCGGTGCCATTTTTTTGAAAAAGCAACTGACCGTTACCGTTCTTTGCGCCGTGAGAAAATTCGCCCCATCCGCGAGCAATGAGTTGCGATTTATAAAAACCCAGCACCGCGCTTTGTGAATCGGGCGTCACGAATGTTCGCTCGCAATCGAATCCACCCGCGCCACTGGATTGGTTAATGATGGGTCCAAGTGACGTGGTGGCGGCCGGCAAAAAGAAAGAGTCGTTGATGTTGTTGGGTGGTACGTCGGGCTGTTGACACGGCTCAATCAGAGTGTTCGATGCATCGATGGGGAGTCCACCAACGATCAGAGGAATCGTGGTGGTTGTGGGCGATGACTGACTCGTCCATACGTCCACACCTATAAACGTGAGCAGCGTTAGTGCAGCGATGATCAGAACCGTGGCCGCGGGCTTCAAGCTGGTCGTGGTCGTTAACGGTGGTCGCGGATCAGAACTCACGACTGCCAATCCAAGTGATCAATCGGACCATGGCCCGCACCAATGTGCCAACTAGCCGCACCCTCGAGAGCGCGACGAACAAACAACTTGGCTTCACGAACGGCGACGGGTACCGCTCGTTGATGTGCCAGGCCGCTCGCGGTCGCGGCGGCCATGGAACAACCCGTGCCGTGGTCGTTGCGGGTAGCGACTCGTGGCGCATCGAGCAACACGGTTTCACTCGCGCTGACGAGAAGATCTGGCGCACCGTGTTCGGTCACGGCGCCTTCAACAAAATGCCCGCCTTTTAGAACCACGTAGGTGGGTCCAAATTTCAAGATTTCCAGAGCGAGGTCGTTCATGTCGCCGAGCGTGTGAATGTCCTCGACGTCGTGTCCACAAAGTACGGCCGCCTCACGCAGGTTGGGTGTGGTGACGAGTGCGAAGGGAAGAAGTGCGTCGCGGTACGCACGAGCGCCACCCTCTTCCATTAGCGGGTGGCCGGTGGACGAAACGAGAACGGGATCGACGACGAGTTGGGGGAGCCATCCGTCGCGGGCCATCTGGGCCACGCGTTCAATGGTCTTGGGCCGAGCCAACATGCCTGTTTTGACCGCAGCAATTGCGATGTCGCTAATGACGGCTTCGACCTGCGCCGCGACCATTTCGGGCTCAAGAGCGCAGACCGCCGTGACGGCCGAGGTGTTTTGTGCGGTGATGGCCGTCAACGCGGTTGCTCCGTGCACGCGAAAAGCCGCGAAGGTACGAAGGTCTGCTTGGATTCCCGCGCCACCGCCCGAATCGGAGCCGGCGATTGTTAAGGCACACACCGGATTCACCCCTCAACCCTAGCGAGCGCCTGCCGATGGAAAACTACGATGACACTGTGAATGTCGGCTTATCGGTAGGGACCATTGTTTCTTCCTCGCGCCTCGTGGTGGGCACGGGTGCTCTTCGCTCGCTCGCGCTACTTGAGTCGTCCCTCGTA
>Ga0302320_10012641_pt1 | contig 17697 bp, 18 predicted proteins | sample Bog_T0_3_FD_202130 | JGI IMG/M metagenome (GOLD analysis project Ga0302320, IMG submission 202130) | Peat permafrost microbial communities from Stordalen Mire near Abisko, Sweden - Bog_T0_3 | ecosystem: Environmental > Terrestrial > Soil > Wetlands > Peat | place: Sweden: Abisko, Stordalen Mire...
ACAAGAACGGCCGCCGCCTTGAAGATTTGCTCTATCGCGTCGGACCCGCCCTGCTGAAGGAATTCCGCCGCCAGCGACCGTAAATTGCCCCCGGCCCTCACTCCCAAAAGCTAGTGGCATTGGGTTTCCAAACCCGCTTGCGGCAATGCGTTCAGCCCGGCCTGCAAAGCCGCCCCAGGCAACATCGCTGCGTTCACCCAAAGAATATTCGTCCGATCCATCCTATATGTCCTATCGGACCCGTCCGCACCGTCCGTCCTCAAGGCGCAGTCATCCGCGCCCTCGCGCCGCCAACCCGCCCGCCCAGTCGTCCCCCGCTCAACCAGCGAAAATCCGTGGATGTCCGTAAATGTCCGTGCTCGTCCGTGCCAGTCCATCAACTCCGCGTCTCCCCACCCGCTGTTCGCCCAACCGCCGACGCCCATTTCCTGTAACGTTACAGATTTACCCATATAAAGCCCAATACAGGTGGATAAAGGTGAATAAAGCCCAATAAAGGTAAAAAATGGAATTTTGTATGAAGCCAGTTGGCAACCCCCGGAATACCCATCAGAACGGTCGAGCAGCATTCGTGTGGTCAAATTTAGCCACCCACCTGTCCGCCGTAGCCTTGGCGAAGGATCCATCACAGACAGCGGCCAATCCGCAATCCGCAATCCGCAACTTGCCGCGCCAAAGCGAAGCGACGGCGGGTCCGCAATTGCAGTTGATTCCACTTAATTCCACCTGGTTCCACTTAATTCCACTTAATTCCACTTCCCGCCTGCCGGCGGACTCTTTCAGCCGAAGCCCGCTCGCCTATTGGATTCCGCCGAATCCGATTGACTCCGCGCGCCGCCCATGTATCCTTCCAGCCTTGTGAAAACAACCAAACTGACACTCAATGATTTGGACGTGGCCCAAAAACGGGTCTTCGTCCGCGTGGATTACAACGTGCCGATGGAAGAGAAGGACGGCAAAATGGTCATCAACGACAGCACGCGCATCAAGGAAACCCTCCCCACCCTCCGCCTGCTCATCAGCAAGGGCGCAAAGATCATTCTCGCCGCCCACCTCGGCCGTCCCAAGGGCAAACGCGAACCTTCCATGTCCCTCCGCCCCGTCGCCACTCTGCTGGCCGAGATGATTGGCCGTCCCGTCGCCTTTGTGGACGATTGCATCGGCGACAAAGTCGCCGCCGCCGCCGCCGCGCTCCAGCCAGGCGGCCTGCTCCTTTTGGAAAATGTCCGCTACTACAACGAAGAAGAGGCCAATGATCCCGCCTTCGCCGAAAAACTGGCCGCCGTTGCCGACGCTTACGTCAACGACGCCTTCGGCTCCGCCCATCGCGCCCACGCCTCCACCGAAGGCGTCGCCCGCGTCATCGCCCGCCGCGGCGGCAAATGCGCCGCCGGCCTCCTCATGGAACGCGAGTTGCAATTTCTCGGCCGGGAACTGGAAAATCCAGCCCGCCCCTTCGTCGTCATTCTCGGCGGGGCCAAAGTTTCCGACAAAATCAAGGTCATTGACCGCCTCCTCGAAAAGGCCGACAGCATTTTGATCGGCGGCGCGATGGTCTATACCTTCCAATTGGCCCTCGGCCACAAGGTCGGCAAATCATTGTCCGAGCCGGACAAGAAGGACGTCGCCCTCGCCGCCGTCGCCAAGGCCAAAGTCAGGAAAGTCCAGTTCCTGCTGCCAACCGACGACATCCTCGCCACCAGCGTGGCCACTGGAAAGTTGAACAAAAAAGGCAAGCCGGTCATGGAATTCCAGAATGTCCACCTCCACACAGGCGCGGACATTCCCGACGCCGAGGCCGGATTCGACATCGGTCCGGATACCGCCAAGCGCTACGGCGAAGTCATCCGCAACGCCAAGACCATTCTCTGGAACGGCCCGATGGGCATGTTCGAGGACAAACGGTTTGCGGCCGGAACGCTCGCGGTCGCGCAGGCCGTGGCCGACGCCACAGCCAAAAATGGCGCCAAGAGCATCATCGGCGGCGGCGACAGCGTCAAGGCCCTCAACCAATCCGGCCTGGCGGACAAAGTAACCTTCATGAGCACCGGCGGCGGCGCCAGCCTCGAATTCCTCGAAGGCCAGGTTCTCCCCGGCGTGGCAGCTTTAAGCGATAAGTAATACAATATGAATAAAGAACGAAAACTAATCATTGCGGGCAATTGGAAGATGAACAAGACGGTCGCCGAAGCCCTGCATTTGGTGCATGGCCTCAAAATCGAACTCGGCGGCGTCAAGGAGTCCGACCTCGTCATCTGCCCGCCTTTCACCGCCCTGTCCGAAGTGTCCAAGGCTGTACTCGACTCCAACCTCCGCCTCGGCGCGCAAAACATGAGCGAGCAAAATTACGGCGCTTTCACCGGCGAAATCGCCGCCGGCATGCTCAAGGAGTTCTCCGTCCGCTACGTCATCCTCGGCCACTCCGAGCGGCGCCAGTTCTACCATGAGACCAGCGACTTGGTGGCCAAGAAGGCGCACGCGGCTCACGCCGCCTCCCTCAAGCCGATTGTCTGCGTTGGCGAAACCTTGCAGGAACGTGAGGCCAGCCAAACCGAACGCGTGCTCGAAACCCAGATTCGCGGCAGCCTCGCCGGTTTGACCGCGGCGCAGATGGACGACACCATCATCGCCTACGAACCCGTTTGGGCCATCGGCACCGGCAAGACCGCCACCACCGTCCAGGCCCAGGATGCCCATGCCTTCATTCGTCGCACGATCGCCGCAATGTTCGATCAAACGGTCGCTAAGCACATCCGCATCCAATACGGCGGCAGCGTCAAGCCCTCCAACTCCCGTGAGTTGATGTCCCAGCCGGACGTGGACGGCGCGCTGGTCGGCGGAGCCGCATTGGACGCCCGCAATTTTTCTGATATTGTTAAGAACTCGATTTAACGAGAGAAATTTATGATTACATTTTTGATTGGATTGTTGTCGGCCATTCTGTTTTTGGACAGCATCGTGCTGATTCTCCTGGTCCTGCTTCAACTGCCTAAGAAGGAGGCCGGCGCGGGCATGGCCTTTGGCGGCGCGGCTACCGACGCGCTTTTCGGCGCCGGCTCGGGCAACGCCCTCACCACTATCACCAAATATGCCGCCGGCATCTTTTTTGGACTGGCGCTCCTCTTGAGCATCATCAGTACCCATCGGGCAGTCGGCGGTGGCAGCCTGCTCTCGGAAGAGCTGGCCAAGCCGGCCCCGGCGTCAACTCCGGCTGCGACCCAGTTGCCACCCGATTCGACTAGCCCCGTTGCCCCTTCCGGGCTGATGCCGGCATTGCAAAGCCCGCCGGCTTCTTCAAATGCAGCCACCCCGGCGTCGACGCCGCCGACTGCTCCGCCGTCCGCGCCTCCAGCCGCAGCCTCCACCGCCCCGTCGGCTGTACCGCCGGTCGCGCCGCCCACGGCCACCAATAGGTGATCTCTCATGCGCTTGCGGCTGTGCGTGCTTGGATGGCTCGCAGCCTGCTTTGTCTTCCTGGACGGATGCTCCGTCTCGGAACCCAAAGCGGGCTTGACCGTCATTAACGGCCCCGACCCGCAAACGCTCGACCCCGCTCTCGCCACCGGCTTGGAGGATTTGCGCGTCATCAACGGCCTGTTTGAAGGCCTCACCCGCTACGATCCCGTCACCGCCCGCCCCATCCCCGGCCTGGCGGAGAAATGGGAAATCTCCGCCGATGGCCGCGTCTATACCTTCCATCTGCGCGACCGGCTCCTTTGGTCCCCCGGCCAGCCGATCACCGCGGACGACGTTGTCTATTCGTGGCGGCGCGTGCTCGACCCGCAAACCGCCTCCGAATATGCCGGGCAATTATTCTACTTGACAAATGCCGAAGCCTATAACAACGGCAGCCTCAAAGACCCCGCCCAGGTCGGCGTTCGCGCCCTGGATTCCCGCACCCTCCGCGTCGAGTTGAACAACCCCACCGCGTTCTTCCTCGACCTGTGCGCCTTCCAGACGCTCGCCGTCGTCCCGCGCCAGGTGATTGACAAGCTCGGCGCTCAATGGTTGCGCGCCGGCGCCCTCCCCACCAGCGGTCCCTACCTCCTGGATTCCTGGCGCCTCAATTACAAAATCCGCCTCCGCAAAAACCCCTCTTACTGGGACGCCGCCAACACCCGCACCGAAGTCATTGACTTTCTGTCCGTCAGCGCCCCCAACACAACCCTGAACCTCTACGAAACCGGCCAGGCCGACGTCATCTGGGACCTCACCAGCATCCCCAACGAATTGGTGGACGCCCTCAAACAGCTCCCCGATTACCATTCCTTCCCCTATCTGGGCGCTTATTTCTTCCGCTTCAACACCACCAAAAAACCCTTCGACGATCCTCGCGTCCGCCGCGCCCTGGCCCTGGCCATTGACAAGCAGCGCCTCGTCGCCAAATTCCTCCACGCCGGCGAAACCCCTGCCGGCCACCTCGTCCCCGACGGCACCGCCAATTACAAACCGGCCGCCGGTTTGGGCTATGATCCCGCTGAGGCCCGCAGACTCCTGGCCGATGCCGGCTTTCCCGGCGGCCGCGGCTTCCCCCGCTTCAACTATTTATTTGACTCTTCGGGCGGCGGCGGCAAAATCCACGAGCAACTCGCCGTCGAAATGCAGCACGCTTGGGAAGAGCAGCTCGGCATCCATGTGGACCTCGCCCAAATGGAAAAAAAGGTCTATCTCGCCGCGCAAACCCGGCTGGATTACGATCTGGCCCGCGGAAGTTGGATTGGCGATTACAACGACCCCAACACCTTCCTGGATCTATTCCGAAGCGACAACGGCAACAACAAGACCGGCTGGAAAAATGACCGCTACGACGCCCTGATGGCCGAAGCCGGCCGGCAAACCGACCCCTCCCGCCGCGCGGACCTTTTGCAACAGGCCGAGACCATCCTCATCCGCGACGAACTGCCCATCGTCCCCCTCTACTTCTACGCCGGCTTCACCTATTTCAACCCCGACCGCATCGAGGGAATCCACAATAATATATTGGACATCCATCCCCCCAATTACATCTTCAAAACAGCCGGCCCATGACAAGGAAATCACTTCCGCTGGCCCCGCAGCCAGAGCGAAACTTGGTCGTGGTTCATCACATCGTAGGCAATCAAGGTCTCTCCTTCGTGAACAAACACCACCCGCCATTGTCGTTGCGCCCGGATTTCGTAGGAGCGCCTTGCCAGTTTGCGGAGTCCCAGACCGCGATGCTTGTGCGGATCGCCAAAAGCGGCGGCAACTTCCGCAATGGACTGGCAAACTCTCTCGCGCACGTCCCCCGGCAACGTGTCCGCAGTTCTGCGGATGCGCTCGCTGAGCAGGACGGTAATCACAGCTTGCCCGTAAAGGCCTTCAGCTTGCCCGCCTTGCGCGATGCCCGGATTTCGGCCAGCGCCGATTCTTCCGCCGCCGTCGCCTGCGCCAGGGTCGCGCCGTATTCGTCCAGCGCCGGAAACTCGCCGGGACGGAAGGGCAGCCCGCGCAACTTGACCATTTGCGCGAAAAGCATGGACACCGCCGCCGTCGGGGTGATGCCGATTTCGCGGCAGACCGTATCCGCTTCTTCCGCCAACCGGCTGTCAATTCGAAGTCTGATTTGCTCAGTCATGTATCAAATGTGCCAACGCTATTGGAGGTTGTCAAACTTGAAACTGCGGATGGCGGTCAATCGATCACCCTCCCACCGACTCCAGCGACTGCCGGAGATGTTCGAGCTTGGATTGCCAGGAGGCCAGACGTTTATGGTGCTCTTCCAAAACGGCCGGCGGGACTTTTTGCACAAAGGCGGGATTCTCCAATTTCTGCTTGACCTTCAATATCTCCGCCTCGACTTTGGCGGTCTCCTTTTGCAGGCGCTCCTTCTCCGCCGCGATGTCCACTGCGCCTCCGAGCGGCATGTAAAGTTCCCCCCGCTCCGAGCGCGCGACGGGCGTCCCCTTGTCCGGCGTGTAATCGGCCCGCGCCTCTAGGGACTCGGCGTTGAGCAGCAGCTTCATCGCCGCCAGATCGCGCGGATCGGGCGTCCCCGCCGGCTTGAAAACATATTTGACCTTCTTGTTTCCCGGAATGTTCCCCGCCCGGCGCAGGTTGCGCCCCAGTGTCACCAGTTCATTCCGCGCGTCCACCTCCTTGGCGAAACGCTCCTCCAACCCGTAATGCGCCCGAAAATCCGCGTCCAGCCCCTTGGGCCAGTGCGCGAACATGATGGTATCGCCGCCCTGGTCCGCCGGCAGGTCCTGGTGATAACCCAGCCCGTGCCAAAGCTCCTCGGTGATGAAAGGCAGGAACGGATGAAACAGCCGCAACGTGTTTGACAGTACAAAATCCATCACTGCCAGCGTGTTGGCCTGGAGTGCCGCCGCGGAGGCGTCCGCCGCCTCGTTCCCGCCCGTGAGCACGGCCTTGCTCGCCTCCACATACCAGTCGCAATACTCGCTCCAGAAAAACCGGTAAAGCGTCTGCGCCGCCTCGTTGAATTTGTATTGTTCCAACGCGCCGCTCAGTTCAACAATGGCCTGGTCCAGTTTGAGCAGAATCCACTTGTCGTCGCCGGTCAGAAGCTCCGGCCGGATTTCCCCCTCGATTTCGCCGGGCTGCATCTGGCGGAAACGGCAGGCGTTCCAGAGCTTGTTGCAGAAGTTGCGGCCCAACTCGACCTGTTGCTCGTCGTACAGCACGTCCTGCCCCTGCGGCGCCGAGCGGATCACTCCGAAGCGCAATGCGTCGGCTCCGTATTGGGTGATCAAGTCCAGCGGATCGGGCGAATTGCCCAGACTCTTCGACATCTTCCGCCCCTGCTTGTCGCGGATAATCCCTGTAAAATAAACATTCTTGAACGGCATCTCACCCATGAACTCGTATCCCGCCATGATCATGCGCGCGACCCAGAAAAAGATAATGTCCGGCCCCGTGACAAGGTCGGAAGTCGGATAGAACTTCTTGAGGGTCTCCGTCTGCTCCGGCCACCCCATCGTCGCAAACGGCCACAGCCACGAACTGAACCAGGTGTCCAACACATCGGGGTCTTGGGTGAAACCCACATCAGACAGTTGTTCACCCCATTCTGTGAAATCCGTTGACACGAGTGCCTTGAACTCTCGAACATCATCCCCGCCTGTTCTTGCGCGTTTCTCAATTTCATCCAAATCCAATCGTGAATTGTTCAAAAAGATTACTGGGGATCTTTCCTGTGGAAATTGGGCTCCTAACACTGCGGCAGCATGTGAGGCGCATAATTTTTGACAAAGCCCCTTTTCGGATTCCTCAAAACTTCCGCTCCACACCGGAATCCGATGCCCCCACCAAAGCTGCCGGCTGATGCACCAGTCTTGGATGCCTTCCATCCAATGGTCATAAACTTTCGCCCATCGTTGTGGATGAAAGTGCATTTGGGGGAGCGCGGACGTCCCGTCCGCACCGTTCGGCGTCCCGCCGAACGGAACTCCCACGGCTGAAGAAGCATCCGGCGGGACGCCGGATGCGGCGACCGGGACGGTCGCGCTCCCCTCTTGCGCCACGCAATTGCGTGCTTGCTCCACACTCGGATACTTCAAAAACCACTGCTCGCTCAGTCGCGGCTCAACCGGCACGTCGGCGCGCTCGCTGAAACCGACGTTGTTCGTGTAAGGCTCTTCCTTCACCAGCCCACCCAGTTCCGTCAACTTCTCCACAGCCACTTTGCGCGCCTTGAAACGGTCCAGGCCGCGCAAATCCGCTCCCGCCGCGTCATTCATCTGGCCGTTCGCAGAAATAACTTCAATCTGCGCCAGATTGTGCCGCTGGCCGATTTCAAAGTCCGCCTTGTCGTGCGCGGGAGTCACTTTCAAGACGCCCGTGCCGAATTCAAAATCCACATGCTCGTCGCCGATGATGGGAATCAGCTTCTGCTCGCGCGGCAATTCCGCTGGCAGCGGGCGCACCGCGTGCTTGCCAATGAATTGCGCGTATCGAGGATCCTTGGGGTTCACTGCGACGCCGCTATCGCCGGGGATCGTCTCCGGCCGCGTCGTTGCAATCGTTAAAAAAGTTCCCGGCTCTTCGGCAACTTCGACTTTGAAATAATAGAGGAACCCCTTTTGCTCCTTCATAACCACTTCCTCGTCCGATAGCGCGGTAAGGGAGGACGGACACCAGTTGACCATTCGTTTGCCGCGATAGATGAGTCCCTTCTTGTAAAGTTCGACAAACACCTTTTGCACGCAGCGGGAGTACTCCGGGTCCATGGTGAACCGCTCCCGCGTCCAGTCGCACGACGCCCCCAATTTCTTGAGTTGCTGGATGATGATGCCGCCGTGTTTTTCCTTCCACTCCCACGTCTTCTCCAGAAACTTCTCGCGGCCAAGATCGTTGCGGTGCTTGATGGCGCCGGCCTTTTTCAGCGCGCGCTCCACGACCGATTGCGTGGCGATGCCGGCGTGGTCCGTGCCCGGTAGCCAGAGCACTTCGTGCCCGGTCATCCGCGCCCGCCGCGCCAGTATGTCCTGGATCGTGTTGTTGAGGACGTGGCCGAGGGTAAGCACCCCGGTGACGTTTGGCGGCGGAATGACGATCGAGAAAGCCGGCTTGGGCGAGCGCGGATTGGCGGTGAAACAATTCCGGTCCAGCCAAAATTGATACCATTTCTCCTCGACCGCCTGCGGAACGTAAGCTTTGGGAATTTCGGGCATATTAGGGGCTTCCAGATTCCATCACGGAGTCATTCCACAATTTCAAATCCGCCAAACTGGCGGAAATGGCCGTCATAAGACGCCGCCCTCGAAATCCCCAGACGCCGCATGACAACAAAAGAAATCACATCACACAATGAATACTCCTTGTCGCGCTGCTGCCGCAACAAGGCCACCGCCGCCGTTTCGTCGCTGTGCGAGACCGGCTCCCAGCGCAGCGCCGGGTTTCGCTGCGCGTCGTCCAGAATCTGGCCGCGCATGGCCGCCGACCGGCTGAAGTAGGCGTGAGTCTCGGCCAGAATAAAAGTGGTGAACACAAACCGGATGCGCTGGCGCAGCAAGTTCTCCGCGGCCTGCCGCGCCTGGCTGTGCCGCGGCTCCCGCGAGTCCCTCAAAGCGATCCAGAACGATGCGTCCAGCAACACTTGGCCCGTCACTTCTTCCCTTCCGTAATCCGGTCGTAAGCAGCCGCGCTGGCCGAGTCGGTGTAGTAATCCTCCGGCAACGGGGGCGCCTCGATCCATTGGCCCCGGCGCTTCATCCACTTCCTGGGTCCTCCATAAATGTAATGGTCATGGTTGATTGCGCCGTCTTCCGGTCCGACAAAATCGGGGTCCGCCGGCGGCGCCAGAAGCGGGTTATCGGTCCAGGCGCTTTCGGGAACATCCATCTTCTCATCAATAAAGGCCCGGATGACCGCCGCCATGGGTTGACCCTGGCGCGCGGCCTCGGTCTGGATGAAAGCGTGCTCCGGCTTGCTCAGGTAGATTTGGGTGCGGAGCATGGGCGCCTCGTCCAATTCACAGGCCAGCGCCGCATCATTCAGTCGGTCCGGCTCCCCGGTTTTCGCAATCGGGTAACGAGTATCCGCGCTGGTCTTGGGTGTCTCTTTGGCCTTTTTACCTTTGTTTCCTGTTTTCATACCACCATATATACATCATGCTGTATATGCATCAAGTTCTTTTTTCAATTTTCTTTCCTATTTCATCAGCCGGTATTCCATGCTGTCTATCAGGGCCTGCAGGCTGGCTTCGATGATATTGGGGCTGACGCCCACCGTGCCCCATTCCTCCTGGCCGTCGGTGGATTGGATCAGCACACGTGTTTTGGCCGCCGTGCCGGTCGCCGAATCCAAAATGCGCACCTTGTAATCAGTCAGTATGATCTTCTTGACTTGCGGGTAAAAGTTAGCAAGCGCTGCCCGCAGCGCCGAGTCCAGCGCGTTGACCGGCCCGTCGCCGTCGGCCACGGTGTGGGCCTCCTTGCCGTCCACGCGGACTTTGATCGTGGCTTCGCAGACCGACTCTCCGTCCTGGCGGCGCATCGAGACATGGTATCCATGCACCACGAACGGCAGGGCTTGCGGATGCAGCGCTTTGCGGAGCAGCACTGCCAGCGAACCACCGGCGGCCTCAAATTCGTAACCCTCCAGCTCCAGTTTCTTAAGCCGGGCCAGCAACTCCTTCAATTCCGGGGCATCCTGGTTTAATGGGATGCCCAGTTCCTGGGCCTTCATCACGAGGTTGCTCCGCCCTGCCAAGTCGCTCATCAGCACCGTCCGCGCGTTGCCCACGCAAGCCGGGTCAATATGCTCGTAGCTCCGCGCCACCTTTTGCACGGCATTGACATGCATCCCTCCCTTGTGGGAAAACGCCGCCGAACCGACCCACGGCTGCCGGGGGCTGTGCCGCAGATTGGCGATCTCATCCACATATTGCGACAACTCGCGCAATTGGCGCAGCGAGGCCTCCGGCACACAGCTCTTCTTTAGCTTGAACGCGATCGTGGGCATCACGCTCGTCAAATTACAGTTGCCCGTCCGCTCGCCGTAACCGTTGATCGTCCCCTGCACATGCGACGCGCCGGCTTCAATCCCCGCCAGGGCATTGGCGGCGCCCAGCCCGATGTCGTCATGTGTGTGAATGCCGATGGTACACTTTAGCCGGGCGCGCGCCGCCGCCGTGATGCGCGTGATCTCCCCTGGCAGCGATCCGCCGTTGGTGTCGCACAGAGTGACCACGTCCGCGCCGGCGGCTTCCGCTGCCTGCCAAGTGGCCATCGCGTAAGCCGGATCCTCTTTGTAACCGTCAAAACCATGCTCCGCGTCGTACACCACAAATTTCCCGTGCTCCTTGAGAAACCGCACCGTGTCGGCGATCATCGCCAGATTCTCCTCGGGGGTCGTGCGCAAAACTTCCTTCACGTGCAACAGCCATGTCTTCCCAAAAATCGTCACCACCGGCGTCTCCGCCTCCAGCAGGAGCCGGACCTGTTCATCCACCGCCGCCTCCACCCCTTTGCGCCGCGTCGAGCCGAACGCCGCCAGCTTCGCCCGCTTGAAGCTCCGTTGTTTGGCCAGCGCAAAAAACTCAATGTCCTTCGGGTTGGATCCCGGCCAGCCGCCTTCGATGTAATGCACGCCAAAAGCGTCCAGCCGCTCCGCGACCCTGAGCTTGTCCATCACCGAAAAATTGATCCCTTCGCCCTGGCTGCCGTCGCGAAGTGTCGTGTCGTATATTTCCACATCTGTTTGCATAATTTACAACCTATCCGGCGTATGCCGCAATCCGCTCAAGCCAATTCCGCCGGAATTTAATTTCTACGGCACTCCCGGCCCTTTTGCAAAGCCCAAGTGAATCCCTGTCACAAAATAGTGTCGCAAAAACAATTTGCATTCAGTGCCTCCGTAAGGAATGTTTCTGCCGTGAAGCATGCGATCTCATGGGCTTTGTCACGGAAGCCAAAACGGGCCTGCGCGGCCTTTTGGCTGGGTGTTTTCCTGCTGCTTCAAGCCATGGTGGTTTTCCCCGGTTTGCACGAGCTGGTCCATTCGGACGCCTCGGACCCGGATCACCACTGCGCTGTCACTTTGTTCACCCACGGGCAGGTTCATGGCGCGGATGCGGCGGTTCCCGTATTCCGGCCTGAGCCGGTCGCGGTCTTTACTCAAGCCCGGCCCGAAACCCCCTCTGTTTCCGCCGATGTCCGCTTGCTGCCCGGTCGCGGTCCTCCGTCCCTCCGGTCCCTCCACAGTTAGATCATTCGCCGGTTCCAGGAATAATCGGTTCCCTGACGCGGCGTGTCGGCATGGGTGTGTGCCATGCTTGACAATTTTAAGGGCGGGAAATCCAAAGATCTTAATCATTTTGTCCCAGTTTATGAATTCAACTTGTCGTTATTTGCAATTGATAGTGCTTGGGCTGGTTGCGGTGGCCGACCCGGAAGCGCGGGGCCAGACCAATAATCCACCCATAGCGCCATCCGGCACAACCAATTCGTCCGGCGCTGCCGGTTCGGGCGGTCCAACCAACACTCCCGCCGGGACCAACGTCACGGCCCTGGGCGAGACAACGGTCACCGGCCATCTTGACAAGGCGCGCACCCAGATCATGCCCGAGTTGGGGGCCACCGTCTCGGTGAAGGGCGAGGCGCAACTCCTGAGCCTCTCGCAAGGCGAGGCCGCGCCGGTCAGCCAGATTATCACCCGTTTTCCGGGCGTGGCGGCGGATTCGGCGGAGAACGGGGACCTGCACGTCCGCGGCGAGCACGGCAATTTGCAATATCGCATTGACAACGTGCTGTTGCCCGAAGGCATCGTCGGGTTCGGCTTGGAACTGGACCCGCTCTTCATCCAGAGCATCAAGCTGATCACCGGCTCGCTCCCCGCCGAATACGGATTCCGCACGGCGGGGGTGGTGGATATCCAATCCAAGAACGGCGCCCTGGAACCCGGAGGCACGGTCTCTCTTTACGGCGGCAGTTACGACACCTTCCGTCCCAGTTTTGAATACGGCGGGCGCGACGGGAAGTTCAATTATTTCGTGGACGGCAGCTTTGACCACAACGGCATCGGCATCGAGAATCCGACAGGCAGCCCCACGCCGATTCACGATTACACCGAACAGTCAAAGATATTTCTGTATGGCTCTTACATCATTGACGACAGCAGCCGGATCACGGCGATGGCGAGCGCGTCCTATGTTCAGTACGAGGTGCCCAACACGCCAAATGTTCCGTCCGGGACCAATCCTAACGGCACCAATGGCACGTGGGCCTCGGCCATGACGCCGCTGGGCCTTTTGCCCACGGGCACTTTTAGTTCTTCCGCCCTGAATGAGCGGCAAAAAGAGCAGAACTATTACGGAGTGGTCAGCTACCAGAAAAACGCCGGGGATCTGGATTATCAGGCATCCGCGTTCCTCCGCCGCAGCGAAGTGGCCTTTACGCCGGACCAGTTGGGCGACCTCTACTTCAACGGCGTGGCCAGCGAAGTGGACCGGGCACTGGACTCCGCCGGATTGCAGATGGACGGCAGCTATCATCTCGGCGAAAGTCATACCATCCGGGCCGGCGGCATGTTCCTGTATGAGACGGTTTCCGCCGACACGACGACCACGGCCTTCAATCTCAACAGCGCCGGCGATCCCACGACTCTCACTCACATCCAGGACAACCATGCGCTTTACGGCCTGTTCACCGGCGCTTATTTGCAGGACGAATGGAAACTTCTCCCCAAGCTCACTCTCAATTACGGCGCCCGCTTCGATGTCTATTCCTCCTCCTTTGACGCGGAAAACCAACTCAGTCCGCGCGCCAACCTGGTCTATCAGCCCTTCCAAGGCACCACGCTGCACGCCGGTTACTCGCGCTACTTCACCCCGCCGCCGGTCGAGAGCGTCAGCGGCGGCACGCTCGCAAAATTCAACGGCACCTCCGCCGCAGTGCCCGTGCAACAGGACGACCCGGTGAAGGCCGAGCGCGCCAATTATTATGACGTGGGCATCACCCAGGTCCTCGCTCCCGGATTGCAGATCGGGCTGGACGGCTACTATAAAGTCGCCCAAAACCAGTTGGATGACGGCTTGTTCGGGCAGACGCTTATCCTCTCCGCCTTCAATTATGAACGGGGCGAGGTTCACGGCCTGGAATTCACCGGCTCCTACACCACCGGCGGCTTCTCCACCTATGTCAACGTCGCCAACTCGGTCGCCAAGGGCGAGGCTTGGAGTTCCTCCCAGTTCCTTTTCAACCAGAACGACGTCAACTATACCCAGGGGCATTGGATCCATCTGGACCACGACCAGACCGTCAGCGCCACCTATGGCGCGGCTTATCTCTATAAAGAGTCCTCCAAAAACACCTTGCGCACCTACTTGGACTTCGTTTACGGCACCGGCCTGAGACAGGACGGCGGCGGGACGGAGAACGGGCAGCCCAACGGCGATCCCATTCCCAATGGCGCGACGGTCCCAAGTTATTACACCATCAATATAGGCGCGGAACAGAGTTTCAAGGTCGGGAGCAAGCAGGCTATAAAAGTTCGCCTTGATGTGGTCAATGTCACGGACAACATTTATGAGTTGCGTGGCGGAACTGGGGTGGGCGTCAACGCCGCCCAATACGGCATGCGGCGTGGCATCTTCGGCACATTCAGCTACCAATTCTGATTCTTGACGCCGGCAGATGGCCGGAAAATGAGCCCTATCATTGCAAATGCGGACGCGGGCGGCTATCGGCTGAAATCCGATCTGGCCCGCGTCTGCCTGCCCGCGCCCCAAGCACACATTCAGCGCAACCTGGCCTGGACCAACTCGATTTGCCTGCTGTTTCTCATCATCGGGCTGGCGGGTTTCCGGGCCGCGCCGCCGCCGCCCATCCGCGTAAAGCCCCTCGAAGAACCCGCGCCGGTCGTCATTGAGCAGGTGCAACCTCCGCCGCAAGTTACCGAGTTGAAACCAGACGAGCAACCGCTTGAAAAGGCTGATTCCGCCCCGGCCCCCGTGGTGGTGGTCATTCCCGAGTCGCCTGGCATCAAGTTCGCCGTGCCCACGCCGGGAGGGGTCCTGGTTGCTCCGATGCAATACACGGCGGCGCCGGAGGCCAGCTTGCCGGTGCCTGTGGCGCCGCCGCTGCGCAAGGAACCGGACCAGCCAACCCGGCTGCAGGCCACGGGCCAGGGCGGCGACCGCCCGGCGCCTCCTTATCCCAAAATGGCCGAGGATTTGGGCCAGCAGGGTTCGGTCGGGCTGTTGTTGACTGCCGACGAAGCCGGCGTCATCATTTCGGCCGAGATCAAGGAGTCATCTGGCTCCTCAATCCTGGACCGCGCCGCAGCCGATTTCGTCAGGAAGCATTGGACCGTTACGTCCGGCGCAGGCGGCCGGCTTTTTGAAGCGAAGATTACTTACAGACTGACCTCCGATTAGAAAGTCACTTATAAAATTATGATGGCAAACATTGTTGTGGAGTTTTTTGGAAAAGGCGGGCCGGTCATGTGGCCGATCCTGGTTTCCGCGCTGGTCGCCGTGGCCGTGGTGGGCGAACGCGCCTTTTGGTGGATCCGCGAAAGCAGCCGCCGCGATCCCAAAAAACTGGAGCAACTCCTGGCGGCGCTGGAAAATTCCGATGTCCCCGCCGCCCTCAAAATCGCCGAGGGTTCCAGCGACCCGGTGGTGCGCATGATTTACCGGGGCTTGAACCATGTCCACGCCTCGCTGGAAGGGGCGCTGCAATTGGCCGCCGGCATCGAGCTGGAACGCGCCGGCCGCTTCCTCACAGTCATGGACACGCTGGTCACGCTGGCCCCGCTGTTGGGATTGCTCGGCACTGTTACCGGGCTGATGCACGCCTTCCTCCAAGTCGGCAACGAGGAACTGGCCGTCGGGGCCGTCACCGGCGGCATAGGTGAGGCGCTGATCGCCACGGCCTGCGGCCTGGGCATCGCCATTTTCACGCTTATCCCCTTTAACTTCTTCACCGCCAAATTAACCCGGCTGCAATTTGAACTGGAGACCGCCGCCTCCAATGTCGAAGTCATGATCAAGGCCGGCACGATCAACGAAGTGAAGTGAAAATCTCCTCTCCAGTCCGGGGCAAGCGGTGCCGAATCGAGATCATTCCTTTGATTGACATCATGTTCTTTTTGCTCGCCTCCTTCATGATGGTCAGCCTGAGCATGGAGCAGGCCCACAACATCAAGGTCACTCTCCCTTCCGCCTCCAGGTCCGCCGCTGATTTCAAACCCGGCATGGTCAACATTGCCGTGGATTCCAATGGCGCCGTCTGGCTGGAACGCAAGCCCATCACCCTGCCGGATTTGCGACTTGTCCTCAGCAACCGCTTCCGCCAGGACACCAACCTGCCCGTCTATCTCAGCGGCGACGGCGGCGTTTTGCAGGGCGCGGTTTCCGATGTGCTGCTCACCGTCCGAAACGTCGGCGTGCAGCGGGTCTCCTTCATGGTCCGCGACAATGCCGGAGGAGCGGCCGCCCCATGAAAATCCGCTCCCCAGTCCGTCGGAAGAAGGCCCGCCTGGAAATCATTCCTTTGATTGACATCATGTTCTTCCTGCTCGCCTCCTTCATGATGGTTAGCCTCCAAATGCAAAAGGTCCGCACCCTCAAGGCCAGCCTCCCAACCGCCACCCTCGCGACCTCCAGCGCCAAGCCGGACACCGTCAATCTCCGCGTGGACCGGCTCGGCTTGATTTACCAGGATAAGCAGCAGATTTCCCGGGCCGATCTGCTCACCCTCCTGACCAACCGTTTCGCCCAAAACACCAACCTCCCGGTCAGCATCAGCGGCGACCGCGACTCCCGGTACGCGGACACCATCTCCGTGCTGGACCTTGTAAAACAGGCCGGCATCCAGCGCGTCGCCGTGGCGGTGACAGGCGCCACCCCGCCGCGCCCGCTCCCCTAAGAATGAAAAACTTCCAACAAACCTTATTGATCGCGCTGGCCCTTGCGCTGTGCGCCCTGTGCGCCTGGCAATGGCATTTCCAAACCATCCAGCGCGGCGAATTGGCAGTTCGGGAACAGCAGATCTACCAGAGAGATTCGGCAATCCAGGATTACACCAACGAACTGACCAAGACCAGCCAGCAGCTCGGACGGATGGAAGAAAGCCTCGCCACTTTGAACACCAATTTGACGAAGGCCCTCAGAACCAACAGCGAATTAATCATCCAACAGAAGCGCGACATCGCCCGTCTTAGCGCCAACAACGACACCCTGACGAACGAGATTGCCCAATACACCAACGCCGTCGCCACCTTGCAAAGCAATCTCGACACTGCTTACGCCGGCATCAAAAAGCAAAATGCCTCCATCGAGCAACTCGAACCGTATGTCGGCAAATACACCAACACCGTCAGCCAGTACAACACCCTCGTGACCAACTACAACGACCTTTTCGCCAAATACACCAACCTTGTTGAGCGCTTCAACAAGCTCCAAGCCGCCCCCGCCACCAATTCCCCGCGCAGGTAAGCACACTTCGAATCATTAACCGACCCTTTCCGGCACCCACGACACCCGCATGTTCACTTTGTCATCGCTCCGAAACCCCCGATTTGCTAGCTAGGATATTGGAAAAAACCCGTATCTTCCGACACTCGGATTTTTGCTGAAATGATGGTAGAGCATTTGGCCTCTGATACGTTCCTCTGGTTCCTTGTTTTCAAAAATGATGAATTGATCCCCGCTTTTGTCCTTTGCGAAGTCTTCATAAAAGGCGGTCTGTACCTCATCATGAACATCTTCGTCCAAAGTGACGTCCGACCCTTTGAACGGATTGAGCGGCGTATCCAACACAACAAATCCGGGGTGCGGAATTCCCTCCAAGCGGCAATAGCGCATGAGTCCGACAGTGAAAGCCGCATGCGTTACAGCGCGGTATCCCTTGCCTAGACTTCGCCGGTTTTAATCACCAATTGTGATGTCAAACACTTTTTGATTTCCATCAAATGAGACGTTTCCCTGAAATGGAAATTTCCAAGCAGTCAATGTGTCCTGGACAACCCGACAAAACTTTGCTGCTGTAGCAGTTCCCAATTGCGCACCAGGATTCTTGATTGGCTTACGCTTACGCGCAGCGTCTATTTCTGCGATGCGTTTGTTTAGTAAATCGATCTCAATGAGGTGGACCCCTAAAATTAGACCACGGGTTAATTTCGATTTTTGCCGGTTTGCTGTAGATAAGAAAGGACAGACTTATGAAAGCAAAACGGAAACGACACAGTGCGGCCTTCAAGGCCAAAGTG
>Ga0302320_10012642_pt1 | contig 17697 bp, 20 predicted proteins | sample Bog_T0_3_FD_202130 | JGI IMG/M metagenome (GOLD analysis project Ga0302320, IMG submission 202130) | Peat permafrost microbial communities from Stordalen Mire near Abisko, Sweden - Bog_T0_3 | ecosystem: Environmental > Terrestrial > Soil > Wetlands > Peat | place: Sweden: Abisko, Stordalen Mire...
GAGCGCTTCAAAGTCCTCAACTTGGTCTGGTTCGATTATGCCGTCTTTGACAAGTTCAAGGATTTCGGAGGGGTCCATAAATATATTTTATTTCTTTTTCTTTCCCTGTCTATTTTGATACTCCATCGCTTTTTCGACTGGCGATTTGCCGTTTAAAGCTTTATGCGGAAAATAATTCCATGCGTCCGTCACCAATTCGAGAATATTGCTCAATTCGGAAGCGTCTCCACCGCGATCAAACATGGCCACAACTTTCATCATGTCGTCGGTTTCTTCTTCGTGAAAAATGGCATCTTTGACATGTTGCAAGGAAAAATCGCTTTCGGTTTCTTTGAGCAGATCCGTGAGATCGGCCTCTATTTCTCGGCGGAATTCCAGAACTTCTTTTATGTTTTTTGGCTCCATGGCATTATCCTAACTTCAAACTAATTTTCCCGCAAACGCCCGCTCCAAAATCGCTCGCTTCAAGGCCGTCAAGTCACGCTCGGTCTCGTCCTGCAAAGCCTGCAGTTTTTGCACTTTTTCTGACAACGCATCCAACCGCGCCACGATTTTCTTTTGTTCATGGAGAGGTGGTACAAAAATCTTTGAATTGGCCAAGAATTCCTTCGGTACGCGCTTTTGACCGGCGCTTCCTGTCATTTTCTTTTCAGCTTCATCTCTAAAAGATTGCCGGCGAACGTAATAATAAACAAGCTCTGGCGTTATTTCTCCTTTCGATCGAAGCACATGAAATTCTGTCGAGCCAAAACCATGACCATTTAATAAACCACTAACCAAAGCGGCTTTTCCATTCTCCATACAAGGAGTAATCTTGGCAAAAATGACATCTCTGTCAATGAATGGGGTGTATCCTTTTTTAACTTCTAAAAATTTTTTTGTTTCAAGGGTAAGAATACTGCCAGTCACTTCGTCAACGCTTCGCATTGGAACAAAAGATACTTCTGTCTCATCAACCAAAGATCCAGACTTGTTGCGAGGGTTTATTTCACATATCTCACCAAGTTTTTTATCTTTCCACCCTTTTTCCTTGGCCTTCTCAAACACCTCATCTAACGCCTTTTGCATAATCATGGCCACATCTTGCTTGGCTTCCTTGCGCGCCTCGAGCGCCGCGTCAATCTTGGCAAAAAGTTCCTCAATTTTCTTTACAATTTTCTTTTGTTCGGCGAGGGGTGGGAGGGGGATTTCGAGGTTCGCTATATCTTTCGTACTAATATTTTGTTGAGCCATTCCATGACCGCCCTTAGTAACTTCTTCAAAAAACTTTGGTGATCTTAGAAAATAGAAAAGATAATCTCTATCGATTTTATCTGTTGGCACTATTCGGCCTACACGTTGATTTAATACAGCAGGAAGATGATCTAGATTAATTACACCTACCCTACCAATATTACCTGTAAGAGATATTAATATATCGCCTTCTTTTAGAAGAAAAATTTTAAATTCACCTTTTCTTTTCTCGTCAATAAATTGAGGGTCTTCCAATGAAATATAACCGTCTTGAACATTTGCTATACGCATAACAAAAAGACCTGAGACAATGTATTCGGAACTTTTGAATGCAAATCCATTTTGCAGTTTACAAACTTCACCTAGTTTTTTTGTTGGCCAAGTCATAATAAATTTTCTTTCTTAAACTGTTTGAGTTCAATTTTTAATTTATCGGCGACTTCTTGCGGTCTATTACTAAGTTCTAGAATTATCTTATTAAAATTATCAACGATCGGTTTCCAATCAATTTTAGATTTTTCTTCCAATTTTTTAGACAAAATAAAGACTTGAGTATACAGAGCGCTCATCTTATCAAGACAAAAATTCCAATCAGAACCAATGTCCCCAAAATATATGTCGATCAGAGCAGTAACCTCTTCACCTTCTTTATCAAAGTGAGATTTATTAAGGGTATCATTTGAATCAATAAATACGGAGTTATTTGATTGGCTAGCCTTATGCGCATATTCAATGTAAATCTTTAATTTTTCTTGATGATTATTGATTATCAATAGTTTCGCAATTATTTTCTCCACAACCTGCTGTAATTTAAAATATTCCTCTTTTGCAAGAGCATGTTTCCTGTTTTTATAAGATATGTAAACATTGACACAGATAGCCAACACGGAAATGATCAGTGCTATATATTCTGGTTTAGTTAAAAGTGCGGCCATGATTATTTATTGTGAGATTTTTTCTACGTTTCTTGATATAATACAATAAAATTCTTATGTTTTCCAGTAAATCATTAGTTTCAAGACCGTCTCTATCTGCAGTATTACTAATAGTGCAAGTAGTGATTTTGTTGTTGACTTTTCCACTGAATGGATATAAACTTTCGGTGTACACCGAAAGTTTATATCCATTCAGTCCACAAAGCTTCATTGCCGGTCTTTTGTAGAAAAGCGGAGCGTCTAGATTTCTGGACACCTCCGTTTTTTGTTTGTAGAGTAAGATAATAACGATTTGAATAAACGTCTCAACTAGGCCTTATTACGCATTATATGATTTTATTATCTACCCCATGGAAAATAAACTTTAAAGTTATACACCGATGATCCTTGACTGACAAGTAAAAATTTGTTAGTTTGTAATACAAGGAGTAAGACCTCCCGCGTTGGGTTACCGAATGGCGACCCGTTAAAGCGGGGGGCTTTCTTATTTTAGGGGAACAAGGGGCGCTCTTCGATTATCTTATCTTTTATCATTTCATAAAACTTGAAATCGCCTGATTCGTATTTTCTGAATAATGCCCATGAAATGAAATCCACCGCCTGCAATGATTTGTTATCATGTGAGGAGTGCAATTCTATTGCGAATGTCGCATTGCGTCGCTTGCTCATGGAGTCGGTCAGATACTTTATAAAGTTCTCCCGCAGACGCTTTTTTGTATCTTTTCGATCAACAAATAAATGTATCGGCTCGTCAGTTTTTAAAACTCCCTTTGTGTGCAGTCGATCAAGCAAAATGTTCGCTGCATAATTGTATAAATAATTTTTTTGATTTTGTAGGTCAATATAAACCTTCTGTTTATTCAAAATAACAGAAAGAACCTTCAGATCTTTTAATTCATGTAACTTTCTCAACATTCTAGTTCGAGTGACATCTTCGCAGTGATAGGCGTGCAATTCGCCCAATTTTTTATGTTTTTTCTTCAATGGCTTCCATACCCTCTTCACAATACGTTCGAGCGAACGCGGATCAGAAACCATAGCAATCGTAAAGAGAAACCATTTGCTCGATGATTTTTTAAATCCCAAATCTCCACTTTCATCTAAAAATATATATGCCATAACTATAATGATTTCTTAATCTTACTCAGAACATCTATTATCTCCCCCTCCCTCTCCATAATCCCCTTGACCAACTCCTCAACACTCTTCTTTTGCCCTTCATCCTTGACCTTTGGATTCTTGAAATCAAGGTTAAAATTACGCGCGCGGATGGAGGCGATGTCTACTTTCCAAGCTTGGTCTGTAGCCTTGCGACCCTTTCGATCGGCGCCACCCCACCATTTTTTGACGGGTTCAAATTCGGCATGGGTGATACCGCGATTTTTGGTGTATTGCTTCAGTCCGGCTGGCAGAGGCAGTTGATAGTACCAGACTTCCTTTGTCGCCATGCCCCCCTTCGATTCACTCAGGGCAGGTTTTTCAAAGAAGACAAGGTTCGTATTGACACCAGCATACGGATTGAAAACACCTTGGGGCAAACGGATGATGGTGTGGACATTGCATTCGGAGAGAAGCTTTTCTTTTATCTTTGCCTTGACCCCTTCACCAAAGAGCGTGCCGTCCGGCAGAACAATGCCTGCCCTGCCGCCTTGCTTTAAAAGATGCATGAAAAGAACAAGGAAGAGATCGGCAGTTTCTTTTGTGCGAAATTCGCTCGGAAAATTACTCTCGGTACCATCCTTGACCGCGCCACCAAATGGCGGATTGGCCATGATGACATCAACGCGATCTTTGACAGTATATTCCGAGAGCGGCCGCGAGAGCATATCGCCGCGGCGAATCTGATCAGGCACTTCCACGCCGTGAATAATCAGATTAGTAATGGCCAGAAGGTGCGGCAGAGGTTTGAGCTCCATTCCCTTTACACACGACGGAAGTTCATCTTCATCATGGGCATTTTTGACATAGTTCGCGCGAATATATTCGATAGCATTAACCAAAAATCCGCCGGTGCCGCAAGCAGGGTCAAGAATAATTTCGCCGAGTTTTGGATCGAGCATTTCAACAATAAACTTGGTCAATGGACGTGGCGTGTAAAACTCGCCATAATTACCAGCCGTCTGGAGATCCTTTAAAATCTGCTCGTAAATGTCGTTGAGGAGATGCCGGTCATCGCGCTTGTTAAAGTCAATTTCGTTTATCTTGTTGATCACTTGGCGAATGAGGGTGCCAGACTTCATGTAATTGTACGAATCGGAAAAGACCTCACGAACAACTACTGCGCGTTTGTCGCCAGACTTGGCCTTGAGATTTTTCAAAGCCGGAAACATGCTCACATTCAAGAATTCCAACAGTTCATCGCCTGTCATACCTTCTGGATTGCTTGCCCATGTACGCCAACGGTATTTTGTAGGCAATGGCGATGCGTAATCAGACTTTTCCAGCTCGTACTGCCTCTCCTGATCATCGAGAAGCTTCAGAAATAACATCCACACCAGCTGTTCTATGCGCTGACCGTCGCCCGAGACGCCTTGGTCCTGACGCATGATGTTCTGTATGGCTTTAATGATGTTTTGAGTGGGCATGTTAGTTTTTAAACTTAAAACCTTCGCCAATTTTCCAAACACCTCGTTCACGAAAAGCTGGGATATTCTGCCGACGAGCAGAATTAGTAAAAGCCGATGCCGTGATCGGCACATTAAATTTCTTGCGATATTCAGTGAGAGATATGATAGTTTCGCCCTTGAGATATGTTATCCTTTTGTGCAAAGATTCCATAAGCGCCAAATCTATAACACGCTCCATGATCTTGGCGTTTTTCTTTTGGCGATATTCTGGAAATGCACTGTAATAGATATGCTTTTCCTTGTCACGAATAATGATAGGAGGAAAACCAAGGCGTTCCAACTGATAACATACAAGAGTACGACCTATGCGACCATTACCATCGCAAAAAGGGTGAATTGTTTCAAAATCGAGATGAAATTTTGCAATCTTATCAACAAAATATTCATCAAGGTCACTCAAATATTCTGAAATTGCCACATCAATCATCCTTTCGACATGTTCCGGAGCTGGCGCAACATGATTACCCACCCGAACGTATTCTCCCTGCTTTCTGAAACGTCCAGCAATAGAATCATCAATGGTGCCGATAAGCATCCTGTGTAAAAGTAGAATTGTTTCCTTATCAATCTCTTTTTCTTGTGACTTTTTCCTAATATACTCAACAACACGAGCAAGATTTTTTGCTTCATATACTTCACGTGTGCTTACTTTTCTAGCCACTTCCATTTCCAAGAGAATTTTTTCTGTTTCTTTGAGAGTCAGCGTAGAATTTTCGATAGCGTTTGAGTTGTAAACGCTCTCTGGGATTTCCGCTTCATCGATCATACGCAAAAGTGATTCCTTGCCTGATCGCAAAGAGTCGTACTGTTCCTTTAGCCCTTTGATTCTTTCTTTTATTGGTTTTGTTGTGGCCATGATTTGTATAGTATAGTCGATTCCCTATTTTTTGTCAAATTTTAGTGCATTTAAGTAGAAAACAACCCAAATTCACTAGATTTTGCTTCATAACCGTGAAAAAGCACCGATAAATCATCATCCTTCACGCTTATCCAAAAACCCTTATTCCTGCGGTAGAACTGTATACAAATGCCCCTGCAATTCTTTCACAACCGCCAAGTATTTGTTTCTCCCACCAAAAATCTTGTCTACAATTTCAACTGTCGTGCCAAAATCCGTAAACGGCAAAACTTTCAAGTCTTCAATACCGTCGATAGCAGTACTTCCCTGGTCAGCATACTTGTCGAGCAATGCTTCAATCACTTCTCGTGCCCGGCCTTCATATTTTCCGAAATAATCTCGCTTGCGGATTTCTTCAACTCGTTCGCGGCGCGTCAGCGACTTCTTGCCGTATGCGACATGAAGAACGAGATCAAATTCATCCACATTCAGACCAACTTCTTTTTTCAATTCATCAAAAACAACTCCTTTGGCTTGTAATACAGAATAACGTCTGCGCGTTTTCGCTCGCCACGAGTAACTAATTTGCCGTACACGTTGATCCGACCTGCAGTAAATGTGACTTGCTCGCGAATTTGAGTATCAATATCCCATCCCGCCGCGACAAGAGCCGGAATGACTTTCTTTGTTGAGATGTCTTGTTCGGATAATTCTGTATCTTTCATTGCCATTCATTTAACAACATTTTGGTAAAAAATTCAAGGCCATTGGCCACTTATTCCTCCACACCCGCCCGAAAAATTTACAGGATATCTACTTGGAACAAGACATTGACCGCACAGAATATCTTTCCCGTAAAAATGAGCTTGTGTCCAAAAAGCGGACTTTGGATGAGCAAATGTCTTCTCTTCCTCAAAAGCAGATTGGCTGGCTCGAACCGATGAGAAAGTGGATATATACAGCTAGGGATATGGCCGTAGTGGCGCGAACGCAGAAGCTTACGGCTCGAACCTCCGCCTGACGGACAAAAAAGCCAGCGGTGCGGCCGTGATTTTGTACGAAAAAATCCGCGAAAATTCGGCATGCGGTTTCTGGGAGCCGTTGATCGGGATTGAACCGATGACCTCGTTCTTACCAAGAACGCGCTCTACCGACTGAGCTACAACGGCATGTTAACTTATAAAAGAAAACTGCGCGCCCGATGGGAGTTGAACCCACGACCTCTCCCGTGACAGGGGAGCGTTCTAGCCAGCTGAACTACGGGCGCAAATGAGAGATGCAAAGGACAAGCTTGCTTGGACTTTCATCCGAGCGCAGCGCCCGTATGCATTCACTACGGGCGCAAATGAGAGATGCAAAGGAAGCTTATCATATATAACGATAATTTCAAAAACCAAGGCTTAGAATAATGTGTCGGCGGCAGGACTTGCACCTGCGACCTAGGGCTTATGAGTCCCTCGCTCTAACTACCTGAGCTACGCCGACATGAAAAAATACGTTGCGCAACAGGAAAAATATAGCAAAAAAGAACCGACTCCGCCACTTTTTTGAGGTTGCGCCCGCGACCTTTTTGGTATATAACCTATAACATAACCTTATGAGCAATGGCCCCACCCCAGACGCGCTCGCTTTTCTAAAAAAGAATTTTGTCGGTGTTTTGGCTACTTCGTATCTAAACCTGCCCTATGCCTCGACGATCTACTATACATCGGATGATAAATTCAATATCTATTTTGTGACAAAGATGAACACCGACAAATATCTCAATCTCAAGACCAACAAAAACGCGGCTCTCGTCGTAGGAACCGGTCCGAAGCACATTTCGATCCAAGTGAGAGGTCATGCCACTATTCTGAAAGACAAACGATGGAGAAACCGCATTTTGAACGAAATCGAGTCTATTTTGAAAGAACAAAAAATAAAAACCTGGCCGATAAAGAAATTAAAAGAGTTGCAGGCAAAGAGAAAGGTCTTTGATGAAGAGATCGTATACAAATTGATTCCCCAACATTTGGTTTTTACAAATATAGACGACAAATCCTTTCCAGATTCGATATCTGACGAATTACATCACATCATTCCCCTAGTTAAAAACTAGATAACGCGTTTACCAACAACTTGTACACAGCTTATCCTCTGAATACTCCACAGAAAAATCTTGACATTTTTATTTTTAATAATAAACTTATTATAGGTTAAGTGCAGTTTGAGGGGAATCCTTATCTTAAATTTTTGGGCTCAATTATGGGCACCACCTAATGCATACAGGTATTATCCCCTTACTCCTTGACCATTATGGCAACCAGCCCGCTTCGGCGGGTTGGTTTGTAATAATCGCCTCATAATTACGACATATCCGTTGTGCACCATTCAAAATAAGTTGGACGTATGAATGGCAAGTAATACTATGACGATTAAATACCTAAAGAGCTCACTTTTCGCGCCTATTTGTGCCGTTATTGTAGCGGCGACATTTGCTGTGAGTGTTCATGCCGCCATAACGCCTACCGTTGTCTTGAACAATCTTGGAAACAATCAGGTACAGTTGAATGTGACAGGAGATGCTGGCGTGCCAGTGAATCTTTATTATTACGCCCAGTATCAATCCTCGGCTGAAAATGTCGGAGTCATTGGATATACTTCGAGTAATCAGTCTCTGACCGCAACCATATCGTATGGACAATACAACATCCCTTCGAACGCTTATGTATATGTGATGATAGATGGTGCGATTTCTCAATCCGTGCAATGGCCATATTATACGAATACAAATGGAACAGTGTATTCCGGCACTTCTTATTCTTATTCAACGGTTTCCTTTAGTCAAAATAATATAACCGTTGCCCCGAACCAAACCACCATAGTGACGCTGTATGGAGGATCTGGCACATATTATATTTCCCAAAATTCTTCTTTGGTTAGCGCAAGCATAAGCGGAAGTACGCTCACTATCTCTGGAAATGAGAGCGGCACCGGTACTCTTGTTGTCTGTTCCAGTAATAGTTCGTGCGGAACTTTATCTCTGACGGTAACCACTTCTTCTTATACATATCCGTATACTACTTATCCTTACACAACTTCATATCCAACGTATCAACAAACATACACGCCGATCTCTTTGAGTCAAAGTGCGATCAATCTAAATGCAGGTCAACAAGAATATTTGAATATATACGGCACTGGAAGTTATTACATCTACAGCAATTCCAATTCTTATGCAGTCACTGCCGGCATAAGCAGTAACACACTTTGGATAAACGGCGTAAATCCCGGCGCGTCTGATGTGATGATATGCGAAAGCGTCGGATCGTCATGCACTACGCTATATGTGAATGTTAACGCTGTCGTAACGTATTCATATGTTCCAACATACACAGCCGCCGTTTACCCGATATATTATTCTTATGTCCAACCAGTCATACAGACGATTAGTAGACCAGTTGGAAGATTTTTTTCTTATTTTAATCCGCGGAATTGGGGTTTGTCGATGAGATAAAAGCCAAAGATGTCATCGGGGATTTATAAGTGGATCAAACACCGCAGTATTATCATTAAATTAAATATATTTTTATGAAAATAAAAGATTCAGTCGTCATAGTTACTGGTGCTTCGGGTGGCATTGGACTTGCGACAGCTCGGATTCTATCGGATCGTGGCGCAAAAGTCGTTCTTGCCGCTCGTTCGGAAAAGATATTGAAAAAATTGGAAAAGGAAATTCCAAACTCATTTGCTGTGCCGACAGATATGCGTGAACCAAGAGAAATAAAGGCATTGATAAAGAAAACTCAGAAAAAGTTCGGCAGAATAGACGCCCTCATAAACAATGCTGGTCAAGGCATGAGATCGTCTGTTGAGAATATAGATATGGACGGATACAAAGACATAATGGAATTGAATGTCTTTTCGGTAGTACGGGCGATGCAAGCAGTCATTCCTATAATGCGCTCGCAAGGCGGCGGTTTGATCCTTAACATAAGCTCGATGGTATCAAAGAATTATTTTCCCGGATTGGCGGCTTATGCTTCGACAAAATATGCATTGAATGCAATAACCCTGACCGCTCGCACAGAATTGGAACCGGATCACATTATAGTCAGCGTTTTCCATCCAAAGATGACGGCCACTGGTTTTGGACAAAACTCTCTGGGAGAAAAATATGCCTCTTCAGCTGGTCGGCCTGGAATGTCGGCAGACACGCCAGAAGCTGTAGCGGAAGCCATCGTCAAACAAATCGAATCGGGAGAGCCGGAAGCGAATATGTGAGAACTTGGGGCCTCCACTATAATAGTTGCTTACTCAAGCTTAATTTAAGTTTTCAATTATTCGTTGAAGCATTACCAGTGTCTTTATTGATTCTGAAACATCCTTTTGGAAAATTTGATCCTTTTCGCGACTATATAGATGTTGTGAGTTTCTTTTTTCTCTTAATGAACTTAGGCGATTTTTTAAGTGAACATTGATTTTACCGGCACCATAAAGCAGAGAGATCGATTCGACAAATGGGATATCTCTTAATTCTAATCGCTTCTTGCTTTTTATAGCCATAATCAGCTCTCCATTATCAATAGTAATCCTATCGTTATGAATTGAAACAACATCTTTGTACTCAGTTCTTTCTTTTTTCGTTCCACTTTTTTCTAATAGAAAAAGACAAAGTGCCTCAACCACAGCGGCAATATAAAGCACGATGACACGATTAAATTCTCCATGGTATCTTTTTTCTGTAGCTTTTTGGGCAGTATCAATCAAATACATTGCAAATAAAAGCGCGTCTTCGAGATCTTCGCGCAATGTTTTGTCGGCAATAAAAATAAAAGCCGATTTATTTAAATCGATAGTATTGGCCATTTTTTTGTGAAGTCACGCGCGAACCCTTTTTATGAGCTGATACAGAGGCATGGCATCATATTTTTTTAGAACCGTGCGCAATTGCGCGTCAGAGCGAGAATTCAATTTGACGCCATAGCGTTCCTCTATGGTTTTAACCAGCGTGTCGCCTCCTTTTACCTTGTAGCAACCGCCTTTGTTTTGTTCACGTGTTTTCATAATACAATTATACCAAATGGTATCGAATTGGGCGTTATAGGCCATTGAAAAAGATACCCTAATAGATACGGATAGGCCATAAATGGGTTACCGTAGTTTCCATATGACTATGGAAACAAAAAAAGAAATATTTGAGAGATACAAAGAAGAATACTTCAAGGTAAGGATTTGGAAGAATGGAGGTCGAAGAAGATGCGGAGAGATTCTGGATATAGTTTGTGATGTATCCAAGATGACCAGAAAGGCTGCCATTCGAAAATTCAGACGTCTGCAAAACAAAGACTCGTGTGAGGAAGAAAAACGTGGCCGCGACGTGTACTACACAGCGGATGTCACTGCGGCTTTGAAAGATGTTTGGGATGCCTCGAACGGACTCTGTGGAGAATTACTCCATCCTGTCATTTCCGATTACGTTAATATTTTCAAACGCGATGACACTTGGAATCATTCCGACGAAGCTACCGGCAAACTTCTTGCTATGAGCGAACGGACGGTTAAGAGACGTGTCCACGAATTTGAGAAGACGAGAAGAAAAGGCCAGGGGTTCTCTTCGACATCGCCGTCAAACGTAAAGACCATCATTCCAGTCTTCATGGGTCCTTGGAGAGACATGGATCCCGGCCATGAGCAGATTGATACTGTCGTCCATTGTGGATCCACTTTAAAGGGAGATATGGTGTATACGCTCAATTCTACGGACGTGGCGACATATTGGAATCTTCTTGGGGCACAATGGAACAAAGGCGAAGAAGCCACGATCGAGAACCGGAAACAGCTTCGAGCAAGACTGCCATTCCAGCACCTCCATGATCATTCCGATACAGGCAGCGAGTTCATCAATTGGACGACAGTTAAGTGGAACGACGAGACCGGCGTGAAACTGACGAGGAGCAGACCGAACAAGAAAAATGACAACTGCTTCGTTGAAGAAAGAAACGGCCACATCGTTCGAAAATATGTCGGATACATCCGGCTCGACTGCACCGAAGCTGTTGAAGCACTTAACAATCTTTTCAAAGTCTTGAACTTGTATACAAACCATTTCATTCCATCTAGGAGGACGATTGAAAATATGAGAGTCGGAGCCAAATACAAACGCACGTTTGAAAAAGCATTCACTCCATACCAGAGAGTTCAGGCACATTCTAAAATATCTGACGATGTGAAAGAGAAACTTCGCATGGAACATGCCACATTGAATCCGGCAGTTTTGCTAAAAGAAATTGGACGACTACGAAAAGTACTGTATGATGTGCAGAGGAAACACGGAAGCCAAATGTCTTAAAATTCGGCAAAATCCGGAACTCAATTACGGTAACCCTTTATTATGGCCTATAGCGTTGGGCAATCGTGAAAAAGTTTTATTTGTTATTTCAACTTTCTGTTGAGCTTATCTGCATCATCCTTCCCCACCAACTCAAACTGATATTTCTTCCCGGCAAAATCTTGCCATAATTTTCCGATTTTGGTTTTGCATTCCGTATCTTCATTACCGAGAAGCTGCTCACCTTTGTATTCAATCACATAGTAATTTCCACTTTTCATCTTTACGATAAAATCTGGATAAAATTTGTACTGCTTCCAACCTTGAATATAGAATCCTTCTTTTTCTGGATTACGGAGCCACCATGAAACTTGATCAAGTTTGTCGATTGACCGCACGAGGGCAAGTTCTTCACCATTCATATGTCCAGCTTTTTCGTATAAATGTTTCAAGAATGAATCCTTGCATGGATTTAGAAGCTCAATCTCTTTACCGAAAGGAAAATCGGCTTTGGCACAAAGAGCACCGTCTTTGTCGAGCTTATCGAAATGTTTTTTGGCCACAGATTCGACGATATCATCTATCTTTTTCTCAACGGCCTCTTTTAATTGAAATCTGCTTATACTCAAGGTGCTTATGCGATGTTTTTTGAGTAGTTGGTCGACTGTTTTTTCGAGAAAACCGCTCATCTCGTCAATAGAGACAAATTTTCGAGAAACTTTGCGCGTCAACCATAATAGCAATTCTTCGCGGTTGTCATTTTTGTAATGGTGAATGAGAGCAAGTTGGCCAGTTTTTGTATGAATCAATTCACCTTTTTCGATGTCGAGTTTTTCAATTGTGTTGTCTTGAGTGAATTCAAGATCGAGGTGAATATCGGCTTGATCAAAGATATTTTTCTCACCGACAAGATCGCCTTCATAGCTCAATGTTCTGAAATTTTTCCCATCTTTAATTGAAATAAGCGGAACGCAAATATCGTTGTCCTTTATAACTTTTTTGAAAACCGACGGCTTTATGATAATTTCGTTATTAACGGCAATAATATCTTCATACCCGTTGCTTTGAAGACTTTTAATAACCATTTCCGAAGTCTCGGAAAAATTATGCGTCGAAGCGAAAATGTAACCGGAATTGAGAATCGGATTTGAATGTTCTTTAACGTATGGCAAGCGCATGATGCGACCGATGGTTTGTTCAACCGAGAGCCGTGCGCCAAGATTTGAAACAGACACGAGAATATAAGCAAACGGACAATCCCAACCTTCACGAAGAGCGTTTACCGTTATGATATATTTTACCGAACATTCTTTTGAAAGTAGAGATTGTGCGTCCGGAAGGTCATCAGTCTTGCTTGTCTTTATGGAAATTTCTTTTTCGGGGACTTTCAAATCATTTGTGAGAAAATCTTTGACTTTCGACACATAAACTTTCTTTTCATTTTCCAGTTCCTGTTCTGATTGTATGAGCATGATCGGACGAATGTAGTCCTTGTTTTTCTTTGCGGCTTTTTCAAGTTCTTTGAGTTTTTCCATACCGGCAACTATGGTATCTTGCCAAGGAATTTTATTTGCCAGATAGAGCGGCATTTTTATCATTTTTTCATCTTTGAGCGATTGCGCCGGAATATCGACGAGCACATTACTTTTACCTTTCGGTGTTGCGGTAAATTCTAGGACAAAAGCGGGGTTGAGTTCTTTGAGCATGGCAAAAGAAAGCTCGGTTTGGACATTGTGGCCTTCGTCGACGATGACAAGCGGATTGTGCAAGCGGATGACGTTAGCCAGAGAATAGACGATTTCGCCATCTTTGTCTTTATGGAGAAAATCGATTCTGGCTTTCGGTAGATGTTCAAAGTGATCCATGAGTGTGCCATTATTCTTGAAAACTTTTAGCCATTCCTTGTCTTCTCTTTTGAAAGCGCTTAAAGTAGTCACGATTATGCAAACATTGTCGGCGATGTCTTCCTTCTTAATGGCCAAGGCTTGTTTGAGGTCGAACACTTCGGTTTTGTTGTCGAATCTTTCATCGAGCGCTTGTCTGAATGGATGTTTTCTGTCCTTCAAATTTTTTAAAGTTTGCTTTTTGATAGCGTCTGATGGTACGAACCACATAACCAGCCCGCGATCATTTCTTTCAGGAAAGTAATCGTAAAATAAAGCTCCGACAGCATGAGTAGCGATCAATGTTTTGCCTCCGCCTGTTGGCACTTTGACGCAAACAAAAGGAGCATTGCCGAGTTCTGGCACATTGTTGTATGGCTTGTTCGTCTGCTCATAAAAAGCAAAATTCGCAGGATTCGGATGGTTTAAAATCCGAACATTTCCGGCATATTTCCGGATTTCATTCAGAACGGTTTGTTGGTATTTCTTGAGTTGCATGTTCTATTGAATTATATTGTCCGCGCCGCAATGAGGACAATGTACATGTTCTTCCTGGGAAACTGCAAGATAACCATTTAAACTATTTATCACAGGATTATTACTATAACGGTATTTGAATTCCTTGCCGCATTTAACACAAAACAAGTTTTTAGTCTGATAACCATGAAGAATGGCATCAACTGATCCGTACGAAAATGGTGTAAAAGCAGAAGCAGAAGCTAAAGGAATGTTATATACGCCCGAAACTCCAATAGCAGCTTTTTCTTTTTTCAGATCAGAAATAATCTCTTCAATTTTTTTCTTTCCATCAGTACTTGCTGACTCCATATCTTTCTGTTGTTCGGCAATCAACTTATCAAATTCTTCCCTTGCTTCTTTTCTAGTCTTGATTGCGAGTTTCTCTTGTCCATCAATAAAATCTTTAAATCGATCTCTTTGCTCTTTGCTATTCTTCCAGATTGCATAACCAACAAAGATTGCTATCACGGCAATCAAAATTGCCAAAATCGAGGTCATCCAGCTTCCTAGGCTAATCCATAATCCAAGTTCATTATTCGTCTTCTCGACGATTGATGCATAGTTATCTATTAAGTTGGTAGTTGTGCTGAACATATTTTTAATACACCTTCACCTCATACGGAATCTGTTTGAAGATAATTTTGTTCTTGGACAAGTCATCGCTGTCGAGCAAGCATTTGTCTGCATAAACAACCTTTCTCGAATCGCTTTTCTTTATTTTATTCAAGAAAGATGCATCGATGGCGCTCTTTTTTGACGGATCAAAGATCAAGTAATATTCTATACCATTGCTTTCTCCTATAAAATTACCCTTGATAGCTTTTTCATCGCCATGCTCATTCGTTTCGGTAAAGAAAATGTATCTGGCCAAGTCATTAAACTTCACTTCCGGATTGATAGCTTGGCTGGCAGTAAAGAGCGTGCCGTCTAGCTCCATATAATTAAACGACCCATTCAAGTTTTTTGAAACTCTCCTCACTCGCTCCGCCGTAATTTTCCGCGCGATTTCTTTTTCCAATTCAACAAGAACAAACTTTCGATTGCCGCCGTCTTCTTTATTAAGCTCCAAAACGGCTTGAGCTGTAGTACCAGAACCGGCAAAGGAGTCGAGGATGATGTCATTACCGGAGGTCATAAGATTTAAAAGATATTTAATTAACTCTACCGGCTTTGTATTAGGAAAAACTACATTTGAAAAAATCTTTTCGATACTCTTATTAGCACTTGTGGCCGATCCCTTACCTTCAATTATTGAGGTTGGGACAGTTTCTCGTTCCTCATAAATAAATATCTTAATTGAAGGCACAGAATCACCTTTTTTACCCCAATATATTCTTTTATCATTATTTAATCTTTCAAATTCACTTTGATCAAAGTGCCACTGGCGAGTGAATTTTTTACCGCTTGGTGAAGTAACGGTATAAAAGTTCTTTCCGTGCGATATTGATTTCTCTTCAGTCTTTGACATATTCCCAGTTTTATAAGGTCCTCGCTGATCATTATCTGGATTGCCATATTCATTCTTAAAGTCTGGCAAAGATTTTACTTTGTTGAATCTGACCACATCCTTATTCTTATACCCAGCAAAAATATATTCGTGTTCAATACGAAAACGATTGGTTAACTTCATTCTACCGGCACCTGCATCACCGTCTCCAATTTTTTTCCAAATCATAAACTCGAAATTATCAGGACCAAATATTTCTTCCATGATAAATTTTAAGTCACAATGTTCATTATCGTCTACAGAGATCAAAATAACTCCATCCTCACGAAGGAGATCGCGCAAGAGCTTAAGACGCGGATACATCATGCATAGCCACTTGTCGTGACGCGTCAGATCTTCGCCTTCGGCGCCGACGACCTTGCCTAGCCATTCTTTGATTTTCGGCGAATTGACGTTGTCGTTGTAAACCCATTTCTCATTGCCAGTATTGTAAGGCGGATCAATATAAATACATTTGACCTTGTTGTAGAAGAACGGCATCAAGGCTTTCAGAGCTTCGAGATTATCGCCTTCGACAATCATATTCTCGCCCGCGCCCAGCGACAATTTCTTGTTCTTGCACAACAAACGAAACGGCACCTCTTTGTCGTGATTGATTATCTTGTCCTTTCCAATCCAATTTAGTGTAGGCATCAATTAAAACTAGCATATTTTACGGAATTTTTCTACTTTTTCTTTTATTTTATACTTTACCTTTCTACTTCAAATTCCCTCACTTTACCCACCTTGAACTAAAAACGAAACCATTGAAAGTATTGATATCAAACATCAGACAACCTTGCTTCGCCTTTTATTCCACATAACAACAGACAAGGCAATAATGACAATTAAACCGATCAAAATGTAATCGGTGATATTGAATAGCCCTGTAAAATCTTGCCAATGGACACCGAGAAAATAGCCGGCATATAGAAGCCAGCCATCCGAAACAATATTACCGATAATGTCATAAAAAAGAAAAGTAAATGCGGACACGCTGCCGAATCCGCACAGGAGATTGGCCAGCACGTCTGTCGTCCCGACAAAACGCGTGACAAATACGGCTGATCCAGGATGCCTATGTACAAAAGCCTCGATCTTTTCCATCCACACCGGAACATGGACATGCATCATGGTAAAAGCCTTGCGGCCATATCTATGCGCTACTAGATATCCAGTGTAATCACCGAGCACATTGGCTCCGACGATGACGGCTAGAGATATGAAAAAATTAAAGTATCCTTGGCTCGCGAATGCACCAGTCGACAACAGAACTGTACTTGTCGGGATCGGTAGAATCAATCCTGAAAAATAGAATATTAAAAGGAGCGCCCAGTATTTGTACAGGAGGAGCGATGACAACAGGAATGAAAGGATGGCGCTCATTGCTGGGACGACGAGGTTGCGAAATAGACAATTATGGCTGACTGTACTTTTAGAAGTGCAGTGGCCGTAGATAATCCGATGTCTTTTGCATATTCCTCGACTGTCATATTTGGATAGCGACTATCGGATACGGCAAGGTTATTTTGAAGATATGTCGAGGGCAAGGAGAATGCACGATCTATATAGTTGAACGTCATCCAAATCTGAGTGGAACTGGCGTCGGCGGCTGTGAGTGGTCCTGAACCATGAAGCGATTTGAAAAGTGACTGCCTATGAGCAGATATATAATCGAGCCGTCGTATATGTTTGTATTGTTGAAAGAATAAAACGGAAAGGATAATCACAACCACAACTGCCACGCCGAGAGTAATCTTCAATATAATCTGGTTTTTATTATGGAATAACATGTTTTATTATTGTGGATATTATAGGGAGTTTTATTTCACTGTATTGCCAATATTTCCCAAAGCTGTCTCTAAA
>Ga0302320_10012646_pt1 | contig 17694 bp, 15 predicted proteins | sample Bog_T0_3_FD_202130 | JGI IMG/M metagenome (GOLD analysis project Ga0302320, IMG submission 202130) | Peat permafrost microbial communities from Stordalen Mire near Abisko, Sweden - Bog_T0_3 | ecosystem: Environmental > Terrestrial > Soil > Wetlands > Peat | place: Sweden: Abisko, Stordalen Mire...
AACCCCTGCCCGCGCCCAAGGAGGTCTGGATCAACAAACCACAACCAACTCCAGAGAATAAAACTCAGTAAATTATGCTTCGAGGTGTCTCAAACACGTTGACACGCGCCGTTCTGATCGTCTTCGGGCCGAACGCGCTTTTCTTTCTTACCCAGGTAGCTCCAAACTTCATCGCACTCAACGTCACGAACTGCGATGTTCCTAACGTATCGGCCCATGATCTTTTCACACTTCTCGCCAGCGATCACCAGAAGCTTCAGGATCGTGTCCCGGTGAAGCTCCGTCATTCTTTCTACGCTGCGGATGCTGGAACCCTCAAGGAGCATCCGAAGGGCAAGGATGGCCTTCTCCAGAGGGATCGTCATCGAACCGAGAAGATTCTCGTGGGGTTCGGTGTACGTCCTGCCGCACTGGGCACAACGAAAACGGCGCAATCCGTTCCGATGCTTACCGAAACTGGCGCAGCGGACTTCGCAGTCCGGGCAGTTCATTTTGGGCTTCGTTTCGGGCATCGTTTTCATATACTCATTATACAAGAAACGCTTGCTGTTATTCAAGCGTTGATGTTCGCTTTGGCTGGGTTTTCTTCGGGGGATGAACTGGCGTAAGATAGGTCTGTCGAAGCGGGTATCAATCGACTCTGACAGACCCATCGGCCAGCCTATTCTATGGTGGCGGTGGCATTGGCATCACTTCCTCTCTTGTCACGGGCGTTTCACGGCTGGCGGGTTGCACCCCGACCAGCCGTTTTCTATTTATGCAAGATCAGACCGGAGATACCACGGCGCGGCTTACGGCGATTTACGGCACCTTACGGCGTTTTTGTGATAACTATCTTCCGCCTCAACAGATTGGAAAACTCTCGCTCATAGCGAGCAAGCGTCAGCTTGCTCGGTTTGTGGGTGTTGGCCAGGTGATGTTGGACGTTGCGGATATCAACCCCAACAAGATCGGCCAAGTCCTGTTGGGTAAGACCAGCTTCAATTCGGAGTTGCTCAATGTGCTCGCTTGTCGATGCTGGACCACTGGGAATCGTGCTTGCCTTTCGTGAATCATGTTCGGCCTGTAGCACCAGCATTTGAAGGTCGCTGCAAGCCTGAGCTGATACGGAAGCCAAGTCTCTTATGATCTGCACATCCGCTGCAACATGCGTTGTCATCTTGGTGAGCCATGAGATTGTTGGATTGCTTGCGGATGGGTCTAAGCGAATTCCGGCCTGGAGACAGAGCGCCCTAAGCGCCATCTCTGTGGCCCGCGTCGCACCGTAATGCAAATTGAGGCTGAAGTCGAACCGGCTTCCCCTCGGTTGTCGCGACGGAATCCAACTCAGAGAAACCGATCCGATGTGTTCGCGAAACTGCCGCGCTAAGTCCTTCCAAAACTCTGAATCAGTCATGCGCCAGTTGCGAACCGGCGCGATCAGGGCTTACGATGAGGGTGTCTAGTCTTCACCGAGAAGCCCCGGCCATCGTGCCGGGCTTTTCATTTTGGTGAAGACGATTGTATCGCTATTGCTTTTTCCGGGGGCGACCGCCCTTGCGGTTCTTCCGCAGCGCGGCGATCTGTGCGAAGTACTCCGGCCCGCGCTCTGCCGTCTTCGTGCCTCCCTTTTGTCCCATTGCAGCAGCACCGGCTTTCAGTGGATCAGAGAAGCGGTTCGTTAGGTCTTTTGACAGGGCCAGCGCGGCGTTCAGGGATTCGCGAGCCGATACGATGGAAGGATGCGGATCGGTGACGAGTGCCAGCGACAGATCAGCCTGGTTGATGAGATTCCTCAGTGCTTTCAGGTCGCGGCGGGTTGATGGGGATGCCATGCGCCCATCGTACCGCATATGCAAGCGATTGCTGTTTCTGCGAAAAAGTGGTTCAACGCAGGATTAGGACACTACCGAGTATCCTCAGCCAAGTATGCGGGAAATTCGTATGCTACAATTCGAAAGCAGTTTGGGTCTTCCCAGGGCGTTTCCTGCCTTGGCGCCCGCTTCAGCTCCTCCGTCCACGAGCAAGAACCTTACCCCGTTGCAACCCGAATAGTTTTCAGTCCAAATTTCAGGAGATCCGAATGAAGCTTGACGAAACAGTTCCGTCGGGCACGCTTGAACGCGAGAACGACCGGAAGCAGGAAGCCGCCAGCATATTCATGAAGCGACTCGATGGAGATCGGAGAATAGTCGGAATGCAGCCCGCCGAGTTGTGGAGGATTCTGGAAACCAAAGGAATCGCGGAACTTCGGGCCGAACTGGACAGGCGTCTGACGAAATCCTCACCCGGCATTAAGCGTGGTGTTAACCAACCACTTGAGTCCGCGCCTTTAAACCGGGTGCAGATGCTGAACTCAGTCACCTCTCGGTCGAGACGGCCCGGGTGAGGTCTTATATCGGCGAATTCCCAGAGGAGACAATGATCGATGCCGTTGCGGCAACATCATTCTGCCGCTTGCCAGGCCCATCGGGTTGTTGCCGCAGACCAGAATCGTTGGGGGGATTTCTGCCCTGTACACGATCGAAGCTTCTGGCCCCGCAACTCAAGGTGTGTACGCACCGCCAAAGTGACAACCAATCGTTGTACCTAGGACGATTCATTTAAGACGATGCACGTGGGTGAATGGTTGTTACGGAAATCCTGCAATAGAAGGAGTGATATGTGCGCATTGCTATCTGTTGTGTTCCCACCCGTGCCGCCTTTCTTGTACTGCTGTTGACAGCTTCTGTCTTTGCCCCGATTCGATCTCAACCGCAGGTTCCAGTCGCGGCGAAGCCCTGGCGAATCCGCGCGGTCATCATCGCCACGTTTCCAAGTGAGTTTAATCGCTGGGCTGAACGCGACCATCTCACCGAGTCCATCAACCTCCCCGGCGTGACACTGCCGCTGCACGCCAATGCCGAGCACACCGTACTTGGGATGGTCAGCGGCACATCCCTGCTCAACTCCTCAGCGTCAACAATGGCGCTCGGCCTGGACCAGCGCTTCGACCTGACCCACGCGTACTTCATTATCAACGGCATTGCCGGCGTCGATCCACTGCAGGCCTCCATCGGCTCCGCCGCCTGGGCAGACTTTGTAGTGGGCGACGTGCTGAAGGAGATCGATATTCGTGAAGCACCCGCAGACTGGCCTTATGGCCTCTTCCCTAATGGCGCCACGGCTCCAAATCCAACAACGGTTCGGCCTGGCAACAATGTCTTTGCGGTCAATCCCAAACTTACCGCCTGGGCCTTCGAGCAGACACACGAATTGAAACTGCCGGACGACCCTGCTGTGGCCGCGCTTCGCAGCGCCTATACAGGTTATCCCAAGGCCATGATGCCACCTTTTGTTCTTATAGGCGACGACTACGCATCCGACCATTATTGGCATGGAAAAATCCTGACCCGGTTCGCCAGGGACTTTGTCCACGTCTATACCGGCGGCAAGGGAACATTCGCGATGACTGAGATGGAGGATTCCGGCTTCATGAATTCGCTGGAGCGGCTGGACAGAATTCATCGCGTCGACATCAATCGAGTGATGGTGCTGCGCACGGCAAGCAACTTTTCCATGCAATCGCCCAGTGGCACCGCCGTTGAATCGCTGAACGGGCACTATGTTGGAGGCGGCACGCTTGCGCTTGAGTCTGCATGGCTTTGCGGCAGTGTAGTCCTGCATAACATCCTTGAGCACTGGGACAGGATGTACGACCACATCCCCGGTGAATAGGTGGCTGTTAACGAAACTGGCCTGAAAGGGGATGCTATGGAAGGAAAGCTCTGTTATGGACTAACGAATGCGATACGATCTCACACAAACGCGTTCAGCGAACATCATCAAGTTTCCGAACTGGTAGAGCGTTTTCGAAGCATCGGCTGAGTTATCGCAGCATCGAATCTCGCCCCGAACGCGTCGAACGCCGGAGTCGGGCCGTTCCACGCAAGTTCGTCCACGTCGTTAAACAGGGGGATGTCGGTGCGGAGCGTGGCCAGCCTTCGGAATAACAACGCATGGTCTCGTTCCTGTGCAAGGGTGGATGCGAGGGCACTCGCGTTGGCGGCGTTGACGCGCCATTCGCGCCAGTCTGCCGGGATCGATTCAATATGGGTGAATTTCGCGAGCACTGCGGCTGTCGACTTCGCTCCCCAGCCCGGCAGGCCTGGATACCCGTCCGCAGTGTCGCCCACGAGCGCGAGGTAGTCGGGGATCGACGCCGGCGAAACGCCGAATTTTCGGAGCACGCCCTCCTCGTCGAGGATGACGCGCGTCCTCCGGTTCAGTTGCACGATGCGCGTGCCGCGCACGCACTGGGCGAGATCCTTGTCCGGCGTGCAGATGACTACACGTTCGACACGCGGGTCGCGATCCGCCGCTGTCGCCGCCGCGGCCAAGGCGTCGTCGGCCTCAAACTCAATCATTGGCCAGACCACAATGCCGGCGGCCGAAAGAGTCTCTTCCAAAAGGGAGAACTGATCGAGGAGGTCCTGTTCGATGCCTTCGCCGGTCTTGTATCCCGGCCACAATCGATTGCGGAACGATTCGATCACATGATCGGTTGCGACGGCAATGTGTGTGGCGCCTTCGCGGATCATGCCCAGCAAAGATGCCAGCACGCCTCGGACAGCCGCGACATCGCAGCCATCGCGATCCCGTGCTGACGGGAGCGCGTAATAGTGCCGGAACAGCTCGTAGGTGCCATCAATCAGGTGGATCTGCACGGTGCGCCCCCCACAAAGTTACCAGGTTCGCAAGGGCGCGGTAGTGGACCGTCCCGTTGATCCTGTAATCATTTGATGTTTCCAAACGCCTGGCTCTTGTGGGAGGCTATGGAAGGTTGCGGCAACTGACTGACGGCGAACGTGAGGAACTGACGCGGTGGTCGAGATCGCAACGTGGCCTGTGAGGGACGTATTTGTGGCGTCATTGATTCTGGCGATTGAAGTTGAACTGAATACCTCGCGGCCGACGATTGCGCCATGGAAAGCGCGGTTTGAAAAGAACGGCATCGGGGGTCTGGAGGGACGCCACAAGGTCAGCAAACCGCATACGATAACGGCCGCGGTGCAGGCGAAGGTTTGCGCAGGGCCACGCAGAAACCGGATGATGGAAGCATGGAAACGATATCGCGCGACCGCGGCATTGGCGTAATGTCTATCACACCTTGACAAACCCATGGCTAAAGGACGAGACTGAACATCAACCGTATCGTCTGATGGTTAGAACTGAACCTCGTCCGTTCAGAGCCAGGCACTGCTCGAACAATTCCCGCACTATTCAAGAGGTTGTTTATGGCTCGTGTCGACCGGGGACTATCCGCCGCTCAGTTTTCTCTCGCGTTGTGCGCGTTTTTCATCTGTCCGTCGCTCCATGCGCAGGCAACGGGAAGCATCTCGGGGACAGTGACGGATTCTGCCGGCGCTGTGGTGCCGCACGCCGCCGTCACCATCACCGCGCCCGCCACCGGACTCACCCGCACCTCAACGACAAACGACCAGGGGGAATACGTTGCTCCCCTCCTCGGCGTCGGCAGCTACGACGTCAAGGTGCAACTCGCGGGTTTCCAGACGGCCGAGACAAAAGATATAAGGCTGCAGGTGGATGAGCATCGTGAACTGGATTTCAAGCTGTCGCCCGCGACGGTTCAGACCTCCGTCGAGGTTCAGGCGACCGTAGTGGCGGTCCAGTCCTCCGATGCCAGTCTGGGACAGGTGATTACGTCGCAGGAAGTGAATGACCTTCCGCTGAACGGGCGGGACTTCGTGCAACTGGCCACGCTGACGGCGGGGGCTACGCAGGAAACTAATCCCAACAGCTTCTTCAATGGCGGTCCGAGCAGCGAAGCATCCGCGCGCGGTTCGTATTCCCTGTCGGTCGGCGGGTCGCGGGCGAACAGCACGGACTGGCTGCTCGATGGCGTAGATAATAACGAACTCACCTCCGGCGCGATCGGCATCCTGTCTTCTATCGATTCGATCCAGGAATTCAAGGTGCTGACATACACCTACTCCGCGGAATGGGGAACGCGCGGCGGCCCGACCGTTCTGGTCACCACCAAATCCGGAACCGATCAGTTCCACGGCACTTTCTTCGAATTCCTGCGTAATACGGATCTGGATGCGAAAAGTTTCTTTGCCACGTCGACCGAAAAATTCAATCTGAATCAGTTTGGCGCGGCGATCGGCGGCCCGATCAAAAAAGAGAAAGTATTTTTCTTTGCGGATTACGAGGAGAAATATCAGCGCCACGGCATTCCGTTTACCGGAGTCATGCCTACTACGGCCATGCGTAACGGCGACTTCAGCCACGATGCTTTCGGGCAGCCGAATACGATCAAGCTGACGAATCCCACGTCGAGTTCCGGCGCCCCTCTTACCTGCATCGGCGGGGCTGCCGCGCCGACGGCGGCGGACGGCAGCCAATCCGGCGGAACTCCCTGCAACCTGATTCCGAAGAGCCTGATCAGTCCTATCGGCCAGAAGCTGATTAATCTGTATCCGTTGCCGAATGCCAACAATCCGGCACTGGGCTACAACTACGTGAGCGAGCCGATCCGGACTCTGGACGAAGGGAAGTTCGATATTCGGCTGGATGACAATCTCTCCTCCAAAGACAATCTGTTCGCTCGTTTCAGTTACGATCAGGCGGAGTCGTACGTGCCTGGCGGCGCGCCCGGGTTCGCGGAACAGGGGGCGTTCGCCAGCAACCAGAGCATCGCGAATCATGCACGCAACGCCGCGATCTCAGAGACGCACATCTTTTCGCCGAACACGATTAACCAGTTCAGCTTTGGCTTCAACCGAATTTTCGACTACATCACTTCGCAGGGAAACGCCAGTTGCTACGCCAACGCCGTCGGCATTCCGAATGCCGATTTGGGTGGGAACAGCTGCGGTCTGACGTCGGTCGAGTTATCGAGCCCTTACTGGTCGCTGGGCGATCGCGGGTACACGCCATTCGTGGGAGGGACGAATGTCTGGACGACATCGGACTCGCTTGATCTGGTTCGCGGGCGGCACAACATTCGAATCGGCGCATCGCTGCGCGCCAATCAGCTGAACACGGTGGCGGTCGGTTTTCCCAACGGGTTCTGGGTTGTGAGCGGCCAGTTCACGGGAGATGCGGCGGCGGACCTGTTGACGGGCTGGACGGCCATCGGGTTGCACGATCAGGAATTCGGCGGGGGGAATACGGGGCGGCGGTGGAAGCTGTATCGGCCGTACATCCAGGACGACTGGCGGATCACGAAGAACCTGACCGTGAATCTGGGGCTGGCGTGGGCGCTGCTGACGCCGCAGAGCGAGGTGGGGAATCGCATGTCCGATTTCGACCCCGCGACCGGCATGTTTCTGATTGCCGGAAAGAACGGCGTCGGGGCGAGCGCGGGCATCAACATGGACCTGACGGCGCTGGAACCGCGCGTCGGCGCAGCCTGGAAGCCTTTCGGCAAAAGCAATACCGTAGTTCGCGGGGGCTACGGGATCTATCACGATTCATCGTGGAATATGGGTGCGCAGGGGCTGTGGCAGAATCCGCCCTATTATGCCGAATCGTTCGAGGCGGGCGGTAACATGTCGCAGGGATTTCAGGTATATAGTTCGCCGCCGAATCCGGCCGATTTCGAAGGCATCATTCAGGCTCAGGACCGGAACTTCAGACAGGGCAGAGTTCAGCAGTTCAACGTAAACGTGCAGCAGGAACTGCCTGGGCAGATTGTGCTGACGACCGGTTACGCGGGATCGCGTGCGTCCCACATTCTGGAGTTCGGTAACAACATCAATGTGAGCTCGCCGACGGCATGCGGAACGGTCTCCGGTTATAAACTCGGATGCGCGGCCAACGGGAGCGCGCTGCCGATTCCCTATCCGGCATTTCCCTTTTCCGAGATAGACAGTATTTACGATGCCGGAATCGCGCACTACAATTCTCTACAGGTCAAAGCCGAGACGAAGAGCGCCAAGAATGGCATTTACGCGCTGGTGGCCTACACATATGCGCGCGCTTACGACACCGGCTTCAGCGACGGGCTGGGAAGCGTGATCGGGGCTACCTACTTTCCGCTGCCGAACTGGCAGAGTCTCGACTGGGGGCTTTCGCAGATCAACGTAAATCATAATTTTACGGCGAGCATTCTCTATCAGCTGCCGTTCGGCAAAGGACAGAAATTTGCGGGCAGCGCGTCGGGCGTGACGAACGCGCTGATCGGGGGCTGGGAATTGACGCTGATTGAAAAGGCTTCGTCCGGTTTTCCGGTCTTCGTGGTTGACAGCAATAATACGTCGGGCGCGGGCTTCCTCAATACGAATGCGCAAAGCCTGATTCGGCCGAATCAGATTTGTAATCCGGTGTTGAGCAATCCGAGGTTGTCGGAATGGTTCAATCCGGCGTGCTTCACGCAGCCGGCGGCCGGGCAGCTGGGCAACGCGAATCGCACACCGCTCTCCGGTCCCGATTTCGTAAACACGGATTTCTCGGTGATCAAGCATTTCGTGCCGCGGGAGGGAATGCGGGTGGATTTCAGGGCGGAATTTTTCAATTTGTTTAACCACCCCCAGTTTGGCGCGCCCGGGTTGAACGGATATGGGGCCGATTTTGCTTCTCCATCGACATTCGCCGTAATTAATTACACGGTGAATAATCCGAGGCTGGTACAGTTTGCGCTCAAGCTGGCATTTTGACTGAGGTTTTGACCCGCAAACCCACCCTGCGCTATCATCGCCTCAAGCAAATGGGATCAGGGACGGCTCCGGCGTGAATTACGACCCCTCTCTCTACAGCCGCGACCTTGCTCCCATTCCGCCTGAGAAGCGCACCTGGGGCATCTACAATTACGCGGCGCTTTGGGTCGCCATGTCCGTCTGCATTCCCACTTACATGCTCGCCTCCGGCATGATTGCAGGCGGCATGAACTGGTGGCAGGCAGTCGGGACTATCCTTCTCGGCAACCTGATCGTTCTTGGGCCCATGGTCCTCAACGCGCACGCGGGGACCAAATATGGGATCCCGTTCCCAGTCCTGGTGCGCGCGTCCTTCGGGGTCAAAGGCGCCAACATTCCGGCCGTGCTGCGCGCGCTCGTGGCCTGCGGCTGGTTCGGCATTCAAACCTGGATCGGAGGTCAGGCGATCTATTCCATGCTCCGCATCGTGTGGCCGGCGGCAGAAACGCCCGCCGCGAGCTGGGTCTGCTTTTTCGCCTTCTGGCTGCTCAACATGTACGTCGTCTGGCGCGGCATCGAAATCATCAAGAAGCTCGACGCCGTCAGCGCTCCGTTCATGACCATCGTTTTGCTCCTGCTCCTGTTCTGGGTCACCTCAAAAGCCGGCGGTATCGGGCCCGTGCTCAGGGCGCCCAGCCGCTTCCATTCGACCGCCGAGTTCCTCCGATTCTTTGTGCCCTCGCTCACCGGCATGGTTGGTTTCTGGGCCACCGTCGCGCTCAACATCCCGGATTTCACTCGCTACGCCAAGTCGCAGCGTGCGCAAATCATAGGGCAATCGCTCGGTCTGCCGCCTGCCATGACGCTCTTTTCCTTCATCGGCGTCGCCGTCACCTCCGCCTCCGCTGTCATTTTCGGCGAACAGATCTGGGATCCCGTCGTGCTTATCGGACGCTTTCAGCAGCCGCCCGTAGCCCTCATTGCTCTCATCGCCATTCTTATCGCCACCCTCAACACCAACGTCGCCGCCAATGTTGTGTCGCCCTCGAACGACTTCGCCAATCTCGCCCCGCGCTACATCTCCTTCCGCCTGGGAGGCCTGATCACCGGCGTCACAGGGCTGCTGATGATGCCCTGGAAGCTGATGGCTTCCGCTCAATCGTACGTCTTCGGATGGCTGGTCGGCTATTCGGCTCTGCTCGGTCCCATCGCCGGTGTCATGATTGCCGACTACTACATCGTGCGCGGGCGCAGCCTCCGCCTCGACGATCTCTACATCCGCAACGGAGTTTACGAATACAGCAATGGGTTCAATTACCGCGCCCTTGCAGCGCTGGTCGCGGGAGCCGCCGTGGCCCTCGTCGGACTGGTCGTGGAACCGCTTCGCTGGCTCTACAACTACGCCTGGTTCGTAGGGTTCTTCGCCTCCGGATCGGTCTACGCGGCACTCATGCACTCCGCCTCGGCCACAATGGGAGCCTTACCCGAACTCTATGTCGACCGTAAGTAGCGCTGCGTTGCCAGGCCTCGGCGAACAATTCGCCCCGCTCACCAGACACGAAGCGCTGGTCGAAGCCAATCGTTGTGTCTACTGCTACGATGCTCCGTGCGCGCAGGCCTGCCCCACCCACATCGACATCCCCGCCTTCATCAAAAAAATAGCCACGGAAAATCTGATCGGGTCTGCCCGCGTGATCCTGGAATCGAACCTGATCGGCGCCACCTGCGCCCGCGTCTGTCCCGTTCAGGAACTTTGCGAGGGAGCCTGCGTTCTCAACTCCGAACACAAGCCCATCATGATCGGCCGACTGCAGCGGTATGCGATGGACTACCTCTATGAAAACCGCATCACCGTCTTTCCGCCCGCCACCTCCACGGGCTGGAAGGTCGCTGTGATCGGAGCCGGCCCCGCTGGCCTGTCCTGCGCCGGTGAATTGGCGCGCCGAGGCCACGCCGTCACGGTTTTCGAAAAGCGGGAACTCGCGGGAGGCCTTTCCACCCACGGCATCATCGGTCTCCGCGAACCCATTCAGATCGCTCTCGCGGAAGTCGAGATGATCAAACGCCTCGGGGTAACAATCGTCGAAGGCGTTGAGGTGGGGCACGATTTGCCGCCTTCCGGTTTGCTTCATGAATTCGATGCGATTTTTGTCGCCACAGGCCTCGGCGCTTCTCCCGCGCTTGGCATCCCGGGCGAAGAACACATCGTCGACGGCCTCTGGTATATCGAATCCAGCAAACTTAAACCTGCCGACCTGCCGACCGGGCGAACCGTTCTCGTCATCGGCGCCGGCAATACTGCCATCGATTGCGCTACCATCGCGCGACGCACCGGCGCGGACCGTGTCACCATCGTCTATCGCCGCACCGAGCCGGATATGCCTGCCTATCCCCACGAATACCAATTCGTCCGCAAAGAAGGGGTCGGCTTTGAGTTCCTCACGCTGCCCGTCGCCGTGCACGCCGATAGCGGAAAGGTCACCGCGCTTGAATGCATGCGCATTCCCGATCCGTCATCCACCTTCGCCATTCCCGCCGACCTGATCATCAAAGCCATCGGCCAGAAAAAGACCTCGATCGCCGAGTGGTTCGGACTCGAAACCGATCACGGCTACATCAAGGTCGATTCCACCCTGCATACCAATATTCCCGAGATTTATGCAGGCGGCGACTGCATTCGCGCCAAGGGCGCGGCTTCCACGGTCATGGCGGTGCAGGACGGTAAAATCGCCGCCGCCGCCATCCACGCGAAGGTGGGCAACTCCGAGATAAACCATGGCTGACCTCAGCATCGATTTCGCTGGCATCCGCTCTCCCAACCCCTTCTGGCTCGCCTCCGCGCCGCCCAGCAACTCCGGCGCTCAGGTTCACCGCGCCTTCGAGTACGGCTGGGGCGGCGCCGTCTGGAAGACTATCGGCGCTCCCGTGCTCAACGTCTCCAATCGGTACGGAGCCTGGCACTATGGCCCGCTCAGGATGCTCGCCATCAACAATGTCGAGCTCATCTCAGACCGGCCGCTCGAACTCAACCTTCGCGAAATCCGCGATGTCAAACGCGCCTGGCCCGACCGCGCCGTCGTCGTCTCTGCCATGGTCGAATCCAACGCCGATGCCTGGCGCGACATCGTGCATCAAATCGAAGACACGGGGGCCGATGGCATCGAACTCAACTATGGCTGCCCCCACGGCATGAGCGAGCGCGGCATGGGCGCGGCGGTGGGCCAGATCCCCGAGTACTGCGAACAGATCACCCGCTGGGTTCGCGAGGCCGCGCATATTCCCGTGATCGTCAAGCTCACTCCCAACGTCACCAACGTGGTGATGCCCGCCCGAGCCGCCCTCGCCGGCGGCGCACAGGCGCTCTCTCTTATCAACACCGTCAATTCGATTATCGGAATCGATCTCGACACCCTCGAAATCAACCCCAGCATCGGAGGCAAGGGCGGGCATGGCGGCTATGCGGGACCCGCCGTCAAGCCCATCGCGCTCAATATGCTTGCCGCGCTCGGCGTGGACGAAATCGTCTCCCAGGCCGCGCCTCCTGTTTCCGGCATGGGCGGCATCACCACCTGGCGCGATGCCGCCGAATTCCTTCTCCTCGGGGCCACCAGCCTTCAGGTCTGCACCGCGGCCATGCATTACGGCTTCCGCATCGTCGAAGACCTCTGCGACGGCCTCTCAAACTGGATGGACTCCAAAGGCTTCGCGACCATCGCCGATTTCCGCGGCAAAAGCCTCAACCGCATCTCCGAATTCAAGGACTTCGATCTCTCCTTTCGCGCCGTCGCCCGCATCGACGAGAAACTCTGCATCCGCTGCAATCTTTGTTACGTGGCCTGCAACGACACCGCGCATCAGTGCATCGATCGCGTCGTTGCCGGGGACAGCGCGCTGCAACCTGTGGTCCGTGAACCCGACTGCGTCGGCTGCCGCCTCTGCTATAACGTTTGCCCCGTCGAGAACTGCATCAAAATGGTGGAACTCCCCTCCGGCCGCGACCCTTTCACCTGGGATCAGCTCTCGCAGGCCCGACCCGAAGTCACCAACGACTGGGAGGCCATGAAAAAATATCGACAAGAGAAAGGCATCGAGATCCACTAAGTGCCCCTGCTCATTAAGAACGGCGAAATCATCACCGCCGACGCACGCTCAAAAGCCGATATCTACATCGCCGGCGAAACCATCAGCGCAATCGGCAATGACCTCGCCGTTCCGCCGGAAACCGAAGTCATCGATGCTGCAAACCATTTGATATTCCCCGGCTTCATCGATCCCCACGTCCACATTTACCTGCCTTTCATGGCGACCTTCGCCAAAGATACGCATGAAACCGCCGGCGTCGCGGCGCTTATCGGTGGCACCACCACTTATATAGAAATGTGCTGCCCGAACCGCAATGACGATGCGCTGGAGGGTTACGAACTCTGGAAAGCCAAAGCCGCGGCCGGAAGCGCCTGCGACTACAGCTTCCACATGTCCGTCACCCGATTCGACTCGCACACCGAATCGCAGCTCACCCACATTGTCAAAGACGGCATCACGTCTTTTAAAATCTTCCTCGCTTATAAGAACTTCTTCGGCGTAGACGACGCCGAGATGTACCAGACGCTCACTCTCGCACGCCGTCTCGGCGTCGTTGTCACCGCGCACTGCGAGAACGCCGAACTGGTGGGACGCCTGCAGCGGGAACTGCTCGCCGCGGGCAAGACCGGCCCCGAATGGCACGAGCCGAGCCGCCCCGAATCCGTCGAAGCCGAAGGCACAAACCGCTTCGCCACCTTCCTCGAAAACACCGGCGCCACCGGTTACGTTGTACACCTCTCCTGCGAACGCGCCCTGCGCGCCGCCAACAGAGCCCGTGAACGCGGCACGAAGCTCTTCGTCGAATCCGTTGTTCCGCACCTGTTGCTCGACAGCAGCTATGCGGCTCGCCCGGGTGTGGAAGGCCTCAAGCATGTCATGTCGCCGCCGCTGCGCGATAAGAGCAATCAGAAACCCCTCTGGGACGGCCTTGCCTCCGGCTTCATCGACACCGTAGGCACCGACCACTGCCCCTTCGACGTGGCGCAGAAACTCCTCGGCAAAGACGATTTCACCCAAATCCCCAACGGTATTCCGGGCATTGAAGAACGCGTCAATCTCCTCTACACCTACGGAGTCAGCCGGGGACCTCTCGACATCCACCGCTTCGTCGACGCCGCCTGCACGCGCGCGGCAAAGATCTTCGGCCTCTTCCCCCGGAAAGGAACCATAGCTGTGGGTTCCGATGCCGACCTGGTCATATTCGATCCGCACTACCGCGGCGTGCTGTCCGCCAAAACCCACCACGTGAACAACGACTACTGCGGCTTCGAAGGCTTCGAGATCGATGGGCGGCCGGCCGTCGTTACGGTGCGAGGCAAAGTCCAGGTTAAAGACGGCGTGTTCGTCGGCGATAGCAAACACGGCCGGTTCTTAAGAAGATGCTGAACCCAACCCGTACCATCGCCGAACTTAAGGAACTCCGCGACCTCACGGCCGATCAGAATGGCGCCCAGCGGGTGGCGTGGACTCCTACGTGGCTCAAGGCCCGGGAGTGGTTCGAAGCCAAACTCCAGGAACTTCCGGTCGAAACCCACTTCGACGCGGCTGGCAACCGTTGGGTCACTCTTGAGGGCGAATCCCCTAAAGCTCTCCTCATCGGAGGTCACCTCGACTCCGTTCCGAATGGTGGTTGGCTCGATGGCGCTCTGGGAGTACTCGCCGGCCTCGAGATCCTCCGCCGCTTCGCCGAGGAATTCAACGGCTGCCCTCCGGTCACACTCCGGCTCGTCGACTTTGCCGACGAAGAGGGCGCCCGCTTCGGCCGCAGCCTTCTCGGCTCCTCCGCCTTCGCCGGAACTCACAGCATCGAGGCCGACCGTGCCCGCACCGATCGCGAGGGCATCCGGCTGGAAGACGCTGTGAAAAGCTGTGGTTTCGATATCGATCGCTTCCCCGAAGCCGCAAGAGAACGCAGGGCGGCCGCTGCCTATATCGAACTCCACATCGAACAGGGGCCGGTGCTTGAATCGATGAATCTGCCCCTTGGCGCCGTGCTTGGCACCAAAGGCGTCGAGCGCTGGGCCATCACCTTCCACGGCCAGGAAGCGCACTCCGGATCCACCCCTATGAACGCTCGCCGCGACGCACTCGCCGCTGCCGCCAAACTCGCGCTTGAGATCCGTCACATCGCCCGCAGGCACACCGACGCCGTCTGCACCATGGGCAGCCTCAAGACTTTCCCCGGCATCGTAACCGCCGTGGTAGGGCGCTGCGAGACCACTCTGGATCAGCGCGACCTCGACGCTGGTGTTCTCGCTCAGATGTACGGCGAAGCCCACGAGGCGAGCTGCCGTTTCGCTGAGGAAGAAGGTTGCACCGTCGAATGGTCGAAGATCTGGAGCATCGAACCCGTCCCCTTCCATCCGGCGTTGATCGACCTTTGCGAACAGGCCATCGTCGAAACCGCCGGCGCGTCACACCGTCTGACCTCCGGCCCGCTTCACGACGCCGCCGAAGTGGCCCGCTGCGGCATCCCGACAGTGATGATGTTCGTCCAGTCCCTCCGCGGGATCAGCCACAATAAAATCGAAGACACGAAGGAGGAGCATCTGGAACAGGCAATCGCCGCCTTCGACCGCTTAGCTTCAAAGGCTGCAGCGTTTGTGGGCGAGTAATCGACCCTATGCTATAGCTAACTGCATGTCCACTCTGGGCATAAAAAGTGCCGAACGGTCGGCTGCGTCAATTATTGATGATCTTTACGTCCGGCTGAGATTGACTGTCGGATGTGAGCGACGATTCATCCCTGATGGCGTTCATGGGGAAGCCCATTGAATCAGACGATGAAATTGTCACGATTCTTCGAAATTCGGCGACGAATCGATTTGATCGCGATGTACGAGGGCCACGGACAAGAACTATCTGGAGTCTTCGAGAGGCGGAAGAGAACACAATCGGACCCCATCGTATTTTCACTTTGCGGTTAATCCGGTCTATTGCAGAGCAGAGCGGAGTCACCGTTACTGACGAGGGGATGTCCGATGCGGTGTCGGCGTTTTCTCCTCCTGTTGGATTACCGATCTATCTGATCTTTTACTTGGATCGACATTTGGTTGCTGCGGAGCACGCCAGTGCCCTAATGAGTTCAGATTATTGGAGAACCGCGCTTCATGAAATGCTCGATGCTTCTTCGCGGGAAATGGAATTCAGATCATCGTTGCGACTAGAGCCAGTCCCCGAGCCTGCCGAGATTCTCGACGCTTTTCGTTCCTTTGATCGTCTAACCCGCCTCCGAGTTCACCTGGTACTTCCGAATCCTGAACTCACGCGCGTGACCCGGCAGCTATACGAAGTGAGACCGAGCTCAAATGCCATGTTTAGCCTGTGCGTGGGAGGGTCGATCGGATCGATCTCAACGCGGGACAGGTCATGAAATGAGTAGCGGCAGCCTGCGATCAGCTCAACAATCCGGTCCAGTCGCCGTGCGCCGCCGGGTATTTCCAACGTGGCGCGTGGAGTCATTCCATAGGCGGTCAGGGCAGCGATGTAGGCAAGGTACAAGTCGCCGAACTGTTCGTCGTAGGGGATGTTGAGGAATGCGGCCCGGGAATTCGGGCGGTTAGCGATGACCGTTCTCTCGTGGCATCCGTTTCGCCGCCAGTTTCCTTCGTTTTCCGTTGGAGGTGTGACCGTTGCGCGGCTCGCCGAATTCTCTGATGGTCTCCGGGCTCGATGCCCACTTGTCGACGAGCGCCCGAACGAAGTCAGCGTCCTTCTTCGAAATCCCGAGCAGTTTTGCCGTTTCCTCGGGCGTAGGATGCGGGGTCGTAATTATGCTGGGTCGCTTCATCTGTGACCTGATTTGATTTTACCCGAAGACCTGGTGGTTCCTTCGTCTAAGGCTGTCTTCCTGCTTTGCCCTCAAGCTGCACCAGCGCGTGCCTCGGTAAAGGCTCTCCGCTATCGCTCCGACCCTCCGGGCGCGGCATGCGTCGCGGCCTTGACCGAGGCCCCCCGCGCTGTTGCTCGTAACGGAGGCACAGGCGCGCGAGAACATCGCGCTGAGAGAAAGGGAAAGACAATGCAAACCGCTGAATCAAAAGTAGTTGTTTCACGTGAAACGAATCAGGCGCACTCAGAGAAGACGGGCAACAATCACGCCAGGCAGTTGGCTGAAGACGGGCTGAACAAGCTCGCCGCCGCGTTGGAAAGCGGGAAGAGCGAAGCGCTGGTGAATTACCTAAGCGTAATGTCCCGCTTCCATCGGTATAGCTGGAACAACTGCCTGCTGATCGCGCTTCAACGTCCCGGGGCTTCACGTTGCCGGTTTTCATTCGTGGCGGAAGTTGGGGCGTCATGTGCGCAAGGGGGCGAAGGGCATCGCGATTCTCGCTCCCATGGTCTTCAAGAAGCGGACCGACGATGTGGAGACCGAAGACGAACACACGCGGGCCTTTGGCTTCCGCACCGCGTATGTCTTCGACGTTGCCGACACGGAAGGCGACGAGCTACCCGCATTCGCCACGGTTTCAGGCGACCCGCAGCACTATACCGAGCGCCTGACGGAGTTCGTCGCCGCCAACGGGATCAAGCTCGAATACTGCACCAGCATTGCCCCCGCTAAGGGAGTGTCACAGGGTGGAAGCATCGTTCTGTTGCCGGGAATGTCTCCCGCCGAGACATTTAGCGTGCTCGCTCACGAATGCGCCCATGAGTTGCTCCACAGGGGCACACGCCGAGCGAAAACCACAACAACCATTCGCGAGACGGAGGCTGAGGCGGTTGCTTTCGTAGTCTGCCATGCGGTCGGACTCGAAACCGGCACCGCCGCCAGCGATTACATCCAGCTTTGGCGAGGCGACAAAGCCACGCTTTCCGAGTCGCTTCAGTTCATTCAGTTCACTGCGGTTCAAGTCCTGACGGCCATTGGGGCCAGTCAGGATGGGCTGCGGTCACCCGAGACCCTCTAACCCACTTCAAAACGAAAGGACAACAAAAGAACATGCATATCCAGACCGTAACAGCAGATTTTCGGAGCCTTGCCCTCGAT
>Ga0302320_10012648_pt1 | contig 17693 bp, 18 predicted proteins | sample Bog_T0_3_FD_202130 | JGI IMG/M metagenome (GOLD analysis project Ga0302320, IMG submission 202130) | Peat permafrost microbial communities from Stordalen Mire near Abisko, Sweden - Bog_T0_3 | ecosystem: Environmental > Terrestrial > Soil > Wetlands > Peat | place: Sweden: Abisko, Stordalen Mire...
CAATGGGACAAGCGAGAGCGCAATTGGGCTGAATGACTGGTGGCCACAGTCTTTCGTCCCCTCCAAACCACCAACGATGGTGCCCTCGGTCCCTGCTACTGCCCCTCAACCCAATAATTCGCCCGCGCCACAATCCGCGCCCCGTAATCAACTGCCGTCCGTACCTTAATTGAGTGCAGGCCTGGCTTCGGGTCTGAGGGGCTGAAAGTGATCAGGTACCGATTCCGCGCATGCCTGGCCGCATCCACCACCCGCTGCTCAAACCGCTTGTCGCCCATGAAGGTCGTGTACTCCCCACCGCTCATCTGGGCCACTTCCTTGGTCACATTCTTCTCGAGGCCTTTTACCAGCATCACCAGGGCGGAGACCATGTTCATCATCCGGTCGTCGCCGTTGTCTTTTGCGTCGTGCGCCAGCTCGGCCATCGCGGGAGAGAAGGACACGCTCAAGACCAGCACGTCGGACTCGCCGATCTGCTTGATCAGGGCTTCGGTCTTGGTGTGCTTGCTGCCATGGTCGCGCTCTTCGCTGATCAACAGCAGCACCCGCCGGAACTCTTTCGGCTGCGACTCGAGCAGATTCACCGCATAGCTTGTTGTATCGAGAATGGCCGCGCCGCCATCGCCGGGGTCGAGATTTTTCAGGTCGTCGTTGATCAGGTCGCCGTTGTGGGTGAAGTCCTCGATGAGATGCTGCGTGGAGTCGAAGCCTACCAGCGCAACCTGACTTTTGGAATCGGATAGAAACAGGTCCAGCAGCGGACCCAGCCTGGCCAGCTTGTCAAACTCGAGCACGCTCGCCCCGCCTTCTTCTACGGCAACCACGAGAGCTACGGGCGCCGTGTCCATCTCTTCTTGCACGCGAATCTTCTGTGGTACGCCGTTGTCTTCGAGCACAAAGTCGTCGGGCTTGAGGCCGTAGAGGATGCTCCCGTCTTTCTTTTCGACCAGCGTGGGGACAAGGACTTCTGTGGTGGTTACCTGAAAGGTGGAGTGATCGGCGGACTCGTTGGGCATGGTAGCCGGTGGCTCAACAGGCGGCAAGGACGAAGAGGCCGGCGGTCCGGATTGTGCTGCGGCAAGAGTGCAAGTAAACATCAGCGCGATAGAGATCGGTAGCAGACGCATAAGGGGAAATATTACCCGTCGGTCGGGCGTCAGGTCAGGCATAAAAAGCTTCCTCGATCTGCGCCTGAAGCAGTGTTGAGGTTTCCCACCCTTGCGCCAACAAAAAGGCGCAAGGATGGGGCACGGGGCATCCTTACTACGGACAGAATCAAGAAGCGCGCTTGCGAGGCTCGCGGTCACGCTTGCTTGCGCGCCTCGCGGTCGAGTTCGTTGGTCCAAAGCAGAAAATCGAACAGATCGCGGCGCGTGTGCCAGAAGAAGCGTAGGACATCTGCTTTGGTCAGTGTTTCGGCTCGCATCCCGGAGTAGGTCTCGACTCTCCAGCGAATGTATTCGCTTCTCCACGGCGTCAGACGATGGCCCCGCGTTGCATTCCAGAGAAATTTAAACGGAGCGAGCATTTCCATCATCCCCTGCTCCAAGTATAGAGCCGGATGATAGCTGCAAAGGCCAATGGGTCCGTACGTGCAGAACGGCAGCCCCTCACATAGCCGGTCTCATGACCAGCGCAACGACTTCGGACTAAATTTGAGAGATACGAGCTATCACTGCAGCTTGCTGAACAGATTGTTCGTTGTCGATTCCATCTGCGCAATCACGTCTTCGAGCGCCGTCTGCTGCGTCTCGGTGAGCGAGAGCTGCGTGGAGACGGTGGGAATGTCGGCCTGCATCAGGTTTGTCTGTGCCGCGGTCAGTTGCGTCTGCTCACTGGTGATGGCTCCCGTCGCAGCGCTTAACTGGTTGATCGAGTTGTCGATCGTCACCCGTTGCTGCGAAACAAAATTGAGCGCCGTGCCCAGGGCCGTGGTATCGCTCACCGCCTGTGCCGAGTCGACCGTGCCGCTTGCATAGTCGGCGATTAGTGAATTCAAGGCGCCGAAGACGCTATTGGCGCCTGTGCCCAGAAATATTTGATTGCCGGGAACGTTGAGTTGAACCTTCTGCCCGTTCGGCGATTCGAGATAATTCACATCCTGGTCGCCGTTATAGCTGGTCACGCCGGGCGACGTTGCCGCGGAGGTTGAGAATGGGGTCGTTGAGGTCTTTCCGCCGGCAAAGATGTACTGGCCTTGATAGTTGCTGTTGGCCAGCGACGTGATCTCATCGAGTACTCCGGTGAGTTCCTGGGCAGTGGTTTTCAGGTTGCTCGCGTTCATGGTGCCGTTATTTGCGGCGGTCGCTGTTGAGATGGCCGAAGTCAACTGCGATACCACCTGGCCAAGAGCGGAATCGGCCACCTGAAGTTGACCTGTGACGAGGCTTGAGCTCTGGGTAAACGAATCGTCCTGCTGAATCTGGTTGAGCAGCAGCACATTTTGCCCGGCGCCCACCGGATTGTCGCTGAGCGAGGTGATGCTCACGCCGCTCGACAGCTCCGAGCTGAGCTGTTGTTGCTTGGCCTGCGCCTGATCGAGCGAGCCGACCAGGTTTGTAATGTAAGAAGGGTCTACGCGCATTGCAGCACTCCGGAAATTTGGTTAGGCGACCGTCGTCTGGTCGCCCAGATTCAGGGCAGCCGCGATGATCGTATTCAGCATGGTGTAGACCTGCGAAGCCGACTGGTAGCTCTTCTCCAGATTCGACATGGCTGCGGCTTCATCGTTTAGATTCACACTTGAAAGCGCATTGTTCTGGGTCTGCAACTGGGTCACGGAGGCATTCTGCGCCGTGTTCTCTGTTTGCACCTGGGAGACAGTCGAGCCCAGCGAAGAAACAAAACTGGAGTAATAGTTAATCGGCGTTTGCCCGTTCACTATCGACTGGTTGGCAATATTCGCCAGGGCCACGGCATTCGAGTTGTCCCCGACAGCATCCCCCGCCCCAGCGGCGGCAATCTGGCTGGGATCGGTTATGACAACGCTCATGCTCGCGGCGCTGCCGGATACCTGCGTCGGTTGGTTGAAGATGTAGAGCGGGTTCGCGGCCGTCCCGGTGGTTCCATTGGCGGCGGTGCCGGCGTTGTTCTGCGCATTCACCCCGGTCGAAATGTTATAGGCCAGTTGATTGAGTGCGTTGAGGGCGCTGGGTATGTCCTGGTCGCGGGCGGTAAGATAGCCTCCCAACTGACCGCCGCCCGATGTGAGCCCCGAGGTGATGTCCGTTCCATTGACGAAGAAGTTCGTCACTCCATTCACGGTGCCGGTGGTCATTGGGAAGCTGGCGCCGGCGGAGACCAGTAACTGGCCGGAAGTGGTGGTAATCGAGAGGCCGTTGTTTTCCGTCGGCACCTGGTTGATGCCAACCAGTTGGGAGAGCTGGCTGATATCGAGCTGCCGCTGGTCTTCAAGCGTTCCCGCATCGGCGCCGGGCGAGTCAGCCAGAATCTGCTGGTTAAGTTGCGCGATGGAGGAGGTAAGCGAGTTCACCTGGCCGGCCACGCCCGAAACCTGCTGGTCGAGAGCCGAGCGTTGCGAGTTCAGGCTGGCGGCGGCGCTTGAGATATCGCCTGCAAGCGTGGATGCCGAAGAGATTACCTGCTGCTGCAACGCACTGTTGGTGGGTTCGCTCTCGAGCGATGAAAAGGAGTTGAAGAGGCTGGTAATGTCGTTGCCGAGATTGCCTGCCGCCGAGCTGGTCGAGCCTGAGTCCGGCGTAAAGAGCGCCTGGATGCTGTTCAATGCCGTCAATCGGGTTGAGGAGGCCGAGGCGAGTTGGTTCTGCTGATCGAGCCGGGCCTCGAGCACGAGGTTCCGTTGCGAAGTGGCGCCGGTTTCGGAGACTCCGTCGCCCACCTGGACGCCGTTGACGTAGATGGCGGAGTTCTGGCTCCAGTTCGGCGTCTCCGCGGTATAGCCGGGCGTGTTTGCATTGGCAACGTTGCTGGCAACCACATTGAGCGCTTGCTGGTCTGCGTCAAGCGCCCCGGACATAATAGTGAATGCTGAGTTAATCGATCCCACGCGCACTCCCCTTGGTGAGGATTTCCGGGGAAGAAGTGACTAAATCCTCTTTATATTCGAGCTTGTATTCCAGCCGTTCGGCACGCAGTTGGCCCAATCGCCGCATAACTTTTAGGTTGGACCGGGTTGCGTCGAGCACTCGCGCAAAGACTGCCATATCCGCCGTGGCCCGCGTTGCCTGATCCGCCAGTTCTCTTCTCTCGTCTGGAGAAAAGCCGGGAGAAAAGGTCTCCATATCGCGGTTAAGAGCCTCACAGGAGAGCGCCAGCTCTTCCAGGCGGTTTACGTCCAGATTCGCCAAGGCACACGAGGCCTCTATGACCAGCTCCTTCAATTCCGTCATGGTCAGGCGGGGGATTGTCTGGCGCGGAATGGTCTGGTACGGAATGGTCTCGTACCGCTTGGTCTGGAACGTCTTGGACTGATTCGTAGGGGTTCGCTGCGTCAATTCGTCAATTCCCTTTTCGCAAGGGCCTTGACTTCATCAAGCCCCGCTAGTTGTTGCCCAGCATAGCATCTACCATTTTCGTTGCCACAGCCGAAGCCAGCACGTTATAAGTTCCTGATGCAATGGCGGACTGAATGGAGGCCACCTTGTCCATGCGAACGCCATCGTCGCCGGCCGATTGAGACATCTGACTGGCTGCGCTGCTCAACGTGGCGCTGTCGCTTCCCAGTGCGCTACCGCCGGTTGCCGCGCTGCCCTTGCTCGCCGGCTGCGCAGAGGTTGTGGTGTTCACTCCCAGCAGAGACTTCAGACTGTCATAACTGTTATTGATTTCCATTAAGGTTTCTCCTCGCTGGGTGTATCGGCTTGACTCCTTCTCACTCTAGACTTTTGTGGGTCCTCATCCCGGTATTAAGGTTCCGATTCTTGGTTACCTTCCCCACTTCGGGATGGTTACCTGATTGGTTACCAGAATGGGATAGCTCCTTTATTATCTTGTCGGCGATGCCAAATCCGCCTCTCAAACTGAGCGCCTGGCCCAGGGCCTCGGTGGCGTACTCGCCGAGCGCCCCGGAGGAGCCGGAGATCGAATCGCCGTCGCCAGAATCGTTTGCATCCGTTCCGGTCAAACCATCACTGGCCGTCATGGGCTTGAGCAACTCCTTCATCATCTGGCCTTCAAACTCGTGTGCGGCCTTTACCAGCTTGGACTGCGAGGCAGACTCGGCGCCTGCGCCGGATGCCGCCATCGCCTGCGCAATGCCCGCCGCTCCCTGCCCCATTGCCAGCATTAGAGAACCTCCAGGTCGGCCTCAAGAGCTCCAGCCTGTTTCATGGCCTGCAAGATGGAGATCACGTCGCGGGCTCCCGCGCCGGTACGCTGCAGTTGCTGGACCAGGTCCTCGATGGTTGCGCCCTCTTTCAGGTCGATGCGGTTGACCGGCTTGTCCTGGGCCTGTACCGAGGTTTGCTCAACCACCTGGGTGGTTCCCGAGGAGAAGCCATTGGGCTGCGAGACCTTCACTTCAGAGATCACGTTCACGCTCAATCCACCATGCAGAATCGACACCGGCTGTAGCCGCACCGTGCCTCCGATGACCACCGTGCCGGTTCTCTCATTGACCACGACCCGGGCGCGCGGATAGACCTCGACTTGAACCGCTTCCACTTTATCGAGCAACTCGGCCAGATCCTCGCCCTGCTTAGGGATAATTTCAACCCGGCGGCTGTCGACGGCGTGCGCGCGCTCCGACCCCAGCGAAGTATTGATCGCGCCGGCCATCTGTTCCGCGGTGTGAAAGTCGGCGTCGTTCAGGATCACATTGACCGTCTGCATTTGCTTCAAGTCAAAGGAAACCGGGCGCTCTACCATCGCTCCGTCGGGGATGCGGGCCGTGGTCGGGTGGTTGACCGACTTCGAGTTGCCGCCCGCCGTAGCCATATAGCCGCCAAGCACCAGGCCTCCCTGCGCCGAGGCGTATATCTGCCCATCCGCGCCATAGAGCGGCGTCATCAACAGAATGCCGCCTTCGAGAGACCGGGAATCGCCGGCCGAAGATACCGTAATGTCCAGTTTGTAGCCGGGCCGGGCGAAGGGCGGCAGGGTTGCCACCACAAAAACCGCCGCCATGTTTTTTACCTGCATGTTGCTGGCGCTGTTTGAGCCCGTCTGCGGAACCGTGATGCCCATCTTCAACAGCGTAGAGATCAGCGTCTGAGCCGGAAACACGGTCTGCGAACTGTCCCCGGTCCCATGCAGGCCCACGACCAGCCCATAGCCCACCAGTTGGTTGTCCCGGATGCCTTCAATGGTTGCCACATCCTTGATGCGCGCCTGCGGCCCGGACTTTACCGCGACCGGAGCCGCGACCGGAGCCGGCGTCGGTGCTTGTATTTGAGCCATAGCCTGAATCTGAGCCGTAGTTTTTACCTGAGTCTGAATTGGAGCATTAGTTTGTGTTCTAGCTTTAGCCGCAGCCGCTTGCCCATGGCCATGTACGGCCGTCTGCATGAGGCAGGCAATCGCCAGCGCTCCGTGCAGCAGGTGCGCAAACCTCGCGCCCTTTCGGCCCTCCACAACCATAGCTCGTCCACAGTTACTGTTCATCCTGGTCCTCGTCCCCTTCAACAACCTCGGTTAACCCTCAAAGCAACGATCCAACAGGCCTCAAATCAGCCTCAGAAAATCAATATCTTCTCCAGAAAGCGCACCACTGGATTCTGCCGGTACGTCGAGTCGTTCACGATTCCCTTGCCCGTCACTTCCAACTCCAGATCCGTCATGGCCGTTGAAAGCACCTGATTCTGATTGCTTACATCCTCAGGCCGAATCATCCCGCGCAGCTTGATCAGCTGCGTTTGCTGTGAAAACGTGAGCTGACGCGTGGCCTGCACCACCAACATGCCGTTCGGCAGCACGTCCACAACCTCGGCTCCAAATGTCGTGGCCAGGCTGGAGTTGGTCGTGCTCTGTCCCTGCGCGGAAAGTCCCGAGGAAGCAGTCATGCCGACTAGATTTTGGAGCGCATTCGAAGCCTTCAGCGCGCCAAACAAGGACGTCAGCCCGGAGTTGGCGTTCGACGCTCTCGAGTTCTTTACCTGTCCGTCGGTCGATGCAGCCAGGCTCTCCGTCACCACAACCGAGACCACATCGTGCAGCCGATATGCCTTCACATCCGTCCCCAGCCGCACCAGTTGGCCGCGTGGGCTCCAGATCGAGCCCTCCGTGCGAATTTCCGTGGCCTGCTGGTCATGAACTCGCGCTATGTATTTGTTCAGCGCATCCTCGGGAGGAGTCAGCTTGGCCGCAGCCGCTGCTTTGGGCTTCTTGACCGCGCTGGCCGTAGCGGGCGCAGCGACAATAGCTAAGGCCATCAGCAAAGAGCAGGCCGACACAATTCTTAAGCGTTTTCCGTTCGAAAGTTGCTTCATCACTGCCCCCCTTGCCCTTCTGAAAAGCGAGCCCGTCCAGGCCCCGTTGCCACTGCTCGATAGGTTCGTCCGCCAATATTCAATCGCACTTCGAAGATCGATCCCTGCGCCGCGGACTCAAGCGCCACGGCCTCTAACTGCTCGCTCACCGCCGCTGTCTCTTCAATCACAATCAAGCTGTCTCCGCTATGAATCACCGGCAGGCTCGATTTCGTTTCAAGATTCGAGCCAGAGCTTGACGCAGGCCCGGCACCCGAGGCCGTCGCCGCTTTGCTCACCTGCACCATGCGTCCCGGACCGGCAGGGTTATTGCTGTCGCGCACCACCAGCCAGCGATCCCCGGTGTGCGGGTCGTCAATCTCGCGGTAGATGTTGCCCGGCGCCGAACCCTGCAAAGCTGATTGGCCGGTCGTCGTGATTTTCAGTGTGCGAGTTACAGTTTCAGTCGCGTTCTGCGCCTGAAGAGGGAGGGCAAGTGCACAGAAGAGAGACACACCCCATAGAGAAACACCGGGAATCCCAATCCATACTCTGCTCTCCTCGACCCTCGCTCTCCTGTTCACGGTACCCTTCCCCATTTCGTTTCTCAGGCCTTTGCCGCCTGCATCTCTACCATGACTACTAGCAATTAGTGGGCCATATTATTAGTGGCCCATATTATTTACTTGAGAGTACATATCGTCAGCGGCTTTGATGACCTTGGAGTTGGACTCGTAGGCTCTCTGCGCCAGCACCATCTGCACAAACTCCGTGACCACGTCGACGTTCGAGTTTTCGAGATACCCCTGTTGCAGGGTCCCCAAACCTTCCGTGCCGCCGGGATTGCCCAGCACCGGATCGCCCGAGTTGAGCGTGGCCTGCAATAGGTTCGAGCCCATGCTTTCCAGGCCACCGGAGTTGGGAAACGTTGCAAGTTGAATCTGGCCCAACTGCGACGGGTTCTGCTGCCCAGCCAGAGTGGCATTGACCACGCCGTACTGTGTGATGGTTACCGCCGAGGCGTTTGCGGGGATCGTAATGGTCGGAATAAGCGGATCGCCGTCCGTGGTAACGATGGTTCCCTGGTTATTCAACTGAAACTGCCCGGCGCGGGTGTAGGCGATGGTGCCGTCCGGCCGCTGCACCTGGAAAAATCCTGTACCTTCAATGGCAAGATCGAGCGGATTGTCGGTCTGATTGAGTGCGCCCTGGGTGGTGATGACCTCGGTTGCAGCGGACTTGGTGCCGAGGCCGATCTGCAGGCCGGCCGAGACTGTGTTCTGGCTCTGGGCCGCGCCGGGAGTGACGAGGTTTTGATAGACCATGTCCTGGAACTCGAGGCGCAGTTGGCGAAAACCGGTTGTCGATGAGTTGGCTAAATTGTTGGCGATCGTGTCCAGGTTCATCTGCTGGGCGCTCATGCCACTAGCCGCGGTGTACAAGGCTCGAATCATAATTCTCCTTTAAGGTTCGGCAATTGGGTTTCTGTTTAGTTGCTTGAATGTCCCGTTTTCTGGCGTTACACCCTGGGCAGATCCTCGGATGCAAATTTGTTGAATTCGGTGTGAAAGACGGTTACCGCCTTCTGCATCATCTCTGCCTGTCGCTGCATGACGATCAGGTCCAGCGAACCCTGAATCACATCCTGGTTGGAGGCCTCGACCGCGCCCTGGTGAATGGTCGCCGCTTTCGATGCCGTTGCGGTCACGCCGTCGGGCGCGACGTAGAGATTGGCTCCCTCCGGCGTCAACTGCGTTCCGGATGGGAAGGTGAAAACGCCCACCGAGGCTACCGCTCCCCCGGCGACAGAGATTACGCCATCGGCTCCCACCGCTATCTCGCCCGGAGGAATCTTGATCGTCTGGCCGTCGGCCGACTGCACCGGATCGAGATCGCCGGTAACCAATAGACCACTCTCTGTCCGGTGAAATCCGCCGTCCCTGGTGTAGCGTGGTCCGTTGGTCGTCTGCACGAGAAAGAACCCCTGGCCCTCGATGGCCAGGTCAAGCGGATTGCCTGTGGTCTCGAGCGCGCCCTGCGCCATCGAGAGCCGATCGCCGCCCAGCAGGCCGTAGTTATTCACCGTCTCGCCCAGTTGCGAATCCTCTGCGTCGGGGCCGAGCAGCGCGGAGCGAAAGAACTCACGCTCGGCCCGGTAGCCCGGCGTCTGCGCATTGGCCAGATTCGATGCCGCAGTGTCGAGCGCCTCTGTTCGCGCCACCAATCCGGTCGTTGCCGCGTAGAATCCACTGTCCATTTGCTTGCCTCCTGCTACTACGGGTGGGGAGCAGATTGGAGGCCGAAGCCGGTTGGCAGGGATTAAAGCAAATTATTGATCTAATACTTAAATTCCGGACCTTAAATAGTGTTTATGTTTCCCACCCTTGCGCCATCAATAACGAGGTTTTCAAGAAGCAGGTTCTTCGACTTCGCTCAGAATGACAGGGGCACGGAGTGTCCTTATTTACGGGCCGTATCCATAGTGATTCTTGAGGAAAGTTGAAGCGGAGGAGATTGCAGGAACTTAAGCAGCCGTTGCGCCTTCTCTCACGCAACTTTAATCCGAACCATGCTTGATGGAGACCCGGTTACTTCAGCCCGTCGCAGACGATGGTTACTTCAAACGTTGCGTCCTCGAAGCGGTAGAGGTGGTGCAGCTGAAACTCCGGGGCCTGCACGTGAAGGCTGTAGTCGTGTCCCACGATCACGGCTGGAACCGAGAGGCCGCAGTGGGCGGCAAGCTCCGGAACCCTGCCCTTCCAGGCTCCGGCGAGCATATTGCAGATTTCGCCCATGCCGTCCTTCACGGTGTCGTCGATGTTCTCGAACTCCATGCCGGTCATCAGGCCGGCAATCTTGCGCGCCGTCATGGCTCCGGAGCGGAAGATGCAGGCACCGCTCAGCGCGCCGCCCAGACCAACGACCGCGGTCAGAGACTCGGTTCCGGATTCGGCGTCGGCTAAGACCGTCTCCGTCGCTCGCCGGCAATCGATGCCCAGCATCATTTGGAAGATCTCCTCGACGGTCGCATCGAGGTTGCGAGGATCGGTAATCAGTTCGAGAGACTCGCGCAGCGATACACGCTTGCGCTTTGCGCTTCCGTTTTCATCGCTTCCCGTCAGGGCTGCGCCCGTGCCTTCGCGAACTCCGTTGAACATGAATCTACCTTCTTCTCTCCGGCCTCATGTTTTTCTGGGCCTACAACACTAGATGTGGCTGCATCAATGGCTACGGGCAATTCTGAACCTTCCCTCAGGGGTTAAAACCCCTCTGCTTATGAACCATTCATGGCACGGCTGAAGCCATGCCCTTTCAAGACTCGATTTATGCAACGGGCTCCAGGTGTAAGCCACGAATTCGATTCCCGATTTCGATCTGCCGGAGCCACGGTTGCGATTGAGGCGGCGCTTCAGGACCCGCCGGCCGAATAGATTACATCGCGAACATCATTCACCTCTGGAATCGATCCCTCCTGACGGCGCAGCCACATTCTCAACCACAGGCAGTCGTGCACCCGGACCAGGCGCGAATCGAGAGCATGCGCCTGCTCGATAGTCCGGGTCAGCGTAGCGGCGATGGCCGGCTCAGGGGTCGCATCGACCAGTTTGACTCGCGGAAACGGAGCATTCAAGATGCGCGCATGCGCGGCGCGAAACACGGAGTCCTGTACCAGCCCGCTCTCCACCTTCAACCCCGTCATCCGTTCTACAGCCAGAGCGAGAGCCGGATCCAGCCGGTCTTCAAAGCCCAGATAGAGTATCTTGCCCGAGGCCACGCGCAGCGGCAAGGCGCCAAAGGCATCGAGGAACAGGCGCGGCATTATGGAGGTGAGCGCCTCCGGGTTGTGAGATTCCACCGTCAGCACCGGGCATCCCCACTGCGTTCCCACCGCACGGGTCACGGTGGGTTCGTCGATCGATCCCTGGCGAACCAGCCAGTGGCCCAGCTTGCCGGCGCCGGCGGATCGCTGCTTTTTGAGCGCCTCCTGCAACTGCTTGCCGTTGATCCAGCCCCGCTCGATCATCAGCAGACCGAGCGGAATCCGGTGCCGATGGCGCTCGATTCCACTGCCGCGAGCCCTCATCTCCCGGCTCACCGCATCCGAGACGAGCGCCCTGGTGCAGCGCTCAGAGCAACACCACCCGCCTTCAAATATCGGGGAACGGCGTCTGCGCCAGAAGCGCAGCCAGCCTGCGTCGCAGCGGGAGTTGGCGCAGCGGGTGAGAAACCCGTTCCGTTCTCCGTCGCGAGGCCAGCCATGGAGTCCGCCCGGTTGTTCCTCGCCGTACCCATTCAGGCTCCTGCCCAGTTGACCGTCGCGGTTTCCGCCGCCGGTCGTGTTGCCGGATGCCTCGTCGAGCCCGACTTCCACGGCGTTGAAACCTGTTCCCAGAGGGCTCTCCGCGCCGGTCTCGGACCATTGCGGCTGAGCCATGTTGATTTCGCTCAGGTTGTATTCGTGCAGGTTCTTCCCGGCGATCCCTAGAAGAGGCATCGGATACTCTCCAGACGTTTCTTCGGTTGCGCCACCTCGGTCACGCGGAGCCCAAAGTTGCCGTTCACCAACACGACATCTCCGCGGGCAACGATCTTATCGCCCACCAGCAAATCCACCGTGTCCGTAATATAACGATCGAGCTGCACCACATCGCCCGGCCCAAGCTCAAGGACCTCGCCGAGCAGCATCTCCCGGGAACCGAAGCGCAAGGTTGCCTCCAGTTCCACGTCGAGCAGAAGGTCAAGACCCGGAGTAAGCGCCGGACTTTGCGCCGGGCTTTGCGCCGGGCTTTGTGTGGATGATTGTTTCTGGCCCGATTTGCTTCCCATCTCACTACCGAGCCCACCCGAACCGACACCTGACCCGGTACTGGGCCCGTTGCCCGCGCCTGCCCCCTGAGAAGCGGCCGCGCCTCCTGCGCCCGGCTGAGTCCCGCTAGCCGCGCGTATCTCGTCCTCGGTCAGAATTGTCCAACTCCGCTCTCCGGATCGCAATTGATAGCTTCGCGAGAACTCGCCTCCGGCATCAATTGCATCGATGCTCGGCTCAAATCTGGTCAGGCGGCACTTGCTGCCCGTCTGCGCCAGAAACTCTCCGCAAGCGGCATTGATCGTTTCCCGGAGCAATTCCGTCCAGCCCGCCTTCTGGTCTACGCCCTCGCCCATCAGCGGGGTGTCCAGAATCGATCCGTCCAGTACTACCGAAAAGCGCCCCTGCTGGTCTCCGGCCAGGGACGCATCAAATCCGAACGCGTTCCCGCGGAAGGGCTCGTGCGCCGCCTCGGCGAACTGCGGCTCGCCTGCCAGCGCCTGCGAGAACAGGTCCCCGGCTACGCCGGCCCAATATTGCCCAAAGGTCTTCATTCCGCGGCCTCACCTATCGATTTTTCCAACCGTGCGGCGCGATAGTTGCCGAACCTTACCGGCTGAGCCTTGGAAAAGACCTGCCCTCCGACCTGCCAGTAGGGAAGCGTGTTGGCGGGCAGATTGAGCCTGAGGATGCTTCCCTTCTCCAACTCCTCCAGTTCCTTGGTACTCACCCGGACCGCGGGCAACTGCAGCGAGCAGCCAAAGCGAATCTTTTTGACCACATTGGCCATGTACGATCTGGCATCGTCGGCATGGCGACGCCGCCGGCCCCAGTCGGTGGTCAGCCTGCGCAGTACGGTGTTGGCCACAACGGCTGGAAAGGCGAGGTTGAGCAGCCCCGAGCTATGCGGCATGCGAATCTCGAAGCTCAGGCACAAGGTCTTTTCCGTAACCGACATCAGCCTGGCCACCTGGGTCTGCATCTGGCGGCGTTCAAAGTTGAACCTCAGCCCCACGGGCTGCCAGGCCGCAGTCAGTTCGCGGCATATGATCTCGACCACGCTGCCCAAAATCGCTTCTTCAATGTCGGTGAGCTCACGCAGCGGGCCGTCCCTGCCATCTCCGCCCAGCAAGAGATCGATGATCGGGGGAGCCAGGCCGAGATCCAGCTGCAGCACCGAGAGCGCGCCCAGAGGCTCGAGGCGAACCGAAGCCACGTAGCTGATTTCAGGGATGCGCAGCAGGAACTCATTGAACTGAATCTGCTCTGCCGAAACCAGATTCACCTGAAATCGGGTGCGCAGCCATGCGGCGAGATTGTGCGTCAGGTTGCGCGCAAACAGATCGTTCAACATGCTGATGGCGCGCAATTGATCGTTCGAGATCTCGCCGGCCGAGGAAAAGCTGTACGGCGTAACCCTGGCCCGCGATTCTACCTCGACTGCCTCAGGGGATTCATGCCTTGCCGCCTCAAACAGCGCATCGATCTCACTCTGCTTTAGATTGGTCTCCATCCATCCCCTGTTCGATTCCTGTCATTTCCATTTGGCCGTCTACATCCGGTCTTCTACATCTGGCCGTCTACATCCGACCGTCTAGATCCGGTCTTCCATTCGCCTCTTGGCGCTTTCGCGGTTCTTATCGTGAGTTGCAGCCGCAGCCCCAGGCCTAACCCCAGCCACAGGCCTAGCCCCTGCCACAGGCCTGGCCCCAGCCGCAGGCCTGGGCTTAGCGCCTGCCCCGATCGACCCGCTAGCAGCCAGATCCCGGAGCGCGGCGCGCAGATGAACCACCGCCGAGGCATGCATCTGGGAAACGCGCGACTCGACCACGCCGAGCGCCAGACCAATCTCGCGCATGGTCATCTCTTCGTAGTAGTAGAGCGTCATTACGAGCCGCTCCCGGTCCGGCAGATTCTGAATGGCCTCGCTCAGCCGATCCTCAAGCTCCCCGCGCAGGCAGCGAAACAGCGGATCGTCCTCTGGCCTGCCCGGCACGTAGGCGAGTTCATCCTCGCTCGAGTCCTCGTGGTGCTCCACATTCAACGTGCCGATCTCGAGGCCCTTCAGCTCTCCCAGCAGGAGTTGATACTCATCGAGATCCATTCCCATCTCGAGCGCCACTTCGTTCTCGGCGGGCGCATGGCCCAATCGCGCCGACAGCACTCGGATGGCTTCGACGACTGCCCGGCCCTTGCGCCTGAGCTCGCGAGGGCTCCAGTCAAGCGAGCGAAGGCTGTCCAAAATGGCGCCGCGAACGCGGAACTGGGCGTAACTGCGAAACTGCACCTTTTTTTCCGGATCGAACTTGGTGAAGGCGTCCATAAGCCCCACAACACCGGCCGAGACCAGATCCTCGATATCCACATGCTGCGGCAGCCGCTCATGAATCCTGCGGGCCAGAAAGCGCACCATGGGCAGATGCTCCACCAGCACGCGCTCCTGATCGGCTGTCAGGCCGGGCGACGCCTGGGTACCGGGCGGATAGCCGTCGCCTCGCCTCGCCTTGCTCTGGACTCTGGCCGTGGCTGCAGTTTCGGTTCCCATGGCACTTCCCTTTCCGGCAGATTGAAATACATCCGATCCCATTACTCATCACGAACTTTGCGGCAGCGGCACATCCATCAAACGCAGCGCCCACTCAGCGGGCCAACTCCCGGGCCAATTACCGGACCAATTACCGGACTGTGGCCACCGGACGCAGCCGGACCTCGGGCGGTATCTCGCTTGCGGCTACGACAGCTAGCCGAGGCAGCGCCGGCTCCAGCCAGCGCTTGACGTAATAACGCGCCGGACTAGGACAAAGCAGCACTGGCAGGGCCGATGCGGAGGCGTTGCCGATTAGCGCTTTCACAGAGTCGGTGAGGCGGCGAACCAGCGGCGTCCCCGGCATTCCCGAGGCCAACATGCGCTGCGCGCCCTCCGGACTCAGCGTGCTTAGAACTTCATCTTCGAGAGCCGGATCGAGCAACAGGACCGGCAGCAGGCCGTCGGCGTCGAGCAGCGGGGTGATCAGCCGCCTTCCCAGAGCCTGACGGGAGGCCTCGACCAAGGCCACGGTCGATTTATTAATTGGAGCCGTCTCAAGTAGCGCCTCGAGCACTGCGCCGAGGTCCCGAATTGAAACCCGCTCACGCAGTAACTGTTCGAGAACCCGGCCCACCTCGCCCAGGGTAAGCAGTTTGGGAACCAGCTCTTCGAGCAGCTTGGGATGGCTATCATTGAGCGAGTCTAATAAGCGCTTAATCTCGGCCCGGCTCAGCAGTTCCCCGGCATGTCGGCGGAGCAGCTCTCCGAGATGCGTGGTAATCACCGTCGCCGGATCGACTACCGAATAGCCGGCGGCAATCGCCTGGTCTTCGAGCGCGGGCGCAATCCAGATGGCCGGCACACCGAAGGCCGGCTCACGAGTCTCTTTTCCTTGCAGAGGCCGCCGGCCCGGGTCGCCCGAGACGGCCAGCAGTTGCGTGCCCTCAGTCTGCCAGCGGCCAATCTCCATGCCGCGAAGCGAGAACAGGTACTCGCGCGGCTTCAAACGCAGGTTGTCCGAGATGTGCACGGGAGGCACGAGAAAGCCCATCTCGGAAGACAGGTGGCGGCGCAGCGCGCGCACACGGCTGAGCAGTTGTCCTCCCTGCTTTTCGTCAACCAGCGGAATGAGTTGGAAGCCAATCTCAAGGGTCAGCTCTTCGAGGCGCAGCAGGCTGGCCAGGTCCGTCGTTTGCGCAGCCTGATCGGCCTTCTTCTTCTCGGCGACCGTGGGCAGCTCGCCGGCGGCCGGCGCGGGTTTGGCAACCGCAACCCTTCGCGCAGCCACGAACAGCACCGTGGCCACGAGCAGAAAAGCCACTTTGGGTAGCCCAGGTATCAAGCACATTGCCGCCGAGACCACGCTGGCCAGATAGAGCGTCGTCGGTCGGGCCAGCAGTTGCTGCTGTATCTCGCTGCCCAGCAACCCAGCCGAGTTGGCGCGGGTCAGCGTAATGCCTCCGGCAACCGAGACCAGCAGAGACGGAATGATCGTCACCAGCCCGTCGCCGACCGTGAGCACCGTATAGGTCCTGGCGGCTTCGGCCAGCGGCACGCCCTGCTGCAGGGTGCCGATCAGAAGACCAGCAATAATATTGATGCCGGTGATGAGGATGGTAGCCATCGAGTCGCGCTGATTGAAGCGCGCGGCGCCGTCCATCGCTCCATAGAACTCCGCCTCGCGCGCAATCGCCTGCCGACGCTTGCGGGCCTCAGCCTCGTCGATCAACCCGGCGTTCATATCGGCGTCGATGGCCATCTGTTTTCCGGGCAAGGCGTCAAGGGTAAAGCGGGCAGTGACCTCGGCCGTTCTGACCGCGCCGTGCGAGATGACAAGAAACTGAATTGCAACCAGGGCCAGAAACAGCACAAAGCCGACCACGTAGTTGCCGCCCACGACAAACTGCCCGAAGGCCTCGATCACATGGCCGGCGGCGCCGGTGCCCTCCGAGCCATGGAGCAGAATCCGGCGGCTGGATGCGATGTTGAGCGAGAGCCGGAACAGGGTGAGCAACAAGAGCAGCGTCGGAAAGACGGAGAGCTCCACCGCGCGGCGAATCTGCATGGCGGAGAGAAAGACGATAATCGCCGCCGCAATCGAGATCGCCAGCAGGAAGTCGAGCGCCCAGGAGGGCAGCGGAACAATCATCACAAAAATCACGCTGATTGCGGCCAGGGGCAGCACAAACTCACGCACCCGGTGCCAGATTGAGTGCGCTGGTAGAACGTTGGCGGGCAGTGCGGCAGTGCTCATCGTGCACCTCCATTAGCAGGCGGCTGGCCGAAGCCGCCGCCTCTCTGGGCCTGCCGGGCGCGGGCATTGGCCTGGCGAACGGCCGCATCTCGAACCGCGGCAGCGCGCACAGCAGCCTCCCGCGCCTTGCGCTCCTTGAACTCGGCCTCGACGCGCTGCCGGTAGAGATAGGCCAGAATCGCGGCCACGGCGGCATAGAGATCTGCTGGAATCGGCTGGCCGACCTCGACGCTTCGATAGAGCGAGCGCGCCAGCGGAGGATTTTCAATGATCGGCACTCCGGCCCAGCGCGCCTCGGCCTTGATCTCCTCGGCCAGCAGGTTGCGCCCCTTGGCCAGCACCTTCGGCGCGTCCATGGTGGCGAAGTCAAAGCCCAGCGCCACGGCGTAGTGGGTTGGATTGGTCAGCACTACAGCCGCCTTGCTCACGTCGTTCTTAACGCGCTTGCGGCGCATCTGCCGCTGCAGGCCCTTGATGCGGCTCCTGATCTGCGGGTTGCCCTCGGTCTCTTTGTACTCATCGCGCAGGTCCTCGCGGCTCATCTTCAGGCGCGACTCGCGGCTCTGCCATTCAATCAGGTAGTCAATCGCCGCCCAGCCGAACAGGAGCCACGAGGCGGCGAGAAGCAGGCCGTAGATGTCGGAGGCAAGCTGTTCGAGGCGCACCGTCGAAAAGGGCGGTATCGTCAACTGCCGCGCGATGCGCTGCACGGCAAACACG
>Ga0302320_10012650_pt1 | contig 17690 bp, 14 predicted proteins | sample Bog_T0_3_FD_202130 | JGI IMG/M metagenome (GOLD analysis project Ga0302320, IMG submission 202130) | Peat permafrost microbial communities from Stordalen Mire near Abisko, Sweden - Bog_T0_3 | ecosystem: Environmental > Terrestrial > Soil > Wetlands > Peat | place: Sweden: Abisko, Stordalen Mire...
AAGGGGGAGTCACCCTACTTCGCCAGCTTCGCCTTCAACGCGTTGACATCGTCGGTCGACATTTCGCCCACCGTCGTCACCACGCCGTCCTTGATCTTCCACAGACGGAACGGGCCGGTGATGTCGCCGTATTGATCGAACGAGACCGGGCCGATGACGCCTTCGTAGCGGATCGGCTTGCCGGCTTTGATCAGATCGAGCGCCTTGGCGAAATCGGTCTTGCCGGCGTGGATCACCGCGCCGTCTTTGTCCGTGACCTTGAAGATCGCGTCGCGGATCGCGGTCGGGTCCTGACTGGGCGCCGCCGCGATGGCGAGACCGACGATCGCGCCGGCGTCGTAGGAGCGATCGGCGGCGGGATTGCTCGGGTCGATGCCGCCGGAGAACGCCTTGTAGTTGGCGTTGAAATATTCGGTCGAGGCGGACGGCGCCGTGCCCGCCGAAGTGCCGTAGGCCTCGTTCAGATATTTGGCGCCGACGCTGGAAATGAAGTCCGGCGTGTTCATGCCGTCGTTGAGCAGGAATTTCGCCTTGCCGCCCTGAGAGATCCAGGCGCGGGCGATCGTCGCGCCATCGACGGGCGTCGCGATCAGATAGAGACCGTCGGCCCCGGCCGCCGCGCCCTTGCTGGCCTCGGCGTCGTAGCTCGATTGTTTCTCGTTGTAGGGCGTGACGGAGACGATCTCGCCGCCGAGCGCCTTGTAGGCCTTGGCGAACTCGCCGAACAGGTTGACGCCGAAATCGTTGTTGACGTGAATGACGGCGATCTTCTTGAAGCCCTGGTCGAGTGCGTATTTGGCCGCCGCCGTGCCTTGCAGCGCGTCCGAAGTGATGGTGCGGAAGAACATGCCGTTGGTCTTGCCCTCGCGACCGAGGTTGGTCAGCGTCGGCGAGGATGACGCGGGGGAGACCTGCACGATCTTGCCCGGGCCGGTCACCGAAGTGAGGATCGGGATCGAGACGGAGGAGATGATGCCGCCGATGATGACGGGCACTTTCTTCAGTTGAACGAGTTGATTGGCCGCGTCGACGGCGAGCGAGCCCTGGCTTTGCGAATCGCGGGTGTCGGCGACCAGCTTGCAGCCATGCGCGCCGCCGGCGTCGTTGAGGTCGTGGAACGCCATTTCCACCGACTTCGCGCCGGCCTGGCCATATTCGCCGGCGGGGCCGGTCAGTTCCATCACCAACCCGACCGTGATGCTGCAATCCGCGGCATGCGCGGGCGCGCCGAGCGCCAGCATCAAAGCCGCCGTCGTCAGAAGAATGTTACGCTTCATCTCTCCCCTCCGTACTGACGGACGCCGAACGCGACGTCCTATTTGAACAAAGCCCTCTCAATGCCGCTCGGCGCTGAGGTTGTATTTCATGATCGAGCCGTGACGGCCGTCGCGGTCGCGCTCGAGTTCGTAGACATCGCCGACCGGTCCAAGCCGCCGGCTGGCGACCGCTTCGACTGCCGCCCGGTCTTCCGCGGTCAGCGGCAGCGACGCGGCGGCGACATTGTGGGCCAGATGCGCCCGCGAAGTCGCGCCGACGATGACGGCGGCGACCCCGGGAAAGTCGAGCGTCAAACGGCTCGCGACGCTGGCGATATCGGCGTCGTATCGGTTGGCGACGCTTCGCAAGGCGCCGAGCAGCTCCTGGAACAGATCCCAACCGCCGAAATCGTCGATGATCAGTTTGTATTTGGTCAGCGACCGATTGGCGAGCGGCGCCTTGGGCTCGGCGACGCCCAACCAACGATCGGACAGGAAGCCGCCGGCGACGGCGCCGTAACAGAGCAGCGCGACGCCATGGGCGCGGCAGAGGTCGGCGAGGCCATGTTCGGGGCGCCGGTCGAGCACGGAATATTGCACCTGCATCGAGGACAGCGGAATGCCGGCGTGGAGAATTTCGCTGACATGGGCTGTGTCGAAATTGGTGCCGCTGACCAGCCGCACCTTGCCCTTGCAGCGCAAATCGTTGAGCCAGCCGATCGCCTCCAGCCAGCCCGGCTGTTGGTAATCCCACCAATGAAACTGGACGACGTCGAGCCGGTCCATCTTCAGGCGGCTGAGCGAACGATCGACGACCGCCTCGATGTCGCTCTGCTTCAGCTTGGGCAACAGCTCGAGATCGGGCACGAGCTTGGTGTGCACGTGGAAGCGACGGGCCGCCTCGGCGCCGCGCGCCGCGACGAGGCGCTCGCGCATGGTTCCATAAAGTTCCTCGACGCCGGTGTAGATGTCGGCGCAATCGAAGGTCGTGACCCCGGCGTCGAAGGCTTCGATCAGGTCTTCGATCGCGGCCTCGCGATCGATCTCGCCGTGGCCGCCGGCGAGTTGCCACCCGCCGCGAATGACGCGGGAGATGGCGTAGTCATGCGCGATCTCTCTGGTTTCCAGGGTCATCTCGGTTCTTTCGGAGGCAGGGGCGTCGCCGTGGTTGCGCTGTGTTTGAAGGTGCGCAATCCGGTGCGCGTGATACGAAGCCGGCTCTGGCAATTGGGATCGGGGCAGGCGATTTCCGCGTCGCTGGTCATCCAGTCGTTGCGATGCGTCGGCCGTTGTTTGGCGGCGAGCAAGGGCAGCACGGCGGCGAGCGAATAGATCGAGAAGCCCTGCCCCGGCGGCAGGGTCAGCATCTCGCCCTCGAGCAGGAAATGGTCGCCCGGGCGAGCGCCGCAATAGACCGCGGCGCCCGGCGGGATCACCGCTTCGACCCGCAAATCGTAGAGTTCGAAGGACTCGTCGGTCTCGGACATCAGGCGGCGCCCTCGACGAGTTTCTCGCGCACCAGCGAGAAGGCGCGGCCGATGTCTTCGATCAGCGCGGCTTTCGCCCGCGCGACATCGCCGCCTTCGAGCGCATCGACGATTTGGTTGTGAAAGTGGAAGGCGGAGACGGCGCCGTCGGGCTTGTAGGCCTCGACCGCGCTGCGCACCAACGCGCCCGATTGCAGCCACAGGCTTTCGATGATCGGCATCAGCACCGGCGAGCCGCAGGCGCGATACAGCAGGAAATGAAACGCCAGATTGGCGCCGAGCGCCTCGTCGACCGACAAAAGGCCGCGCCGCGAGGCGATCCGGGCGTAATCGGCGTTGGCGCCGCGCAAGGCGACGAAATCCGCCGGCCGCAGCCGCGGCGCGGCCAGTTCGAGCACCACGCCCTCGATGGCTGAGCGCGCCTGGAGCAGGTCGTCGAGGCGGCGGACATCGACGGCCGGCACGCGCACGGAGCGGTTGGAGGAGGTTTCCAGGGCCTGTTCGGAGACGAGACGGGCGAGCGATTCGCGCACCGGCATCGGGCTGGTTTGCAACGAGGCGGCGAGTTCGTGCAGCGTCAGCGCCTGCCCGGGCTCGAAACGCCCGTAGATCAGCGCCTGACGCAATTCCCGGTAGACGCGCTCCTGCACCGTCTCGCGCGAGACCGGCGCGATCGAACGCGAAGTCCTGGCGGCGGCGCGGATCGCCGAGGTTTTCGCCATTCCGGACCGCTCCTCCCCTCGAGTTCGACTCTCAGGGATTGCAGACTAGCCATTTTTGATCAAAGATCAAATCGAACCTTCGGGACGCCTTGCACGATGACCTCGAGCCCCACGGCCCATGCGCTGAGCGCCCGCGACCTCGTAAAGCGGTTCGGCGGGGTCGCGGCCGTGGACGGCGTTTCGATCGACGTGCGGCGCGGACAGATCGTCGGCGTGATCGGGCCCAACGGCGCCGGCAAGACCACCCTGTTCGACATGATCGCCGGCGAGCAGCGGCCGACTTCGGGGCGCATCGAATTGAACGGCGTCGCCGTGGAGCGCGCTTCGCCAGACGCGCGGCTGGCGCACGGGCTCGGACGCACGTTCCAGATCCCCAGGCCGTTCCCCGGCATGACGCTGATCGAGAACGTGATGCTGGGGGCGCAAAACCAGAGCGGCGAACGCATCTGGCCGAACTGGCTGGCGCCCGCGCGCGTCGCCCGCCAGGAGCGCGCCTGCCGCGACAGAGCGATGGACCTGTTGCGCTTCGTCGAACTGGAGAAGCTGGCGCTGAGCCCGGCGCGAATCCTGTCCGGCGGCCAGCGCAAGCTTCTGGAGCTGGCGCGCGCGCTAATGGCGGAGCCGTCGCTGCTGCTGCTCGACGAACCCGCCGCCGGGGTCAATCCGAGCCTGCTCAACACCATCGTCGACCGCATCGTCACGATCAACCAGAGGGGCGTCGCGGTGCTGGTCATCGAGCACAACATGGACGTGATCGTCCGGCTCTGCGAGCGCGTGTTGGTGATGGCGGCGGGGCGGCTGCTCACGCAAGGGCCGCCGGCGGAAGTGGTTCGCGATCCGCGCGTGATCGAAGCCTATCTCGGCGGCGCGACGGCATGAGCGCGCCCATTCTTTCCGTCGAAGGGTTGATCGCCGGCTACGAGCCCGGCCTGCCGATCGTCAACGGCGCCTCGATGCACGCGGCGCGCGGAGAAATTGTCGCATTGCTCGGGCCCAACGGGGCGGGCAAATCGACGCTGATCAAGGCGATCGCCGGGCTGATGAAAGTCAGCGCCGGCGCCGTGACGTTCGATGGCGCCGACATCACCCGCCTGCCCGCGCACAAACGCATCGGCGTCGGGCTCGCGTTCACGCCGCAGACCGAGAACGTGTTCGCCGCGATGAGCGTCGAGGACAATCTGAAGCTGGCGGCGGGGCTGCTGGCGAAGGCCGATCGCCCCGCCCGCACAGAGGCGATGTTTTCGACCTTTCCCGATCTGGCGCGCCAGCGCGGGTTGCTCGCCGGGCGGCTTTCGGGCGGGCAGCGGCAGATGCTCGCCATCGCCCGGGCGCTGATCGTCGGCCCGAAAGCGCTGATGCTGGACGAGCCCTCGGCCGGGCTGTCACCGAAATTCGTCGACATGGTATTTGGAAAACTCGCCGAAATCCGCGCCGGCGGCGTGACCATCGTGCTCGTCGAGCAGAACACCCGCGCCGCGCTGGCGCTCGCCGACCGCGCCTATGTGCTCGTCCAGGGCCGCAATCGCCGCGACGGCCCCGCCAAGGTTTTGCGCGACGACCCCGACATTGCGGCCCTGTATCTGGGCGGCCTGGAAACGGAGCGCGCCTCGTGAATCCGCAGGTGATCGTCGACGGGCTGCTGAACGGCGCGCTGATCGGGCTCGGCGCGGTCGGCGTCACGCTCACCTATTCGATCCTGCGCTTCGCCAATTTCGCCCATGGCGAATTCATCACCTTCGGCGCCTATGCGACGATGCTGATCGCCGCCGGGGTCTCGGCGCTGGTGATCGGCTCCGGCGACGGGCTCGGGCCGTTCTCGATCAGCCTGGCGCTGATCCTGTCCGTGCCGCTGTCGATGGCGTTGACGGCGGGGCTGGCGCTGGCGCTGGATTCCTTGCTGTTCGCCCGGCTGCGGGGCAAAGCTGAGTCGATTTCGGTCGTCATGGCGAGCTTCGGCGCCTCGATGGCGATCCGCGCCGGCATCGAATTCGCCTTCACCTCGCGCCCCGCCTATTTCTCCCGCGATTTGCAGATCGCCAAGCCGCTCGCCTTCGGCCTGCGGGCGACGCCGGACCAGATGGCGCTGCTCATCGTCGCGCCGCTGCTGCTGATCGGCGTGCACCTGCTGCTGACCCGCACCCAGATCGGCCGATCTATGCGCGCGGTCAGCGAGAATCCAGCGCTGGCGCGGGTCGCCGGCGTCGACGTCGAGGCGACGATCCGGCTGGTCTGGGCGCTCGGCGGAGCGCTCGCCGCCGCCAGCGGCGTGATGCTCGGCCTGCTCGTGCAGATCCGCCCGTTCATGGGCTTCGATCTGCTGTTGCCGTTGTTCGCGGCGGCGATTCTGGGCGGCATCGGCAGCGCGCCCGGCGCCTTCCTCGGCGCGCTGATCGTGGGCTTGGGCGAGGCGATGACGGTGCAACTGGTCGGCGCCGAATGGCGCGCCGGCGTCGCGTTTCTGGTGCTGATCGCGGTGCTGCTGATCCGCCCGAGCGGCATCGCCGGGAGGCCGACATGAGCTTCGATCTGATCGGCCCGATCGCCTACGCCAGCTTCTTTCTTATTATGGCGCTGATCAACGGCATCGTCTGCCTCGGCCTCAACGTGCAATGGGGGCAGACGGGGCTGTTCAACGTCGGCATCGCCGGGTTCGTCGCCATCGGCGCCTATGTTTCGGCGTTGCTGACGACGCCGCCGGGCGACGGCCATCTCGGCGGCTTTGGCCTGCCGGTCGCCGTCGGCTGGGTCGCGGCGATGGCGGCCAGCGCCGCCGCCTCGGCCTTCGTGGGCGCGCTGACCTTGCGGCTGCGCTCAGACTATCTCGCCATCACCACCTTCGGCGTCGCGGTCGCGGTGCAACTCGTGGCGCTGAACGCGCAAAGGCTCACCGGCGGCGCGTTCGGCGTCGCCTTCATTCCGAGGCCCTTCGACAGCCTCGCGCAGACGCCGGTTCTCTACGATCTCGCCAATCTGGCGCTGGTCGGAACCATCGTCCTCGTGCTCTATTTCGCGCTGGAGCGGCTGGCGCGCAGCCCCTGGGGCCGCGTGTTACGCGCGATAAGGGAGGACGAACGGGCGGCGATGGCGCTCGGCAAGAACCCGACGCGCTACCGCCTCGAGGCCTTCGCGCTCGGCGGCGCGCTGATGGGGCTTTCGGGAGCGATCGAAGCGCATTTCATCGGCTTCATCGCGCCCGACGATTATCTCTCCTCGCTGACCTTTCAGGTCTGGGCGATGCTGATCGTCGGCGGCTCCGGCAACAATCTGGGCGCGCTGCTGGGCGCTGGCATCGTCTGGGCGCTGTGGACGGTTTCCGGCCTGCTGATCAGCGATTTCGTGCCAGCGGGGCTGGAGGCGCGCGCGGCGGCCTTGCGCATCGTGGCGATCGGCGTGCTGCTGGCGACGATGATCGTCGCGAGACCGCGCGGGCTGATTGGCGAGCGGGCGATGGTTTCCCGGCATGTCGAGGAGGAGTAGCGCGGGGCGCCGTTTTGTCCCAAGTAACGTGCGTCGCCGGAATTTACCCCCCTCCCGCTTGCGGGAGAGGGTTGGGGTGAGGGTCTTCCGCAGACGTAAAGCTCTGAAACCAGGCCCTCATCCGGCGCTTCGCGCCACCCCGAGCGAACGCTTGCGTTCGTGGAGTCCCGCAAGCGGGAGAAGGGACCGATCGCCTCAATTCCGGCAACCCAAGCCACTAAGGAGAATCGCAGAAATAACTGCTCCATTTCCGTCATGGCCGGGCTTGTCCCGGCCATCCACGTCGTGGATCATCAATACTTTAGTGTATTACCGTAACCTGATCCAGCGCCATGACGAATTCTATGCAAACCATCCGATTTACTTAAACCGAACGACGTGGATGGCCGGGACAAGCCCGGCCATGACGAAGCCGGCCGATACATTTATTCTTGAGCGTCTCCTAAATTCCCTTTTGCAAAAGCACGGAGACGTCCATCGTCAGGGCTATGCAGGCATGCACCAGCGCGCCAAGCAAAATCGAATCGCTCTCCAGACTCAGATGGCCAAACATGACCCCCGCGAGGATCGCGGCCAAGGTCTCCGGCGCGGGTCTCGTATAATGAATCATCGTATAGGGAATCATACTGACAAAAATTGAGTAATAACCGAAGCGATACTTGAGTCCGTTCAACAAGAAGCCACGAAAGAAAAATTCCAGCGCGAACAATTGCGTAACATAGAGCGCTTCCCAGGCGAAGAACCGGGGGAATACCGGAATATCATGGGGTATTTTGTAGAGCGGATAAGTGGATTGAAAGGGAGCCGTCGCGGACATCAGCGCCACGAGCGGCAAGATCACGGCGCATAGCCACAATCCGATGCGCAAATCCTTGTACGTGTTTCCCCATTTCAAGCCGAAATGCGACAATGGTTGACGCCAGACACAACGAATCCAGATCGCCGGCGCCACGAAATAAAACAGGATGGCGGTCAACGCCCACCAACATGGGATCGCCAGACTCGGCTCCAACGCGCCGTTGAGGAAGTCTTGAAGAGCATTCGCGGCGTTGACGGCGCCGAAAGAGCGCAGCGCCGCGATCATAACGACGGCATTGCCGATGTAATAAAGGCCGCACAGGCTGACCGACGCGATCACGCACAGGCCGACCACCCGCAAGTCGAACCGCCGCCCGGTCTCGGACCCGCGAAAGCGCTCCGCCAAAGCTTCCGTCTTGTCGTGGGTGCGTAAGAGAAACGCGCGGACAGCCATGATCATCCCCAATGCAAGCCGCAATGTAGGCCAGCCGGGGCGCTATGGGATGCGCCGGGCCCGGGGAACACGTCCGAAGCAGAGCCATTTGAAATCGTTACCGGATAGACGTAGTGTCGACTTTGTCCTAAACCCATGTCAGAGGACGAATGAGCGTCGAAATCCAATTCCCACTCGAATCTATTGTGCAAGGAACGCCCGTTTCTCTTCAAGCAGCGCGCGCAAAATCTAAAGAGGCTTGGAAGCACAGGGTAAAGAAGGCCAGCTACGATGCTCTTCCCGACGGACATTTCTCAACAGAAGCGCCGATTTCCGTAACTTTGTTCTACTTTCCGGATACGGAAATGCGAGGCGATGTCGATAGCATCGTAAAGCCGATTTTGGACGCTTTGTCGAAGCACATTTACAACGACGACAGGCAAGTCGAACGGGTCTGGGTTCAAAAATTCGAGCCCGGCCGCATTTTCCAATTTGCCCGGCCGTCGGAGGTTCTGTCGCAAGCGTTGAGTATCGCGGTAGCGACGCCGACAACTTTGATTGAAGATCGCAACGTTTCCCTCCCTAGAATTCGTGATGATGGCAATGTTGTTGGGCGCAAAATCAACGCGCAATTTTCGCGGAAAGTCGCGGAACGTCAGCCCCATTGATACAAATGGGCTGCCACCATTTCGGAAGGCGCAGCGTTATTCATATGCGAATTATTCACGCGCGCAACAGATGCTTACCCCCGAAAGTGGGAGCTGGCAGGCGCTAATTAGCAACGTATTCATGCCAATTCTGACACGCGGCGCTCTCCACTCGTTGTCCGACTGGCTTGCACGACGGCAGCGCTGCCGGCAAAGCTGCCGCTTCAACCGCAAGTGCACTCCCTCGCGCTCCAAAATCGGTCTCGTCGCGAAGACCTTTTAGGTCAACACGTTGATTTCATTGGGTCGGTATCTCAAGAATACGCCCAATCCGCTATGTAGGTCCAGAGCGGTATCCGATCAAATGAGATCGGCCTTTGTCATTCCCGCGCCCTTCGACAGGCTCAGGAGCGGGAATCCAGCGCCAAAGCACGTCGCGTCCGTCCGGACCGCCGCTTCTGAGCCTGCCGAACAACGCGGCGACGACAAGTCAGACGGATCGGACGCCGCTCCAGGCAAATGCAAAGACCGATAGCTTCGATCCAAAGCCATCGGGATCCGGCGCCCCGGCCCGCCTTATCTTTAACTTATTTGTTTTTCGACGTTAATTGTCCTGCAAGGCTTGGCCGATAAACCTGTCGCCACGACGGATGAGCGCTTGGAGCAGGCGTTCGCGGCATGAAGTCGACCCGTCGGCTCGGCTCCTCTCGCTGAATGTTTCATTTAGCGTTTCGGCCCGGGAATATACGGCCGCGGGCTCCGGCGGCCGAAGAACGCGATTTCGCGAAACGGGTTGCTCGATCGGACGCTGGCCGCTTGATGACGTCGATGACGGAAAATGAGAATGCGAAGGGTTCCGAAGCGTTCGGAACTCCGTCGGACGTCGCCGATGACGTCTACCGGTTGACGTTCGAGCTTGCGCCGGTCGGCCTCCTGCATTTCAGCCTAGAGGGCGAACTGCTGCGCGCCAACAAATACCTCTGCGATCTCACGGGCTACAGCGAAACGGAAATGAGATCGTTTCCGCGTGGGCGCCTCGTACATCCCGATGACATCGGGATCGCCAGGAAAAGCCTGGAGCAGGCGATCGCGGGCGAGGGTCCCCACGCCTCCCGAGAGGTCCGCTTGCTGCGCAAGACGGGCGAACCGGCCTATGTCTCCATGAGCGCGGCCTTCGCCAGCGCCGCGGACGCGGCGGCCGGTCGCGTGATCGTGATGGTCGAGGACATAGGGGCCAGTAAGCAGGCCGAGGAGGCGTTGAGGAAGAGCGAGGAGCGCTTCAGCCTCGCCATGCGGGGCGCGGACGAAGGCCTGTTCGATTGGAACATGGCCGAAGGCAAGACCTATTTGTCGCCGCGTTGGAAATCCATGCTCGGCTATGAAGATGAGGATCTCGAATCCTCTCCGGACGCCTGGGAGCCGATCCTGGCGCCGGGAACCCACGAATTGTTGAACGAACAGATCGAGCTGCTCGAAGCGGGCGCGAAGGCGACTTACGAAGTGGAATTGAAGCTGCGCCATCGCGACGGACGGTGGCTCGACATCCTTTCGCGCGCCTTTCCGGTGTTTGACGAAAACCACAAGTTGGTCCGACTGGTTGGCACCCATTCGGACATAACCGAGCGCAAGCGACACGAAACCGAACTCAGCCGGGCGGCGAAAGTCTTCGAGAGCACGCACGAAGGCATAGTGGTGACCGATCCGCGGGGTGAGATCGTCATGGTGAACCCGGCTTTCGAGCGGATTACCGGATATTCGCCGTTCGAAACGTTCGGCCGTTCGATCGGCATGCTGCGTTCCGGGCGACACGATGGCGCCTTCTACAAAGCCATGTGGGACAACCTGCGCGAGTATGACCTCTGGCAGGGGGAAATCTGGAACCGAAAGAAGGACGGAGCGCTCTATCCGGAATGGTTGACGATCAGCGCCGTGCGAGACAAAGGCGGTCAGATCGTCAATTACATCGGCCTGTTCACCGACATCAGCCAACTCAAGCAGTCGCAGGCGCGGCTCGATTTTCTTGCCCATCACGACCCGCTGACCTCGTTGCCCAACCGTATCGTGCTCGTGGAGCGGATCGCGCGAGCCATCGAGACGAGCCGTCACGATGGAACCCGGCGGGCTCTGTTGTTTCTCGATCTCGACCGCTTCAAGACGGTCAACGACAGCCTCGGCCACGCCGCCGGCGACGAATTGTTGATCATGGCCACCGATCGATGGATTCGGCGGCTGCGCGCCACGGACATGCTTGCGCGCCTGGGCGGCGACGAATTCGTCGTGCTGGTCGATCCCGCCGACTCGCCCCTGGATACGACGCGGCTGGCCAACGACCTGATCGAAGATACCGCGCAGCCCTTCATATTCGCCGACGGACGCGAGGCGTTCGTCGGCTTGAGCGTGGGTATTTCGATATTTCCCACGGACGACGTCGGGCCGGACGTCCTCATACAACGCGCCGATTCCGCGCTCTATGCCGCCAAGCAGAATGGCGGTGGCGGCATCCGCTTCTACTCGCCGTCCCAGACGCTCGCTGCGAAGGCCAAGCTCGATCTCGAAGCCGGCCTCAGGCGAGCGCTCGAACGCGGCGAATTCGAACTGCAGTATCAACCGCAATTCCGAATCGGCCAACCTCGCGCGACCGGCGTCGAAGCCTTGTTGCGCTGGCGTTCGCCCACCGGCCTGGTGGCGCCCAACGCGTTCATTCCGCTGGCGGAAAGGACCGGTCTCATCATTCCGATCGGCGAATGGGTTCTGGGCGAAGCCTGCCGGCGCATGAAGCATTGGCTGGACGCCGGTTACGAACTCGAAACGATGGCGGTCAACCTCTCGCCTCGTCAATTCGACCTGCCCGACATTCGCGACCGGATTCGCGCCGCCCTGGACGAAGCGCGCCTGGAAGCGCGGCATCTGGAGATCGAGATCACCGAAGGCGCCCTGATGGAGCAGGGTCGCAATGCGGTTCGCAAGCTCGAGTCGCTGAAAGCCCTGGGCGTGCGCGTCGCCGTCGACGATTTTGGCACCGGCCATTCGTCGCTGGCCTATCTGAAGCGCTTCCCGATCGACCTGTTGAAACTCGACCGCAGCTTCATTGTCGATATTCCCGCGGACTCCAAGAGCATGGAGATCGCCGCCGCCGTGATCCGCCTCGGCCAGTCCTTGCATGTCGACGTGCTGGCCGAAGGGGTCGAGACCGAGGCGCAACTCGACTTTCTCGCGCTTGCCGGCTGCAAATCGGCTCAAGGCTTCTTTTTGGCGCGGCCGATGTGGGAAGCCGCCTGGCTGGAATTTCAGCGTTCGGCCTCACACAAGGAAGTCCAGCGCGCCGCGGGCTAGCGCGACTTCCGATCGAAGGGTCACGCTGCTCGTCATCGCCACGCCCTTCGACTGGCTCAGGAGCGGCAATCCAGGGCCCCCACACGGGCGCGTCCCCCTGGATCCGCGCTTCTGAGTTCGTCGAACAACGCGAGGATGCAATGGTAGGCTAGGCGACGAGAGCCTCGAAGCTCAACTCCCAAGCCCGCCCATCAGCAGATATTTCATCTCCAGATATTCCTCGACGCCGTGATGCGAACCCTCGCGCCCCAGGCCGCTTTCCTTGACGCCGCCGAACGGCGCCTCGGCCGTGGAGATGATGCCCTCGTTGATGCCGACCATGCCGTATTCCAGCCCCTCGGCGACGCGCCAGACGCGGCCGATATCGCGTGCGTAAAAATAGCAGGCGAGGCCGAACTCGGTGGCGTTGGCCATGGCGATCGCCTCCTCTTCCGTCTTGAAACGGAACAGCGGCGCCACGGGCCCGAAGGTTTCCTCGCGCGCGACCGCCATGTCCGCCGTCACCTCGGTGAGCAGCGTCGGCTCGAAGAAATTGCCGCCGAGCGAATGGCCGCCGACGACGAGCCTGGCGCCCTTGGCGAGGGCGTCCTCGATATGCTCGCGAACCTTGACGACCGCGGCTGCGTTGATCAGCGGGCCGGTCGTGACGCCGGCTTCCGCGCCATCGCCGACCTTCAGCTTTTTCACCGCCTCGGCGAGCTTGGCCGCGAAGGCTTCATAGACGCCGTCCTGAACGAGCAGGCGGTTGGCGCAGACGCAGGTCTGGCCGGCGTTGCGGTATTTGGACGCCATCGCGCCGACGACAGCGGCGTCCAGATCCGCATCGTCGAACACGATGAACGGCGCATTGCCGCCGAGCTCCAGCCCGAGCTTCTTGATCGTGGGCGCGCATTGCGCCATCAGCACCCGGCCGACTTCCGTCGAACCGGTGAAGGTCAGGCCGCGAACGATCGGGTTCGAGGTCATCTCGGCGCCGATCTCGCGCGAGCCGCCCGTCAGAACCGAAAACACCCCGGCGGGAATCCCGGCGCGTTCGGCGAGTTCGGCCAGCGCCAGGGCCGACAGCGGCGTTTCCGTCGCCGGCTTGCAGACGAAGGCGCAGCCCGCCGCCAGGGCCGGGCCGGCCTTGCGGGTGATCATGGCGTTGGGGAAATTCCAGGGCGTGATCGCCGCGACGACGCCGAGCGGTTGTTTGATGACGACCATGCGCGCGTTCGGCCACGGCGAGGGAATCGTCTCGCCATAGACCCGTTTGCCTTCCTCGGCGAAGAACTCGATGAACGAGGCGCCGTAGGCGATCTCGCCGCGCGACTCGGCGAGCGGCTTGCCCTGCTCGGCGGTCATGATCAGCGCGAGGTCTTCCTGATTCTCGATCATCAGGTCGAACCACTTGCGCAAGATTCCGGCGCGCGTTTTCGCCGTCTGCTTCGCCCAGAGTTTCTGCGCCTTTTCCGCCGCTTCGATGGCGCGGCGCGTCTCCGCCGCGCCGAGCCTGGGCACGGAGCCGACGACGCTTTCGTCGGCCGGGTTGGTCACTGGTATATTCGCCTCGCCCCCGACCCAAACGCCCGCGATGTAGCATTTGTCTTTCAGCAGCGAAGGATCTTTGAGTTTCAGCGCGCGGGGGGGCTGGCTTGGCATGGTCATGGTCTCCTCGCCTTTCCCGCGCCTCAGATCTTCAGCGCCGCCTCGAGCAACTCGAGCCCTTCGTCGATGACGGCGTCGGATGCGGTGAGCGGGGTCAGGATGCGTATCGTATTCGCATTGACGCCGCAGGACAACAGAATGAGCCCGAGCTCGGTCGCCCGGCTCACGACGCGCTTCGTCGCCTCCGCATCGGGTTCGTCCGAGCCTCTCACACGTACGATGTCGAAGGCGACCATCGCGCCCGGGCCGCGAATGCCGGCGATCGGCGCCACGGTATTGGACCGGCTCATCGCCTCCAGCCGCGCCTTCAGGCGAGCGCCCATCGCGTTGGCGCGATCGAGCAGCTTTTCTTCCTCGAAGACGTCGAGCACCGCGAGCGCCGCCGCGCAGGCGAGTGGGTTGCCGGCATAGGTGCCGCCCAGCGCCCCGGGGTCGGCGGCGTCCATGATCGCCGCGCGGCCGATCACGCCCGAAAGCGGGAAGCCGCCGGCGAGGCTCTTGGCGACGCAGATCAGGTCGGGCTTCACCGAATAATGCTCCATCGCGAACATTTTGCCGGTGCGGCCGTAGCCGGTCTGCACTTCGTCGGCGATCAACACGATGCCGTGCTGATCGCAGAGCGAACGCAGCGCCTGCATCAATTCCGGCGGCGCCATGTGGAAACCGCCCTCGCCCTGCACCGGCTCGATGATGATCGCGGCGACGCGCGCCGGGTCGATGTCGGCCTTGAACAGGAAGCCCAGATATTTGAGCGCGTCCTCGGTCGTCACGCCCGAGGACGCGGTCGGGAACGGCACATGGTAGATTTCCGGCTGCGCCGGCCCGAGCCCTTTCTTGTAGGGCGAAACCTTGCCCGTCATGCTCATCGCGACGATGGTGCGGCCGTGGAAGCCGCCGGTGAAGGCGATGACGCCGGCGCGGCCGGTGGCGGCGCGCGCGATCTTCACCGCGTTTTCCGTCGCCTCGGCGCCGGTGGAAAACAGCGCCGTCTTCGCCGGGCCGGAGATCGGCGCGATCGCGTTGAGCCGTTCGGCGAGTTCGACATAGACGTCGTAGAGCGTGACCTGGAAACAGGTGTGGGTGAACTTCTCCATCTGCGCCTGCACGGCGGCCATCACCTTGGGATGCCGGTGGCCGGTGTTGAGCACGGCGATGCCGCCGCCGAAGTCGACGTAGCGCTTGCCCTCGATGTCCCACAATTCGGCGTTTTCGGCGCGCGCGGCGAAAATGCCGCTGGAATGGCCGATGCCGCGCACCACGGCGGCGTTGCGGCGTGCAAGCCAATCCGCGTTTGAGCGGGATTTCGCGTCGAGTTTGGCCATCGCGGGATCTCCTTGGGTTTGGATGGCCCACAGATGGCCCGTCGGCAGGGGAAAACAATCAGTTAGTTTGCAAACGACTCGTGCGTTTTCTGCACGTGTCGCGAAGTCGGCCGCAGCGCCTCGCCGAGCCAGTCGCGCAAAGCCTGCGAAGACGCGGCTTCGCCGGCGCCGCTGGGCAGCGCCAGCCCGTAGGTTCCCAGCCGCACGTCGGTTTGGCCGATCTCGACGAGGCGACCGGAGGCGAGTTGCTCCTCGACGAGAAATTCGTTGGCGAGCGCGACGCCCTGTCCCAACTCCGCCGCGCCGATGGCGAGATGGGCGTGCCACAGACGCACGCCGCCCTCGAGCCGCTGCTCCGCGCGCGCGTCGATCTTCAACCCCGCCGTGTGCATAAAACTCCGCCATTCGTCGCCGGAGAGTTCGTGAACCCAGGGGGCTTCGTAAAGCAGTTCGATTTCGTCGGCGCGGCGGTGCAACCGCCCGACGAGGGAAGGGCTGGCCACCGGCATGACGCGCGGGCGGGCGAGTTCGGCTTCGACGATTCCGTCGCGAGCCGGCCGCTCCGTCGGCGCATAGAAGATTTCCGCGTCCGCCTCGCCGCGTTTCCAATCTGGCGCGGCGAGCGTCGGATGGAAATGAATGGAGAAATCCGGCAGGCGCGCTTCGAGTTCGGGCAGCCTGGGGAGCAACCGCATGACCGCGATGCCCGGAGAGCACCAGAGCCGCAGCGGCGCCTTGCGCGGTCGCGTCAGCTTTTCGGTCGCCTGATCGATAAGATCGAACGCCTTGGCGATCTCGGCGTGAAAGCGCGCGCCGGCGTCGGTCAGCGCCACCGAGCGGCCCTTCGGCTCCACGAGGCGCGCGGAAAGCCGCTGCTCGAGATTGGCGAGATGGCGGGAAACGACGGTGGGCGACACCGAAAGCGCCTCGGCCGCGGCGCGGATGCTGCCCGACGTCCCCACCGCCTCGAAGGCGCGCAAGGCGATCAGCGGCGGCAGGTTTCGGCGGGGTCGGCTGGGCGACATGACAGGCGTTTCGGGCTGACGGCGCGGAGGGCGCGCACGGCAAGGGTTTCAGAGCCGGCGCGGCTTGTCCAGCGGCGCGGGGCGCGGACGGCTTGTCGGGACCTTCGATACGCGGCGAAAGGCGCCGTGGCTCGGTTGGATAGGGCGTCGCGCCATGACGACGAGAGTGGCGAGTGCGAATCGCAACGGGCGCGCCATTTAGCTATCGAATTGAGTTCCTGAAGCTTTTTCGGTCTGCAGTCTGAACAAAAATGAGAACGCTCATTCGGATCCTAGGCCTGAGTGCGTAATCGGACGCTGGCGCGTTTCGCTCAGGACCCGCCTCGCTTCGTCGACCGATCACGCTGCGGCCTGCCCGAGGATCCTCGTATCGTCAATACGATCGTCCTGAGCCAGATATAAGGACGTGCAAGCCTTGAACAAATAACAACAAGAATGGCACGCTTTGAATTGCCTATAGCTGCCAATTGCAAACCCTAGATTTTCGTGTTCCTTCTTCCTGGCCAACCCGCCCCGCTTCGGCAATGCTATTCTGAAAAGGAAGATGAACCCGCATGTCTTTTTTCGTGACTTCGTCAATCCATCTTCAGCACGGACCCATTTCCTGCCTGTCCTGTTTCTCTGCTGGCAGCGCCCCCGGCTGCACCGACATGCGCGCCGACTGGCGCGTCGACAATAATCCAGGCTACTGGGGAGCCGCCGCGCCTGAGGTGTTCGTGTTGGGCTTTAGTAAGGGGGCCAATCAGAGATCGGTCCTGGAGTTCGACCGGATCGCCTTCGCCAACGCTCGCGAAAACCTCGCCGAAGTCCTTCGCGCCGTCGATCTTCTTGACGCTGCAGACGACATTGACCTCTGTTTCACCGCCAAAGGCGCAAAGCTAGGCTTTGCCTCGGTGATCCGTTGCGGCCTGGGCCTGGAGGTGGAACCCGGCAAGTACGCGACTTCGGGCCACGTGATCCGGGCCGCGATCGCGGCCGGAAGCAAGGTGCGCGATCTCTTTGATGCGTGCACGGACCGTTTCCTGCGGGTCTTGCCGCCAAGCGTCCGCACCGTCGTCTTCCTTGGCCTCGACGGACCTTACGTCCAGGCGCTGTACGATCGCATCCGCGAGTTGCATCCGAGCGTGAAGCGCATCGGCGAACTCGCATATGCTACCGACGCCGTGACCTTCGTGCACGTCATTCACCCTTCCCCGCTCGCGACGAGCCATCGCCAGAGCTGGCTGCGCGATGACAACAACTCGCTCGCCGACAAGCGTCGCCAAGTCGCGGCGGCGCTCGGCAAGACGGGGTACGCTCCGACGACCGACGCCAAGACATCGAAAAAGGCCGCGAAGGAGGCTGCCTCCGCGATCCCGGCGAGGGTTGTAGCGGCTCCGGACGTCTCGCAAAAACACGACGACCCGATCGGCATGGTCGGGGACGCCACAAAGTCCGACGCGCTTAAATCCACCAAGGTCCATAATGCCCGCGCGGCCGGGGATACAACTCCTTCGCTCGATCGTGGTGTTTGGTTAGACTTCGAGCGCATTTCCCCTGATGG
>Ga0302320_10012651_pt1 | contig 17690 bp, 13 predicted proteins | sample Bog_T0_3_FD_202130 | JGI IMG/M metagenome (GOLD analysis project Ga0302320, IMG submission 202130) | Peat permafrost microbial communities from Stordalen Mire near Abisko, Sweden - Bog_T0_3 | ecosystem: Environmental > Terrestrial > Soil > Wetlands > Peat | place: Sweden: Abisko, Stordalen Mire...
ACCCCCCCCCCCCCCCCCCCCCCCCCCCCCCCCCCCCCCCCCCCCGCCCCCCCGCCCCCCCCCCCGCCCCCCCCCCCCGCCACGGACCGGTCACATCCCTGACAGATGGAGCGTGAGAACGGGTTGTGTGACGCTTCTTCATGGGGCTGGCGTTTCGGACTTTCTGTACTCATTGTGCGCCAGGGAGGGGAAATTATGTGCAAAGCAGTTTTCAGTTGTCAGTTTTCAGTTGTCAGTGGTCAGTTCGCCTGAGCTCGTGAATGGATGGCGAATTGGTGCAATGGGACGGGCGGACCGAGGTTCGTGGTTTCCCACCCATTCCACATGAAACTGTGGAATGGATGGGGCACCCGGCTGAATTGAGTTTTCGCGCAGACTGTTTATCCCACAAGAACCGGGCAGAGACAGCAACGCCTCAGCGAGGTGGTAGCGAAAAGGCACATCATAGCGCGTTGAACTGCACGACCATAGCGGCAGACAGCGGAATCAAGCGAGGTTTGTGACCACTCCTTTGGCAACAGACGTCGCGGACAGTGCGCAGATCGTATCCCGGTGAGATGTGACCTATATCACTGACGGTGGCAATCGCCGATCCGATACCGTCATTCTATTCAGGAGATCTGCCCATGAATCGTTTCCGCGCGTGTTTGTTCAGTTCTGCCATGTTCGTTTTTCTCCTTTTGGCTATTGCCGTCCAACCTGCCAATGCTCAACTGGAGCAAGCCAAGCATATACACCATCGGCTGCTTCCAGCCGGGGCTACCTGTGCCACCTGCCACAAGGTGGTGTATGACCAATGGAAGGCCAGCCCGCATGGCGCCAACGGCGTGGAATGCACCGTGTGCCATGGCGAGACAACAGCACAGGACTTCGCGGGCACGCCTGGGTTAAGCGCATGCGACAGCTGTCACGGCGATCAGGTGGCACAACTGAAGTCTGATCCATTCATGAAAGGCAAGACGTGTGTGAGCTGTCATCAGGCACACATCTTCGTGGAGCACAAGAAGGCAGCCCCGGCAGGCAACTGATCACAATTTCCAGGCGTGGCATTCTTGAACTGCCGGCCGGCGCATCCGCGCTCAACACCGTGGAAACGTGTCGTCGTATGCCAAGGGAATGTACGGCCGGTTGCCCTGAAAACCAGCGATCATGAGCCCGAAGATTCCGCCAAGCACGCGGATGCGCCGCAAGCGCGTTTGCCGCGACTGCGAATCGGAATCTTCCGAGGCTCCTCTTCAATTTGTCTGTTCTGCCTGGGCAAACGCGGAACGATGCAGTCGCGCAGTTCACTCCTTGGTGTGAATGTCACCAGTAATCCCGATTTGCGCGATAGCTGCTGGATCGACAATACGGAAGTACCGCCGAATCCACGCTGCTCCCCGGATAGATCCCCTGAAGTCGGCTTATAGCGATTGAACTGCAGCGGCCGGATGCGGCGGAGGCTTATCTGTGCTTGTTCTCTATAAGGATTGGGGCATCCGGCAATAGGGCGGGCGGTCCGAGGTTCGTGGATTCCCACCCATTCCACATGAAACTGTGGAATGGATGGGGCACCCTGTATAACGCTGTACTGAGAGGCAGCCTTTGCTGTACTCAGAAACGACCGTCCTGGCGCAATCCGTTCCCTGGAGTTTGCGGTGTTTTGCGGATCCATCCATGGTTTCGGTGGACATTCGATCTCAGGCCTTAAAATTCGAGACCTGGGGCGCCCAGTCATTTAAGGAGTAAGTAAGATGTGGGCCATCCGGCTGGTGTGGATGTGGTGATTGATGCGGAGGCGGGGTGAGGAAGGTTTACCGCGTTCGGGTTGATCATTGCCCAGTTCGGGATTGATTTCAGAGGAGGATTTGCATGCGCGTTCCTGCTTCAATTTCTGCCGCCGTTCTTACCTTGTTGCTGTTTGTAACCGCGCCCGGATCGCAAGCGCAGACGACGCAGCTTGCCCAGACACCGCCCATGGGCTGGAACAGTTGGAACTTCTTTCACGAGCAAGTCACCGATAAGGATATTCGCAACGCTGCCGACGCCATGGTTGCCTCTGGCATGAAGGATGCCGGATACGAATACGTCAACATTGATGACACATGGGAGGGCGAGCGCGATGCCAACGGGGTGCTGCACTCCAACAAGAAGTTTCCTGACATGAAGGCCCTGGCCGACTATGTGCACTCCAAGGGGCTCAAGCTGGGGATCTACTCCTCGCCAGGGCCGAAGACCTGCGCCGGCTTCGAGGCTTCGCTCGATCACGAAAGCCAGGACGCGCAAACCTACGCCGCCTGGGGCATCGATTATCTCAAGTATGACCAGTGCAGTTTCGACAAGGTCCAGTCCAGACTGGCGCCGGGCGACCCGGCCGCACAGTTGCGCATTTTGCGCGCCGCGCTGGCCAAGATGAGTGAGGCGCTGAAGGCAACAGGACGCCCCATCGTCTACTCCCTGAGCATCGGCGGAGAGAATGCCCCGTGGGAGTGGGGGCCTTCCGTGGGCCTGAACCTGTGGCGCGACACGCAGGACATCTCTGCCAACTGGGATCGCATTTACACAATCCTGAACCTGCAGGCAGGCCTTGCACACTTTGCCGGGCCCGGCCACTGGAACGATCCCGACATGCTTGAAGTGGGCAATGGGAAACTGACGCTGGCTGAAAATCGCTCGCACTTCTCGATGTGGGCCATTCTTGCGGCGCCGTTGATCGCCGGCAACGATTTATCCAAGATGACGCCGGAGGTGAAAGCAATCCTGACCAATCGCGATGTGATCGCCATCGATCAGGACAAGCTGGGACAGGAGGGCACGCGCATCTACTCCGATGGCGAGAGGGAGGTGTGGGCCCGGCATCTGACCGGTGGTGCGCTGGCTATTGCCGTACTGAACCCCGGTTCCAACCAGTTTGTTTTCCCCTTTCACTTGAATATGGCCAAGCTGGGACTCGCCGGACCGCAAACGGCCAGGAATCTGTGGACAGGCGAGTCCATCGTTCTTTCAAACGATTTTCCGATTCAGTTGGCCGGCCACGACGTATTCCTGGTTCGCATCGACCACCCAAAGGTTTCCGAGTGACCTTCCCGGTTGATACTGAATCGCAATTGCAGGATGGAAGCAGGAGAACGGCGGAGGCGCGCGGGCGAATGGGCTGAGGCCGGGCGCGGAGCAGGGAACGATTCGCGGTGCTTATTCCAGTGCGACACAGGAGTGGTATTCTGGCTCGTCATCTGAGAAGGACGAGGAGGAACACTTGAGAAACGGCATCATTTTGGCAATTGGTGGATTGGCGCTTTTGGTGGGGTGCGGCAACCAGGGGGACACGGCTTCGCAAATACCCGTTGGGCCCAAATGGAAGGGCGCTCCCTACCGCATTACTCTGGACGCGCAGGCAGCGAAACCGAATCCGGCGGGGGTGACGCTGCCAATGGTCAAGTTCACGGCGAATCCCAACGCGCTGGAGAAACGCGCGGTGCTGGTGATTCGCTTTGACGATTTGGGCGCGACGAAATATGTGCCGAGGATGAACAAGATGATCTTGGCCCCGGTGGACATTTCCGGCGCGGAGGGGGCGCTGGCGGCCGACTACATGGGCGCGGCGGACAAGGATCTGGGGACTTTTCTGGCGACTTACTGCGTCAAGGGAAAGATCAAGGTATCCGTGGCGCTGACAAGGTCATCACTGATTACAGGGGCCGGCGATGCCGAAGTGGACGCGAAGCGGCTGTCAGACTGGACGCCAGTCGAGGTTGTGTTCAAGAATCCGCATCCGAAGTGCTAGTTGAGCATTTCTCACAGGCGGCGCAACGAGCAGGAATTCTGGCGGGGTTTCTGAGGGCCAGGAGGCCCTCAGGACAGCCGGTCAGGAGACCGGCACTATGATTTCCTGCGCCCTTTCAAAGCTGGCGATTCCTCCCAGGGCGATGCGGTCAAAACTGTACCCTTTCAAAGCGGCCGCCTTATCTATATGGGCGATACGGTGAAGCCGCGCCCTATCAAAGTGAAGCTAATATGGACACTGCCGTCTTTCCCGTGCCTATGTCTTGCTTCTTGTTGTACCTTTAGCTTTGGTTGGGTTTATGCGGAGCGGGGCGGCTTGCGGCGGAGAGGCGAGCCGGCCGGCGCCGGTGCGGGACGGGTTCAGGGGACGCGGGATGCGAGCGGCTGGGCCGAGGGAGAAGAGTTGGCGAGCCAGGATTCAATGAGGATGGAATTCCACATTGCGCGGAGTGCGCGGGAACGGTACCGGTTCTCGGAATCGCTGTTTTCCTACACGGGGAACGTGGTGTTTGCCAATCTGGCGGCGTGCCGCGAGTTTGCGTACCGGATGAACCAGATCCGCGACGCGGAGAAGCATCCCGAGCGGACGGTTCATGCCGGTCAACTCTACGCGATGGGGCTGATTGACGAGGCCAGCCACGTATTGATGGCGCGGTACCGCGAGCAGTTTGACCCCGAGGTGATGACGTCGGCGCTGGACTGGTTTGCCGCGCAGGTGGGCGCCAAGGCGCTGGACGCCATGCTGCTGACCTTTGTGGAGCAGTTTCCGGGCTCGAGCGTGATTCTGGGCCTGGAGACGCCGCAGGAATGGCTGACCGGCGCATCCGGCGGGACGTCGCACCGGGCGGCGGCGTTTGAAGAATTGCTGCTGCTGTGGACGGCGAACCGCAATGAGGCCTTTCAGCCGTTCGAGGAGCTTTTTGAGGACAAGACGCTGGCGGAAAAGACCGTTTACCGCCAGGTGACGCAACAGTTGCCGGATTATTTTGCGACACGGCCTCTGATTCCTATTCCGGACGCGAAGCCGGTGAACCTTCTGGACCTGCTGCGCGCGCCGGCGGTGGGTTCGCCCGGTTCGCTCAAGGAACAGCTTGACCTGATCCGGCGCCTCTGGAAGCCGCTGCTGGGCGACAGCCTGGAGCGCTTTCTGCAGATAGCCGGCGAGATTCTGCACGAAGAAGAGCTGGCCATCTGGATGCAGTTCAATCCACCGGCAGCCCAGGCTCATGCCGCTGCCGAAGCGGCGGCGCGGCGGCGCAGGGAGAGCGGCCAGCAGCAATGGCCCGCAACAAGCAGCCATGCCGAGGTGCCGGAGTTTGGCGATGCGGCGCATGAGTACGAGAAGTTCAGCGCCGATACGGCGTGGATGCCGACGACGGTGCTGATTGCCAAGAGCACGTACGTGTGGCTGGCGCAACTGAGCAAACAATATGGGCGCAGAATCGCCCGGCTGGATGAGATTCCCGACGAGGAGCTGGCTACGCTGGCTGCGCGCGGGCTGAACTCGCTGTGGCTGATTGGCGTGTGGGAGCGCAGCCGGGCTTCAAAGACGATCAAGCAGCTTTGCGGGAATTCGGACGCGGTGGCGAGCGCGTATTCGCTGTTTGATTACGCGATTGCCGAGGACCTGGGCGGGGAGGCGGCGTACATCAACCTGCGCGACCGCGCTTACCACCATGGCGTGCGGCTGGCCAGCGACATGGTGCCGAATCACATGGGCATCGATTCGCCGTGGGTGGTGGAGCACCCTGACTGGTTTATCTCCAGGCAGGACAAGCCCTATCCGGCGTACAGCTTCAACGGGCCCGATCTCTCCCATGACGGGCGGGTTGAGATCAAGATTGAAGACCACTACTTTGAGCAGACGGACGCCGCCGTGGTCTTCCAGCGCCGCGACCGCAACAGCGGCGAGACGCGCTACATTTACCACGGCAATGACGGGACGAGTTTTCCGTGGAACGACACGGCGCAGCTCGATTATCTGAATCCGGCGGTGCGGGAGCAGGTGATTCAGACGATTCTGCACGTGGCGCGGCTGTTTCCGGTGATCCGGTTCGACGCGGCGATGACGCTGGCCAAGCGGCACTTTCACCGGCTGTGGTTTCCGGGGCCGGGAGCCAGCGGGGCGATTCCGTCGCGGGCCGAATACGGGATGAGCCAGGCGGAGTTTGACCGGTGCATGCCGCACGAGTTCTGGCGCGAGGTGGTGGACCGGGTGGCGGCGGAGGTGCCGGGAACGCTGCTGCTGGCCGAGGCGTTCTGGCTGATGGAAGGGTACTTTGTGCGCACGCTGGGGATGCACCGCGTGTACAACTCGGCGTTCATGGTGATGCTGCGGGACGAGGACAACGCCAAGTACCGGTCGGTGATCAAGAATACGCTGGAGTTCGATGCGGACATCATGAAGCGCTACGTGAACTTCATGAGCAATCCGGACGAGCGGACGGCGATTGACCAGTTCGGCAAGGGAGACAAGTGCTTTGGCGTGGCCGCGCTGATGGCGACGCTGCCGGGGCTGCCGATGTTCGGGCACGGGCAGATTGAGGGATTCACCGAGAAGTACGGGATGGAGTACCAGCGGCCGCGCTACGACGAGACCCCGGACAAGTGGCTGGTGGAGCGGCACGAGCGCGAGATTGCGCCCCTGCTGAAGCGGCGCTCGCTGTTTGCCGAAAGCAGCAACTTTTTGCTCTACGACTTTTTCCAGGATTCGGGCTCGGTGGACGAAAACGTCTTTGTCTACTCCAACCGCAACGGCGGGGAGCGGGCGTTGGTGGTGTACAACAACCGCTACGGGACGACGCATGGGACGGTTGATTTCTCCGCGGCCTATGCCGACAAGGAAGCCGGGCAACTGCGCCAGCAGCGGCTGCGGGAGGGGCTGGGGTTGAGCGGCGACTCCGCGATTGTGGTTTCATGGCGGGATTCGCTGACGGGCCTGGAATACCTGCGCAGGGCCGGGGAGCTGGCCGAGCGCGGGCTGACGCTGGATCTGCACGCCTACCAGTGCCATGTATTTCTGGATTGGCGCGAACTGCGCTCGACGGCGGAACAGCCCTGGGACCGCTTGTGCGATCAACTGAGGGGCCGAGGCGTTCCCAATCTGCACGATGCGCTGGTGAACCTGGAGCTGCGGCCGGTGCACGATGCGCTGGCTCAGCTGCTGGACCCGGCGGTCGTCCGCCTGTTTGCCACGCTGGCGGAACATCCGAGCACCGCGGCGCAGGGAAAAGGCAAGAAGATTGTGCAGGAGCGCGGCGAGTTCTTTGAGCTGGCCTGGGCCCGCTGCGAGACGTTTTTGCGCGCGGCGCAGACGGCGTACGGCTCACGGATTGCAGGCCAAAGCCGGCACGCAGGCGGCTACATGCCCACCAATCCCGCATTGCTGGCCCCGGCCTTCCGCGAGCGTTTGCGCGCCGCCATGCGGCTGCCCGCCATCGAAGCGCTGTTCCCGGTTCCGTGGACGGTGGCCGCCCGCCGCATGCTGCCCAGCGCAAGCCCGCAACTGACGGCTACGGCCATGTGGGGACCGATTCTTGGCTGGTGCGCTCTGGAACTGCTGGCTGAGTCGATTGACGTGGAAGACGCGGAGCGCATGGCGCTGGACCTGTTTGACCGGCTGCGGCTGCGCGAGCCGTTTGCCGAGGCGTTTGCCGCCCTCGGGTTCGAGGCGGAAGAAGGCTGGCGGGTTGCGGCCCGCATCAAGGTTGTGCTGCTCACCGGCGCCGGAGTCGGCAAGCCGGAGGATTCGCCTGCCGAGGTCCGGCCTGAAGCCGAGGCGGAGACGCCCGCAGCGAAAGCTGAAGCGGCGGCGCCGGCAAGTGGAGAAGCGGCAGAGGCGGGGGACGAAAGGGTGGCGCTTTCGCCGGGGTTGTGGCTTGACCCGGATGTACGCTGGCTCAGCGGCGTCCACGAAGCGGAAGGCCACTCCTACCTGATCCGCGAACGGTATGAAGAGCTGCTGTGGTGGCTGCTGATGCCCGCGCTGATTCGCCTGGGAGGGGAGGCCGCGCCCAGCCGCGCCGCGGTCCATACGATGAGCAAGAACGTCGAGGAGGCGCTGGCGACTGCCGAGGCCGCCGGCTATCGCATCGATGTGCTGCTGGGTCTGGATAAGGAAGAGCCGGATTCCGGCGAAGCGCCGGTGACGGACGGCGAGCCCGAGGCGGCTGAAGCTGAGCCTTTGCCGGCAGAGGAAGCGGAGCCAGAGGCAGAGAGCGTGAAAGCGCCGGGCGGCTCGGAGGCTGAGCCGGTGGAACCGGCCTAGTGGCCTGTCTCTGAAGTTCTTTGAAAAAAGCGCGAAGGAACAAAAGCAGATTCTTCGCTTACCACCCCCGAACTGAAAAACGTTCGGGCCCCGTTCACTCGGAATGACAGAAGCGCCGTCCCTACAGGACTCCTGATCCCTTGTTTGGTTACGCCAACCCCACGCTAAAGCGCAGGGCTAACAAACATTGCGCCTACGGCGCGGGACGACTGGTTTCTACCGGCATGAAGCGCTCGGGCACAGGCCCCTTTGAGGGGCCTCCAACCCTAAAGCCTCTGGCTCTGCCGGAGGATATTTACTGTGAATTTCAGAGACAGGAGACCGTGCGCCCGGGGGCTAGCAGCGCGCCGCATTTTGTCCCTTTTCTTTGCCGTCCAGCCTGCCGGAGGGTGGATTGCCGGGACGTGGGAGATGGCGTCCGGCAGGCTTGCCGATTGGCGTCAACCTCATTATCACAGGCGAGTGTGATGTGAGGCACATCCGAAAGAACCCTCATAGTATCAATGTTCCAGCGGACGTTCTCTGGGGAGAAGTCTACACGGATAGTGCCGGCAACGAGGCACTGCGTACTTTTTCGCCATGGTGATGAAGCAGTATTGGCGAGTGCTTTTATTCTTTTAATTTTCTCTCCCGGGATATGGTCCAGAAGTGAGCAGGGGCCTGCCCATGTTGCCCTGTCAATTTCGTATGTGTCGCGGTGTACGGCGGCCCATAGCGGGAGAAGCGATTCTGCCCCGCCTGGAGAGGACAGGTTTCTGTGTGCCGGGCAGGGATGGCCACAGGTTGCCGGATTGCGCCGGGGGGCGCGAGATCCGGACGCGGCCTGACGGCTGCTTCAAATCAGCAGAAGACAAGATCAAATGCAAAGCCGGCGAGGGAGTGGGGGAGCGGATGCGCGCTGCCCGCTTGGAGGAGTGCTGTCTGACAGTGGTTTTCTGACCCGCGGGAGCGGGTGGTTGCGCCGCCGGCGTGTTGCCGGCATTGCTGGACCGGAAAGGGGAAATCATGCAGGGTGTCGCCAAAGAAGTTCTAAGCGCCGAGGAGCGACTTGTGATCAACCGCGCGATTGCGGAGCACAAGGGCCGGCCCGGAGAGTTGCTGGGAATCCTGGAGACGGTGCAGGCCGCGAACGCACATAAATATCTTTCCATGACGGCGTTGCGCTACATCGCGGAAGAGGCCGGGATCGCTCCGGCGCAGATATGCAGCGCGGCGACGTTCTACGCGCTGTTCAACCTGGAGCCGCAAGGGGACAACTTAATCTCAGTGTGCCGTGGAACCGCCTGCCACACGCGGGGGACGCGCGAGCTGCTGGAACGGCTGTGCCTGGATCTGGGACTGAGCAATCGCAGCAAGGGCAAGAAATCAGAGAAGGCGGCGCATACCACGGCGGACAACCGGTTCACGGTACGGACGGTGGCCTGCTTTGGCCAATGCGCGCTGGCGCCGGTGGTGGAAGTGAACCACCACATCCTGGGCCACGTGAACGAACGCACGCTGTTGCGGGAAGTGCAGGCATTGAGCGGGGGGAGGGGATAATGGCTCGCATTCAGGATATAGGCGCGTTCAGCGCGGTGCGCGAATCCGGGTTGGCCAAGCTGACGCCGGCGATTCCCCGGTTGGCGGTGGGGATGGGGACCTGCGGCAGCGGGAACGGCGCCGAAGAGGTTTACCGGGCCCTGCACGAGGGGATTCACCAGCGCGGGATGGATGTGCTGCTGACGGCGGTGGGCTGCTTCGGGTCGTGTTTTCAGGAGCCGCTGGTGAACGTGCGGCTACCGGGATGCCCGCTGGTGGTGTTGCACCGCGTGCAGGCCAACGATGCGGTGCGCATTCTGGATTGCCTGCAGAGCAAGGTGATGCCGCCGGACCTGATCTACTGCAAGATTGAGGAATGGGACCACGTGACGGGGCACGTGAAGTATGGGCAGGGCTATCCGGAGATCGCTTCGTGGAACGAGATTCCTTTTTTCAAAGGGCAGAAGAAGATTGTGCTGCGGAACTGCGGCCTGATCAATCCCGAAGACATTGAAGAGTACATCGGGGTGGGCGGCTACCAGGCGCTTTACAAGGTGCTGATCGACGCGCGCGCGGAGGGCGTGATTGAGCAGATCAAGGCGGCGCGGCTGCGCGGGCGCGGCGGGGCGGGCTTCCTGACGGGCAACAAGTGGGATTTTCTGGCCAAGGCCAAGTCGGACGCGAAGTACATCATCTGCAATGCGGATGAGGGCGATCCAGGCGCCTATATGAATCGCAACGAGATCGAGGGCGATCCGCATTCTCTGCTGGAGGGCATGATCATCGGCGCTTACACGATGGGCGCGACACAGGGGATTGTGTATGTGCGCGCCGAGTACCCGCTGGCCGTGCACCGGCTGACGCGGGCCATTGAGCAGGCGCGGGAGTATGGGCTGCTGGGAACCAATATCCTGGACCGCGGATTCAACTTCGATATCGAGCTTGTGCAGGGCGCGGGGGCGTTTGTCTGCGGCGAGGAGACGGCGCTGATTGCATCGCTGGAAGGGCGCGCCGGCAGGCCGCATTCCCGGCCGCCGTTTCCGGCGCAGAAGGGACTGTACGGCAAGCCGACCAACATCAACAACGTGGAGACCTGGTGCAATATTGCGCCGATCGTGAGCCGGGGCCCGGCATGGTTTGCCGAGACGGGCAGCGCGAAGAGCCCGGGGACGAAGGTGTTTTCGCTGGTGGGCAAGATTCAGAACACGGGCCTGGTGGAGATGCCGCTGGGGACGCCGCTGAAGAGCTTTATCTACGACATTGGCGAAGGGGCGGCGGCGGGACGGCATGTGAAAGCCGTGCAGACCGGGGGCCCCTCGGGCGGATGCATTCCGGTGGAGATGCTGGATACGCCGGTGGACTACGAAAGCCTGGCGCAGATCGGGTCGATCATGGGCTCGGGCGGCATGGTGGTGATGGACGAAGACAACTGCATGGTGGATGTGGCGCGCTACTTTGTGGAGTTCACGCATTCCGAGTCCTGCGGCAAGTGCGTGCCGTGCAGGGTGGGACTGGACAAGGCGCTGCGCACACTGAACGCGATCACCGAGGGCGACGGAACCCAGGAGCACATGATGTTGCTGGATGAGCTGGGGCGGATGATCAAGGAATGTTCGCTGTGCGGTCTGGGACAGACTGCTCCGAATCCGGTGCTGACCACGATCCGGCATTTCCGCGAGGAGTACGAGGACCATATTCTGGCCCACCGCTGCCGCGCCGGGGTGTGCCAGGAACTGGCGCTGTCTCCCTGCGAAAACAGTTGTCCGCTGCGGATGAACATTCCGCGGTTCCTGGAGCTTTATCAGGAGGGGCGGCTGGAAGATGCGTTCGAGTCGGTGATTATGGACAATCCGCTGCCGGCCTCGACGGGCAGGATCTGCCAGCATCCGTGCGAGAACCGCTGCCGACGTCAATCGTTCGACGAGGTGGTGAATATGCGCGAGGTGCACCGCTCGATAGCCGACGAGATTTATCAATCGGAGCGCTTTGCGCCGATGGTGCAGCGGATACTGGCGCGCAGGCTTGCGCCTACGGGCCGCAAGGTGGCGGTTGCCGGCGCCGGTCCCACGGGGCTGACGGCGGCATTTTACCTGGCCATGCTGGGCCACGAGGTGACCATCTTTGAAGAGCACAACGAGGCTGGCGGAATGCTGCGCTTCGCCATTCCTGAGTACCGGTTGCCGAAGTCGGTGTTGCGCAGGGAGCTGGATCTGATTGAGGCAGTGGGCGTGAAGATGGTGTTCAACACCAGGGTGGGATTCGATCTTCCGCTGAACGATCTGGCGAGCCTGTTCGATGCGGTATTTCTATCGATTGGAACGTGGAAGGAATCCTGGCTCTATCTGCCGGGCACGGAGCTGAAGGGGGTGTTTCCCGCGCTGCCGTTTCTGGAAGTGGTGGCCAAGCGCGAGAGCGTGATGCTGGGCAGCCGGGTGACGATCATTGGCGGCGGCAACGCGGCCATCGATTCGGCCAGGACGGTGTTGCGCATGGGCGGCAGCGCCACGATTCTCTATCGCCGCGAACGCAAGGATATGCCGGCGATCGACGAGGAGATACAGGCGGCGGAGGACGAGGGCGTGCAGTTTGTCTTTCTGGCTGCGCCGCACCGCATTCTGGGCGACGCGGCCGGCCGCGTGAAGGCCATTGAGATTGTCAAAACGCGGCTGGGCGAATACGACAAGTCAGGGCGCAGGCGGCCGATCCCGACAGACGAGGTGCAGCGCTTCAAATGCGACAGCGTGATCCTGGCGGTGGGCGAGACCTTCGACCTGGACTTCTGCCGCGCATCGGGGCTGGAACTGAAAGAGGAGGGGACGATTGTGGTGGATCGCTTCTCCCTGGAGACCAGCCGCGCCAACTTTTATGCCGGCGGGGACGTGATTACCGGGGCTTCCAACGTGTCCAACGCGATGAGCGGGGGCAAGCAGGCGGCGCAGAAGATCGACGAGCGCCTTATGGGCGAAGAACGCTGGGGACAAATCTTCCAGAAGTTCGAATACAACCGCCACGCGCCGGGAGAGCCGAGCCTGAGCCGCCGTCATACGGCACATGCCGTGCCGGCGAAGGCCCGGGTACGTTCGCAGGAAGAAGTGGTTGCCGGCCTTACCGAGCAGGAGACGCTGGAAGAATGCCGCCGGTGTCTTCGTTGCGATCTAAGGGAAACCGCCAACGCCGAATGAGCGATTGAAGAGAGAGGAGCGCCGCCTTGCCGAATAAAACGATTTCCGTCCGAATTGACGATGAACTGGTGACCGCACGGGAAGGGCAGACCATTCTGGAGGCAGCTCGCGCCAACGGGAAGCAGATTCCGACGCTCTGCTATCTGAAGGGACTGAGCGCGGTGGGGGCCTGCCGGGTGTGCATGGTGGAACTGGCAGGCACGGAGCGGCTGCTGCCGGCCTGCACCACGCCGATCCAGGAGGGGATGTCGGTCAAGACCAACTCGGCAAAGCTGACCCTCTACCGGCGGATGGCTGTCGAGTTGCTGCTGGTGGAGCGCAACCACATCTGCTCCTCGTGCGTGTCGAACGGCCATTGCGAACTGCAATCGCTGGCCCAGTCGCTGGGCATTACGCACGTGCGCTACCCGTATAACAATCCGCAGTTGTCGGTGGATATGACGCACCCGCGGTATGTTCTGGATCACAATCGCTGCATTCTTTGCACGCGCTGCGTAAGGGTGTGCGCGGAGGTGGAAGGCGCGCATGTTTGGGAGGTTGCGGCGCGCGGCATCGACTCCTACATTGTGAGCGACATGATGGACGATTGGGGCCACGCCACGAACTGCACCGGATGTGGCAAGTGCGTGCAGGCCTGCCCCACGGGAGCGCTGGCGGAAAAGGGCTTTGGGGTTCACGAAATGGTGAAGCAGAGCGATGCGGTGAGCCGCCTGGCCGCGAAGAGAACGAACGCGGAAACGGTCGCGCATTAGCTATCCTGCGCAGGCCAGTGGAAACCGGTGTGCGCGCTTGAGGCGATCCAGGGCTATGATTATTTTTGCCGCAGCAGCGGCCCGGGGAGCAGTCTGCGCGCGCCGTCTCTGACCGGGGGCAGGAGGCCGTTCCGGCAGGCTGGATCACCGGGCAGCTTTACTTATATTTGTCGCAAGCGCTCTGGACCCGTAGAATCAGCAGAGGGCCGACGGCGACGCTGCCCGGAGCGGCACCAGGTACCGATGAGCGAACAGGAAACAGGGATTTCCATACAGGCGCAGGCGGTTTCGCCGGCGTGGATCAGGATCGAGCAGGCACGGCATCCCCAGCGGCCTTACCCCATGGACTTTATCGAGCGGATCTTTACGGATTTCAGCGAGATTCACGGGGATCGCGCCTACGGCGACGACGAGGCAGTGGCCTGCGGGATGGCGCGTCTTGGCGACGACGAGGTGCTGGTCATCGGCAACCGCAAGGGCGGGAGCACCAAAGATCGAGTGCGCCGCAACTTTGGCATGCCGAATCCGGAAGGCTACCGGAAGGCGCTGCGCTGCATGAAGATTGCTGAAAAGTTTGCGCGGCCGGTCATCAGCTTTATCGATCTGCCGGGCGCGTATCCCGGTCTGGGCGCCGAGGAGCGGGGTCAGGCCGAGGCCATTGCCCGCAACATACTTGAGATGTCGCGGCTGCGCGTGCCCACCATTTCAGTGATCAGCGGCGAGGGAGGTTCGGGCGGGGCGCTTGCCCTGGCCGTCTCCGACCGGGTGCTGATTCTGGAGAATGCGCTTTACTTTGTGATTACGCCGGAGTCTTGCGCGGCCATCATGTGGCGCGATGCATCGCACAAGCAGTTGGCCGCCGAGGCCATGCGCATCTCCGCGCCCGAGGTTGCCGCGATGGGCTGTGTGGACGAGATCGTCGCCGAGCCGCCGGGCGGCATTCACACCGACCGGGAGGCGGGCTTCGGGCTGCTGGGCAGCGCGTTGAAGAAGCACCTGGCTGTGCTCAAAGCAACGCCTATCGATGCCCTGGTAGCCGCGCGCCAACTGAAGTTCCGCAACATTGCGCAGTTCTACACGGAAGGTTGATCCGAGTGACGCACAGGCCGGCGAAACGCATGGGTACTTTGAACGCTCAGGTCAACTTTAAAGTACGCGCTGAGGCCGGCAGACGGTCTGCGGCCGGGGGATGCGCATGAGCACACCTGCGGTTGCGGGCGGCCGGATTCGCGCCTACGCGCAATTTGTTGCCGCAGTCCTTTTCTACTTTATGGCGCGGTCTCTGGCCCGGCACGGAGCCGAAGGGCTGGCCGGCGAGTCGTGGACTCCGCTGGTGTACCAGGCCATGCTGGCGTTTCTTCTGCTGCTGGGCTACGCGGCATTTGGATTCTGGATGGACCGGCAGATGCACCCGGTGCGCGAACAGGGATTTCCAGCGAGGCAGGGCTGGCAGGGCGAGGCGGGCGTGGGTCTGGCCATGGGGTGGGCGCTGGCGGTGGTTTGCGTGCTGCCGATGACGCTGGCGGGCGGCATTGCCATTGTTCTTATCCTGCAGCCCTCCGCCTGGGGCTGGCTGGCGGTGGATGCGGCGTTCTTTGCCCTGGCTGCCCTGGCCGAGGAAGTTGCCTTTCGCGGCTATGGATTCCAGCGCTTTGCCCAAGCGGTGGGGCCGGTGGGAGCGACGCTGGGATTTGCCGCGTTTTATGCCATTGTGGAGTCGCTGCAACGGGGAGCGAACCACACCAGCATCTTCGTTTCCCTGGCGCTGAGCGTGGTGCTTTCCACGGCGTACCTGCGCACCCGGGCTCTGTGGCTCAGTTGGGGGCTCAACTTTGGCTGGAAGGCCAGCCGCGCCCTGCTGTTTGGACTGGCGGTGAGCGGCGTCGACAGCCATTCGCCGGTGGTGCAGGGCAATCCCATGGGGCCGTTCTGGCTTACCGGCGGAGGGTACGGGCTGGACGGCAGCTGGGTTTCGTTCGTGGTGCTGCTGGCGGCGCTGCCGGTGCTCTACCGGGTGACGCGCGACCTGGACTACCGCTACAACGTCCCGGTGATTGTGGCGGCGGGCATTCCGGTGGATACGGACGCTGCCGCGCGCCGGCAGCATGAGGCTGCGATGGGACAGGCCGAGCCGGCTTCTGCCACGCTGGTGCAGATTTTTCCGGCATCCACGCCGCCGCCGGCTGCCGGTCCGCAAGGATCTCCCAGAGACCACACTCCCGATTCCCACTAGATTTCGACCTTGTATTCCGGTAGGCCTGCCGGTACGGATTTGCAATTTCTGCCTGATCCGGGCTATTGTTTGCGCAATGCTGTAGGCATGCATGGGAGGCTCCCATGGCGAGGTCATTTCCAGAGCAGGGTTTGCGGACTGGACCCCCAACAGCCGCGAAGGCCAACCGTAACAACGCCTTACGGTGTTTGGCAGAAGTGTGCGCCGTTACCGTGCTGCTGGCCGCAGGCGTTGCCGCGGCCCAGGTCATCACCATCGATACGCGCACCGGGACCGTAACCAACGGCACCACGGGAACTTCCGTCAGCATCGACCGGCGCTACGCGCAAATCCAGCCAACCCACGTCGTGCTGTCGAAGACGGAACTCGATGTTAAAACGCGGCTTCTGCTCATCCGGCAGATGGTGTCGGAGCAGGGGTTTGCCATGCGCCCGTTTCCACGCGGCCACAAGGGCCTGACGCTGGCGGCGAACGGCGAACTGGAGCCGGCGGGAGAAGCGTACCTGAGCATGGTGACCAGCGAAGGGACCTCCGCGAATCCCGGCGAGCGGGTGGTGCTGACCGACATCAAAATCGAGCCGAACAGGATCATCTTTATCCTGAACGGCGGCCCGGACGCCAAGCACCGTTTTTTGAGCCACATCGAGATTGGCGTGGGACCGAACCTGAATCCCGTGACGCGGGACGATGGCAAGGAACCGGTGGGCGCGCGGCTCACGCTGGCCTTCAGAAATCATGTTCCCGAACTGACCGACGCCGAGGTGAAGGCGCTGCTGGCTCCGCTCATCTCGTTTGACGTGAAGACGCCGATCGAAGCCTTTACCGACACGCTGCCGCAGTCGATAAAAGAGGCCATTCTGAACCATCACGTGATGGTGGGGATGAGCACGGACATGGTGCTGTTTGCCAAGGGGCAGCCGGTGAACAAGACGCGGGAAATGGATGGGCAAACGCCCTTTGAGGAGTGGATCTACGGACGTCCTCCCGAGGAAGTGGATTTTGTGCGCATCAATGGTAATCGCGTGGTTCGCGTGGAGGTTGCCAGGATGGGCGAGACGCCGGTGATCTTTACCAAGGACGAGGTGACGGCGCTGCTGGTGGTGGATGGGACGGCTCCCGCGCCGCAGGAAGCGAATACGCGCATTGCCAAAGTTGGCGACGTGCAGCGCGATCCCAACAAGGAGGCGCCTGCCCCGCCGCCCAGCCTGCGCAAGCCCGGAGAGAGTCTGCCCAACGACCCGAATGCGCAGGAGGAAAGAGGCCAGAAGAACGTGGGGATCAGCAAGCCGGTGCAGTTCCCGGCGCAGAAGCAGGATGCGCAGCCGGGCGCCAATCCGGACGGGGAGCCGGATGCCTCCCCGCCAGCCACAGCGCAGCCGGCGCCCGCGGAGGGAACCCAGCCGGCTCCGCCGAAGACTCAGAATCTGCAGCCGGCGGGCATCGGCTAGCGGAAACGCAGGCAATGCGGGGGCGGGGAGCCTTGATGTAAACTGGGAGGAGCGAGTCACGCTCCTTCCAGGCAATTCCATTGCGATGAGAGGCAGCAAACGGCCGCGCCGTTGAAGCCGCGCGCAGAGTTAAGCGCGTGTGTGCAGAGACACCCGAGAAGGAGACATACCCGAATTATGGCGATGAAGATTGCAAAAACAGGTGACCGCAAGAAGGTAATGGACACGACGAAGTCGACCGACTGTCCCAAGTGCAGCAAGCCGACGCGCATCGTGAAGCGCGTGAAGGACCGCGAGCGCGGGATTCCCGGCGGAGTGTATATTTCGTGCTCCGTATGCGATTTCTACGAAAAGCTCTAAGCGCTGAGTGCAATTTGGCGCAGGAAAAAGCCCGGCTGACGCCGGGCTTTTTTAGTTGGTGCGCCCGGCAGGGCGCACTCACTTGGGGGTGGAAGTCCCCTACACACCCGGCAAGGGGAAGTGTTAGCTGAACGGCAAGGGTGTCCGTCGCGAGGCGGAATCTGGAGG
>Ga0302320_10012652_pt1 | contig 17689 bp, 14 predicted proteins | sample Bog_T0_3_FD_202130 | JGI IMG/M metagenome (GOLD analysis project Ga0302320, IMG submission 202130) | Peat permafrost microbial communities from Stordalen Mire near Abisko, Sweden - Bog_T0_3 | ecosystem: Environmental > Terrestrial > Soil > Wetlands > Peat | place: Sweden: Abisko, Stordalen Mire...
TTCTTAAAAGCCGCCCTACGGGAGGCAGAGGTAGGATTAAAAGAGGGCGGCATTCCCATAGGGTCCGTTATTGTTTACGACGGAAAAATAATAGGACGTGGGCATAATAGGCGTGTCCAACAAAACAGTGCTATTTTGCATGCGGAGATGGACGCTTTAGAAAATGCCGGCCGATTACCGGCATCGGTATATAAACGCTGTACATTATATACGACACTTTCTCCTTGCTCGATGTGTTCAGGAGCGATACTTCTTTATGGTATTGAGCACGTAGTTATTGGTGAAAATAAAACTTTTATGGGTGAGGAGACGCTTTTGCGTTCAAGAGGGGTAAAACTTGAGGTCTTGCAGGATGCAGCCTGCTTCTCGCTGATGGAAGGCTTTATTAAGAAAAATCCTCAGCTTTGGAATGAAGATATCGGTAAATGAATTAACTTTGTGTGATCATGAGTTTTGCGAAGCTTTATATCTGTACTATTTCGATCTTAATAATCCTTCCATCACTTTGCGGTGCCCGGGAATCAAAAAAGACTGTTTCTTTGATCGACGAAGCACAAGTTCTTTACCGCTCCGCGATCACGGCCGGGAAAAACAGTGAGCTGCTAAGGGCACGTGCGTATCTAGTCAAGATCATCGATAATTATCCTAAATATTCAAAGATTGAAGAAGTTAAAAGACAATGGGGCCGGATCACCTTTGCACTTATTCATTCGGATGTGCTGTCTGAGGAGTCGGTGCTTTATAAAGTGCTGCCCGGTGATAGTCTGGAGAAGATCGCTAAAAAGTATCGAACTACTGTTGAACTGATCAAGCGCAGGAACGGTTTAAAAGAAACCCATTTAAAAGAAGGACAGGAGCTGTCTATTTGGAGGCAGGCGTTCACGATCATTGTCGATAAAGGGACCAATCATCTCTGGCTTAAGGAAAATATGAACACGGTCAAGCAATACCGGGTTTCGACCGGGAAAGCGGAAACGATCACGCCCGTAGGGGACTTCACCATTAAGTACCGATATCCGTACCCGACGTGGTTCCATCGGGGGGAGGTTATTGCGGGCGGAAGCGTTGACAATTGGCTGGGAACCCGCTGGCTAGGTTTCGATAAACCTAAATATGGAATTCACGGTACGATTTACCCTCAGCTGATCGGCCAATCGGTTTCCGGCGGATGCATACGGATGAAAAATAAAGATGTGGAAGAGTTGTATGACATTATCCCTGCAGGGACCAAGGTGACCATCATCGATAGTCATGCCTTCAAAAAGAATATGGTAGTCAAACAGAGCGGATAACTTTATAATGATCCGTTATTTTGCAAAAGAGATCCTTAGGAGATTCCCCGGATGAATAAACAAGGGAGATTTTTTGTATTAGGGCCTTTTCGGATCGTCGTCATTTATGCGACTGTCAGCTTACTTTGGATCTACTTTTCAGACATTCTTTTAGGTGCGTTTGTCCATGACCCGCAAGTGATTACCGCCATCTCTGTTTTTAAAGGATTTTTCTTCGTTATAATTACCACTACGCTGCTTTATTTTTTTATTCGTCGGGATATGTTAAGAAATTCTCAGCGTGAGAGCGCGTTGCAGGAAAGCGAACAGAAATACCGCCGATTGCATGAGAGCATGATCGATGCATTTGCGTCCGTAAGTATGGACAGTCGCCTGTTGGAGTGGAATCGTGCTTTTCGGGAAATGGTGGGGTATTCCGATGAAGAATTACGGCACATGAGCTTCACTGATTTTACGCCATTGAAGTGGCATTCGCAGGAAGCACAGATCATTAAGGAACAGGTTCTTCTTCGCGGATATTCGGATGTTTATGAGAAAGAATACCAGCGGAAAGACGGCTCACGTTTATCGGTAGAGCTAAAGGCCTTCTTGATCCGGGACCATCAGGGAAAACCGGAGAGTATGTGGGCCATTGTGCGTGATATCACCCCGCGCAAGCGCTCCGAAGAGGCCCTGAGGTCTAGCGAGCGGCGTTTTGACCAGCTTCTCGAGCATTCCTTAGATAATATTGTTGTTCTTGATACTCATGGGATCCAGCGATTTGTCAGCAAATCGGTGGTGCGCACCCTTGGCTTTCAGCCCGATGACCTGACGAATGTCCCTGTCATGGAGCAGATGATCCATCCTGATGATCGAAAGAAGGTCAAGGAAGCCTTTTTGCAGATCATCACTAATGGAGAAGGCGGCCCCATACAATACCGGCACCGGCATAAGAATGGCAGCTGGGTTGATCTGGAAGCTTGGGGGACAAATCAGTTGAATAACCCTGATATCAAAGGGGTGGTGGTCAATTGTCGGGTTATCACCGATCGCAAGAAGGCGGAAATGGCTGCAAATCTTTTAAAGGCCATTGTTGAATCTGCCGAGGACTGCATTATCAGCAAAGATCTCGACAGTGTCATCACCAGTTGGAATCAGGGTGCGGAGAAAATGTTTGGGTTTACGGCCGGCGAGATGGTCGGGAGTTCAATTATGCGGCTGATCCCTGCTGATCGGCAACAAGAAGAGACGCTGATCCTGGGACAGATCAAGTTGGGTAAAGTGGTAGGTCATTTTGAGACGGTGCGTCAAAAGAAAGACGGACAGTTGATCGATGTATCTATCACGGCTTCCCCGATCAAGGATGTCGAGGGCATGATCATCGGCGCCTCGAAGGTGGCGCGCGATATCACCGAACGCAAGCGGGCTGGGGAGATGCTTAAAAAGAAGGAACTTCAACTCAGGGAGTCACAAAAGCTGGCCCTTCTGGGAAGCTGGGATCTTGACCTCACAACCCAGCAGATCAGTATGTCTGATGAAACTTTCGCCTTAGTTGACCAGTCCCCGGCAACCTTTTCCCCTTCCTTTGAGAAATTTATCAGTTTGGTCCATCCCGACGATCGACAGATCCTGCAAACAAATCTTGTTCAGTCACTGACAAGCGACTCTTCTCCCTGCCATGTAGTCGTGCGGATCATCAACGATTCGGGACGGCAATGGGTGATGGAGATATTTGGTTCGGTCAGGCGGGACAAAGAAGGCAGCCCCTTAAGCATTTATGGCTCAGTGCAGGATATCTCCGAGCGCCTGCAGGTGCAGGAAGCGCTGAAACTGGCCAAAGAAGAGGCAGAGGCTGCCAATAGATATAAAACAGAATTCTTGACCAATATTTCGCATGATCTGCGCACCCCGCTTAACGCGATCCTCGGGTTTGCCCATATCCTTAAGTCCGTGGAGATGGAGCCTAAATATCGCAAAAGTGTTGATTTCATCAATCAGCGGGGCCAGCATCTGTTAGCGATGGTGGAAGCGATCCTCCATGTTTCAAGAATGGACTCTAGTATGCCGCAGCTAAAGCATGAAGAATTTGATCTGAGCCTGCTACTGGCAGACTCCGTTGAAGTCTCCCGCGTCGCATTAGGTGCTAAGGATGTGAAAGTATCTATAAACATTGGGACACTTCCTTGCTTAAAAGGGGACGCGCTGCGGGTTCGCCAGATCATCGATAATTTATTGAACAATGCGGTCAAATACACACTGAAAGGGCAGATCGATCTGACCGTCAGGTTCGATCAACAGCCCTCCGATCAGGGAAAACACCGCTTGGAGATCTCCGTGAAAGATACCGGTTTTGGCATCTCCGCCGAGCAGTTGCCGTATATTTTTGATTCCTTCACCAGGTTCCATGAGTTTTATAAAGGACAAACATACGACGGAGTGGGGTTGGGACTACATATTGTTAAGAAACTGGTCGATTTGATGGGCGGTCAGATCCGGGTATTATCTCAGATCGACCAGGGCAGTGAATTTATTGTGACTTTAAATTTGGATAAGGCTTAGAAATGGATAGTGGCAAAAGTTTTATGAAGAATGCGCATAGGGAAGGGTTAGGAATATGAAGAATTTCCCCTCCCCTTGTGGGAGGGGTTAGGGGAGGGGAAGGTTGAAAGGGCAGTTAACAGAGAATGCCAGAGGATTAAGAAATAACGCCACGGAGGCTGAAAAATATCTTTGGTATATGTTACGCCTGAAAAATCTTGGCGTGAAATTTCGAAGGCAAACGGTGATAGGCCCGTACATAGTTGATTTCGTATGTTTTGAGAAGCTGCTGGTTATTGAAGTTGATGGTTGAGGTTCTGGGATCATGATGTGTTGGGGAATCGAGATGGAGTATTAGAAAAGATCATGGAACGATTTGATGTCCCCCTCCCTAACCCTCACCACAAAGAGGAGGGAATCCATGTTGTCTAAACTTTCTGTCTATATTAATTATAAAAAGATTAGAGGTTAAAAATTTTAACAGAAACTAAAAATCCTAAAGGAGAGTGGCCATGATTTGGAAAAATATATGTACAACGGTCTTTTTGTTTTTGTTGGTGAGCGCTGCCTATGCGCAAGAACCTGTCGATCAGAATGGTGTGCCTGACCAGGGCCGGCAGGAAGATCAGGGACTTCCCCAAGCGGGCGGCCTGAGAAATGGTCCGCCCAGGATCCCTCCGCAATTTGCCATTGATGCTTGTAAGGGTAAGGATGAAGGAGCAGCCTGCACCGTGTCTATGCCTGACGGTGATAGATCCGGAGTTTGCGCCTTTACGCCGCCGGACAAAAAATATTTTGCCTGTAAGCCTGATGGTATGAGAAAGCCTCCTGCTCAAGGCGAGCAACCGTAAGGCCGTCAATTCTTTGTGAGCAACGCAGTTTATGGCTATTGTTCTTCCTATTCTTTCATTTTTGATCTTGAGCCGGTTCTTGGGCAAAGTTGTTTTTAATTCACGCCGGGAAGCCTGCCTTGTTGCTGCTGTCACGTGCTGTGGGTGGGTGTGGGCCACGAGTGAAGTGCTTAGTCTTTTGGGTTCTTTGAATTTTATGGCGATCACATCGGTCTGGGCGGTTTTTTTGGCCGGCGCCATCATTTTAACCTTGAAAGAAAAGAGCATTCATCAAAAGGCTTCGCTCACCTGCCTGCCGTTAGTACCGCTGGATATGGCGATAGCGGTGAGTATTTTTTTAATATTTGTCAGTACCCTGCTTCTGGCTTTTGTTTCCCCGCCTAATACCTGGGACGCGTTGACCTATCATATGAGCCGTGTTGCCCATTGGGCACAAAACGGCACCTTAGCCCCTTATCCGACGCATATTCAACGGCAGATATTTTCAAATCCCGGATTTGAATATTTTATCCTGCATTTTTATGTTTTGGCGGGAAGTGACGCCTTTGTCTGTGTTGTCCAATGGTTGGGCCAGGCCGGTTCGTTGATGGTGGTAACCCTGATCGCCAAACAATTGGGTGCGCCGCGGCGCGGGCAGCTTTTGGCGGCCATGGTTGCGGCCACCATACCCATGGGCATTGTAGAAGCGAGCAGTTTACAGGGAGACTACGTGGTTGCCTTCTTTTTATGCGCCAGCGTGTACGCATTATTGCGCTGGCGCCTTGAGGCTTCCTGGATCTGGGCGGTTGTTCTGGGCGTAACAGCAGGTTTAGGGATCCTGGCAAAGGGCACCGGGATCTTTTTTATGCTGCCGGTCTTGATCTGGCTGGTGAGTGCCGGATTTTTCCGTCAGTCGTGCAAACGCTGGCAACAGGTGCTGGTGGTGCTATCTTTGGTAGGAGTTATTAATGCGGGGTTTATTTTTAGGACCGTATCAGCTTTTTCCAGCAAGGATCTGATCGTGGCTACACAGGAGGGGAGGGGCGTTTTTAATGAAAGTTTTGGACCGGATATTTTCCTGGTCAATGTATTGCGTAATGTCGCAACGCATATCGGCACCCCTTCAGAACGGGTGAATAAGGCTGTTACGGGCAAGATACGTTCTTTTTCGAATATGATGGGGGTTAATTGTGACGATCCGCACACGACTTATGGCGGGGTTTTTAAAGTCAATAAGCTAACCCGCGATGAGAATCAAACTTCGGCAGGTATCCATGGTCTCTTGATCGTTATCTTTCTGGTGGTTGCGTTATTTTTCCGGGAAAGAACGCTGGATATCCGGCGTTTGGCTTGGGTGTTGATCTCAATGGCGGTTATCTTTTGTCTGGCGGTTAAATGGCAGCCGTGGTTGAGCCGCCTTCAACTGCCGTTCTTTGTTCTAGCCTCGGCAGGTGTCGGGGTTCTGCTGGGCAGGGTGCGGTTTTCTTTGTTGACGGTCATGATTGTCAGCGTTCTGGTCATTTTCTCAATTCCCTATATTATTAATTCTTATCCGCGCCATCTGGCCGGGAAAAAGAATGTGTTTAGCCGGACGCGCGAAGAGCAGTATTTTTCGATGGCCCAGGCGCGCTATGTTAATTATGCCAATGTCGCCGATCGTCTGGCTGCTTCAGGTTGTCAGGATATCGGTTTAGTGACCGGCGGGGATGATTGGGAGTATCCGATCTGGCCCCTGCTTAAAAGCCGCGGGCTGTCCAAGATGCGCTTGGAACATATCGAGGTCAAAGGGGCCTTGGCTCAAATACCTTATCCGCTAGGTAAATTTCACCCCTGCGCCCGGGTCGTGGTGGCGGATGAGGTTTTGGATGTGGTGTTTCTTAAAAACAGGAGGGATTATGCAAGTAGAGATTGACAAGGTTTACGGATACTTGACGCAGTTCGGTCTAAATTTTATATCGGCGCTGCTTATATTTATCATAGGCCGATGGGTAGCGGTGATTATTTCCCGGTTATTTGAAAAGTTCCTCTTCAATGCCAAAGTTGAGAGAACGCTCGCTGTTTTTGGAAAGAATATTGTTTATTTTTCGATCCTGACCTTTGTCGCCATTGCTGCTCTTAATAAGGTGGGTGTCGAGACTAATTCTTTCCTGGCGATCATCGGTGCGGCCGGTCTGGCCGTAGGCTTGGCCCTTCAGGGTTCACTGTCTAATTTTGCGGCAGGAGTGATGATGATCATTTTTAAGCCTTTTGGCGTGGATGATTATATTGAAGCCGGCGGGGCCGAGGGAACGGTCACGGAGGTCCAGATATTCAATACCATCATTATCACCAAGGACAATAAGCGCGTCATTGTTCCTAACGCCAAGGTCACCGGCGACAAAATTACGGTATATCCTAAATGAGAAGAGCAGGATGTTTTTTATTCAGTATATTCTTTTTGTCAGTGTCAGTTCCTGGAACTTTTGCTCAGGAAGCTGATCAGTCCGATCCCGGCGTTCTTGTTTCAGGTTCAGCTCATGCGCAGAGTAAAGATCCGGACAGTCAAGGGGAACGCCGCAGCATTATTGTTATGGATGCTTCCCATGCTTCCTCAAATGAATTTATCGATAAATCGACAAGCGCGGTTATGCAAAAAATAACATCAACCATAAAATTGACACCGGATCAGATCAGTGCCGTTGAACCTGTCATAAGAGAGAATATAGCAAAGGTCAGGGATCTTCATTTGAGCTTGCAAAAGGGCACCATTGATGACAAGACGTTTAATGTTCAAAAGGCCCTGCTTAACGATGAAGAAAACCGGAAACTGGGGGGTATTTTAAACGCGGGCCAAATGAAGGTATGGTGGAATATTCAAAATCGTTAAAGAAAAGCTTCTTGACTGTGGTTGGAAAATTGGTTATAAAGGTGGATAACTTCTTAACACAATCTTAACAATGAGGGCTGTTATTATGCTTTTTAAATTCTTCCCGCGCGAATTCGATTTTTTCAATCTTTTTGAAGAACAGGTTGATTGCGCCGTCCAATCGGCCATCAAATTCCGGGAAATAGCAGCCACTCCCGGACTTATCGAAGAATCGGCTTATCAAACCATCCTGCACCTTGAGAATAAAGGTGACGCTGCGACCCATGCGGTCATAGAACAGCTGAATAAAACATTTATAACGCCTTTTGACCGCGAAGATATCTATGCTTTGACCAAGGAGTTGGATGATATCGCGGATATGATCTATACCATGGTTGGCCGGATCAGGGTTTATAAAATCCCCGGCAATGACCGCCATCTGATGGAATTTGCCAAGGTCATTGAAGAATCAGTTTTAACGGTTTCCAAGGCGGTCAAAGGCCTGCGGTTGAAAAACGGGTCCAAAGTGGTCCTGGAAGCCTGTGTCGAGATCAACCGTCTGGAAAATGTCGGGGATGCCATGCGGGATGCTGTTTTCATGGAGCTTTTTGAGACCAAGAACGCCATTGAGATCATTAAGTGGAAGGAAATTTATCAGGATGCCGAAACTGTCCTGGATATTTGTGAAGATGTGGCGAATGTCGTTGAATCTATTCTTTTAAAACAATCATAGCGATCATGCATATACCAGCTGGAATTATTTTTCTTGTGATGTTGGCCTTGCTGTTTGATTTTCTGAACGGTTTTCATGACTCAGCTAACGCCATCGCCACCATTGTTTCTACACGGGTATTGACTCCGCGCTTAGCGGTGTTTTATGCCGCCTTCTTTGAGTTCGTTGCCTTCTTTATTTTTGGTCTACATGTAGCCAATACAATTGGCAAAGGGATCATTGACATCCATGTGGTGGACCAGACTGTGGTCTTTGGCACCCTCATCGGTGCGTGCGGATGGGATATTATTACCTGGTATTTTGGTTTGCCGACAAGTTCTTCTCATGCGCTGATCGGCGGGATGATCGGGGCGGCACTAGTTAAAGCAGGTCCGGGTGTTTTGATCCTGCCGGGTATTCTTAAAGTGGTCATGTTTATCTTTATAGCACCTTGCATCGGCCTATTTTTAGGTTTTGCCTACGGTATTTTAGTCCATTGGATATTTCGAAAGTCTTCTCCCAGGGAAGTTGACAGCTTCTTTCGTAAGGGTCAGCTGGTATCTACGGCTCTTTACTGTACGGGGCATGGCGGTAATGATGCGCAAAAGACCATGGGGATCATTGCCAGTCTTCTTTTTAGCGCAGGGCTTTTGGGGGATAAATTTTATGTTCCTTTTTGGGTCGTTTTAGCTTGTTATACGACATTGTCCTTAGGGATAATGAGTGGTGGATGGCGTATTGTCAAGACCATGGGGCAGAAAATTGTCAAATTGCGTCCGATAGACGGGTTTTGCGCGGAAACAGGTGCCGCTAGTATGTTATATGTGGCATCATTCTTAGGTATTCCTATCAGTACCACCCACACGATCACCGGGGGCATCATGGGGGTAGGTTCACTCAAGCGTTTAAGCGCAGTCCGCTGGGGTGTTGCCGGCCGCATTGTTTGGGCCTGGATCATCACGATCCCCTGTTCAGCAGCCATTGCAGCTGTAGCCTATATGGCGGCCCGGTATTTCAGGCTTTTTTGATCCTAGATAAACTGCGCGAAGAGGACTTATCTATGGCGCAAAAATTATTGAAGGCTTTGGCCAAAATAATTGCCGGGTTGGCCATTTTTTATCTGGTTACAGGTTTTATTATCATCCCGCTGGTACTGACCTGGGCCATTCCTGCTCAAGGCACCAAATTCCTTAAACATCCTGTTCATCTTCGATCCGTTGGGTTCAATCCCTGTTTACTGCAATTGACCCTTAAAGGTTTTGAGATCTTAGGTGATCATGACCGGCTGATGATCGGGTTTGACAAATTATGGGTGGATGTCAGCCTTTGCGATTTGTTCAAGAAGATCTATCGCATACAAGTGTTTGAGCTGGATGGACTTAAGATGAACGTTGCGCTTTTAGCCGGTAACCGGATTGATCTTTTAGCATTAATTCCACCCCTGCCCGTTCAAGCCCCCTCGATACCTGCCGCTGCCCCGGCGGCATTACCGGTAGTCATCCTGGATCAATTTGTTTTACATCAGGGACAGATCCACTTTATTGATAAAACCATAACCCCAAACTTTTCAACGACTTTGGGCTCAATTGAATTGCAGGTGACCCATGTCACCACCGACCCCTCAGATCAGGCCAAGATCCGTTTTCAGGCTGCCTTGGATGAAAAGGGAAGAATGACCATGGAAACGCTCATCAAGCCTTTGGCCAAGCCTTTAGACTTGGAAACGAGTTTCACGATGAATGATTACGCGTTAATGGTGTTGACGCCATATGTCGGTAAATATACGGGGCATGAATTAAAGAATGGTACAATGGAATTAAGAATGGATTATCGCATCAGTGGCAACAAACTAACCGCCCGTCATAAGTTTTTGATCCAGAAGTTTGAGTTTGGCCAGAATGTGGCCAGTAAGGATGCCCTGCACCTGCCTTTTGGTCTAGCCGTGGCCCTGCTAGAAGATACCCAGGGGAAAATTAATATTGATTTGCCTGTAACCGGTGACATGAGTTCTCCCAAATTTAAATATCTTCCGTTAGTCGGCCAGGTCGTCCGCAATTTCTTTCTTAAGATCGTCACCAAGCCGTTTTCCTTTTTATCCTCGGTATTAGGCGGTTCGGATAACGGGAATGAAGAGTTGGGGTTTGTCAATTTTGCTCCGGGGAGGGCCCAGTTAGCCCCTCAGCAGAAACAAAAATTAATGACCCTGATCAAGGGCCTGAAAGAACGCCCGAAACTACATCTTGAGATCGACGGCAGTTATGATCCGCAGGTTGACTGGAAAGCTATGCAGGTCGAGGTTTTTACTAAGGACTACGAGGATTTAAGGAAGAGATCCAGCAAGTCTGAGAGTGCCGTATATCAGCTTTTATACCAACGCCGTTTTGGCATTCGCAGCTTATGGGCCCTGACCAAGAAATATAAAGAGGGGGTCGGTCAGTATAATGATCTTCAGTTGGATCAGGAGATCAAGCGTCAATTGATCGAAAAGGCACCGCCCGATCAGGGGCTTTTAGGTGTTTTGGCCCAAGCCCGCGCGCAAGTGGTTCATGATTTCTTTCTTAGTGCCGGGTTGGATTCCAGGCGTTTGAGCGCGGGTTCTCCTCGGCAAATTCAAAGCAGTATGGGGTTTGTTCCACTGGAATTCACCTTGACCGTTTTTTGAAAGCGTTTTCTTGTTTACACTTGATTTTTGTAGTGATACAATATCCCAACTTCAAACTGAAATGCCGGTAACAGGAGGGCCTATGCCACAGATCAATAATGCGGAATTATTGAAAGACAAAGATATTTTAAGTGAGATCAATAGGTACAAGTGGCTCGAAAGTGAGAAGTTAGGAACAGATATCGGTTTTGAAAGAGCTTCAAGAGAATGGATCAACAGTTGTTCTTCGCAATACTTCAGTCAGCACCCGGGAAAATCAGCCCTGCTTTGGATCAAATCCCAGCCATTTTATTGTGTATTAAATAAAGAAATCCGGATCAAAAATTAAGCGAGGTGCCCTATGGTTCTTGTGAATAAATTAGCTCCGGATTTTTCTGCTAAAGCGGTAGTTGACAAAAGCATAGTAGAAAACTTCCGTCTTTCTGATTTTAGGGGCAAGAAATATGTAGTGTTGTTTTTTTATCCGCTGGATTTTACCTTTGTTTGTCCCACTGAACTGCATGCTTTTCAGGAAAAATTAGAAGAGTTTAAACAGCGCAATGTGGAAGTGATCGGGGTTTCCACGGATTCCTGGTTTTCGCATTTAGCCTGGCTTAATGTCCCCCGCAAAGAGGGCGGCATTGAAGGTGTCAGTTATCCTTTGGTTTCAGATTTCACCAAGAAGATCGCCCGTGATTATGACGTTTTGATCGAAGAAGAAGGGGTGGCTCTGCGGGGTCTCTTCCTTATAGATAAGAGCGGGATCGTCCAGCACCAGCTGGTCAACAATCTGCCGTTGGGGCGCAGTGTGGATGAAGTCTTGCGTCTGGTAGATGCTTTGCAATTTACCGAAAAACACGGAGAAGTTTGTCCTGCGAATTGGCAAAAAGGCGCAAAGTCCATGAAGCCTAATGAAGCGGGATTAAAGGAATTCTTTACGAAATCATAAATTTATTAATCATTTTACGGCCGCAGTCTATAAATAAAGGAGAAAGCATGAGAGAACAGATCAAGAAGGGGTTTTTAGCAATAGCGGTGCTTTTGTTCACTTCTTTAATGCCAGTTTTGGTTTTGGCGAGTTCAGATGTATGGAATGGCGCCAATTCCACAAATATGGCGGATGGCAATAACTATGTAACGCCGGGCGTTCCTTCCTCAGGTGATTCATTTACATTTAACGCTATAAACGGGCAAGTCAGCAATGTCTTAAGTAGTAATTTTGTGGCTGGTTTTCATGTATCAGGAATTACTTTCAGCGGAGCTGCTTTGGGGTATACTGTCGGCAACTCCGGCAACAATGCGATCGTGCTTACTGGGGATATTGTTAATAACAGCAGCAGCGCCAACCCGGAGGCGATCGGAGTACCGATTTCCCTCAGCGGTTCACATAACATCTCTAATAATGCTGCCAACGCCTCCTCCACGGTGACCATTACCGGCGGCGTCTCCAGTGCTTCAGGTGCTTTAACTTTAACGAATAATGGAACTGGGAATGCCGGAGTTGTTATAAACGGCGGACTGGTCAATGGCGCAGGCACATTAAGTGTGGTTCAAAACAGCTCTACCAGTGGGCTCGAGATTGGCGGGGCTAATACGTATTCAGGCGGAGCTACTATTAAAATGGGCGGTCTCCAAGCAGACACCGCCAGCGCCTTAGGCTCAGGTACGTTGACCTTGGGGGACAGCAGTGCGAATGTGCATACCGCCGGGCTTTTTATTGCAGGCAGTAATTTGACGTTCAATAATCCGATCGCGTTGGGGGCCGGAACATCGGCCACTCTTACCTTACAGGATAATGGCGGGAATACGGTCTTTACTGGTGGAGTTACCGGTAATAATAGTCTGACCATCAATGAAGCCACCGCGAACGGCATTACTTTTTCCACGTCTAGTGTCAATAATATCGGCAATATCACCAATGTTGGCGCTGGAGCAGGGGCCACAACCATCAGCGGCGGGATCGGTGCTAATGTGGCGACTATTACAGAAAATGCTTCTGCATCTAATAAATCGGCGTTAAACATTACCGGCGGCATCATTACACGTACCGGTATCAGCACAACTTTGATAGACTACACAGGGGCCTTAACAGTGTCCGGCGCCGACGTGACGGGTTCTGGGGCTTTTATCCTTGAGAACGCAACCGGGGTCGCGGATAGCATTACCGTTTCCAGCAATGTTAATAATTCCAACTTGGTTCTCAACGCCGGCTCCAGCGGAGAGACTTTGATCAGCGGCGCCATCGGTTCAAACGTTACAGAAATTGAAGAAAACGGTCCTTCAGCGCTTAGTATCACCGGCGGCATTACCACCAATGTCGGTGGCACGACCTTGTTGGACAACTCGGGCACTTTAACTGTGTCCGGCACCGGCATAACGGGTTCTGGCGGTCTTATCCTCCAAAACGATACCGGGGTTTTGGACAGTTTGACCATTTCCAGCAGTATCAATAATTCTAATGCTAGCACGATCATCAACAACGGTACGAGCGGGGAGACCCTGCTCAGCGGCGGTATTGGTTCAAATGTTACAAATATTGAGCAATTCAGCGCAGGTTCGGCATTAAAAATAAGCACGGGTGCCATTACCGTCAACACCCTTTACGGCACAACGTTAGGAGATGTCTTAGGTACGTTTAATGTTACCAGTGCTGTGACTGGGACAGGCGATTTAGATTTATACAATGATTCTTCTACATCCAACGGTCTAACCCTTTCGGGTAACATCAATAACCTCGGTGCCATCAACTACAGCGGAAACAATAGCGCTACCATCAGCGGGCAAATCGGCGCTTTGGTGACAAATATCTCGAACTTTGGAGGTTCGGTCTTGACCCTCTCCGGCAATAACAGCAGTTTCTTAGGCCCTATTAACATTCTTGACGGAGAGATCTCGGCATTAAATCCGAACTCCTTAGGGAATCAATCAACTCCGGGAACGATCTATTTAGGGGATAGCAATACCAGCAATGCTTATATGGACATTTTGCAAGTGCAAAACGCCGGGACCTATGCTAATCCGATCGTCTTAGGTTCAGACACTAGCAACACCTTATATTTGGAAAATACCGGCAACGCGGTGGTCTTTAGCGGCGGGATCACCGGAGACAACAGTTTTATTATCGATCAAGCGGGAGCCGGCGGCCTGACAATTTCAGCCCTGGTGAACAATGCCGGGACGATCACCAATATCGGCGGGGCGTCAGGAACAGCGACCTTGGCCAGCGTCGGTTCAAATGTGACCGCGTTGACTGAAAACAGTGCTACGTCAGCATTAAGTATTGGTGATATTGCCTTAAACTCAACTGCAACAACGCTGACAGATACTGTTGGCAGTTTAACAGTAACCGGTAACGTGACCGGAACAGGTAATTTGAGGCTTAACAATAATTCTGCCACTAATGGTGGCATTACTGTTGCCGACGTTTCTTTTAGTGGTTTGTCTCAATCGCTCGTCAATTCCGGTACAGGTACCGGCAGTACCAACATTACTGCTTTATCCGCAGAAGCGACCTATGTTGTTGAAGACAGCACGACATCGGCTTTAAATATTACAGGCTCTATGAACGTTGGTTTTCCGGGCATTGCTTTGACCAATGCGCTTGGTACCAAGGCATTGACAGTGTCCGGTTCAGTGACTGGGGCCGGAGTGTTGTATCTTGACAATGAGAGTGTCACCAATAATGGCATTGTCATTTCCGGAAGCGGCATCACAGGGACAAATCTCGCCAATCCTCTTGAGATCGTCAATGTCGGAGGAAGCCATTTTTCAGGCTTTTCAGGCTCTTCTACCGGCTCAGTTTCGATCAGCGCTCCTATCGGGGCCAACGTAACCAATATCATACAGGGCAGTTTAACCTCGCCCCTTATTCTTTCCGATCCCGCGCATAACATCAATTTTGCCGGGGAGATCGATGTTGAAGGGGGGACCTTGAAGGGTGGGGTCGCCAATGTTTTTGGCGGGGCCAGTTCTGCTGTTCCTGTGGTTATGAGCGGCGGAACGCTTGACTTAGGCGGGTTTAGTCAGGCCATTGGTTCTCTGACAGGTACTGGTCTGGTCACTTCAAGCAGTGGCGGAGCCGTGAATTTTACCGTTGGCGGTGATGGCACCAGTCCTGCGGCCTATAGCGGTGTTATACAGGATGGGGTAGGACCTGTGTCTCTGCTCAAGGTGGGCGCAGGGACTCTGGAATTAAGCGGTACGAATCTTTATACTGGCGGGACCTATATCAATTTAGGTCATTTGCAGGTGGACAGTTCCGGGGCTTTAGGTACGGGGCTGGTAAATAATAATATTGGCGGATTCCTGGATTTGGGTACTACCGCTCTGACAGGGATCGGCGTTTACACGCAGGCCGCAGGTTCAACCTTAAATCTTACCGCGAATTCTGCATCTACTTACGGTAAGATCACGCCAGCGAGCGGAGTGTTATCAGGGACCAGTACCGTTAACGTCAACGTCGCAGGGTATGTTCCCAATGGAGCCCTGTTGACTGTTATTGATGGAGGGGATGTCTCAGGAACTCCGGCTGTGACGACATCACTCAGCTCCCGTGTTAGTTTCTCAGGAGCTATTTCATCAGACAGTAATTATGTTTTAACCTCAGATCACTCAACCAACGGTTTTGCTTCTTTGGCCGACAATGCCAACGCGCACACCGTTGGTGCGGTTTTGGATAATGTCACCAATCCAACCAGCGATATGACTAATGTGTTAAATACGTTGGAATTCCTGCCTGCCGCAAAGGTTACCTCAGCGCTCAACACCCTGACGCCTATTGTCGATGCGGGTGTTTTGCAAACCAGTTATGCGTCGTTGAGCAATTTTGTTGCTTCTACTATTCAGAGAGCTCAAAATGTTTTAAATCTGGCTTCGAGTGGCAAGTCTAACAGTACCGGTCTTTCCGCCGGTGATAAGGCTGATTTAAACGGTCTTTGGGCCAAAGAGTATGGCGGGTATCTTGATCAAAGCAGCAATCAGAGTATTGCCGGATACACGGCCTGGAATACCGGGACAGCAGTCGGAGTGGATCATTTATTTAATGATTCTCTGACCGTTGGTTTAAGCGGCGGGTATTCTTACGGCAGTGTCAGTTCCTCTGTCAACAGCGGGAACACCGATATCAACAGCGCCGAAGCTACACTTTATGCCGGTTATCAGGATGCCAGCCAGCCGTATTTTATTGACGCGGCGGCATCAAATGCCTGGAACTGGTATGACGCCCGCAGAGACATCAGCGTTGATACCTTCGATTATCAAGCGTCTTCCAGCTATAGGGGTGAGCAATACGGCACCTATTTAGACGGTGGATACAAGATCAAGGTGACTAATAATCTGGATGTGGCTCCCATCGCTTCCTTGCAGTGGGATCATCTGAATCTGGGAAGCTATACGGAAAGAAATGCCGGTCCTCTGAATTTAAGAGTAGACAGACAGAGTTATGATCTCTTGGAATCCGGTTTAGGGGTTAGCTTGACCATGCCTCAGACCAAGGTGTTTGGTACCATGTCACCGGAAGTCCATGTGAAATGGCTTCATGATTTTATCAACGATAGCATGACCACCACCTCAAGCTTCACCGGCGGCGGAGCTTCTTTTGTCACCAACGGCGCCAAACCGGCCAAGGATGGGGCAGATGTAGGCGGCAAGTTATCGTTTGATCTCAAGAAAGATCTCTCCATCGTGGCCGAGGTAGACGCCCAGATGAGAGATAATTTCTACAGTATCTACGGTTCAGCCGAACTGCGTTATCAGTTCTAATGGTATACGATCCGATCGTGATCGTAGGGGCCGACCTTGTGTCGGCCCGCAAAACAGCCCCGGCCCTAAAAGCCGGGGCTGTTCTGTTTAGAACTCCCCCACCCCCTCTTTGTAATAAAGAGGGGGAGCAGCACATTCCCCTCTTTAATTCAAAGAGGGGGCAAGGGGGAGTTGAACACAACAAATACCAATGAAAAATATCGTCTATATCTTAATTTTACTTCTAATACCATCATTTCTAAGCTGTGCCTCAAACATAGCCGAAAAAGCCGGCTTCACCAAAGAATACATTAAGGCTGGCGATTTCACGTTGATGACCTATCAAAAATTCGACCAACACTCGGACACTCTCAACATTTACATTGAAGGCGACGGCAGGGCTTGGGTCAATAAACACACACTGTCTGATGACCCCACACCATCCAACCCGGTGGCGCTGAAACTCGCAGCGGCAGATCCGGGAAGTAACATTGCTTATATCGCCCGTCCGGGACAATATCCGATGGGGCAGCAACATGAAGGGGGCTGTCGCCTGCAACTCAAGGGGGCTGTTCCCTTCATGCAGGAATGCAGCTCAAAGTATTGGTCTGCATCAAGATTTGCGCCTGAAGTGGTCAGTTCCATGGATCAGGCGATCGAACAATTAAAAGCAAGATCGAAAACCCGATATGTTCAACTAACCGGCTATTCCGGCGGTGGCGCTATAGCTGTGCTTGTCGCGGCTAGAAGAGGAGATGTAACAGCCCTGCGCACTGTAGCCGGCAATTTGAACACAGTCGCATGGTGCAATTATCATCACATCAGTCAACTGGAGAATTCGCTAAATCCGCTAGACGCTGCCTCAAGGACAGTAAACATCCCTCAGCGGCATTTTGTAGGGGGCAAAGATAAGATCATGCCTTATGTCATAGCGGGATCGTTTGTAAAATCCGAAGGAGATATAGATGAAAGCCGAATATCAATAGTAAAAAACGCCACGCACAACAATGGATGGGACAAGCAGTGGAAAGAACTTATGTTAATTCTTCCCTCCCCCGCCGTGGGGAGGGCTAGGGAGGGGGGCACGTAACATTTGATATTTCAACACTTTTT